>Ga0335072_10004771_pt1 | contig 20022 bp, 17 predicted proteins | sample Lox_Sample_21_FD_206725 | JGI IMG/M metagenome (GOLD analysis project Ga0335072, IMG submission 206725) | Soil microbial communities from Loxahatchee National Wildlife Refuge, Florida, United States - Lox_Sample_2.1 | ecosystem: Environmental > Terrestrial > Soil > Wetlands | place: USA...
CTCCATGGCGACGATGACGCGGCGGGCGCTGGCGACCAAATCCATGGCTCCGCCCATGCCTTTGACCATCTTGCCGGGGATCATCCAGTTGGCCAGCGTGCCTTCTTCGTCGACCTCCATGGCGCCGAGGATGGAGAGGTCGATGTGGCCGCCGCGGATCATGGCGAAGGAATCGGCGGAGGAGAAGTAGACGGCGCCGGGAAGCGCGGTGATGGTTTCCTTGCCGGCGTTGATGAGGTCGGGATCTTCGGTGCCGGCGATGGGGTAAGGGCCGACGCCGAGCATGCCGTTTTCCGACTGCAGGACGACTTCGATGCCGGGAGGGACGTGGTTGGCGACGAGCGTCGGGAGGCCGATGCCGAGGTTGACGTAGAAGCCGTCACGCAGCTCGCGAGCGACACGGCGAACAATGCGCTCGCGGCGGTCGGCAGCCGAGAGGGAAGCAAGGGGATGGGACGAGGTCGTCATGAATGGGCCGAGTTCAATATACGCAGAGGATCGCGCTTTGCGCGATGCCCACGCTTCACCCCATCGTGGCAAAACCGGGCACGTTGGGGACCCCGGTCGTGACTGCGCGAACGATGGGCGCGGTCCGAAGAGGGCAGCCGATATCGATGCCAGGGATTGAGTAGACTCGTCATGTCGGGTCGATGCGGTATGCCGTCTTCCATCTACGAGCAAGGTCGCTGGTGCGGGGAACGGTGCTGTCGATGGGGAGCCTGGTGCTGGCGTTTGCGCTGGGCGGATTTCCGAATGTGCATGGGTCGCTGCTGATGACGGTGCCGGTGGCGCTGGCCGGTTGGGGAACATGGGAGACGACGCGCTGCCTGCAGCGGCGGTGGAGTTTCTATCACGGCGGAGTGCTGCTGCTGCTGTATGCGGATGTGCTGGTGCTGGCGATGGTGGTGTTTCTGCTGCTGTATCCGTATGCGAAATGGCTGCAGGGGATTTGAGGGAGCCAGTAGGGAATAGCCAGCAGGGAATAGGGAATAGCCAGGAGGGAGCAGGCCTCAGATGGCGACGGCGGTTTCCAGTTCGTGGAGGGAATCGGCGAAGGGCGGGCGGAGAACGCCGCGTTCTGTAATGATGGCGGTTACATATTGGGCGGGGGTAACGTCGAAGGCGGGGTTCTCGATGCCGACGCCGTTGGGGGTGAGTTGTTTGCCGGCGTGGTGGGTAACTTCGAGAGCGGGGCGCTGCTCGATGGGAATGGAGTCGCCGGTGGGGGTCCTGAGGTCGATGGTGGACCAGGGGGCGGCAACGTAGAAGGGGATGCCGTGCTCGCGGGCGAGGATGGCGACGTTGTAAGTGCCGATCTTGTTGGCGACGTCACCGTTGGCAGCGATGCGGTCGGCACCGACAACGACGGCGTGGATTTTGCCCTGGCGCATGAGGCTGGCGGCCATGTTGTCGCAGAGGACGGTGGTGGGGATTTTGTCGTGCATCAGTTCCCACGCGGTGAGGCGCGCACCCTGGAGAAAGGGGCGGGTTTCGTCGGCGTAGACGTGGAGCTGGCTGCCGCTTTCGACGGCGGAGCGGATGACGCCGAGCGCGGTGCCGTAGCCGCAGGTGGCGAGCGCTCCGGCATTGCAGTGGGTGAGCACACCACCGGATTTGGGGAGAAAGGGCGCGCCGTGAGCGCCCATGCGGCGGCAGGCCGCGATGTCCTCGTCGTACATGCGCTGCGCTTCGGCGATGAGGCCGGTGCGGATGCTGGCCGGGGTGGCGCCGGGTCGAGAGGCGAGCACGGAAAAGCGCTGCTTCATGCGCTCGATGGCCCAGAAGAGATTGACCGCCGTGGGACGCGTGGCGGCGAGGGTGGCGCACATGGTATCGAATTCGGCACCGAGGGCGGGGACGGTTTGCGCGGGGCTGTTGCGGACGCCGAGGGCGAGTCCCATCGCCGCGGAGACGCCAATGGCGGGAGCGCCGCGGACGACCATGGTGGTGATGATGTCGGCGACCTGCTGATAACTGGTAGCGAGGACGTAGACCTCTTCGAGGGGAAGCCTGGTTTGGTCGAGAAAGCGGACGCCTTCGGAGGTCCATTCGAGGGTGGGGATCATCCTTTCCAGTTTATCGTGGCGCACTTTCGGGGGACGACTTTGGTAATGCGTGACACCAGTGATTCCGGCTTGTCATTTCCACGAGGCAACCTGTTAGTCTTCTGCTTCATAAAAAACTAAAGAGCATTTTGTTGCAGCAGGTGCGTGACTGGTTGTGAGCAAGAGTCACGGGAATGAAGCGAGCGGTAAGCGCAGAAGAATGGGAGCCGAGTTGACACCGCCGGGATATCAGGGACGAAGGACAAAGACAAAACTGAAATGTCCGCGATGCGGGCAGAATGAGATGGCGCGCGTTGCGCGGCGCGGGTTCTGGCGGCAGAGAATTCTTCCGCTGTTGGGGAGATACCCGTGGCAGTGTGCGATCTGCGGGGCGGAGCGGATGCTGGCGCGACGCGGGGCGACGATTCGGAAGGCAGGGCGCGGCGAAGAAGATCTGGAATCGGAAGAGATCCAGAGGGAACGCGCGCACGGATTTTAGGGACGGGCCGTCCGGGCGAACGCTGTTGTCGAGATCGAGCCCTGTCGGGTTCGCTCTCGCGGAGCGTGGTCACTGGACGGGGGGGGAGTAGCGGCTCTCGATTTCCGCGGCCGCGGCGCGGAGTCCGTCGAGGGGTTGCAGACGGGGGAGTTCGGCGCCGAGGCGCTGGAGTTCAGCCAGAGCAATTTCGGTAGCGATGTTGCCGACCAGCGCGTCCTGCGCGAAGGGGCAACCACCATATCCACCGATGGCGGTATCAAAGCGGCGGCAGCCGGCATTGAAGGCGGCGGCGATCCTGGCTGCGGCGTCTTCGGGGCGTGCGTGGAGATGCACGCCGATTTCGATGGAAGCATCGACGGAGTCGAGGACGGCCGAGACGAGGCGGGAAACCTGCTGCGGCGTGGCGAGACCGACTGTGTCAGCGAGGGAGATCTGCGTGAAGCCGGAGTCGGTGAGGAGCTCGCAGGCGGCGAGGACTTCGTCGGGGCTCCAGGGATCGTCGTAAGGATTGCCGAAGGCCATGGAGATGTAGACGACGACGGAAAGCCCAGCCTGGAAGGCGGCCTGGCCGACGGCTTCGAGGGACTCGAGAGATTCTTCGGGGGTTTGGTTCTGGTTGCGGCGGAGAAATTCCGGAGAGATGGAGTAGGGGAAGCCGAGGGTGGAGACGGCGTTGGTGGCGATAGCGCGCTCGGCGCCTTTCGGATTGACGACGATGCCGATGATTTCGACGTCGTCGGGCGGATCGAGGAGGGCGATGGTTTGCTCGGAGTCGGCCATCTGCGGGATGGCTTTGGGGGAGACGAAGGAAGCGGCGTCGATGTGCGTGAAGCCGGCGGCAACGAGGGTGCGGAGGTAGCCGGCTTTGACTTCGGGGGGGATGGGCCTGGCGAGGGCCTGCCAGGCGTCGCGGGGGCACTCGATGAGTTTGACGGTGTCGGGCATTTTGCAGGGTACAGGGTACAAGGGGCGGGGCATAGTTTGCGAGTGGGCGTGGCTCGCCGCTGAGCGCAGGCGGAGGGTGAAGTGGGCACAGAGGAGGAGGCCGAAAGAGGCGACGAGGAAGCGCAGGCGAGTTGGGTCAGGAGCATCCGCGTCGGCATACGGCGACGCGTGAGGGGAGAAGGAGCGTTTCCGCGGTCATTGCGGCATTTGCCCGAGATACGCGAGCACGATGACCAAAACCAGGCCGGTGAAATGGACGCTGAGTCCGATGATGATGGCACGGAGATGACGACCGGCGCGAAACGTGAGGGTCATGAGCAAGCCGTAGAGAGGGAACTGCAGGTAGAGCATGTACTGATAGGCATGGCCGACGAGGTCGGCGGGCGAGTGAAGGACGCGGCTGCGCAGGACGTCGAACCAGGGATAGAGAAGGGCGAAGGCTTTGGGGCCTTCCAGAGCCAGGACGCCGGCGAGGCGCACGGTAAAAGGCGTGATGAGAATGCCGATGAGGACGGGCCAAAGGGCTTTCCACCAGGGGCCGCGGGCAACAGTTTTCCGAGCACCGCGCTTCCTGGGCGGCGTCGTAGCCGAGGATGAAGGCATGGTTTGAGAATACTCTCCATGTGAACGGAAACAGAGGAAATCGCAAGAGGTAGTGATTACGTAAGAGGTATTACGTTGGGAGGATGACGAGAGGACCATCGGGTCGGACCTCGGTTCAGAGACGACCGGAAATTTGAGCGCAAGGTTCGGATAGGCGTGTGCGGGGAAACTGCTCATTCTGGGAATGGAGGAAGCGATGCATCGCACTATCGATCCTGGAATTTTGTATTTTGGTACGCCGGTGGTTCTGGTCAGCTCTCTGAATGAGGACGGGTCGGCGAACCTCGCGCCGATGTCGTCAGCGTGGTGGCTGGGGCGGCGCTGTTTGCTGGGGTTCGGCGCGCGATCGAAGACGCCGCAGAACATTATCCGGACCGGGGAATGCGTGTTGAATCTGCCGTCGCCGGGACAGGTGAACCGGGTGGATCGGATCGCGCTGACGACGGGCTCGAATCCAATGCCCGAACACAAGGTGAAGTGGGGCTACCGCTATGAACCGGACAAATTCGGAACCGCGGGGATGACGCCAGTGGAGTCAACGCGGGTGCGGCCGCCGCGCGCGCTGGAGTGCCCGGTGCAACTGGAGGCGACGCTGCGCGCAGTGCACGCGATTGGCGAGGAGGACGCAAATCTGCGCGGGCGGCTGGTGAGTCTGGAAGTGCACATTGAGCGTGTGCATGTGGAGGAGGGATTGCTGGCTGAGGGAAAGCGCGATCACATCGATCCAGAGAAGTGGAGTCCTCTGATCATGAGCTTCCAGCAGTTCTACGGGCTGGGGCGGAGGCTGCAGGAGTCGCGGCTGGCGAGCATTGCGGAATCGAACTACAGAATGACGGCGGCGAAAGCGGTGGGAAGCGAGTCAGGCGGGGCGGAGGGGCTCGAATGCCGTTGAACGGCGTGGAGGCGCTGAGGACTGCCGGTCTTTGGGACGCACTGCGGGCTGTTTGGCGGGCAATCAGCCCAATGATCGACCGGAAGCGGGTTCAGGTGCCCGGCGCGTAGACGGTGCCGGCGGGCTCGATCATGTCCTCGGGCTCGCGGTAGACGCTGACGAGGTTTCTGCCTTCGCGCTTGGAGCGGTAGAGGGCCTCGTCGGCGCGGAGGAGGAATTCCGTCACGGTGTCGCGGGGCTGGCTCACGGCAACGCCGATACTGGCGGTGAGGTTGACGCTGCCCGGCAGACCGGAGAGGTTGGCGATCTGCAGGCGAATGCGCTCGGCGGCGATCAGAGATTCATTCAGGCCGGCGTTGCGCAGCAGCACGACAAACTCTTCGCCGCCGTAGCGCGCCAGGACATCGGAGGGGCGGGTTCCATCGCGCAGGACCAGGGCGATGCGGCGGAGCACGTCGTCTCCGGCGAAGTGGCCGAGGGAATCGTTGACCTGTTTGAAGTAGTCCAGATCGATGAGCATGATGCCCATGGCGTCGCCGCTGCGGTCGAAGCGCAGGAGGTCGCGGCGGAGGATCTCCTCAAAGGCGCGGCGATTGAGGAGGCTGGTGAGGGCGTCGGTCTGGGCCATCTTGTGCAGCGCCTGGCGGTGTACGGTTAACGCCAGCCACAGCAACCCGATGACGATCGCGAGGGCCAGCACCATGGACAGATAGCTGAATCCGACGTTGATGAGGTCGGGGTGGATGACGTTTTGCTGCTGGGGGGGGAGACGAAACTCAAACAGGCACCAGGTGTCCTGGAGGAAGCTGGCGAGGATGAGGAGCCAGGCGCAGGCGCGGGCGGGCTGGCGGGTATCCGGATCGTGGCGCTGGCGAAAGAGCATGACCGAGATGGTGAGGAAGATCGCATTGAGGACGGCGGCATGGATTAAAAGGCGGGCCACCACCTTGTCATTTGCGTAGGTGAACCATACAAACAGGGGCAAGGCGACGATGAGGATGCCCGAGGGCCAGGGAAACATGTGCGAACGAGTCTGCAGGATTTCGGCGGTCGCGAGGAAGAGAAAGAGGGCGCCGGCGAAGAGCAGGAAGTTGGAGAGGACGATGCTGGCCAGCGCCGGGATCCAGGGGCGGAGACCAAGCAGGAGAACACTCACCAATGCGCAGAGGATGAACCAGGAGAGATAGCGGCTGCCACGCAGGTCGGGAGTACTGCGGCGAACCCCGCGGAATCCAAAGAGCATCAGCAGCAAAGCAGCCGCATAACCACACATGAGAAAAGGCGTGTACATGGGTGCGACTTTCAACACCTCCACCTACGGTTGGCTCGGTACCGAGGCGGCCGCGAGCAGCATCATCAGACCAGGAGAGCGTGGGAGAATTGGTGACATCAGGATGGCACACGCGTACCGCCAAAGTCACCGAAAAAGGATGACCGGAACCCCATTCCGTATGGCTAATCCGTGTGAGTAACCATCCCCCATCCAGTATCGCGGGCGTGGAGCCGTCCGCGAGGGCGGATCGGCGGCCGCATCGCATTGTTCTGGTTTCAGGGCCTCCCGCTTCGGGAAAAACCACGCTGGCGCGGCCGCTCGCCGAACGCCTGGGGTTCGCTCTGCTGACCAAGGACGACATCAAGGAATCGCTTTACGTGGCGATGCAGGGCAGGCCGGGGGACGTGGAGTTCTCCCATCAGATCGGCGCGGCTGCGATGGAAGTGCTGTGGTCTCTGGCGCAGCATTGTCCGGCGGTGGTGCTGGAGGCGAATTTCCGGACGAAGAGCGGGTATGAGCGGGAGAAGGTGAGAGATTTGCTCGCGATGCCGGCGACCAGGATGGTTGAGGTCTACTGCCGTGTGTCGCGCGAGGAAGCGTCGCGCCGCTTTGCGGAACGGGCGCGCGCGGAGAGACATCATCCGGCGCACGCGCTGGTGGAGATGGCGCCGGAGCGGATGGCGGAATACGAAGAGCCATTCGCCCTGACGCCGGTCGTCGAAGTTGACACCCGCGAGCCAGTGGACGTCGAGGCGCTCAGCAGGAGCATTGTCGAATTCCTGGACGGGGACCTCTAACCCCTGAAGGGGTGGTTGCAGTCGCCGGTTTGGTTTTTCTGTGTCTGTCAGTAGCGTTCGAATTCCTCGTCCACGTGATCTTTTCTTTCCTCCATCTGCAGCTTGATGCCGGATTTCGAGAGGATCTTCTCCCGCAATCCCGAAGCGTTCCGGTTCGCCTTCCCATCCGCCTTCGCCACTGTGGGAGGGGTGGTGGGGTGAGAGCGCGCTTTCGTGCTCACGCCTCCGTCCCCTTTGGTGCGGAAGAATCCCAGCGCACTCACCAGCTGTTCGGATTGCGCTGACAGCTCCTCGGTCGTCGATGCCATTTCTTCGGCCGCCGAAGCGTTCTGCTGGATGACCTGCTCCAGCTGCTGCAGAGCCTTGTTGATCTGCTCCGCCCCGGTGTCCTGTTCTTTGCTGGCGGCGGTAATCTCCTGCACCAGTTCAGCGGTTCGCTGGATATCGGGCACCAGCTTGTTGAGCAACTCGCCCGACTTCTCGGAGACATTGACGGTGGTGCCGGACAGGAGGTTGATCTCGCCGGCCGCCTTCTGGCTGCGCTCGGCCAGCTTGCGCACCTCGGCTGCGACCACGGCAAAACCCTTGCCGTGTTCGCCCGCCCGGGCTGCTTCGATGGCGGCATTCAGGGCGAGCAGATTGGTCTGTCGCGCGATCTCCTCGATGATGGAGATCTTGCTCGCGATCTCCTTCATGGCCGCTACCGCCTCCAGCACGCTCTTGCCGCTCTCCTGCGCATCGTGGGCGCTCTTGTTGGCGATCTTGTCCGTCTGCTGTGCGTTGTCGGCGTTCTGCTTGATGTTGGAGACCATCTCTTCCATCGACGACGAAGCCTCTTCGGCCGCTGCCGCCTGGGAACTTGCACCTTTCGATACCTGCACGGATGCGGTGGAAATCGACTGGCTTGCCGAGGCGACCTCAGCGGCAATCGTCCGGATTTCCCCGACCGTCTGCGTGAGGCTCTGGATCAGCGCCCGGAACGACTCGGCCACAGAGCCGACCTCGTCCGCGGCGACATAGTCCACGGTTTGGTTTAGATCTCCCCTCGAAATCTCCCTGGCCGCCTCCGCCAGGCGTCCCAGCGGGCGTGCAATGCTCCGCGAGATGAAGACCCCGAGGCCGATCCCGATCAACACCCCGCCCAGGACGACCGCCAGCATGAAACCGCGGCTGCTGCGGTAGGTATCTTCTGTCTCTGCCGCTACCGTTTTGGCGTTGTTTTCCTTCACATCCACCAGCTGGTTGAGCACACCTTCGACGGCATCGGCCCTTTGCCGACCGAGGCCAAAGGACAATTCCACGCTCTCACGCTTCTGCTCGGGACGCTCTCTCGCCGCCAGAGCCAGAATCTGGTCAACAACTTCCTTTCGGTCCTTCCACACCGAATCGAACTTCACCAGCAGAGCCCTGCCCTCATCGGTGTGAATCAGCGGGCGCGCCTTCTCAATGTTTTCATCCACCAGCCCTGAAAACCGGGACAACGCCGCTCTGTACTTTTCCTGTTCCTCCGGCGTCGAGGCCAGCAACAGATTCTTCTCCGCTCGCGCCATGTCGATCAGTTCCACATTGGCCTGTTTCAGGTAGACGATGCCCAGCGTCTCCTTCGCATAGGAGGCAGCCGACATGTCTGCGATTTTGCCCAGGTTCATGATGCCGACGAGCCCAACCACACCCGTGATGACACCGGTGAGCACAAATGCTGCGATCAGCTTCGTCCCGATCTTCATGTCATAGAACCACTTCATTTCGCCTTCTTTCCGGTAACCGCATCCCGCGAAAAATGTCGTACGCACCCGGCCCGGCGGGCGCACTCTCGAACAGGAAGTCGCTCGGTGCTAAAGCCAAAGAGGCCCCGCGCTACGACCTCCTCTGAAGGTCATTATCGGAACGGCCGAACGCCAGGAGAGAAGGAAACGACGTGGCTATGGAACGGTGGTTCCAAACTGGGAGACGTGGCGCACGCGGTGCTGAATCGGTCCGGCGAACCGCTGCGTGCCGCCAGCGGAATCGGTCCATGAGAAGCGGTCATGGTGGCTGCTCCGGGACGCTGTTAGACTCGCGCGCAAGATGACCCAGGGGTTGAAGTTTCTTCTATGACGCTTGCGCGCGGTACGGACCGGATTGAATCGGAGCGGCTGCTCCTGCGCAGGATCGGCGAGGACGATTTCGAATTCTTCGTTGACCTGCATGCCGATCCCGAGGTCGCGCGGTTTCTTCCGCCCGCGAGGCCGCGGTCGCGTGAAGAGTCGATGGCCTGGCTGGAGGCCGTCCTGCGGGGTTACGAAGATGTGCAGCTGGGGCAGCTGGCGGTGCTGCGCAAGGCGGATGGCCTGCTGATTGGGCGGTGCGGGCTGAGCGGCGTGGCCGTGGAAACCCGAGCCAGCGTTGCGGCCGTTCCGCGCGGGTGGTACCAGCGTGCCGAGGCGCCGGCGGCTGCCGAGGTCACAGTGGAGATGGAACTCGGATACACGTTTCATCGCAGCAGCTGGGGACAGGGCTACGCGAGCGAGGCGGCGCGCTGCGTTTTTGAGTACGCCTGCGCTGGATTGAAGCTGGCCCGCGTGATTTCGCTGATTCACCCGGAGAATGTCCGTTCTTTGCGGGTGGCGCAGCGATTTGGAGTGCAGCGGGAGGATGTTGTGGAGATCCAGTCGCGTCTCTTCGATCGATTTGCGTGGCCGGTCCCGGCACCGGGTGCGGGTTCAGCGTCCTGAGCCGGCCGTTCGGGCTTCCCGGCGTTCTTGTACCCTAGGAATACACATGCATCGCTGGTCGAAGCTCTTCATTCCTACGCTGCGCGAAGCTCCGGCAGACGCAGAAGTTGCCAGTCACAAATTCCTCGTACGGGCGGGATACATTCGCCAGCTCGGGGCGGGCATTTACTCGTACCTGTTTCTTGGGCAGCGGTCGATCAACCGCATTATCAGGATTGTGCGGGAAGAGATGGACCGCATCGGGCAGGAATTGCTGCTGCCGACGATTCATCCGGCGGATCTGTGGCGCGAGTCGGGTCGCTGGACGCTGATGGGGGACAACATGTTCCGGCTGAAGGACCGCAAAGGCGCGGACCTGTGCCTGGGCATGACGCACGAAGAAGTGGTGACGGATATTGCGCGCAACGAACTGCGCAGCTACAAGCAGCTGCCGCAGACCTGGTATCAGATCCAGACGAAGTTTCGCGATGAACCGCGGCCGCGGTCGGGGCTGCTGCGGGTGCGGCAGTTCATCATGAAGGACAGCTACTCCTTCGATCTGGACGAGGCAGGGCTCGACAGAAGCTACAAGCTGCACGACGGGGCCTATCGCGCGATCTTCACGCGGAGCGGGCTGAACTTCGTCGTCGTCGAGGCCGATTCGGGAGCCATGGGCGGCTCGCAGTCGCAGGAATTCATGGTCTACACGGACGCCGGCGAGGATCTGATCGCGAGCTGTCCGGCGTGCGGGTATGCGGCGAACATTGAGAAGGCGACGTCGCAGCCGGGTTCGGTGAAGGAGATGGAGGCGACGGGCGACGGGAAGCCGGAACTGGTCTCGACGCCGGGGCAGGCGGCGATTGTCGACGTAGCGAAGTTTTTCGACATCGAAGCCAGCTCGGACATCAAGTGCGTGGCGTACATGGCGAGCGTGCCGCCGCGCGACGGCGACGGAAAGAAGGGGTCGCAGGAGGCGAAGGGGTCGCTGGAGCCGGTGGTCGCGTTCCTGCGCGGCGATCACTTTGTGAACGAGACGAAGCTGATGGCGGTGGTCGGTGCGACCGAACTGCGCACCATGGTGGCGGAAGAGCTGGAGCAGTGGTTCCATGGGCCTGCGGGATATCTGGGGCCGGTGGGCCTCGATGTGGCGAAGACGCTGCACGACGGGAAGGTGAACGTGGTTCTGGATCGCGGTCTGGAGAACCGGAAGAACCTGGTCTGCGGCGCCAACCAGCTGGACTACCACTACCGGAATGTCGTTCCGGGGCGCGATTTCAGCTGGACTGTGTTGGCCGACATCCGGAACGCGGCGGAGGGGGAAGGCTGCCCGGAGTGCGGGAAGCCGCTGAAGGTAGCGAAGGCGGTCGAGGTGGGACACATCTTCAAGCTGGGCGATCGCTACACCAGCAAGATGGGGGCGCGGGTTCTGGATGCCAACGGCAAAGAGGTGACGCCCATCATGGGCTGCTATGGCATCGGCGTCGAGCGCATCCTGACGGCGGCGGTGGAGCAGGGGAACGACGCGAACGGCTTTTGGCTGCCGCGCTCGATCGCTCCGTTCGATGTGGTCGTGACCATCACGAATGTCGCCGACGCGGCGCTGAAGGCGACAGGCGAAAAAATTGCATCTGATCTGGAGGCTGCCGGGTTCGACGTGCTGCTGGACGACCGGGACGATCGCGCGGGGGTGAAGTTCAAGGATGCCGATCTGATCGGGGTTCCGTATCGCGTGACGGTGGGGAAGAAGGCGGCCGAAGGGAAGGCGGAGCTGGTGACGCGTGCGACGGCTTCGGGCGAGGACGTTACCATCGCCGACCTGGTGGGCGAGCTGCGTGGCCTGGCCGGGGGATAATAAGGGAAGGACCGCCGGGTGCGATCGTCGTCGAACCGCGTGTCACAGCGGACACAATGTGTCTGCGGGGACGCGTGCGGTTCGCCGGGACCGGTCGCTAAGTGTCCTGTTTTCATTGTGCTGAGTGTGGTTCCACGCCTGCTCCGAGCACCGGTGTGGAACACCAAAGGCGGATGCCGCGTACGCACAGCAGGAGGAACGACTGCTTCGCGTCCGGTTCGTCTGAACAGAGAGAAGGCAAACGAACTTCTATGGCCGTAAAAGTCAAAGTTCCCAATGTGGCAGTCCGCATCACGGCAAAGAAGGCGCTGATCGGCGCCGGAATGCTGTGCGGTGTGGCGATCCTGTTGGGCGTCCTGGTTTTCACGTTTTACTGGAACAAGTACGGGCACATTGTCGACGAGCGGCTGAAGCAGCCGCTGTTTGCGCAGACGGCGAAGATCTACGCCGCTCCGGAGGAAATTCGTCCCGGGCAGAAGCTGACCGCGACCGACATCGAACATCAGCTGCAGGCGGCCGGCTACTCCGCGGATGGGCAGGGGACCGCTTCACCGATGGGCACCTATGCGGTGAACGACCGGGCGATCACGATTCATCCCGGCCCGCAGTCGTACCACTCCCAGGATGGCGCGACGATCAGCTTCTCGGAGCACGGGGTCGATCAGATCACGGGCGACAACAATCAGGCGCTGGCGGCGTATGAACTGGAGCCGCTCCTGGTCACGGGATTGTCGGACGAGAACCGCGCGAAGCGGCGCCTGGTCACGTACGACGAGCTGCCGAAATACCTGGTTCCGGCGGTCACGTCGATCGAGGACCGGCACTTTTTCCAGCACGGCGGTGTGGACTACGTTCGGCTGATCGGCGCGGGGATCGACGACCTTCGGCGCGCGCATTACAGCCAGGGCGGATCGACGCTGACCATGCAGCTGGCGCGCGGGTTCTTCCTGTCGCCGGAGAAGCACATCAAGCGGAAGCTGATCGAGATCGTCATCACGTTCCAGCTGGAGCACCGCTTCAACAAGCAGGAAATTTTCCAGATGTACGCCAACCAGGTGCCGCTCGGGCAGCGGGGCAGCTTCTCGATCGACGGCTTCGGAGAAGCGGCGCAGGCTTACTTCGGGAAGGACGTGCGCCAGCTCGATCTGCCGGAATGCGCGTTGCTGGCGGGCATGATTCAGAGCCCCAGCCGGCTGAATCCTTTTCGGCATCCGGAGCGGGCTCTGGAACGGCGGAACGTTGTGCTCGACGCGATGGTGGAGACGGGCGATATCACCAAAGCACAGGCGGAAGAGGCGAAGGCAGTGCCGCTCCAGCTGGATCCGGGCGCGTTTGACGCGGGCGAGGCTCCGTATTTTGTGGATCTGGTCCGCGACCAGCTGATCCAGCGGCTGGGGGATTCGGAGTACAACGAGCAGGGACTCAGGATTTACACGTCGCTCGATCCGCAGCTGCAGCAGATTGCACAGGACGCGGTGGCTGCGGGGATGAAGAACGTGGATGAGCTCGTGCAGCAGCGCCGGGAACACCTTCTTCGAATCGCAGCGAAAAACGGGACCGCGCCTCCGGCACCGGAATCGCCGCAGGTGGCGCTGGTGGCGCTCAATCCGCACACCGGGCAGGTTCTGGCGCTGGTGGGCGGGCGGAACTACGGCGTGAGTCAGTTTGACCATGCTGTGTCGCACCGGCCGACGGGATCCATCTTCAAACCGTTTGTGTATGCGGCCGCGTTTAACACGGCTCTCGCCGGAACGCCGCTCACGAATACCGACGGCCAAAGCGCGATTTTCACGCCGGTGACGATCCTGCACGATCAGCAGACGACGTTCACCTTCGACAACCAGGAGTACACACCGCGGGACTTTGACAGCAAATACTACGGCGACATCACGGCCACGGAGGCTCTGTATCGGTCGCTGAACAATCCGACCATTGCGCTGGCGCAGATGGTGGGGTTTGACAACGTGGCGGCTCTCGCCCGGGATGCGGGGATCAAGTCGGCGCGGGGCACACCGGCGATGGCCATTGGCGCCTACGACGCGACGCCGCTCGATATGGCGGGGGCCTATACGATTTTCGCCAATGAAGGCGTCCACATCGATCCGTGGATGCTGGCTTCGGTGCGCGCGCCCAACGGGGACGTGGTTGCTGATTACGCGCCGCAGATGAAGCCGGTGCTGGATCCGCGGGCGGCGTTCCTGACCGTGAGCATGATGGAGCAGGTGCTGAATAATCCGCACGGAACCGGGGCGGGGGTTCGCAACATGGGCTTCGTTTCGCCGGCAGCGGGCAAGACGGGGACTTCGCACGACGCCTGGTACGCCGGATTTACCAGCAACCTGCTGTGCATCGTGTGGGTGGGCAACGACGACTACACCGATATCAAAACCGAGCTGGGCGTTCACAATGCGGAGGGTGCGGCGGCCGCCGGACCGATCTGGGCAGACTTCATGAAGAACGCGGTGAAGTTGCCGGAATACTCAGATACGCGGGACTTTGTGCCTCCGGCGGGCGTGATCCAGGTGAGCCTCGACAACACGACGAACCTGCTGGCGGACGCGACCTGCACCCAGGACTACACCGCGGCGTTTCTGGAGGGCACGCAACCCACCGACACCTGCGATCACTCGATGGGGGACCAGCGGAATCTGTTCCAGAAGATCTTCGGGCTGGGGCAGCGGCCGGTGAATCCGGCGCCACCGCCGCAGCAACAGGCAAAACCGAACCCGCCACCGACGCAGGCTCAACCCGCACAGCCGGCGGTTTCGCAGAACCAGGGCGACGAGCAGAACCAGGACGAGAAAAAGAAGAAGAAACCCGGCTTCTGGGGGCGGTTGTTCGGCAAGAAAGATCAGAGCCAGCAACCGCAGGATCAGCAGAACCCACCGCAATGAAGTTCACCGTTTCGACCCACCGCAAGCGCGAGATCATCGATATCACGGAGCAGGTGGAGTCGCATTTGCCGGGCGCGACCGGGATCTGTTGTCTGAATGTTTTGCACACGACGGCAGCACTGACGACGGCGGATCTGGACCCGGGCACCGATCTCGACATGCTGGATGCGTTTGAGGCGATGATGCCGAAGTTGCGGTATCGACACCCGCACAACCCGGAGCACGTGCCGGATCATATTTTGTCGTCGCTGCTGGGGACGGCGCTGACGCTGCCGGTGCAGGGTGGGTCGCTGGTGCTGGGCACGTGGCAGCGGGTGATTCTGGTGGAGCTGGACGGACCGCGGAAGAGGGAACTGGTGCTCACGCTGCTGAAGAGCGAGGCCTAGAGCAGTCCAGGGCACCGAGAACGGTTTACAGGGAACGGGTTACGGGGTTCAGATCTTGACCGGCATGGTGGGATCGGCGGGAATGGTGGGATTATTCTCGGCGCGGACGGCGGCTTCCGCGGCCTGGAAACCGATCTTCGAGTGGGTTCCGTCGCAGAAGGGCTTGTTCACGGACGCACCGCAGCGACATAGCGAGAATGCAGGCTTGCCGGTGAGATCCCACTCCCTGCCTTCGTGGTCGACCAGGGTGACCGGACCTTCGACGCGATAGGGCCCATTGGGGCGGACCGTAATCTTCACATCAGCCATGGCACAACACTCCTGAGGAATCAAAATGTTCTCGGAGACTAGTCTATCGAACCCGATGCGAATCACCTGACCGTCTGAGGTTCACGATGTCATCTTCCCCGGATGGGTCATGGCGGCTGTGCCCTGCGAACTTCGAGAATAAGGCAGCGGGTCGGATTCCCGAAGGCGAAAGATGTCCAGCGTTCTTACAAGCCCGAGCACCAGGATTGCGCCGGAGCGCGGCGACCGGCGACGTCTGGGCTTCCCCTGGCTCTTGCCTCTTCTCGGTGTTGGTGCGTTGCTCACCTCCTGCATCCTGTGGTCGCTGCGCAAGCCTATGTGGGGCGACGAGGTCTTCACCTGGACGGAGTTGCAGGATCCGTCGTTCCTGCATTTGTTCCGGGCGGTTCCGCGGTTAGGCGGTGGCGGGATGCCGCTGTTCTATCTGACCGCATGGCCGTGGGCGCATGTTTTCGGCTTCAGCGATCTCTCACTGCGGTTGTATTCGTCGCTTGGGGTGTGCGGTGCGTTGCTGGTTCTGTTTGAAGCGATGCGCCGGCGGTTCAGCGCGCGGGCGGCCTTTCTGGGGACAGCGTTCGGACTGGGGGCGTCGCTGATTGTGCTGGACCAGAACAGCGAGGCGCGCGGGTACGGTCTGTACCTGCTGCTGGCAGCGCTGGCGATCGCGCAGGTGCTGCGGGTGGCCGAGATCGAGAAGCCCCGGTTGCAGGATCTTGCGCTGTTGGCACTGGCGCAGGCGGGGCTCGTGCTGGGACACACGCTGGGGCTTCTGTACGCCGGGCTCCTGCTGATGGGTCTGGTGGCGGCCGATCTTTGGCAGGGGCGGGTGCGGATTGGGGTTTGGCTGGCGTGTGTTGCAGGATGGCTGGCACTGATTCCGTGGATTCCGGCGATTAAGGCCTCGGCTGCGGTCGGCCGTCCTCACAGCTGGATTGCGATTCCGACTTTGGGCGATCTGGTTTCGAGCCTTTCCTTCTGGCTGTTCACCGGACTCTATTGGCAGATTCCGCATTTGCCGCCGGTGGTGTTGCTGGCCGGGTGGCTCTGCGCGGTTGGTGTGGTCGGGGTCATTGTGCTGGCGTCGCTGCAGGGTTTCGGATCTGCTTCGCCAGGAACGCGGACTGCAGTTTTCGTAGGTCTGGCGCTCCTTCTGGGGCCGATGATCTTCTTTGTCGTCTCGCATGTGGCAACGCCGATCTTCCTGCCGCGCTATTTGCTGCCGTCAGCGCTGGGCGTGTGCGTGCTCGCGGTTGTGGCGGCGGATCGTGCCGACCTCGGCGAGCGAGCGGGGTACGCCTGGAGCCTTGTGGTGCTCGGGCTGCCGGTCGCGGCTGCGCTGCTGGCGCATCCTGTGGCGCTCAATGTGGCACGCGTGGATCAGCTCGCCGCGGGGCGCAGGGTGGTCTGCGATAGCCTGAAGGATTTTCTGGTGATGACCCGCTACACGGCACATCCGGAGACGCCGCGCTACCCGCTCGATGCGGAGGCCGCCAGCACGGTGCCAGGCGCGGACACGGACGTTCGTCTGATGCAGAACTATCGCCGGGAAGGGTATTTCTCCGGCCACCTTCCGGATCCTGAGGAGCTTTTGCGGCAGCCATCGTTTCTGGTTCTCGAGAACGGGGACGCTGCCTGGTTTCGTCTGCGCATCGAGAACAATTCGCAGTGGACCTGGAAGACGCTGGCCCAGGTGGACGGCACGCGGCGTCTGGTGGAAGTGCGGCGGACGCCCTGATCGGGCTTGTCTGGTTCCACCCGTAGAAAACTTCTCGTCGGTTCGGGCCGGAGCCTGGCGGCTCCTTTGCGCGGCGACTGCCTGCGGGTTTGAGGGGTTTGCGGAGCGAATCGTGGTCCCAAAATGGTCGGTGGAGGTTTGGGATTCCGCGCACGGTACTTTGGCGTGAAGGGCGGAGACGAATCGATGGACGATTCGAGGGCGAAGGAGTTTGCTTCTTGCTGTGGGGTGAACCTGGCCATCCCCATGGGTTGGGGGTTCGGTCCATTCCGACGGCTTGGTTTTTTGGTCCGGTTGGTTGCTGGTCGACTGGTTGCTGGTCGACTGGTTGCTGGCCGGGTGGTTGCTGGTCGGTTGGTTGCTGATCGGTTGGTTGCTGGCCGGGTAGTTGCTGGTCGGTTGGTTGCTGGTCGGTTGGTTGCTGGTCGTCTAGTTGCTGGTCGGGTAGTTGCTGGCCGGGTAGTTGCTGGTCGGGTGGTTGTTGGCCGGTTGGTTGCTGGCCGGGTGGTTGCTGGTCGGCTAGTTGCTGGTCGGGTAGTTGCTGGCCGGTTGGTTGCTGGTCGACTGGTTGCTGGTCGACTGGTTGCTGGCCGGGTGGTTGCTGGTCGGTTGGTTGCTGGTCGGTTGGTTGCTGGTCGGCTAGTTGCTGGTCGGGTGGTTCCTGGTCGGGTGGTTGCTGGTCGGGTAGTTGCTGGCCGGTTGGTTGCTGGCCGGTTGGTTGCTGGTCGGGTGGTTCCCGGTCGGTTTGCTTCTGTTCGGAGCGTGATTTAGCTGGCTGAGGCGAGGTTTGCGGGAGTTGCCGTGGGCACGGGTTCGGCGGTGGCCTGTTTGCGGAGGGCAACGAGGTACCAGATGACCCATGCGGCCGCCGGCCAGAGGAAGAGCTTCGAGTTGAGTCCCACGGAGAAGGCGAAGGGCTGGACCAGCAAGGCGACGTAAAGGAGAGCGAGAACCGCGATTTTGTTGCGCGAGGCTGTCCTGGCGATGCCAAAGAGGAGCGCCGGGATCGCGATGGAGTGATCCCACAGCCAGCAGTACGGAGCGACGAAGATCGAGACCAGGACCACCAGGTTGCCGTGTTCGAGCCAATCCCAGGTATGGCGTCGTGGCCAAAACCAAACCAACGCCCAGAGGGAGCCGACCAACGCGGGGATAAAGACCAGCCAGGGTGCGGCGGGATGGATCGCGTCCCGGAGCAGAACGCTCAGGCAGGGGATGAACTCATTCGCGATGCCGGAGTGATGGGCCCACTGCAGGTACTGGGTCCACGCATGCGGGTCGATCAGCTCGGTCAGGGCGCAGCTGGCAGCGGTTGCCGCGGCCGCACCGAGGAGGATGCGATAGCTTTTCGTGAGCACGATCCAGAGCAGCAGCACGGCACCGAACGGCAGCAGGAGGTGGGGTTTCAGGGTGCAGAACCACAGCGCGGCTCCGGCCCAGAAGGGACGTCGTGCGTGGAAGCGCAAAAACAGGACGAGGCCGAGGAGGATGAAGATCGCGGTCTGTCCGGCAATGACGCAGATCAATGCGGGTGGAAAACAATACCCGAGCCACTCCAGATGCGTCCCCGGCGTGCCGAACATTTTCCAGAGCATGCGCACGCAGGCGATCAGAATGGCGAGCACCATCAGCGACCACGGCAGCGCGGCGACCTGAGCACTGGCCAATCCAAGAGGCAGCGCCAGGGGCAGACTCCACGGCGGGTTGCGCATGTAATAAACGCCTTTGCCTTCAAAGCCGGCGCCGTGTTCGGTGTGGCCCATGTCGACGGCGTCATAAGGATTGCCGTGATGGACAAGCTGCTGCCCGGTGGCCCAGTACACAACGAAATCGCGCGAGACCGCCAGATGATGGATGAGGGGAAGCACGGCAAGGAACAGCGCCGTCATGGTGACGGAGAGCGCGCAGGCCAGGGCTACGGCCAATTCCGCTGCATCGGTCCGCTTCTTCGTGACGGGGGTGGGAGTCGTCTCGGTCACTGGGGCCATTCTATGAAGGGCGCATTCCGGTTGGGCATCCCTCTTTTGATCCATCGCTAACCGGGTGAACCAGCGGGGCCGGGCTTCATCCGGCAATCGCGTGCTCGAGTGAGGCAGGAGTCTTCTCGCGGTGTCCGGTCCACTGTTCCCAAACGTACCAGGCCAGCCACGCGGGCGCCGTCCACAAATAGAGAGCGGTTTCGGGCTGAGGCGAGAGCAGAGGCTGAATCTCGATGGCGAGGTACAGGAGGCCGAGGACGGCGAGGAGGGTCCGCGAACGCGTATGGCACGCGCCGCAGAGCAGGGCGGGGAGTGCCAGAGACTGGTCGTAGAACCAGCAGTACGGGGCAACGAGGATCGAGACGAGCATCAGCAGGCTGCCGTGCTCCATCCAGTCCCAGGCGTCGCGGTGGCGCGCGAAATACCAGAGGGCCCAAAGGGACCCGAGGGCGCAGGGGATGAAGGCGAGCCAGGTGACACGGGGGTCGATCAGGTTGCGGAGGGCGACGCCGAGGCATGGCTGAAATTCCGTGGTAATGCCGGAGGTGTGGGTCCAGTGCAGATACTCACTCCAGGCATGGGGAGCCAGCGCGGTGGTGATGGCTGCGCTCACGGCGAGTGCGGCGGCTGTGCCAGCGAGGATGCGAAATTTTCGCGTGCCGAGGATCCAGAGCAGCAGGACGAGACCGAAGGGGACAAAGAGATGCGGCTTGAGGGTGCAGAACCACAGGGCCGCGCCTGCCCAGAACGGATGGGTCCGATGGAGGCGGAGGAAGAGTACGAGTCCCAGCAGGAGAAAGAGGGACGTCTGGCCCATCATGATGCAGACCAGGGCAGGCGGAAAGCAATAGCCGAGCCAGACGAGGTGGGATCGGGGGCGGCCGACCATGGTCCAGAGGAGACGCACCGAGAGGATCAGCAGGGCGAGCATCAGAAGCGACCAGGGGAGTGCGGTCACTTGCGCACCGGCGAAGCCCAGGGGCAGAGCCAGAGGCAGGCCCCACGGTGGGTTGCGCATGTAATTCACCAGGTCAGCCTTGCCGGCGAAGCCGGCGCCATGCTCCAGCTGCCGCATCTGATCCGGGTCGTAAGGATTGGCATGATGCGCGAGCTGCTGTCC
>Ga0335072_10004772_pt1 | contig 20022 bp, 15 predicted proteins | sample Lox_Sample_21_FD_206725 | JGI IMG/M metagenome (GOLD analysis project Ga0335072, IMG submission 206725) | Soil microbial communities from Loxahatchee National Wildlife Refuge, Florida, United States - Lox_Sample_2.1 | ecosystem: Environmental > Terrestrial > Soil > Wetlands | place: USA...
GCTTCGTAGCGAGCACCGCGACCTCGACACGGTGATCATTCGTCTGAGCGACCTGGGTGGCCAGGATCAGCTGGGTGTACAGCGCCTCAAGAAGCGCAAGCTCGTCCTCAAGGACGAGATCGCCCGGCTGGAGAGCCGCCTCATTCCCGACAGCATCGCCTGATCTCCGCCATGACGACTGAGGCAGAGGCTTCGACACCGCGTGTTGGTGTCATCATGGGAAGCCAATCCGACTGGCCGACCATGCGCCACGCCGCCGAGACCCTCGCGGCCCTGCATGTGCCCTACGAGACGCGGATCGTCTCGGCCCATCGCACGCCGGATCGCCTGGCCGAGTATGCGAAGACCGCGCGCGGCCGCGGTCTGCGCGTCATCGTCGCGGGCGCCGGGGGAGCCGCCCATCTACCGGGCATGTGCGCCGCCTGGACTGTTCTGCCCGTCATGGGCGTGCCGGTCGAAACCCACGCACTCAAAGGGTTGGATAGCCTGCTCTCCATCGTCCAGATGCCGGGCGGCGTGCCGGTCAGCACCTTCGCCATCGGCCGCGCCGGCGCGATCAACGCGGCCCTCGCGGCCGCCGCCATCCTGGCGCTGACGGATGCGGCTCTCGCCGAACGCCTGGAGGCCTGGCGTGCAGCCGAAACAGAGGCCGTCGCGCACGAGCCCAGCGAAGATCCCGGCTGATGCTGCCGCCCGGCAGCACGATCGGCATCGTCGGCGGCGGCCAGCTTGGCCGCATGTCTGCCATGGCCGCAGCACGCCTCGGCTATCGCGCTCACATCCTCACGGAGGAGGTCGACGGGCCCGCCGCCCAGGTCTCCGCCGGTATCACCGTCGGCGGCTATGATGACCCCGCGGCGCTTCGCGCCTTCGCGGCGGCCGCGGATGTCATCACCTTCGAGTTCGAAAATGTCAGCGCCGAGGGGCTCGACCTGCTGGCGGAGCTGCGCCCGGTCCATCCGTCGCCACGCATCCTCGGGATCAGCCAGGACCGGATCGCAGAGAAGACCTTCCTCAACGCCCACGGCGTCGTGACCGCCCCCTGGGCCGCGGTCACGGACATGGCGAGCCTCTACACCGCTATGGGCGATATCGGCCTGCCTGCCATCCTCAAGACCACGCGCCTCGGTTATGACGGGCGCGGGCAGGCGCGCGTGACGACACGCGCGGAAGCCGAGGCTGCCCTGGCGATCCTCAGCCCCGGCCCGCTGGTGCTCGAGGGCATGGTCGATTTCGCATGTGAGATCAGCGTGGTAGTCGCCTGCAGCTCGGACGGGCAGATGGCGAGCTTCGACCCCGTCGAGAACCGGCACGCGCACGGCATCCTTGACCTCACCTTCGCGCCCGCCCGAATCCCCGAGGAGACGGCGGATCGCGCGGCGGCGCTCGGCCGGCAGGTGGCGCAGGCGCTCGGCCTCGTCGGGCTTCTGGCGGTCGAGATGTTTGTCGACCGGGACGGCACGCTGCGCGTGAACGAGATCGCGCCGCGCCCGCATAACTCCGGGCACTGGACGATCGATGCCTGCCCTGCGAGCCAGTTCGAGATGCATATCCGCGCCGTTGCCGGCCTTCCTTTGCCGCCTGCCACGCGGCATTCGGATGCGGTGATGAAGAACCTAATCGGACCAGACGACATGGCGTTTTGGCCCGAGATCCTGGCGACCCCCGGCCTGATCCCGCACCACTACGGCAAGGCGGAGGCGCGGCCCGGCCGCAAGATGGCCCACGTCACGCGGCTCTTCCCGCGCGGGGGCCTGCCGGGGCCTTTCGGCATCGCGGCGGCGCTCGGCCGCCTCTCGCCTCCCGAGGGTTGCGGGGCTTCCGGCGAGCCGGCATAGAAAACGCCCGCCGAAAGGCGCCTCCATAAGCGAAAGACCTGCCATGCCCGCCATCACCCTGCCTGACGGCTCCGTGCGCCACTTCGCGGGTCCCGTCACCGGCACCACGGTGGCGGCCGACATCGGCCCCGGCCTCGCCCGTGCCGCCCTTGCCATGAAGCTCGACGGCCGCCTTGTGGATCTGTCGCGCAGCATCGAAGAGGATGCCGCGGTCAGCTTCATCACGCGCCGCGATCCCGAGGCGCTGGAGATGATTCGGCACGACACGGCCCATGTGCTGGCGGAGGCTGTCCAGTCGCTCTTCCCCGGCACCCAAGTAACGATCGGCCCTTCGATCGAGAACGGCTTCTATTATGATTTCGCCCGCAACGAGCCCTTCACGCTCGAGGACCTGCCGGCCATCGAAGAGCGCATGCGAGAGATCATCGCCCGGAACGCGCCCTTCAGGCGCGAGGTCTGGGACCGCGACGAGGCCATCGCCCTCTTCCAGTCCAAGGGCGAGCGCTACAAGGCGGAGCTTATCCAGGACCTGCCCATCACGGAGACGATCACCCTCTATACGCAAGGAGACTGGATCGACCTCTGCCGCGGTCCGCATATGCGGAGCACGGGGGATATCGGGCAGGCTTTCAGGCTGACCAAGGTCGCCGGTGCATACTGGCGGGGCGACCACCGCAACGCGATGCTCAGCCGTATCTATGGCACCGCTTGGCGCGACCAGAAGGAACTCGACGCCTATCTCAAGATGCTGGAGGAGGCCGAACGCCGCGACCATCGCCGGATCGGGAAAGCCATGGACCTGTTCCATATGCAGCAGGAGGCGCAGGGCTCGGTCTTCTGGCATCCGAAGGGCTGGCGCCTTTACCGGACGGTCGAATCCTATATGCGCCGCCGGTTGGAAGCCGGCGGCTACGAGGAGGTGAAGACGCCCCAGCTGGTCGACCGGTCGCTCTGGGAGGCATCCGGCCATTGGGAGAAGTTCCGCCAGAACATGTTCATCGCGACGGTGGAGGAGGAGCCCGACGTGACGCTCGCCCTCAAGCCGATGAACTGCCCGTGCCATCTGCAGATCTTCAACCAGGGCCTGCGCTCCTACCGCGAACTGCCCTGGCGGATGGCGGAGTTCGGCTCTTGTCACCGCTACGAGCCTTCGGGCGCCCTGCATGGGATCATGCGGGTGCGTGCCTTTACCCAGGACGACGCGCATATCTTCTGCACCGAGGAGCAGATCACGGGCGAAACGGTGCGCTTCGTCGCTCTGCTCTCGGGCATCTACAGGGATCTCGGGTTCGACACCTTCCGGGTGAAACTGGCCGATCGGCCGGATATGCGGGCGGGCACGGACGCGGTGTGGGATCAGGCCGAGGCGGCGCTCAAGCGTGCCTGCGCCGAGGCGGGAGTGGAGTACGAGCTCAACCCCGGCGAGGGTGCTTTCTACGGCCCCAAGCTGGAATTCGTGCTGCGGGATGCGATCGGGCGCGACTGGCAATGCGGCACGCTGCAGGTGGATTTCGTGATGCCCGAGCGCCTCGACGCCGAATACATCGGCGAGGATGGCGGGCGGCACCGGCCGGTGATGTTGCATCGCGCGATCCTGGGAAGCTTCGAGCGTTTCCTGGGCATCCTCATCGAGCAATATGCGGGCCGCTTCCCGCTGTGGCTGGCGCCCGTGCAGGTTGTGGTCGCCTCCATCGTCTCCGACGCGAATGACTATGCCGAGGAGGTCGCGGCGCTGATGCGGGCCCGGGGTCTGACCGTTTCCGCTGATCTGCGCAACGAGAAGATCAACGCCAAGGTTCGCGAACATAGCCTCGCGCATGTGCCGGTCATCGCCGTCGTCGGGCGGCGCGAGGCGGAGCAGGGGCAGGTGAGTCTGCGGCGGCTCGGCTCCGAGGCCCAGGAGGTCATGGCGCTGGACGAGGCGGTGACCACGCTCGCGGCCGAGGCGCTGGCACCGGATCTGCGCGGTGCCTAGGCTGGCCGCTGGACCGTAACAACGCAGGCTTGATGACGTGGCTCTTGCGGAAGGGGGCCGCGTTCCACGATATAGTGTTCATGTAAGGCGGTTGTGGCTGGTTTCCGGGGGTGCCGGGTGCCAGCCGGCCGCCTTACGACCGTTTCTTGAAACTATGACAGGAGAGATCCATCCCTAGACCACCCCAAGGCACTACTCCCCCGCGAGGCGACGGCCCGCGCGTGAATGAGGAAATCCGATCCCCGCAAGTCCGTCTGATCGATCAGGACGGCGAGATGGCAGGCGTGATGAGCAGCCGCGAGGCTCTGCAGCGCGCATTTCAGGTCGGTCTCGATCTGCTCGAGATCAGCCCGAACGCCGAGCCGCCGGTCGTCAAGATCCTGGACTTCGGCAAGTTCAAATATGAACAGCAAAAGAAGAAGAACGAGGCCAAGAAAAAGCAGAAGGTCATCGAGATCAAAGAGATCAAGGTGCGCCCGAATATTGACGAGAACGATTACCAGGTGAAGCTGCGCGCCATGAAGGCCTTCATCGAGGAAGGCGACAAGGTGAAGGTGACGCTTCGGTTCCGCGGCCGCGAGATGGCCCATCAGGATATCGGCGTCAGGGTGCTGGAGCGCATCCGCGCAGACATGGACATTCAGACCAAGGTCGAGCAGATGCCGCGCATGGAAAACCGCCAGATGGTCATGGTGCTGACGCCGCGCTGAGCAGGCGGCTAGCGGCTCGCCGCAAGGGTGATGTGCCCCTGCGCTTCTTCTTGTAGGGTCGGCCTCGATTTTCGCTTTCTGGATCGGGGTCGACCATGGCTGGCTTGGGATTGGATATCGCGCGCCTCCGCGCCGCCTATGATGCCGGCGAGACGACGCCGCGTGATGTCGTCGCGGACGTCCTCGCCCGTATCGCAGCGCTGAGTGACGACGCTGTATGGATTTCCCGCCGCCCCGATGCCGATTTGCTGGCCGAGGCCGAGGCCCTCACGGCCCGCTTCGCGGACCGGAGCCGGCTGCCGCTCTATGGCATTCCGTTTGCCGTCAAGGACAATATCGACGTAGCCGGGCTTCCGACGACAGCCGCCTGTCCGGCCTATGAATATCGTCCGCCGGATTCCGCACCCGTCGTGGACAGGCTGGTCGCGGCCGGAGCCATCGTCATCGGGAAGGCCAACCTCGACCAGTTTGCAACCGGCCTCGTTGGCGTCCGCTCGCCTTACGGCGTGCCGCGCAATACCTTCGACCCGAAGATGGTCCCGGGCGGTTCAAGTTCCGGCTCCGCCGTCGCCGTGGCCGCGGGGCTGGTAAGCTTCGCCCTCGGCACGGATACCGCGGGCTCCGGCCGCGTACCGGCCGCCTTCAACAACATCGTCGGCATCAAGCCAACGCGCGGGCTCCTCAGCAACCGGGGGATGGTGAACGCGTGCCGTTCGCTCGACTGCATGTCGATCTTCGCGCTCACCGTGCCTGATGCCGTGACGGTGCTGAACATCGCGCAAGGCTTCGATGAGCAGGATGCCTATTCGCGCCCCTCGCCCGCGGGATTCAGGGCCGCGCTCCGCCCCGCGCCGGCCGCCTTTACCTTCGCCGTGCCGCGTCAGGCGCAGCTGGAATTCTTCGGCGACGCAGAGGCGCAAACGCTTTTCGCGAAAGCCGTGTCCCGCGCCGAGGCAATCGGTGGCACGAAGCTGGAGATCGACTTCGCCCCGTGGGAAGAGACCGCCAATCTGCTCTACGGTCCGTGGACCGCCGAGCGCACCGCAGCCGTGGGTCCCCTGCTCGCGGTAGAGCCGGATGTGCTGAACCCCGTGACGCGCCACGTCATCGAGGCCGGGCTGCTGCCCAAGGCCGTTGACACTTTCGAGGCCCACTACCGCCTGCAGGAGCTGAGCCAAGCGATCCGCCCGGTCTGGGATGCGGCCGAGTTCCTTCTGGTGCCGACCACCGGCACCGCCTACAGCCTCGCCGACCTAGAGGCGGAGCCGATCGCCCGCAATTCCGACCTTGGCTACTATACGAATTTCACCAACCTGCTCGACCTCGCCGCTATCGCCGTGCCGGGCGGCTTCAAGACCAGCGGTTTCCCGGTCGGCGTCACGCTCATCGGGCCGGCTTGGCACGACGCGCGGCTCGCGGCGTTCGGCCATGCCATGCATCAGGCCATGGGCGGCCCGCTTGGAGCCACCGGTCTGCCGCAGCCACCAGCGCCCGAGCCTGCCCTGGCCATCAGCACCTATCCGACCGTCGACCTTGCCGTCTTTGGAGCCCATTTGACGGGCGGGGCGCTCAATCCGCAGCTGCGCGGCCTGGGCGGCCGGTTCGTCCGCACCTGCCAGACCGCGCCGCGCTACCGCATGGTAGCCCTGCCGGGAAAGATCCTCCGGCCCGGGCTGATCGACACCGGCGATGAAGGGCGCTCGATCCAGGGGGAGATCTGGTCTCTGCCGGCCTCTTCGCTCGCCGCTTTCCTGGCGACCATCGGGCGACCGCTGGGGCTCGGTACAGTGCAACTGGCGGCAGGTGAAACTTCCCTCGGCTTCATCTGTGAAGGCGGTGCCCTGGTGGCAGAGGCCGCCGATGTCAGTCATTTCGGCTTCTGGCCTGCCTATTTGCAGTCGCTCGCCGGATGAAACGCCCTCAGCCCTGCCGAACGGGCGCCCCTGGACGGCGCGTGTCCGCGCTTGACCACGGCGCGCCGGAGCGCCATTTAACCTGAGTGATTTCAGCTCTTAAAGGAATATGACGGGTATATGTCAAAAGAAGACATGATCGAATTCAGCGGGATGGTGGCGGAGCTTTTGCCCAACGCCATGTTCCGCGTGAAGCTCGACAATGATCATGTGATCCTCGCCCATACCAGCGGCAAGATGCGCAAGAACCGCATCCGCGTGTTGGCGGGAGATCGCGTCAATGTTGAGATGACGCCGTACGACCTCACGAAGGGTCGCATCACCTTCCGGTTCAAATAACCGCCTCGCTTATCAGCGGTCTGGTTCTGGCCTCCGCCAGTCCGCGCCGCCGCGAACTTCTCGCTCAGATCGGCATAATCCCTGAGCGCATGGTCGCCCCGGACGTTGATGAAACGCCGCAGCGACACGAACTCCCCCGCGACTACGTTCTCCGGATCGCGCGCAGCAAGGCGGCTGCGGTGGACGGCCAGATCGTTCTCGCTGCCGACACTGCCGTCGCTGCCGGCCGTCGCATCCTTCCCAAAGCCGAGACCGAGGCCGAGGCCCGTGCCTGTCTCTCCATTCTCTCGGGGAGACGGCACCGTGTGTTCACGGCTGTGGTCGTCGCGGAAGCATCCGGCGCGACACGGGAACGGCTGGTCGATAGCGTCGTCACCTTCGGCCGTCTCACGGAGTTCGACATCGAGCGCTACATCGCCGGCGGGGAGTGGCGCGGCAAGGCGGGCGGCTATGCCATCCAGGGCGAGGCCGCGCGCTTCATCCGCTTCCTGTCGGGCAGCTATTCCGGCGTCGTCGGCCTGCCGCTGTTCGAGACGGCTAAGCTATTGGGATTGTGACGAGTTGACAGCCGTCAACTCGTCACGCCGCCCCTCGCACAGAGGTTAGTAGCGATAGAGGTCGTGCTTGAACGGCCCGTTGACGCTGGCGGCGCCGATATAGGAGGCCTGCTTCGGGGTCAGCTTGGTCAGCGCCGCGCCCACCTTCGCCAGATGCAGCGCCGCCACCTTCTCATCCAGCACCTTCGGCAGCGTGTAGACCCGTTTCTCGTAGGTGCCGGGTTTCGCCGTCCAAAGCTCGATTTGCGCCAGAACCTGGTTGGTGAAGGAGGCTGACATCACGAAGCTCGGATGCCCGGTGGCATTGCCGAGGTTCACCAGCCGCCCTTCGCTGAGCACGATCAGTCGCTTGGCGTCCGGGAAGACGACCTCGTCCACCTGCGGTTTCACATTCTCCCAGCGGTAGTTCCGGAGCGCCTCGATCTGTATTTCGCTGTCGAAATGCCCGATGTTGCAGACGATGGCGCGGTTCTTCATCGCCCGCATATGCTCGATCGTGATGACATCGATGTTACCCGTGGCCGTCACGAAGATGTCTCCGCGCGGCGCGGCATCCTCCATGGTCACGACCTCATAGCCCTCCATCGCGGCCTGCAGCGCGCAGATGGGATCGGCCTCGGTCACCAGCACGCGGCAGCCGCCATTGCGCAGGCTCGCCGCCGAGCCCTTGCCCACGTCGCCAAAGCCGGCGACGACCGCAACCTTGCCGGCCAGCATCACATCGGTCCCGCGGCGGATGGCGTCCACCAGACTCTCCCGGCAGCCATAGAGATTGTCGAACTTCGACTTCGTGACGCTGTCATTCACGTTGATGGCCGGAACCAGGAGCGTGCCCGCCTTCGCCATCTCCCACAGCCGGTGCACGCCCGTCGTCGTCTCCTCCGAGATGCCGCGCACATCGGCCATCATCGCGGGATACTTCTGGTGCATGAGAACGGTGAGATCGCCGCCATCGTCGAGGATCATGTTCGGGGTCCAGCCGTCCGGGCCGCGCACCGTCTGCTCGATGCACCACCAGAATTCTTCCTCGTTCATGCCCTTCCAGGCGAAAACCGGAATGCCCGCCGCCGCGATGCCTGCCGCCGCGTGATCTTGCGTCGAGAAGATGTTGCAGGAGGACCAGCGCACGGTGGCGCCCAGTGCGATCAGCGTCTCGATGAGCACAGCCGTCTGGATCGTCATATGCAGGCAGCCCGCGATCCGCGCACCAGCCAGCGGCTTCGACTGCCCATATTCCGCCCGCAGCGCCATGAGGCCGGGCATCTCGTCCTCGGCGAGGGAGATTTCTTTCCGGCCCCAGGAGGCCAGAGAAATATCGCGGACCTTGTAATCCTCGGCGTGGGAAGCGATGGCAGTATCGGGCATGGGTTCTCTGTTCCGTTCTATTCTGTGCGCGGCATAGCCGAGCGCTCCGCCCATGGAAACCTTTTCGATGTCGGCCCTGGGGTAAAACGCGTCTGTCGTGTTCGCAGTGCTCCATCAGAGGATAACTAAGGCTTGTCCGATCGGGTATCACGGGCGCTGACAATGGAGGCCGACTGCCAATGATCCGTTCTCTTTTGGCCGAACGGCGGTTTGCACCCCTTTTCTGGTGCCAGTTCTTCGCTGCCTTCAATGACAACTTCTTGAAGAATGCCCTGCTGTTTCTGATACTCTGGGGTGCGACGGGGGCCGTCTCGCACGGCACGGCACCGCACGGGTCGGACGCGCTCGTCACCCTGGCTGGCGCCTTTTTCATCGCGCCTTTCTTCTTCCTCTCGGGGCTCGGCGGCGAACTGGCGGATCGGCTCGACAAGGCCTACCTCGCCCAGCGGATCAAGCTGGCAGAGCTTGGCGCGGCCGTGATTGCCGTCGGCGGCTTCCTGGCGCAGAGCGTGCCCATCCTGTTCGTGGCGCTCTTCGCCTTCGGCACGCTCTCGGCTCTGTTCGGTCCCGTGAAATACGGAATCCTGCCGGACCATCTGCGGCGGGAGGAGCTGCCTCATGCCAATGCGCTAGTCGAGGGCGCGACCTTCCTGGCGATCATCGGCGGCACCGTTGCCGGAGGTCTCGCTTCGACCTTCCCCGCCGGCCACTACCTTCTGGCGGTGGCCGTCATGGCCTTCGCCGTCTTCAGCTGGCTGGCCGCGCGGTTGATTCCACCGACCGGAGAGGCTGCGCCACAGCTCCGCGTGCAGGGTAACATTCTCGCTTCCACTGCCGCCCTGATACGAGACCTGCGGCTCGATCAGCGCATCTGGCGGGCGAGCCTCGCCTCCAGCTGGTTCTGGCTCGTCGGCGCGATCGCGCTTGCGATGATGCCCCTCATCGTCCAGCAGCAGCTAGGCGGCACGAAGCAGTCGGCAACCTTCGCTCTCGTCGTCTTCTGCTTCGGCATCGCCATCGGCTCTCTCATCGCGGCCTGGCTGTCCGGCGGGAGGGCAACGATGCTGCCCGCGGCGCTCGGCACGCTGCTGATGGGCGTGTTCCTCCTCGATATCTGGGGGGTGACCCACGGCCGGGCGGCGCATGGCACGCCCGTCTTTCTGCCGGCTCTGATGCCCCATGTCATCGTCGATCTCTTCATGCTGTCGCTGGCTGGCGGCCTCCTCGCCGTGCCGAGCTTCGCCGCCGTCCAGGCCTGGGCGGGGTCAGACCGTCGCGCCCGGGCCGTTGCCGGCGTCAATGTCATCTCCGCCGCTGCAATGGCGCTCGGGGCGCTGCTGATGTCAGGCTTGCTGGCGATCGGCGTCAGCGCGCCTTTGCTCTTGGCCTTGCTGGGCCTCGCCTGCTTCGGCTTCGCAGTCTGGATGCTAATGACACTGCCCACGGGCGGCCTTCGTGACGTGATGTGGATGATCTTCCGCATCGTCTACAGGATCGAGGTGGTCGGCTCCGACCATCTGGCAACCGCCGGGCCGCGCTCGATCATCGCGCTCAATCACGTCAGCTGGCTTGATGCAGCGGTGGCCCTCGCCATTCTGGACCGGCCACCGGTCTTCGCCATCGATGACGAGGTGGCGCGGGTCTGGTGGGTCAAGCTTGCCTTGCGCTTCGTGGACGCGATCCCCCTGGACCCGGCGCACCCCTTCGGCGCGCGGCGGCTCGTCCACGCCGTACAGGACGGGCGAACATTGGTGATCTTCCCCGAGGGTCGCATCACGGTCACCGGCAGCCTCATGAAGGTTTATGACGGAGCCGCGCTGATCGCCGCCCGCGCCGACGCGACCATCGTGCCGGTCCGGATCGCGGGGCTGGAGGTGACGCCGTTCTCGCGCCTGGAGGCCGAGCAGGTGCGCCGCCGCTGGTTCCCCAAGGTTCGCGTGACGATCCTTGAACCGGCGCGGCTCGCCGTCGATCCCTCGCTCGTCATGCGCAAGCGCCGCGAGGCCGGGGGTGCCGCGCTCTATGGCCTGCTCTCCGACCTGATCTGGCGCACCACCTCGACCGATTTCACGGTCTTCGAGGCTGTGGCGGCGGCGGCCAGAACCCATGGCAGAGGGCGGGTCGCCGCCGAGGACCTGACCTCGGGCACCATCACCTACCGGCGCCTCCTGACCGGCGCCGCCGTTCTCGGGCGCGTTTTGGCGCCGCTATCGGCGCCGTCGGAGGCGGTCGGCGTGCTGATGCCGAACGCGAATGCATCTGTCGCCCTCGTGCTCGGACTGATCTCATCGGGCCGGGTGCCCGCGATGCTGAACTTCACGGCGGGTCCGGCCAATCTGCTGAATGCCTGCCGCGCCGCGCAGGTGCGCAACATCATCACCTCACGGGCCTTTGTCGCGCGCGGACAGCTCGAAAAGCTCATCGAAGGTCTCGAAGGCGGAGCGCCCGGTGTGCAGGTGAAGCTCGTCTACCTGGAGGATGTGAGGGACCGGATCGGCCTTACCGACAAGATCCGCGGCATGCTTCAGGGCGGACGCCCCTTGGCGCGTCGCCGCGCGGATGATGCGGCCGCGATCATCTTCACTTCCGGCTCCGAGGGGACACCCAAGGGCGTCGTCGTCAGCCATCGGAACATGCTGGCGAACATCGCGCAGGTCGCGGCACGCATCGACTACGGGCGCGCGGACAAGATGTTCAACGTCCTGCCGCTGTTCCATTCCTTCGGCCTGACCTGCGGGATGGTCCTGCCGCTGGTCTATGGCGTGCCGGTGTTCATGTATCCCTCGCCGCTGCATTACAAGGCGATCCCGGAGCTCATCTACAAGACGAACGCGACCGTGCTCATCGGCACCGACACCTTCCTGGCGGGCTATGCGCGCAGCGCCAATGCCTACGACTTCCGCTCGCTGCGCTACGTCGTAGCCGGCGGCGAGCCGGTGAAGGCCGCAACCCGCGCCATCTATCTCGAGAAGTTCGGCCTTCGGCTTTTGGAAGGCTATGGCGTCACGGAAACAGGGCCCGTTCTCTCCCTCAACACGCCGATGTTCAACCGCTTCGGCACGGTCGGCCGGATGCTGCCGGGGATCGAGTCACGGCTCGAGGCGGTGCCTGGAATCGTCGCGGGCGGCCGGTTGTTGGTGCGCGGCCCGAACATCATGCTGGGCTATGTCCGCGCCGAGCGTCCCGGGGTCGTGGAGCCACCCCCTGAGGGCTGGCACGACACGGGCGACATCGTCGCCATCGATGAGGACGGATTTCTCGCGATCAAGGGCCGCGCCAAGCGCTTCGCGAAGCTGGGCGGCGAGATGGTTTCGCTCGCCGCGGTCGAGACCTTCGCGCATGAACTGTGGCCGGAGGCCATCTCAGCGGCGGCGGCCGTTCCGGATGCCCGCAAGGGCGAGCGCATCATCCTGCTCACGGATCAGGCCGGCGCCGATCGCTCCGCGCTCCTGGCCCATGCGCGTGAACGCGGCGCCACGGAGCTCATGGTGCCCGCCGAGGTGCGCATCGTCGAGGCCATGCCCCTGCTCGGTTCCGGCAAGGTCGATTTCCCCGGCGTGCAGCGGATGGTCGACGGGCTGGTCGCTGCCTCTCAGGCCGCTTGAATGGAGGCGGCGATCGCCAGCACGCGGCCGTCCTCGCCGCGCGGCCCGATGATCTGCAAGCCGACCGGCAGGCCCTCCGGCAGGATCTCGGCACGGATGACCGCCGCCGGCGCCTGGGCCAGATTGACCGGATAGCTGAAGCCGGCCCATTCGGTCCATCGTCCCAAGCCTGAACCCGCCGGTACTTCCGCGCCCACGGCGAAGGGCAGCACGGCGCAGGCCGGCGACAGGATGGCGTCGTAGCCGGCCAGCAGCCTGTCGAAGGCCGCACCGAAGGCCGCGCGGCGGTTCTGCGCCCGAATCAAGGTGACGGCGGAGATCCCAGCGCCTTCGGCCGCAATCTCCTGCAAGCCGGGATCGATGTCGGCCAAGGCCGAAGGCGGCAGCATGCCGAGCCGGGCAGCCGCACCGGAAAACCAATGCAGATGGAACAGCCCGATCAGATCCTCTTCGGGCGGCAGCATCACGGGCTCCAGCACCGCGCCGGCCTGTTCGAGCCGCGCCAGAGCCCGACCGAAGGCAGCGGCGATGGCAGGATCCACGCGGCCGGCGCCGCCCCGGCCGGCGGCCGGCCTGTCCCACACGCCGAAGCGGAGCCCCTTGAGGTCGGCGGGGGGCACCGTGTCGACCGCCGCGAAGCTCAGCGGGTTCTGGTACCAGTCGCGCAGGTCCCGGCCGGACATCACCTGCAGCATGAGCTGCGCATCGGCCACGGTACGCGTCATGGGGCCGATATGAGCCACTGTCCCGAAGGCACTGGCGGGATAGGCGGGCACGCGGCTGAAGGTTGGCTTGTGGCCGACGATACCGGTGAAGGCAGACGGAATGCGGATCGATCCGCCGCCATCGGTGCCGAGATGCAGCGCGCCGGCCCCCGTTGCGGCGGCGACGGCGGCTCCGCCGGAGGAACCACCGGGCGTGAGATCCGGGTTCCAGGGGTTGCGCGTGATGTCCGTCAGCGGGCTGTCGGTCAGCGCCTTCCAGCCGAATTCCGGCGTCGTAGTGATGCCAAGGAAGACTGCCCCCGCGGCACGCAGCAGGCTGACCGAGGGCGCATCCTCGATGCAGTCGGTGCCCGGCGCGCGCGACCCATAGCGCGCCACTCCTCCCTTGACCCAGACGATATCCTTGATCGTGGCTGGGACGCCGTCCAACGGACCGAGCGGGCTACCGGCCCTCCAACGCTGCTCCGAAAGGGCGGCAGCAGCCAAGGCGGCCTCATGCTCGATCCGCACGAAGGCGTTGAATCGGGCCTGCACGGCCTCGGCCCGCGCCAAGGCGGCGCGGGTCACGTCAACCGGTGAGGCTTCACCTTTCGCAAAGAGCTGAAGAAGCGCGGTCGCCGGCAGCCGGCACAGATCATCGGCATCTGCCAGAGGGTCGAGCGCAGGCGACATTGGATCGATCCGCGGATCAGGTGTTCATCGCGTCGAAGAAGTCCTGATTCGTCTTGCTGTATTTCAGCTTGTCGAGGAGGAATTCCATGCCGTCGGTCGAGCCCATCGGGTTGAGGATGCGGCGCAGCACCCACATCTTGGAGAGCGTGCTGCGCTCCACCAGCAGCTCCTCCTTGCGGGTGCCGGACTTGGTGATGTCGATCGCCGGGAAAGTCCGCTTGTCGGAGATCTTGCGGTCCAGGATGATCTCGGAGTTGCCGGTGCCCTTGAACTCTTCGAAGATGACTTCGTCCATGCGGCTGCCGGTATCGATGAGCGCGGTCGCGATGATGGTCAGGCTGCCGCCTTCCTCGATATTGCGCGCCGCGCCGAAGAACCGCTTCGGCCGTTGCAGCGCGTTGCTGTCAACGCCGCCGGTCAGCACCTTGCCGGAACTCGGCACCACCGCGTTGTAGGCCCGGGCGAGACGGGTGATGCTGTCGAGCAGAATCACCACATGCCGCTTGTGCTCCACGAGCCGCTTGGCTTTCTCCAGCACCATCTCCGTCACCTGAACATGGCGCGTCGCCGGCTCATCAAAGGTCGAGCTGATAACCTCGCCTTTCACGCTGCGGGCCATGTCGGTGACTTCCTCGGGCCGCTCGTCGATGAGCAGCACGATGAGAAAGATCTCGGGATGGTTCGTGGAGATGGAGGTGGCGATACTTTGCAGCATCACGGTTTTGCCGGTGCGCGGGGGCGCGACGATCAGGGCGCGCTGGCCTTTGCCGATCGGCGAGATGAGATCGATGACCCGGGGCGTATTGTCTTTCTGCATGCCCTTGGGCAGCGCGGGAGGATTCTCCATCTCCATCTTGAGCCGCTCATTAGGGTAGAGCGGCGTCAGATTGTCGAAGTTGGTGCGATGACGCACCGCCTCGGGCGGCTCGTAATTGATAGTGTTGATCTTGAACATGGCGAAGTACCGCTCGCCATCCTTCGGCGCCCTGATCTGCCCTTCGACTGAATCGCCAGTGCGCAGGCTGAACCTGCGCACCTGATGTGGGCTCACATAAATGTCATCGGGGCCCGGCAGGTAGTTGGATTGGGGGCTGCGCAGGAAGCCGAAGCCGTCCGGCAGGATCTCCAGCGTGCCTTCGCCATGAATCGCCTGATCGTTTTCGGCGAGATTTTTTAGAATGGCGAACATCATCTCCTGCTTGCGCAGGGAGGATGCGTTCTCGACCTGAAGCGACTCAGCGAGGCTGAGCAGGTCGGTGGGGGTTTTCGCTTTAAGTTCGGCGAGATGCATAGGGACGCCTTCGGGGGGAGATGCGAATCCGCCTGTGATGAGGCCGGATCATCGGATGATGAAACGATGGAGGTTGCTGGGAACTGGGTGACACTGAGGCATCGGGCGGCAGGCGAAACCCAAAGAACAGGAACGCCGCACAGCGGAGGGAGAACCCCGTCCACTCACATCATGATGAAGTGGACCGGCGAGCCGCGCAAGTCAAGCCCTCTGGGCAGTCAAAATCTACTCGGAAAAACGGGCTCAGCGGCGCGGTAGACAGTGATTGCGGCAGACACGCCTAGCCTGATAGCGTCAATCCACGCCCGGTACTTTGATCCTGATCAAAGTCGGTTCCGGACGATATTACTAACGTCGCAGACGAGCGCAAACAACAAACGCTCCCGGGAGAGAAAAAAGATGGACCAATTGTCGCCAAGTGGGCTGCTGCAAGCACCCCCCTTTGCCAAACGCTACGAGAACTTTATTGGCGGGAAATGGGTGGCGCCTGTCGGAGGCCGCTACTTCGAAAACACGTCGTCGATCAATGGTCGGGTCATTTGCGAGGTGGCTCGCTCCGACAAGGATGATATCGAACTCGCCCTCGATGCCGCACATGCGGCGAAGGACGCCTGGGGCCGCACCAGCGCCGCCGAGCGCGCCCAGATCCTGATGCGCATCGCGCAGGTGATGGAAGACAATCTCGATAAGCTTGCCCTGGTCGAGGCCTGGGACAACGGCAAGCCGATCCGGGAGACGCGGGCGGCCGACCTGCCGCTGGCCATCGACCATTTCCGCTACTTCGCCGGCTGCATCCGGGCCCAGGAAGGCTCGCTCAGCGAGGTGGATCACGACACGGTTGCGTATCATTTCCATGAGCCTCTGGGTGTCGTCGGACAGATCATCCCTTGGAACTTCCCGATCCTGATGGCCGTCTGGAAGCTCGCCCCCGCCCTCGCCGCCGGCAACTGCGTGGTGCTGAAGCCAGCCGAGCAGACACCGGCCAGTATCCTCGTCCTCGCCGAGATGGTGGGCGACCTCCTGCCGCCGGGCGTGCTCAACATCGTCAGCGGCTTCGGCCTGGAAGCCGGCAAACCGCTCGCCTCCAGCCCGCGCATCGCCAAGATCGCCTTCACCGGCGAAACGACGACGGGCCGGCTGATCATGCAGTATGCCAGCCAGAACCTGATCCCTGTGACGCTCGAACTGGGCGGCAAATCGCCTAACATCTTCTTCGGCGATGTCGCCGCCGAGGACGACGACTTCTTCGACAAGGCTCTCGAGGGCTTCACCATGTTCGCCCTCAACCAAGGCGAGGTTTGCACCTGCCCGAGCCGCGCTCTCATCCAGGAGACGGTCTATGACCGGTTCATGGAGCGAGCCGTGAAGCGCGTAGAGTCGATCATTCAGGGCAATCCGCTCGACCCTTCCACGATGCTCGGCGCCCAGGCCTCCTCGGAGCAGCTCGAGAAGATCCTGAGCTACATCGATATCGGACGTCAGGAAGGTGCGAAGGTGCTCACCGGCGGAGAGCGCAAGGTGCTCGACGGCGATCTGAAGGATGGTTTCTACGTCAAGCCCACGGTCTTCGAGGGCCATAACAAGATGCGGATCTTCCAGGAGGAGATCTTCGGGCCCGTCGTCTCGGTGACGACCTTCAAGACAGAGGAAGAGGCGCTCGCTCTCGCCAACGACACGCTATACGGCCTTGGCGCGGGCGTCTGGACGCGAGACGTGAACCGCGCGTATCGTTTCGGGCGTGGCATCCAGGCCGGGCGCGTCTGGACCAACTGCTACCACGCCTATCCGGCGCATGCAGCTTTCGGCGGCTACAAGCAGTCCGGCATCGGCCGCGAAACGCATAAGATGATGCTCGACCATTACCAGCAGACCAAGAACTTACTGGTGAGCTACAGCGCGAAGAAGCTCGGTTTCTTCTAAGAGAACGAGGCCGGGGTGGCTCGCGCCACCCCGGTGATCGGCACAAAGTTTTGCTTCTTTTTTAAAAGAAGTTCGTTCCCGTAAAAATTTTTCTTCAGAATGGTTTTACGATCACCATGATGACGATGATCACCATAAGGATCGTCGGAACCTCATTGGCCATCCGGTAGAACCGCTCCGGCCGCTGATTGCGGTCGTTCAGGAAATCGCGGCGCCATTTCGAAGCGGCACCGTGAAACCCGCTCAGCATCAGCACCGAAACCAGTTTCACATACCACCAGCCCTGGGTCCAGGTGATGATCCCCGGCGTCAACACCAGTAGAATTCCGAACACCCAGGTGGCGATCATGGCGGGTGTCATGATTTGCTTAAGCAACCGCCGCTCCATGACCTTGAAGCGTTCGCTCTCCGCCGACCCCCGTGCCACCTGGCAATGATACACGTAGAGGCGCGGGAGGTAGAACATCGCTGCCATCCAGGCGATCAGGCTGATGACGTGAAAGGAGAGAATCCAGGGGTAGAGGCGGATCAGCATGCCTCAGCCATGCGTCGCCCGATGCCGAGGAGCCCGATCAATTCCGCCATATCCTTGAAAATGCCTGCACCTTCCGCGGCAAGCTCCACCCCCGAGCCGCGCGGGCTAAAGCCCAGGCAGGTCATGCCCGCCCCGCGCGCGGCCCGGGTCCCAGGAATGGAATCTTCAACCACCACGCAACGGGCCGGCGGCACACCCGCCGCCTCCGCTGCCGCCAGGAACAGATGCGGGTCAGGCTTACCGTTCAGCCCGAGCCGCATCATGTCCTCGGCGCTGTGCTGACGACCGGCGACAAGCTCCACCATCCCCGTGCGCGCAAACTTCACGGCCATCTCGTCATGGCTGGAGTTCGAGGCGACCCGCCAGGGCATCCCCGCCTCGTTCAGCCGCTCCAGCACCTCGGTGGCACCGGGAATCGCCGCCACATCCTCCGCCAGAGCGAGGATCATGGCCGCGGAAAACTGAACACCGAAGTCGCTGGGCACCGGCCGCCGGATCACCGCCTCGGTCTTCGTAATGATATCGCGCAGGGAGGTCCCGAGGAACTCCGTCTCGCACTCCTCAGGCGAGATCATCCAACCCAGCCGTTGCAGCTCCCGAGAGAGGACGATGCTCGCGACGCCCTCGCTATCGATCAGTACCCCATCGCAATCGAAAATGACCAGGTCGATCGGTTGATCGCGCCTGGCCAGCAACTCACGAGCCGTCAACATACAGTGGTTTCGATCCTGGCAGGGTCGGCTTGGAAGGGATGCCCGGCACGGGCAAAAGGGCAGTCCCGATGCGGCACCGGGCAGGCGCGCCCATCGCCCGCACTGCAGAGTCCTGCACCGTGACGGCGCGCAGCGCGCGCCAGCTGGCCGAGGGCAGCGATGAACCCCGGATCGTCGTTCTGCACCGGTGCCCGGAAGTAGCCCGGCACGCCGCTCTTCCTGGCGAGTTCGTGGTATTCAATATCGAGTTCGACCAAAGTTTCGGAATGGTCGGAGACAAAGGCCACGGGCACGACCACGACGGCGCAGCCGTCACGCCCGGCCTCCACCACCGCCGCATCCGTGCTCGGCCCCAGCCACTGCTGCGGCGTTGCGCGAGACTGGAAGCAGACGACACCGTCGATGTCCGGATCATGCAGAAAACGGCGCAAAGAGGCGACATAGGCCCTGATCTGGAATTCGTAGGGATCGCCGCGATCGACGATCGTCTGCGGCAGCCCATGGGCCGAGAACAGAACCCGGATCGGGACCTCGGGCGGCAGGGCGGCGCGCGCCGCGTCGATGCTCGCCTGAAGGATATCGGCCGCGTTGGCGGCGACGCGATCATCATTGAACCAGCAGCAGAGCGTGGTGGTCGGCGCGACGAGGCCGATCCGGGCCGCGGCCTCACGCCAGGCCGTGAGGGAACTGCCCGTCGTCGTCGTGGAGAAATGCGGATAGAGCGGCAGCAGCAGCACCTCATCCGGTGCCCAATCGCGCACCGCGCGGGCCGCTGCATCACTGAAGGGATGCCAGTAGCGCATGGCGATGAAGCATTTCACATCCCAGTCCGGCCGAAGATCGGCCTCCAGGGCCGCTGCCTGCTTTTCCGTGAGCGGCAGGAGGGGCGAGCCCCCGCCCATGAGGCGGTAATTCTCCCGAGCGGCCGGCACGCGGCGATAGGCGATAAGCCGGGCGAGGAGGGGCCGTATGAAGGGAGGGACGCGGAGGATGGCCGGGTCGGTGAACAGGTTCAGCAGAAACGGTTTCACCGCCTCCTGATTGTCCGGGCCGCCGAGATTGAACAGCACGACCGCGACTTTGGGGCGCTTGGGCGTGTTGACTCTATGTGTCTCCGCCCCGGCAAAGATATCCACCTCAACGCCCCCGCACGAGGTCGACCAAGGCCGCCACGTGGGCAGGCGGCGTCGGCGGCATCACACCGTGGCCGAGGTTAAAGACGAAGGGACGACCGCTCATGGCGCTCAGGATAGCACGCGCCTCCTCTTCCATCACGTCCCCTCCCTGCAACAGGGCGAACGGGTCGAGATTGCCCTGCAGCCCGATCCGATCGGGGACGAGCCGACGCACAAGGCTGGGGTCGGCCGCCGTATCCATGCCGACCGTGTCAACCCCGGCCTCAGCCGCATAGGCGGCGATCATCGTGCCGGCCAAGCGAGGAAATCCGATCACAGGCACCCCCGGGTAGAGCCGCTTTAGCGCGCCGGCGATGCGCGCCGTGGGGCTGATCACGTGTCGCCGGAACGCCAGGGGGGATAGTAACCCAGCCCAACTGTCGAACAGCATGACCGCCTCGGCGCCTGCGGCAATCTGGGCCGAAAGGTAGCTAATGCTGGTCTCGGTCAGCACCGCAATCAGCCGGTCGAACATGGCCGGGTTGCTGGCCGCCATACGGCGCGTTTCGGCGAAGTCTTTCGAGCCACCGCCCTCGATCATGTAGCAGGCGACCGTAAAGGGGGCGCCAACGAAGCCGATCAGCGCCGTCTCGCCATGCTTCTGAGTCAGCTCAGACCGGACCAAGCCGATGGTCTCCAGCACCGGCGCTACGCGATCAACAAAGCCATTGGAATCAAGTGCCAGCACT
>Ga0335072_10004775_pt1 | contig 20019 bp, 21 predicted proteins | sample Lox_Sample_21_FD_206725 | JGI IMG/M metagenome (GOLD analysis project Ga0335072, IMG submission 206725) | Soil microbial communities from Loxahatchee National Wildlife Refuge, Florida, United States - Lox_Sample_2.1 | ecosystem: Environmental > Terrestrial > Soil > Wetlands | place: USA...
TGCCGCAACCTGAAGATCCCGACTGCGGCAATCTCTACCGCAATCTCAAGTTTCCCGACTCCATCTATGAACACATCAGCCACTACCAGGAGCAAAAGGCTAATGCCGAACAGGACCTCATGTAAGATCCAACCGTAGACTGCCTTCGACGGAGAAGCAATTTTGGACCAGAAGGATTGGGCGGGAATCTTTCCGGCCATCACCACGCCATTTCGTTCGGACTTGTCTGTGGACTACGAAACCTTTGCGGCCCAGGCGCGGTGGATGGTGGAGTGCGGCTGCAGCGGGATTGTCGCCCTCGGTTCTCTCGGAGAATCACCTGCGCTGACCCGCGAAGAAAAAATCCAGCTTTTGCAGAAGGCCGTGCAGGCGCTCAAGGGCACAGCGTTGGTGATTGCCGGAATCGCCGCGCTCAGCACGGCCGAAGCGGTCTCCCTGGCCAAAGAAGCAAGCCGCGTGGGTATCGATGGTCTCATGGTCTTACCGCCGCAGATTTATCGCAGTGACTGGCGCGAAACCCAGGCCCATCTCTCTGCTGTCTTCGAGGCAACACCGCTCTCCTGCATGCTCTACAACAATCCCATCGCTTACGGAACCGACATTACCCCGGAGCAGATGATCGAGCTGCGCGCGCGTCATCCCAACCTCCATGCCGTTAAGGAATCGAGCGGCGACATTCGTCGCATCACCTCGCTCAGGCACCTGGCCGCTGAATCGTTGGAAATTTTTGTTGGCATGGACGACGTCGTCGTAGAGAGCCTCGCTGCCGGAGCCACGGGCTGGATAGCCGGCCTGGTCAATGCGTTTCCTGAAGAGTCGGTGCGCCTTTTCCGGCTGGCGAAAAACGGTCCGTCGCCGGAGCTTGAGGCCCTCTACGCATGGTTCCTGCCTCTGCTTCGCCTCGACACTGTGCCCAAGTTTGTCCAGCTGATTAAGCTGGTTCAGGAGGAGTCCGGCGGCCCTCCCGCCCGGGTAAGGCCTCCAAGGCTCGAGGTTATCGGCGCAGAAAGGGATGAGGTAGTAGCGCTGACGCGCCGCAGTCTGGCAAACCGCCCGCACTAGCGTTCTCAGATTTTCTGCGGAATGCTCGATTCCAGCTTCATTTCCTGGTTCGTCCTGGATCCGCGGTCGCTTCTTACGTTGCGCGCGCCGATCAGGGCCAGCATCAGCAGCGCCGCCGCTTCCGGCACCAACAATCCGATGCGCAGCGAACCAGTGCCGGTCGAGACCACACCCGTCAGCCATGAGAGCACCGCCCCCCCGAGTCCGGCCACCGCGAACACCCAGCCTGCATTCCGCGACCCGCCGATCTCTCTCAAAAACAGGGCCAGGATCAGTGGAAATACGGGCGCCAGCGCCAGGCCAGTCACCGCAGATCCGGCAAGCAGGCTTCCCCGTGCATGCGCCAGCAGCAGCAATCCAACGCCGCCGGCAGTCGCGGCCACAGCTGTGCGGTAGAGCCGTAGTTCCGGCATCCACGCCAGAATCGCCGGGGTAGTCGCCCGGCCCAACAAGATCGCCGCCCAGAACACGGCAACCGCTACGGTGCTCCCGGCGAAGGTCCAGGCCGTGGTTCGCGTAGCATACGTGCTCATCCAGTTGCCCACGGATGCCTCAATTCCTACGTACAGGAAGGCCAGCGCTGCAAAGTAAATGATGGTCGTGGCCTCCCGCATTCCGGTGGGAGCTGGTTTGGCATCGGCGACGGCCACGAAATCGGTTCGATTGGCCAGCAACGGCAGCAATGCGAACGGCAATGCCAGCATCCCCACCGCGCCGAAGGCGTCGCGCCCTGGAAAATGCCGGAGGAACCAACCCGCCAGCAGGGGACACGCGACCGACCCTGCGCTCCAGGAAAAATTCAGCAAGGCAAGGGCCGCGCCCATCCGTTCCGGATGCCGTCGTCCTGTCAGCATATTGGTCGACGTCATTGCCAGACCCATGCCCAGCCCAAGAACCGCGAAGGCAGGCAGGGACTTCTGTTGCAAAACAAAAATCCCCGCTCCGCCCGCGCTGAACAGCGCATATCCGATGGCCAGGGTCTTCCACAGATTGCGCCGCACCAGCAGCGCACCCGAAGCCGAGGCGGCGAACTGTACCAGGAGAAGCAGTCCCGCGTCTTTGTCACGCAGATGCCATTGCGCCGCGAGCCGGGGCAGAATGCAGCCCAGCAGGACGGTGCCGACACCAGTCAGCGCGAATCCCAGGTGGAGCAATGGCTCAAGCAACCCGGGAAGCAGCGCGGTGGGCGCACTGTGACGAGCGTCAGACATCCGAAAACCGCCAACATGCGGCGAACCTGAGGTTCGCGACGGGCCCTATTCACTCTACGCGCTGGAGCTGAAAATCACGACTCACAAGTGCAAGAAAATGCAGTGCCTGGGTAGGAAGGATGGCACTTCTCAGACGCCTGACTGCGGCCCACTCCGCCGTTTGACCCTGTGCGCCGCGGTTGTTAACATAGAGGTGCGGGGTGGAGCAGTCCGGTAGCTCGTTGGGCTCATAACCCAAAGGTCGCTGGTTCAAATCCAGCCCCCGCAACCAATAACGGCTATTCTGAGTGGCTTCCACCTCTGGGTGGAAGTATTTCGTTTCTGTCGAGCGGTCAGAATCGTCGGAAATTCCAGCGTAGATCCCGTTCCCACGTCCAGAAGCTCATCACTCGAAGACTTCGTCCATCGAATGCGCTAGGGGCTATTCCGTCCCGTCCTGAATCTCCCTACAGTCAACCTTTTGTATGCCCACTTCGGAAGCCGCGAAGGAATTCTCACCGCGGTTGCAATCGAAGGCTTCCCGGAGATGGGCCTGGCGTATGACAAAGTGCTGATTGAGCGTTCGCTCAGGGTGATCCTTTACGGCTTAGAAGTCGAGCCGCAGCGCCAACTGGATCTCGCGTGGCGTTCCCGAGCCCACGGGAGTGATCGGATTGACGATGGCGGTGTTCAGGTTCACCGTGTTGATGATGGTGCCGAAACCTGAGGCGCAGCCCGTAGGGCTGGAGGTGGAAAGGTCGCACGTCGCCTCCGGTTGGCCGAGCTGCGGGTGATTGAAGATGTTGTAAAACTCTCCGCGGAATTCCACCTGTATGCGCTCTTTTATAGGAAACGTTTTGGCTGCAGCCATGTCGATCTGCCATGTTCCCGGCCCGCGGAAAAGGTTGCGTGGCGCGTCTCCGAACTCTCCAGCCGGCAAAGCAAACGCCGCGGGATTGATCCAGTGATAGATATTTCTGCCGCCAGGCGGAGTGAGGGAGACGCCGGGAACCAGGTCGGGACGCTGCGTGCCCGAGTTTCCGTCGGGAGCGACATAGCTACTGGGCAAAAGCACGTTCACCGGGAAGCCGGTGCGAGCCAGCGCGGTTGTGGTTAGTTGCCAGTTGCCGACGATTGAACTGGCAATGCCGCGCTGGCTAAGCAGTGCCCTGCCCGGGCCGAAGGGGAGTGCGTAGACCGCATTGCCATTGATCACATGGCGGGCGTCCCAGGCGCCGCTGGCCCACTCGCACGCCAGGCAAAATGCATTCTGGGGCGAGATCTCATCCCCGTCCCCGCTCCCATTGGAGCCATTGTCAATCTCGTGCGTGTACGCGTAGTTTGCCGCGACCAGCAGACCGTTGGAGAACGGCCGCCGCATGGAGACGGAGAGTCCGTTGTAGGAACTGGCGCCGATCGAGCCGCGCCAGCCGATCGCAGGAGCAAAGGCCGGATACTGTGCGATTCCCGTTGCCGGGTTGATTAAATTCACCACGTTGGTTTCCAGCAGATGCACACCGTGGCTTCCCAAATAGGAAACGGTGCTGAGAAAGTTCCCCGGCCACTCCCGCTGCACGGAAAGGTTCCATTGCTCGGTATAGGTATCCTTACGATTTCGTTGTTCGGCGTTCGGTGAGATGGTTCCGGTGGTGAAGTATGGGTCGGGCGGATAGGTCACCTTCTTTACCGAGTAGGAGGGTACTTCGTTCTTGGCTGGCAGATTCTGATCGTCGAGCTGGCCATCCTCGTGATACATGCCGAATCCAGCGCGAACGATCGTCTTTCTGCCCTGTACCGGCGACCAGGCAAAGGCCACGCGCGGATCAAAGTCGCCGTAGTTCTGCTGGCCAAAGCTGGCGCCCACGCCGCAGAATCCCTGAGGGCCGCAGGTGTCAAAGTCGAAGGGGTTCGCTTTTCCATGCGCCTCATGGAATAGTTGGAACACGGTGTAACGCGCGCCAAGGTTCAGCGTGAAATTGGGGCGCACCTTGAACTCGTCCTGGACGTAGCCGACGAACCAATTCTTGCGCAAATCGTTGACCGGCAAAGCACCCGTCAGCGTCGCTTTCGCTACCTGATTCGCTGCCAGCTGCTGCAGAGTGGAAAATGTAACTGTTCCGTGTTCCCCATAGTGTTGGTTCAACTGAATATGGCGTACTTCGACTCCGAATTTCAGGGTGTGGCGGCCGCGGAGCCAGGTCAGGTTGTCGATGCCTGCAAACGTGTTGCCCACGTAGATGCTGTCGTAGTTGTAGTTCTGGTTGCCAAAACCGGGTCCCGGACCGGCAGAAATCGCAATCTGGTAGATAGAACCTGTGGGACTGCTGTTGTAGGTATTGTCGGTGGACCGGTTGAACCCGAACTCCGCTTCATTTGTCAGATAGGCTCCGAAGATGTGGAGCAATTCGAGCGCGCCATTGACCGGCGCGGATACCCGGTCCTCCAGATTCGTTGCTGCACTTGACACCGGCTGCGTATCTACCGATCGGTCGTAATTGAAGCGCATAAAAGCGGTAGTCCTGGCCGTAAAATGCTGGTCCAGCCGTAGCATGGCCGAGTTCTCATTCACCACCTGCGTACAGGAGCAGGTCAGCAGATCATAGTCTGCGTAGTGCGGGTCGCCCGGGTCGCTGGCCGGCGTGTACGGCGTCAGGAACGTACGTGGACCTGCTCCCGGATAGGCGTTGATGATGCTCGAGACGGGCGATGAGGCCGGAACGGTTGCTTTGAATGCCGCACTCGGCACGTCAGTGCTCACCGGATAGCCCCAGACTTGGCGATAAGCCTCGGAAGCTACGAAGAAGAATGTCTTGTCGCGCACAATCGGTCCGCCCAACGCGCCGCCAAACTGATTCAAGCGGAGCGGTTGCTGCGCTTCACCATTCGAGGCCCAGGTGGGTTCGGATGCGTCGAAGTAGTTATTGCGCAGAAACTCAAAGAGGCGACCGTGAAACTGGTTGGTTCCGGAAGGAGAGGTGACCGCAAGCTGAGCGCCGCCTGTTGCGGCTCCCTCGGCGGTTGCCATAAGCGTGTCGACGCGGAACTGTGCGATGGCATCCAGCGGAATGGAGAGGCGCGCCCAGGGGCGCTGCGTCTGATTGATGACGCTGGTCTCGTCCACACCATCGTAGGTGAAGTTGCTATCATCGAGCCCTCGTCCGGCAAAGCGGACCGACCGCTGATTACTTCCGCCGGTGTCGATAGCGCCTGGGACGTACGCTGTCAGCCCGGCCCAGTTGCGGCCGTTGAGCGGCAACTCATCGGCTTGTTTTTTTTCGATCAGGCCCGTGACCGCGGCATTGTCGCGATCTACCAATTCCGAAGCAACGGAAACCTGCACCCGCTCCTCGCCGCCTGACACCCGCAACGACGCATCCAGGCTGCGCGTTCTCCCAACGACGAGTTCTACATCAAGGAATGTCAGAGCCTTAAAGCCGGGATGATCGACGGTGATGGTGTATTTCCCCACCGGCAGATCCGCAATCTCGTACCTCCCCTCGCTATCGGAAACGACCTCACGCTTCAACTGGGTCGCATTCTCCACAGCGGTGACGCTTGCCTGGCCCAGCAACCTACCCGCGGGATCGGTAACTGTGCCCGTCAAACCTGCACGATCCACTTGCGCGCTTCCTGGAATCGCACAAAAGAGAGACAGAACCGCGGAGACAATCATCGCTAACGGAGAGAAGAAGGAGCAGAATTTCATATTGGCCTCGAAATTTAATTGCTGTCGATGACTGAAATGCGGATCTACTTCGATCCCCAAGAAGCCCTCAACGAATCCTCCAGTCCCGCTTAATTTCTGAATGGGTCAGCAATGAGAGCGGTAACCGGTGAAGGCTCTGTGACATAGCAACCTCATAGCTTCATTACAAAACGGTAATGTTCCGTGCAAACTTTCGCTCCTGAGATTAATTCTCCTCATTTTTCTGTGGGGCAAAAAATGCGCTTTTCGCTCCATGAGCCACACGGCCGGTGGTAAAGGACTTCGCCGCTTCGGGCATATTCCAGACTGCGTCGCTCGAGTATGATTTTCACCGCCGTATCAAGAAGTCATGCAAAGTCGCTTGACGCGATCAAAGCGTGTCCAATATTCATCTCCCGTCAATGCAATCCAATCAGCCTTTAACAGTAGAGCTCTATAAACGAGGATCGGTTCGTCTCCTACCGAACCGGGAGGACACCGATCCGATCGCTGCCATCGAGCCATGCCGGGGCGTCCTATATGAGAATCCTCGTCGTAGACGATGAAGCGAAAACTGCCAGATTCTTGAAGAAGGGCCTGGGCGAAGCAGGATTTGTAGTTGACGTCAAATGGGCTCGACGGGTTGCAGCTGGCGCAGGATGTAGAGTTTGACCTGCTCATTCTGGACGTAATGCTGCCCAGCCTCGATGGATGGCAAGTTCTCGCCCGCTTGCGTCAGGCGGGTAAGCTCGCGCCTGTCCCACTGCTCACCGCCCGCGATGCAGTCCGTGAGCGTGTCAGAGGATTCGATCTGGGCGCGGACGACTACCTGGTGAAACCGTTCGCATTCTCGGAATTGTTGGCGCGGGTGTGTTCGCTGTTACGCCGTACTCCCCTCGCCCCCAGGATACGATTCGCATGGCAGACCTGGAAATTGATCTGCTGCGGCAGCGCGCTTCGCGGGCAGGTCAGCGGCTTGATTTGATCCTCCAAAGAGTTCCTCTAGCTTCTGCGCGAAGAAGTTGAGCTGGAAACGGCGGCGAGACGGTATGAACAGTTTTACATTCGGCTGCTTGATGACAAAAACACGCCGTTAATGACCACACCTGAAATGGCGGATGAATTAGATCTGTCACAACTCGCCCGGCGCACGCGAGGCCATCCCGAAGTAGCGATGCCAATGAACGGGCACCACGGGCGAGCCTTTCGCGTGACCACCGCGGTCGCGCAGGTCGGCCCGTCTGCCGCATATACGATGACAATTCAGATTGCTATTGATGTCTCGCAGAAAGTGGCCCGGGAAGGGCACCCGTGTCATTCTCAGCATGCCCAGCTCCTCCCCCGCAATCATTGCTACTCGCACATAGGTAGGCCTCAACCCACTCACCCTAGCTTGTCCAGCGCATTCTGCATGGCCGCCATCCCATGAGTCATCATTGCGTCTATGCTTTCTCTGGCTGAGTCAGGCAATAGGTCGGCGATCCAGATGATGCGGGTGCGGCCATCAGGTTCTTCGAAAGCCTGAGCAGAACCGTTGTAGTGTTTTAATGCCCCTCCGTTCACTGTCCACGCAACCCTGCGAGTAGAATCGTCCACTGACAGAATCTCCTCGCGTGCCACCATTCCGTTGGCGAAAGTGACCACCCGGGCGCCCGGTTCCAGCTTGGTATCGACAACAAACCCGGGGACCAATCGCGTGTGCAGCGCTCCCACGTCTCTCAGCGCATCCCATACATCATCAACCTTCGCCTTCACCGTAATTTGCTTTTGAATCGATGCCATGTTCAGTCATTCATCCTGTTCGCAGGTCAAACATTCGTGATGCCGGCCGATGTTTCGCGGCGGCAGTACTCTTGCTACACTCAATCGTCGACTCGGATGGGGTAAATTTTCTTGGTAAAAATTGCGGTCAAAAGTCCGATTGCAGAAGACCAACCGCTAAACGCCGCCGTCCACCGGCCGCCGCAAGCACGATTATTGGCATCGGGAGATGGCTGGAAGATCTGCGATGTCGTCTGCGGCGCGAGCCCGCGAGATTCTGCCTTTGAGGAAATACACACCCAGACCTCGATTGCAATTGTTGCCTCTGGCACATTTCAATATCGCACGGCGACGGGCTGCGAACTGATGACTCCGGGATCGCTTTTGCTGGGGAACTCACGCGACGCTTTCGCGTGCGGCCACGACCATAGTGCCGGCGATCGCTGCATCTCATTCCATTACTCGAACGAGTTTTGTGACCTGTCCGGAGTGGATCCGGATCGCCGCCACTTCCAAATCCCTCGCATCCCGCCGATTCGAGCATTGTCTTCACTCGTCGCTAGCGTCGTCACACTTCTTCACCATCCTCTGGATCACGAAGCGTTTCGAGAAGCCGCGTTCCAGGTCTTCGATCGGACGGCTCGCTTGCAAAACGGTTTCGCGTCCAGCTTTCGCCCATACCAACGGAGTTCGGTGGCGGGCGTCGCCCGCGCGCTCCGTGCCATCGAGGAAGACCCCGCCGCTCCGCACCTCCTGTCAAACCTGGCCGAGGAAGCAAGGCTCAGTCCGTATCACTTCCTGAGAACATTTGAGAATATTGCCGGCTGCACGCCGCGGCAGTTTCTCTTGAGAACACGGCTTCGGCGCGCGGCCCTCCGGCTCAAGCACGGGTCTGCCAGGATCATCGACATCGCCCTGGACTCCGGATTCGGCGATGTGTCCAATTTCAATCACGCATTTCGAGCAGAATTCGGCATGAGCCCTCGAATCTACCGTTCCCGGCAAGGATAGGAAAAGAACCTGTCCGGATAAAAACATCATTTCGCGTGGTAAGCGTCCATGATATTCCTGCAAACCAGTCCCGAAGGGGACGGGACAATCCAGAGCCCGGCACGGAAGTGCCGGAAAAGAAAAACCAACAGAGCCCGAGTCCCGTTAGGGACGGCACAACCCTCTTTCCGCGATGTCGGGGTCAGACACGAAACCCAAAATCTGCAGTCTCTCTCGACAAAATCGGGCGAGCGCGATTTCCCGCCCCGGCCTAAACTAGGCCAAGAGAATAACCTGTTTTGGTCTCATTCACCTTTAGTCGCGAAAGCGCAGGGAAATCAGAGGTAAATCGTCGGCGCTTGAGAACAGCCGCGGCCTTTTGGCTTCTTACCGCCCTATCAGTCTGCACCGCCTCGGCGCAATCTACGCCATCCTCGCCGGAAAGTCCCGCGACAACGATTCACGTCGATACCCAGTTCGTCCTGCTCGATGCAATCGTGCAGGAGAAAAAGACCGGGCGCACTCTGGACACGCTTTCAGCCAAAGACTTCCAGCTCTCCGAAGACGGCAGACCACAGACCATCACCTATTTCAGCCGCGATCAATTGCCCCTCTCTGTGGTGCTGCTCTTCGATATGACCGAGACGGTCCACGCTGCCATGAAGCCCCTGGCGCAAGCTGCTTTGCAAATCCTCAGCCGTCTGAAACCGGAGGATGAGGTGGCGGTGATGACGTTCTCCTCCCGGGTTGATTTGATGGGAGGCTTCACCAGGAATCGCCAGCTCGCTGCCGACGCGATCAAGACCGCCTCCTGGATGGCTGATGTGGAAGGCACCTTTCTCGATGAGGATATGTATGAGGCAGTGGAACAGGTGAGGAATGCAAGACCGGGAAATCGGCGTGTCCTGATCTGGCTGACGGATGGCACGGCCAATCAGGAGAATGACTTCACCCGCGCTGCGATCGGCCAGCACGCGCCCGCTCATCTTCATTCGCAGGCGGAAGCGATGCGAAGCCTGTTGCAATCGGGAGCGATGGTTTCCATCCTCATCGATAGAACCGCGGAAACCGTTCGCGCCATCGCGTCCATGGGCATGCAGGGTGCCCGCATCGGTGACATCGAGCAGTATGCTCGCGCGACCGGAGGTCCGGTCCTTAACACCACATCAAACGACGTTCCCGATACCCTCGCGAAGCTCATCGATCTCATTCGGGCTCGTTACACGCTCGGATATAAGCCTGACAGCGCAGAGCCCCAAAACAAGTTTCGCAAGCTCACCCTCCAGCTCGATCCCGATGCGCTGCGAGAACATCCCGAGCTGCGCAAACGTGGTCTCCTCGTGCTTACCAGGTCCGGCTATTATCGTTAGCACTGCACGCGGAAGCGCCCGGCAGGGAAGGGAGCTTGTCGGCCGGCCTAAGCGGCGCTCATTACCCGCGCACCCACGGAAGCCATGCTACTCGCCTGCCGTCTGAGTACGCCTTGTGCTCGATAGAGCCGCGCTTTGACTGTGGAGAGGGGTGCGTTCGTAGCTTCTGCAATTTCACTCAGTGACATATCACATTGAAATCGAAGTTCCAGTACCGTCCGCTGCTCGGATCGCATCCGAGTCCAGATTCGCGCAATCATGCCGGCGCGCTCTTTTTCTGAGCACGCCTCGAAGGGATTTTTTTCTTTACCCTCCAGTTCGAAGGACCCGCTATCTCGCCGCTCCGCAAAATCGTCGAAGTTCCATGTTCTCGCCCGGCGGCGGCGCAGATCCACAACCAGGTTCCGGGCAATTGCGAAAAGCCATGTAATGAATTGCGAATCTCCTTTGAACTGCGATCCTTTGGTCAGAACACGGATCCATGTCTCCTGAAGAATATCCTCTGTCAAATCTCCGTCTTTGGTGAGGTGGACAAGGTAACGTCGTAAACGCACCTGGTAGCGTTTCATCAGTTCCTCGACAATCTGCGGATCGTTGCCTTGCAGCTTCGCTGCAATCTTCGTGTTTTCATCATTTGGCTTATAGCCAATCTCGTCGGCCCTTGCCGCCCCGCTCTCTTCACCATGTTCTAACAGCACCATCGCTCGTAATCTCCCTTTGCATCCAGCTCTGGAGCGAGAGTTTCGCCCCAGCTCATTCTCACTGAGACTAGTCATCGCCAATGTAGGGATATGTCGCCGATGTACTGATCAGTGCGTGCCGCGAAAGCCTATTTGCACGCGTCCATGAGCGCTTTTCCCTGCGGCTACAAAACTCTACAAAACTAATGGGTCGGCGCATTCTGTGTGGTCGTCTTCTCCTATGTAGCTCAATCACTCACGGAGGTAGTTGTGAAGTCAATCGCACCAATTCCCCTAACCATGCTCGTGCTGTTCTCCGCTGCTGTCTTCAGCGCTTACGCGACTCCTGCAGGCGCCATTCCATCTGGCAATCCTGGTACATCTTCGATCGCACAGGATGGGTCTCAGAGCAGCAATGCCTCCTCCATTGCAGGAAATTGGCAGGTCTCCTGGACAGGCCGCGATGGAAATGCGAAGCAGGGTACGATGCGGATTCAGCAAAAGGGATCAAGTCTCACCGGCACCTTCCAGGCTCCCCGTGGTTCCGCGAAATTGAGCGGGAACCTTCAGGGAAACCAGGTCTCCATCGCCGTAAAAGCGGGTAAGCGGGATTTCTCATTTTCCGGAACCGTCGATGGGGACAATATGTCCGGCACCACCAACATGGGAAGCTCCTGGTCCGCGAGCCGCCAGTGAGCAAATCTACAACCGGATCGCGAGTCAGCTGATTTCCATCAACCTGGCTCGCGCAGCAGGCACCCCTGATGATCATGCATGGAGAGAAACGATCCTGGCTCACTTTGGAGAGGAATTCTTGTATCTGCTCTCGCTATTCCATGGAACGGGCTACATGGGTTTCTTTGTGCTGCTTCTGATCTGGGTTCGTTTTCTTATCCGGGTTTTGCAAGAAGCGCTGTTTCCTCCTGCAAGAACGGCTCACGAATTCGTTCACTCGCTTTCACGAATGTCGGCCCTGGACAAAATCAGAGATCAGGATTCTGTATCGCTTGCACCCAATGAGAAAGGAGTGTCTATCGAACGTACAGAATTTTCTGCTCGGGCGGGACCCGCACGCAAGAGAACAAATCATGCGCTGCACAAGACTACGAATGTATGCCGGGCGATTGACGGCGCCTGCGGCAAGAAGCATTCTGGGGTAGGAACCCCGCTATGATCTCAAAGACTGAGGGCTCCCGCGCTCCGTCGATGCGAACAACAGAGCCTCCAAAACGTCACATCCTTCTCATCGATGACGATCAGGACATGGCAGAGATGTTGGCCGAGTATCTGCAACCCGAAGGCTTCGTCGTCCACATCGCGCATAATGCCAACGCTGGTCTCGAACGTGCTGGTGAGGGTGGCCTGGTCCTGATCATTCTCGATGTCATGCTGCCGGACAAAACCGGCTTCGCTGTTCTTCAGGAGATACGGGAGAAGAGCCGCATTCCTGTCGTCATGCTGACCACGAGATCCTCCGTTGCCGACAAAGTGAGCGGATTGGAAGCCGGTGCGGATGATTACATTCCAAAACCGTTTACGCCCATCGAGCTTCTGGCAAGGATTCGAACCGTCCTGCGCAGAGGACAACCTTCGCGTTTTGGCAGTCCCTTTCTGGCTCTCGATGATTTGATCCTCGACGCCGGCGCCCGCACGGTCGAGCGTGCCGGCCGCCAGATTGACTGCACACCAGCTGAGTTCGACACCCTCCATGCTCTGCTGTCTTCTGCTGGAGAGGTCGTTACCAAGGAACATCTCACCCGTGTCGCTCTGGGGCGCGCGCTCTCTGCTGGAGACCGCGGCGTCGACAACCTGGTGAGCGCCCTTCGCAAGAAGCTTGGCCCGAGCGCTCGTGGTAAGGAACGATTTCAAGCTATCCGCAATACCGGCTACGTCTATCTGCACGAGCCGCAGCGACCCGCACAGAAAGAGAAATCATGAAGCTCTTTCCGAGAATTTTTCTCAGCTTCTGGGTTGCCATGATTCTCATGGTGGCATTCATCCTCACGGTAAATGAGTTCCTGCCTCCATCATTTGGCGGAGTGCGCGAAAGGCGCTTCGAGCCGCAAATTGCGGTTCCTGCTCTCACCGCGGTCGTCAATGCCTTCGAGCGGGAAGGGTCCGACAGTTTTCAGGCGCAGGCGAGGAACAGTCCCGTCCTTCGGCGCACATCGCTCGCGCTATTCGATGCTCAGGCAAGACTCCTGGTAAATACTCATCCCGGTGGCGCGCTATTCACTCCCCTTGCCCGGGATGTTGTCAGGACAGGCCGGATTCAAGTAGTCCACTCTGGGCTTCGTCTTGTCTACGCTTGTCCTTTGGAGAGTTCAACTGGAACGCACTACGTTGCCGTAGTGACCGTTCTCGGGCCGGCGGGCCGCATGATGAATCCGCGCTTCTGGTTCAACCTCACCATTGCCATGTTACCCGCTGCCCTGGTCTGCATGATGCTCACGTTGTACATCACTCGACCAATTACCAGATTGCGGGGCGCCGCCAATCGCCTGGCCGAGGGACAATTGACCGCTCGCGCAGGCCCTTTGCGATCTCGGAGCGACGACGAATTGGCAGACCTGGCCCGCGACTTCGACACCATGGCCGCGCAGATCCAGGTGCTGATGACCGCTCAGCGCCGTTTTGTCGCGGATGTCTCCCATGAGCTTGGTGGCCCCCTCACGCGGATGCATCTCGCGCTCGCGCTGCTTCGGCGCGAATTCTCAGCCGCCGGGAGTGCGGCCGTAGCGAGAATCGAACGAGAAACCGACAAACTCAGTAACCTCGTGCAGCAGTTGCTCCTTCTTGCCGGTCTCGAAGCGGGCCGCATCCCAGCGGAATCCTTCGCTCCCGTCTCCATTCGGTCCTTGTGCGAGAGCATTGTCGAAGACGCCAACTTCGAGGCAGCGCACGCCAACTGCCGTGTCGCGGGACGTCGCGAAGACATCACGATCCTTGCCTATCCAAATCTGCTGCGGCGCGCCATCGATAACGTGCTGCGGAACGCGATTCGGTATGCGCCCCTGGGGACAGACGTTGAGCTCAACTGCGGCGTAGATCCCACCGGTAGGGAAATCGTCTTTGAGACCCTCGACTGTGGCCCAGGTGTTCCCGAGGCCGTGCTGCGCGATATCTTTCAGCCGTTCTTTCGCACCGCCCCAGGACGCGAGGCAGCCAGCGGGGGGACTGGTCTGGGCCTTGCCATCGCGAGGGAAGCGGTACGCCTCCATGACGGCGCGATCGAAGCACGCAATCGCCAGGATGGCGGTTTGCACGTCATCATTCGATTGCCGCTCAGAACAGCGATGCAGAAGGATGCTTGCGGGTGCAGCGCAGAAGTGGAACCCGACGGGCAGCATCCGACAGGAACGCAAATTACTGAACGGCCTTTGAGAAGCTAGCGTTCACGGTCGTCACCGCGATCTTTTTCGAAGCGGCAGTCACCGCAGCCATACTCGGATAGGCCGTTCCATCCGACAGGGTAGAGAAGTCCACTTCTACGGTCAGCGGGTCCTCAGGTTTATCGAAACAGGTCTTGATGGAGACGTGCCGGCTCAGCATCGTCGATTCGTTGAGGACAAGCCGTACTTCGTCTCCGGGCTTTGCATAGTCATGAATGATGATTGTGTCATCCGATCCGTTTCTTTCAAACGTGACCTTGCCGCTGGCATAGGCATTCCTTCAGTTAGGCGCTCCTGGGCTGGAGTGTGGCGAGTTGAAGCAAATGTGCCCGTCCTCACATTCGAGCAGTGACCATTCCTCGTCTGACGAACCGACCAGCGCTCCGCATCTCGTGCAAGACGAATCGATTCCGCGTGTTGGATTAAGGAATGCCTGAATTGCCGGAACAAAGAGATTGGCGCCGGCCGTGCCTTCTTCCGCTGTTGAAGCCTGGAGTCCATCGCAGAGAATTCATTACCGGGTAAATAGCGTTTCATCCCGAGCCTCCCGATTTTTTCCGCGTCATCCGCGTACCGTGCAAAGGTTTGGCCTGCAAAACGCCCTCTCCACCAATCCGGCTAATGAGCACTGATTTCCCTGATGTAGTTACGAAGGAACTGAAATCCGTATCCGAACACCGCCTGGCGCGCCACCTGTGCCGCGTCCTTGTCGCCATGCGGATACCATGTGTTCACCGCAACCGCGCCCCCCGACCATGGGCCAATGAGGCGTGCCACAGAGAGACTCTGGTGGCCGTCCTCGCCTTTCCTGGCAAAGAATGTGTCTTTGAACGCCGCCGATAATTTGTCACAGTCCTCGCCGCACCCGCGAAATCGCAGATCTTCTCTGAACAAATCGGCGACGACATACTCGGTTGTTCCGCGAATCGCGATCTGCCCCATGGAAGAACCAAACCGGTCTGCGTATCCCTGTGCGCCCTGTGGCCACTGGTTTGGTTCATCGCTGGCCTGCTCAATGCCTCCACGGACACCGGCTTCCAGAACGGAGCTGATTCCAAACGTATGCTTGATATATCCGCGAAATCGTTCTGCCTGAGTCGGTGGCCTGTAGCCCGGAGAAACAGGGGCGGTTGAACCGGGTTGCGGAGCCGGTGAATCAGGCAACGCCTGCTGTGCCCCAGATACCAGAGGGGTTAGGAACGATAAGGCGAGCAAAAAAATCCTTGCCCTCTTCATTCAGCTCTCCATAAAGAAGAAATTCAAAACGGCAGCCCGCTCAGCGCCGTACAGAGAAAGACAGAACCGCATCTGCTATGCAGAACAGGCATGTAAGGGTAGAAGTAGATTTCTCCGAAAAGTCACGGCTGCCATGCACCAGCGCGACAATTTCCGACAATGGCTGTGGTGGCCAAAATTTAGATGGGGCGCTCGCGATTCTCCGCTGGAACACGCCGCAGCGTGCGCCTGGGGCAGCATCGTCAAAGAACATCGAGGGTCCTACACGCCGGGCCGTGTGGCATCACATGGGGGTGTTTGAGACAGCTGTGCGCGAAGAATGGTCGGGATCTGGCGCCGGACAGATTTGTGGCAATTTGCAGGATGCAGCAGCTTAGCGCCAGCCCAGAGCCGGCGCAACATGCTTCAAAATCGCTTCAATCACATGCGCATTGTAGGCAACACCCAGCTGGTTCGGTACCGTCAGCAACAGCGTATCGGCTTCGGCTATCGCCTCGTCTCCTCGAAGCTGCTCCACCAGCTTGTCTGGTTCAGCGGTGTATCCGCGGCCAAAAACCGCTCGCACATTTTCCTCGATGAACCCGATCTGATCCTGTTCCTGTCCGCCCCGGCCAAAATAGGCGCGATCGCGGCCGTCGACCAGCGCAAAGATGCTTCGGCTCACTGACACCCGCGGCGTCCGCGCGTGACCGGCCTCTTTCCAGGCCGCGCGAAAGGCACGAATCTGGGCTGCTTGCTGTACGTGAAATGGCTCCCCGGTTTCGTCGAACTTCAGGGTTGAGCTCTGCAGATTCATTCCCAGCTTTGCCGCCCAAACCGCGGTCGCGTTGGTTGCGGCGCCCCACCAGATCCGATCGCGTAGACCCTCGGAGTACGGTTCCACTCTTAATAAGCCAGGTGGATTGGAAAACATCGGCCTCGGATTCGGCTGCGCAAACCCTTTCCCGCGCAGCACGTCCAGGAACTTCTCCGCATGGCGCCGGCCCATGTCGGCATCGCTCTCGCCATCTTCAGTGTTGAACCCGAAATAGCGCCAACCGTCGATCACCTGTTCGGGCGAGCCGCGGCTGATGCCGAGTTGCAGCCGACCGCCGGCAATCAGGTCTGCCGCGCCCGCGTCCTCCGCCATGTAGAGCGGATTCTCGTACCGCATGTCGATCACGGCAGTCCCAATCTCAATCCGGCTAGTCTTGGCGCCCACGGCCGCAAGGAGTGGAAACGGAGACGCCAGTTGACGGGCAAAGTGATGTACCCGGAAGTAAGCGCCGTCCGCGCCCAACTTTTCTGCCTCCACAGCCAGGTCGATAGATTGCAGCAGGGCATCGCTCGCTGATTGCGTTAGCGAACCCGTGGAAGGCCCCCAATGCCCAAACGAAAGGAATCCAATCTTTTTCATACGCAGCAATCAAATAGATTGACACTCACGTCCGGAGATGCAATTTGTCATCTCGAAGTAACCGAGCTGAGGCTGACGTTTGGCGCCGGCCCTACGGGCCTGCTTCAATGCGACAACGTACAATCGAAATCACTCCCGCTTGCCAACGAGCCCTCGCAGCCAACGCGGCCACCAGGACGCAGGTATCGTAGATACCACGAACCCAACCAGAAACCCCGCGCACCCATTTTCAAAAGCAACCCGTACATCCATCCGCCCGTACCATCCTTAAAGTGCCAGTCTGCTGACTCTCAGATGTGCCGCAGCTGGAAGAAGTCTTGTGAGGTATATCGGAGTTTGCCCCTGAATCCGCAATGCGCTATGCTCCCGCACATGAAAATCTACGCATTGTTCCTGCTTGGAGCCGTTTCGACCTCGATCCCCAGCGCTCCTTCGATGGTGCTGTTTGATAACAGTGAGGTGCGCGTCCTCCGCGCCTTTGAGAAGGGGCCCGACCTCGGGAAGTTCCACCAGCACAACCTGAACCGGGTCATGGTCTACCTGCAATCGTCACGCCAGCGCTTCGAGTACCAGGACGGCCGCAAACCCGAGACATTTGATTGGACAGCCGGGGAAGTGAAGTGGAGCCTTGCGGATGGAATGCACGCTGGCCAGGTCCTCGGCAAGGACTTCAACATCATTGAGACCGAATTGAAAGTGCCCGGGACTTCCAGGCCGCTTGCCGGCAAGCTTGATCCGCTCAAGGTTGATCCTGCGCAATTCAAACTGGAGTTCGAGAACCCACAGGTCCGAGTCCTCAGGATTCGGATCAAGCCTCACGCCGCGGTTCCTGCGCACGCATACAGCACGGATCGTGTAACCGTCTTCCTTACAGATCAGCAATTCCGCAGCAAGGATGGATCCGGCAAAACCGAGACCGTAGAGCACAAAGCCGGTGATGTGGCCTGGGACATGCCCGCCACTCTGACGGAAGAGAACCTGAGCGACAAGCCGTTTGAGGCGCTCACCATCGAAGTTAAGAAGTGAGGCGTTTGCGCCTGGTTACGCTCCGGCAGAGACGCCGGGGCGAAAATCTGCCGCCGTCACAGCCCGGGGAGCAATCTTGCCATTGGGCTTACTTTTGGCTTTGACCGAAGCCTTGCCGCTGATGGGGGCCGGCGCGTTGGCGTGTCGTAGCAGTTTCTGTCGAATTGCGGCGACGCCTTCCTCGTTCATCCATGCTTTGTAGGAATGGGCGAAGGTATGCCAGCACACACCAACTAGCCCGAGCTTCTGGGCAGCGGGCCGAAAATAATCCTGCTGAATGGGTCCCGGATGATAGCATCGCCCGGTGATGTGTGATGGAAACACAAGCCCGCTGCCGGAACTCTTGCTCCGCCATTCTGTCAGCGCTTCCCGCAGAACAGCATCGATGGCAATCGCCTCATCGTGACCCTCGGGCCTGCCCATTTCCCCATGCGCAACGCCGGGTTGTGAATAGATCAGCCAGTTTTGCAGGTCGACTTGCTCCCACCGCAACCCAAGCACTTCCGGCACACGCATACCGCTGCACATGGCGGTAATCGCCATAGTGCGGTGCAGGTCAGATAGCTGTCCCACCAGTGCCTGATATTGCCGGACCGTCAATGTGAGCGGCTTTCGCTTGCCGTGCGTAAAGCCTTTCACCCTGGCCAGTTCAGTTTCCAGTTGCTCATTCTTTTCGATCAGGCTCATCCGGTGCCGCTCCACCTTCGCAGCTTCCGTCACCGCCTGTTGACTCTTGTTGATCCACAAATGAAGCAGCATGGTAAGCCCGAGCAGGCTATCGATCACCAGGCCCCGATTAGTTGCCGCGGCCCACGGGTTGTCGACCGCAGCTCGATGGAAACCCCAAATGCCCGCCGAGAGGCTCTCTAACATCGCCAGACCCGCGGTACACCACAACAGTTTTTTGGACCTTCTGCTGAGGCACAGCGCGAGTGGAAACATGAACAGCACCGGCGTCACCAGCTGCGCTGCAGTGCAGTAATCGAAGAAGGCCGTGACCACAACCACTCCGGCGATCATCGATATCAGTGATTTCCGAGTCATTCGTCACCGCCGTTGTAGCGTCATACCTCCAGCATTCTGGCTGGAGCCTCATTAGGTTCCCGGTTATCCCTGTATCGGCTCAAATGACCAAAATCGTGAGCGGATCCCGGCATTCTCGTCTCCGGAGCAGCGGTCGTCATTTTGGTTACCTGTTGAGCATCTGATTAACCGTGTCTCCACCCGGAACAGAGCATAAACCACTTCTCCTGCCAGTGAGCAGCGCCTTTATCGCATACCATGAGGTCAGGTGCGGCGACTCCCTGGGGAGCCGCTTGCTGCCAACCAATGATCCTTCCCCGGCTTCGCACCGACATCGACGTCATGGTCTCGCCTGTGGCCGACCGGCCCGGCCTCCTGATGCGCGATTGTTTTCGTTTCTCAGACGCGATCCTGATCATTCCTCCCCTTCTCATCCAGGGGCTCCGGCTGTTTGATGGAAAGCGAACCGATCTGGACCTGCAGGCAGAGCTCACGCGCGCTGCCGGCCCGGATCTTGCAGCCGTGGCTGAGCAACTGATCGAAACCCTCAGTGGATCCGGATTCCTCGAAGACGACAACTACGACCGGCTTAAGCGACAGCGTCTCTCAGACTTTGCCCAAAGCCCGGTTCGCGTAGCGGCTCATGCGGGCGCCGGCTATCCAGGCCAGATCGAGCCCCTGCGTGGTGTCATGCAAGGGTATCTCGACGGAGCCGCCCCTACACGTACGGCACGCGTAGGCATCGCCGCGCCTCATGTGAGCCCTCCTGGGGGTTGGCAGAGTTATCGTGCCGCCTACCAGGAGCTGACTCCCGATCTGTGCGACCGCACTTTTGTTGTGTTGGGAACGTCGCATTATGGGGCACCCGGCAAGTTCGGTTTGACGCGTAAGCGTTTTCAGACTCCCTTCGGCGAAACATCGATAGACGAGCCGCTCGTGGATGAGTTGGCGCTTCAGCCGGCGGCGCTCATGGAGGACTACTGCCACGCTGTCGAGCATTCCATTGAATTCCAGGTCGTTTTCCTCCAGGCCATTTACGGTCCAGCCGTGCGCATCCTTCCCATCCTTTGTGGCTCCTTCGGTCTCAGCATCTACCAGGGCGGCTTACCGGAAGACGACGAGCACGTGAAGCAGTTCTTCGATGCCCTCGGAGAAATCGCCGCCCGGGAGAAGCAGCGCCTGTTTTGGGTTCTTGGCGTCGATATGGC
>Ga0335072_10004776_pt1 | contig 20019 bp, 17 predicted proteins | sample Lox_Sample_21_FD_206725 | JGI IMG/M metagenome (GOLD analysis project Ga0335072, IMG submission 206725) | Soil microbial communities from Loxahatchee National Wildlife Refuge, Florida, United States - Lox_Sample_2.1 | ecosystem: Environmental > Terrestrial > Soil > Wetlands | place: USA...
GGATGTTTTTGTCGCCGGGGTGCTCTTGTCTCTTTTTGCTCTGAAAGCCCAAGAGGCGACCAAATCGATCCCGTGCCTCGGTCTCTATTATTTTATCGGGTACTGTCTGTTGAGCATGACGACAACGGAGCTACTTGTGCATTCCGGCGTGGTGGCGGGTAACGACGAAAAGCAATCGGAAAAAAAACTCGGACGCGGAGCGATCGACGGATTATTTGCGGGATTGCTCTGCTTTGCAATCGTGTCGAGCCTCTACACCTATCAACAGTATACGATGAACACCAAAGAGCACGTGGAGGCGTCCAGTTCGCCTCAGAAATTGAATAATGCCGATCTGGTTTTGCCCGCCCACAAATAGAATCTTATACCTTGCAGTTTTTGCTCGGTGCGTTAGGCTTCAGTCGGTTTCATTGAGCATGTGCTCATCGTTTCGGCCCTCCGCCGACTCGCCCCTTCAGTCGTCTTCGATGAGAGTCGTCTAGGGCCATAACACCTCATCGACCCACAAACCGTGGTCCATGCGGACGCTCTGCCGTTGCGCATCACTCCACTTTTTCAGCATGACATCCCCTACAACAACTCCATCCCATTCGCCTGCGCTTGCCGCGCCGGTGACGATCACTTTCGCTTCGCTCGCGCTCATCGAGCCACTTCAGCGTGCGCTGCGAGAGAAGGACTATACCGAGCCCTCGCCGATTCAGGCCGGAGCAATCCCGCACCTGTTACAAGGTCGCGACCTCATAGGCATTGCGCAGACTGGGACCGGCAAGACCGCCGCATTCGCCCTGCCCATCCTGCAAAAGCTCGCTACACATCCGGCGCCACCGGTATCAAAACGTCCACGTGCGCTTATCCTTGCGCCAACGCGCGAACTAGCCGCGCAAATCGGCCAGAGCTTCCAGCATTACGGCAGGCATCTGCGCCTCCGTCACACGGTCATTTTTGGCGGCGTCGGTCAAAATCCGCAGGTGCAGGCACTGGCACGTGGCGTTGACATTCTCATTGCCACGCCGGGCCGCCTCCAGGACCTTCAGCAGCAGAAGCACGTTTTCCTCGATAAGGTGGAGGTCTTCGTGCTGGACGAGGCCGACCGCATGCTCGATATGGGCTTTGTCCATGACGTGAAGCGCATCATCACCACGCTGCCGCCGCGCCGCCAGTCACTCCTCTTTTCAGCGACCATGCCGCCGGTCATCGAGGAACTCGCCGCGTCGCTCGTTCACCATGCCGCCCGTGTCGAAGTGACGCCAGTGGCCACCACCGCCGAGCGGATCGAGCAGCATGTCGCGTTTGTCGACCGCGGCAACAAGGTGAAGCTTCTCGCGCACCTCGTTGGTCAGCACGCCGACGGCCTCGTCATCACTTTCGTGCGCATGAAGCACATGGCCAACCGGCTCGTCGAGCAGCTATCCAAGCACGAGATCCGCGCCGAGGCCATACACGGCAACAAATCGCAGAGCGCTCGTCAGCGGGCGCTGGAAAACTTCCGTACCGGACACAGCCGGGTGCTCGTCGCCACCGACATCGCCGCGCGCGGCATCGACGTGAAGGGCATTTCGCTGGTGGTAAATTACGATCTGCCGGAGGAACCCGAGTCGTATGTGCACCGCATTGGCCGTACCGCGCGCGCCGGGCGCACCGGCATCGCCGTGGCTTTCTGCGACGACGGCGAACGCAATCTCCTGCGCCAGATCGAGCGGCTTATCCGCCAGCCAATTCCCGTGCTCAAAGGCCATCCCTATGAGGCTTCCGAACCAAAAAACCGGGAGGCGCGAGGTCCGCTGGGCAATGGAATTGACCGTCCTCATCGACCGAACGGTCCCTGTCGCGGTGGATTCCGTTCCCGGTTTCACCGGTAAAAATGACACAAGACTTTTATCACAACTCAAAATCGGGGACGGCGTCCGGAAATAAGCGATACCACCATCAGCACAATAAAAACAAGGCACAGAAACTTGGCGATTTCCGCCGCGAGTCCGGCCAGGCCCCAGAAGCCGAAAACGGCCGCAATCAGGGCGATGATAAAAAAGGTAATGGCATAGTGGAGCATGGAGATATCCTTAGGCGGGGGTTGGGACTGCGAGAGCTAAATTGCTATCGATGGGCTTATGCGCGTCGCAAGGTGGCCCGGCAGGTTCTGCAGCTAAATGTGCCGATGGGGTATTCCTGATGCCAACTTGGCGATCGGCAATAACCTCTGAGATAAAACGGAGCTTTTCTACAACCACAGGGGAAAGGACAAATGGATAGATATCCCTTAATCCCATACTGCGATTGATGCTATTAAGTGCTATCGTCAGTTCAGACCAAGCGTCGATTTTTTCTTCAAACGTTTTTGACTTCATGCCAAACCAAGAGCTCTGAGATGTTTCTTTCGACTCCAATGCCACACGTGCATCAACCATGCAAAAATCGAGGGCAACTTCCAACGTGTCCTGGATATGCAGATAATGAGCCCAGCTTTCGGCCCAATCTTCCCAGGGATGGGCGGATGCATAGACGCTAATGTATTTTTCCTGCCAATTCTCGGTGGCTCCGGATGCATAGTAGGTTTTCAGTGCCTGGTCGTAATCAATTCGCTCATCTCCAAACAGCGCCCGGTAGGGCTCAAGATACTTTGTTCCACCGATCAGGCGGTCCCAATAATAGTGGCCAATCTCGTGCCTGAAATGCCCGAGAAGAGTGCGGTAGGTCTCTTTCATGGAAAGCCGGCGTTTTTCACGTTCGGCATCGTCTGCTTCCGCAATATTCAAGGTGATGATTCCTTTGTCATGTCCCGTTAGGACCTTGGATTCCGGTGTGGGCCCCTCCGCAAGAAACCGGAAGGATATCCCTTGGTGGGGGTCATCGGCTCGATTGAGCAAGGGCAACTCCAGACTGATGAGTGTGTAGACAAGGCGTCGCTTGGCTGCCTCAATCAATTTCCACAAAGTTCGATTTTTTTCGATGGAAAGATCTGGAATCATTTCATCCAACCGGCATGAGACACAGTAATTTTCCCGGTTGTCCTCGGGAATCATCCAATTGCACGCGTTTTCCACGGAATAATTCCGACACTTTCTATAGAATCGTCTCCCGGCTTCCTTGGCCGTGGGAGAAAAGAGGCTGCCCGCCTTGGATTCCAACGTACTCAAACAGAGCAAATCCGGCAAAAATCCAAGTTCTCGCTGGCAACTCACACAGGTTATATTCTCAAAAAAAATCCGCTGCCACAGACGCAATGATAGGTTTTCACAAGGAATCAATTTCTGTCTGACCTGCACCGCGAGCCATTCCCCCATGCAGCAAGCAGAAGCAAAGAACCCTTACCGTCGGATCTTTTATGATTATGAATCATATATATATATATATTCAGGGGTGCCAGAGACCATGGACTGATCCATCAAATCCGTTTAGTGTGGCCCGTTGTTCTGATTGGGATCCGGCTTGCCTTGTCCGCCGGGCTTGGGCGGCGGGGCATTGCCTTGAGGCTTGGCGTCAACATGGGGTTGTCCCTGGGGATGAGATTCCGGCCCACCAGCGGACTTATCTTGCTGCGCTCCTCCGCCCGGACCTTGTGGCGCGTGAAATTCAGATGGAGGCACCGCGTGATTGCTTGTTGGAGCAGGCTTTACTTCCGTTGGGGTCTGAGCGTTAGAAGGACGCTCCTCCGGTTTGGGCTGATTGCCGGGTGAAAATTGGGGTTCGTGTTGAACCGGTGCCGCGTCTTTCTGCTGCTCCTGCGGATTCTGACCGGTAAATTGGGGGGACCATGCCGGTGAAGCTGCATTAGCTGTAGGGGGCTTCTTCGTATTGACCTTGACTTGATGACTGCGTGTCTGCGCTGCCGTTTGAAAAGAAGCCTGCTGTTGCGCAGTCGGCTGAACATGATTTTGCTGTGAAGCCTGTTGTTCTTGCGAAGTTGGCTGGGCTTGTATTCCGCCCTGACCACCGTTGAAACTCACCCGATTGGATTGAGACCGAACAGCAGATTTGTCTGCATAGGTATTGTGAACGTGCCCACCGGAGACATTGTTGGCCGCAGTATTATAATCGAAATGGCCGTTGTCCCAGTGTCCGCCGCCGTAGCCATTTCCCCAATAGCCATGACCGTAATTGATACCGCCATAAAATCCAACGGTCGGACCCCAGTAGCCCGCATGGTAGACATAGGCATCGCCTTCCCAACCCCAGTAACTGGGCGTCCAATAGAGTCCTACTTCCGGCGGTTGTACCCATGCACCTGGAACCCAGTAATAGACTCCTTGATCTTCGTCATAGGCCCAATAGCCGGGAGTCCAAATGTAACCATCGTCCGGAGCCGGCGGCTGGTCCTCTACAATCAGCGGTGGCGGAGCCACATCAACGGAAATCGATACCTGGGCAAATGCCGGTGAAGAAAGAAAAACGAGCACCAAAGCGATCAAGCATGAGGCAGCCCAGCGAGAAGAGTTCATGGGCTGTTTGAGGCATGGGAGATGCCAGTTCGAAGTGTTTGGCGTTTCGCCTCTCAGCCGGAAAAATTCATATGGCTCTTAATATTGCAATTTGCAAAATCTAGTTTTATCGATGGGAATATTGCATGAATTATAAGATGCAACGAGACATCAAGGCACAATGTTCGCAAATCGCGGGGTCAGACCCAAGCTTGTGGTCCAAGTTGCCGTCGGACTGAGCCCGAAGCGACTTCGCCTCGCCAGCCGGGTGCAGTCCGCCGAGAAAGACCCTGACACCGGCAGCGATCATCTCATTATTGAGCGCGTCGAGGTCGCAGTGCATCGCTTCGGTTTCGAGGGACGCGTCATAGTCGTCAGAGTGGTGAATAGCGACCGGATACTTCGGCATGATTCTCCTTTGTTGGATAATGGTTTTTGTCCATTCGAATTCAAGAGAGTTGTAAAGGACCGGAAGCGATTCAAATTGTCCGGTAGCGCAGCTCTAAGTTCAGGATTGCGCGTCTTTCTCTCACATGAAGGCCCGCACATCTTCCCCGACCGATGCGAATGCCAACTGGCGACGGTTTGTGTTCTTCCGCGTACTGTTCAATTCGCGATTTTATTATCCGGTGCTGGCGGTCTTCTTTCTCGACCTTGGGCTAAGCGCGACGCAATACACGCTGCTGAATTTCGCCTGGGCCATCGCCATCGTTTGCGCTGACGTGCCCGCCGGGGTGCTTGCCGACAGGATCGGGCGCAAACCTCTCGTGGTGGGTGCGACGATTGGCATGATCGGCGAAATGTTACTGCTCGTGGTAGCGCCGCTGAACGGTGGACTGATGCTGTTTCTCTTCTGTCTCGCCAACCGCGTGCTAAGCGGTGTTGCTGAGGGCATGGCGAGCGGAGCCGACGAGGCGCTGGTGTTCGATTCGCTAGCGGAACGCAATCGATCAAACGAATGGCCCGACGTGCTCAATCAGGTCGTGCGCTGGCAGTCCGTTGGCATGGTCATTGCCATGCTGGTGGGAGGCGCGTGCTACGACCCTGTCTTCATGACACGGCTTGTTCACGAGTTCGGTTTTTCGACGAGTTTCACCCAGGCGACGACGCTGCGTTTCCCGGTTTATCTCAATCTGGCGAGCGCCGTGCTGGCACTCGTCGTGGTGATCGGATTTCGCGAGCCCTCCCTGCATAAATCGTATGCCGGGCTGGTGCAGCCGGGCGAGGTGGGGACGACAAAAACAGCATGGGGCCATCTGCTGGCAGCGGGCGGATGGATCGTGCGGACGCCCGTGGCACTTTTTGTCATGATTGCGGGATTGCTGATGGATAGCGTGGTGAGGCTTTTTCTGACGTTTTCCAGCTCCTATTTTCGGATGATTCATTTGCCAGCTGCGAGCTTCGGCATCATTGGCGCGAGTTTCGCGGGTCTGGGATTGATCGTATCGCCAATAGCGCGGCAGATGGTGAAGACGTTCTCGTTGCGAGCAAACTATTTTCTGCTGGCATGCGTAGTGCTGGTCGGACTCGTCGGTGCGGCGTTCGAAATTCCGATTTGGGGCGTGGTCTTCATGGTGCCGCTCGGCGTGGCGATGACCGCGCTTGCCTTCATGGTCTCTTACTACCTGAATGCCTTGGTTGATTCGCATCACCGTGCGACCGTCCTGTCATTCAAGGGGCTGGCTTTCAATCTCGGCTACGGGTTTATCGGCTTGCTCTTCGCGTTGGTCTTGAAGGCATTTCAGCGGGGCGTCGACTCGACGCAGGCGCTTGCCGAGGGGTTCAAACTACTGCCGTTGTGGGTGACTCTGACGGGTGTTGTGATATTGATTGCGTTTTGGAGCAAACGCCGGGCGCTTGGCGCGAAGATTTAGTTCACGCGTACGCTCGCTTACAATCCGCCGTGCCGCCAGACGTGCAAGGCTAAGAGCCCCCCATCTTCGCATCCCAAGCGAGGCCGAAGAGCGACCCCTGGAGACCATGAGAGGGATTACTCGAGTAGTTGTTTGACTTTGTAATTCAAATTTTCGGAGGCATTGAGGTTGCGCAAATTGCCATTCCGGTCAACGAGCCATAGCGTGGGTACGTCTGGTACGTCAAGACGCGCCATGGGTAGCCTGCCAGTCCGATCCGGCAAAATACTGTGACCATTCCAAGGGTTCCTTCGCAAGGAATGAGTTGAGGCTGCTCTGGTCCACATCGAAGCTGACGCCGATGATATCGAAACCCCGGCCATGGTATTTTTTGTAGGCGGCCTGAATTTCCGGCAGTTCTTTAAGACCTTGCCGTGCTTGCCGGTCAATTCCCCCGTGCGATGAAACCCGGCACGCCGGTCTCCACTACCGAATTGAGCCTTGTTCTGGTCTGAATCCGGGTGATCTCCTCCACGGCGGTTTCCGGAAGCTCCGAGATGTTGTAGTTTTCGCGGGCTCGGTCCGGATTCTTGGCGGTGGTCAGGATGGCCGTCCCCCGTTGAATTCCCCACGCGAGGAGGACCTGCCCCGGGGTCAAAGATGTTTCTTGGGCGATGGAAAGGACCACGGGGTCTTCCAGTGGTCCGGGACGCATTCCGTGCCCCAATGGTGCGAAGGCCAACAGCACAATTTTTTTCTGCTGGCAGAAATCCAATAGCTCAGTCTGGGGCAAATAGGGATGCGATTCCACTTGAACCACCGCGGGCTTGATCCTCGCCGCCTCGTAGAGCGGTACCAGGTTTTCAAGAGTAACGTCGGACAAGCCAATGGCCCGGCACTTGTCCTTTTCGGCAAGACTTTCCATGGCTCTCCAAGTGTCGAGCAAAGTGACACCGCGATCATAAATGATATTACCGTCCCCATCCCGGGGATCCATGTTGTCTCCCGGCTGGAATGCAAAGGGAGTGTGAATCAGATAAAGATCCACGTAACTAATCTCCAGTCGCTTGCAACTCGCATCGAATGCCGGCTCAACTCGTTCTGGCCGATGATTGGAATTCCAGAGCTTGGTTGTGATGAAGACCTCCTCACGGGCGATTGCTCCCGCGGCGAACTCTGCCTGCAAAGCCTCGCCGACCTCGAGCTCGTTCCGGTAGCGTTCAGCACAGTCAAAGTGCCGGAATCCCACCCTTAATGCGTTGGTGGTTGCGCTCCTCGTTTCGGCAGGATCGGATATCAAAGTTCCGAAACCGAGAGCCGGGATAGCGCCAGTCCCCGAATTTAAGGGTATTCTCATCGAGCGAATGTCGGAAGGATTAGTTGAGGTCATAGTATGTTTCTCCATAGGGGATTTAATTCGATGACACCGACGTGAACGGACAGGCAAAAGACCGGTATCTCAAGGAAGTCGCTAACTTGACCGGCCTAAGACGATGTCGCAACACGCTTAACTAAGACCAACTATATCAACCCTGCAACCCGTAATGAGGAGCGGTCGAAGAAGCTCGATGGCGGCGAGGTGTGAAAGCGCCGATGCAGGAATATAACCCTTTGACCTGGAGGAGTTATTCCCTTCTCGCGTGGTTGACTCGAAGCGTGGTCATGATTTACTTTCCTCCAGAATCAACCAGGGCTGGGCCAAGTCTGCTGTTTCTTCGTCTTCCACAAAGCGGACGCCGGCTCCGAGCAAGCGGATCGGCTGGGCGCCGCGGGCGCGGGCCTCGGCGAGGAGATACCGGTAGATTTCACGGGTTGGGTGGGCGCTGATGCATTCTTTGGTCGTGCGGGTGAAGTCGGCGAATTTCACTTTCACGAAAGCTTTGTGGATCGGGCGATCGGGCGACTTCGCGCGAAGCTCCTGTTCCAGGTCCGTTACCAGCCGATCCAGTTCCCGCTGGCACTGTTCCAGGGTGATCAGGTTTTCGGCAAAAGTCGATTCGTTGCTGAGGCTTTTGCGAATCCGGTTCGGCTCGACGGGCCGATCATCATGGCCCCGGCAAAGATGATAGAGTTCCTGGCCCCATTTGCCGTGCCGGCGCATCAGCTCCGCGAGGGGAATTTTTTGAAGATCGCCGCAGGTTTTGATCTCCTGCCGTTCAAATTTTTCGGCGCTTTTGGGGCCGACGCCCCAAATTTTGCGCACCGGCAAATCGCGCATGAACGTGTCCACTTGCTCGGGCGTGATGGCGAATTGACCGTTGGGTTTGCGCCAGTCGCTCGCGATCTTGGCCAGCATTTTATTCGGGGCGATTCCCGCTGAACTGGTCAACTTCGTTTCCTCGAAGATGCGCTTGCGAATTTCACGGGCGATATCCCAGGCGTAGCGATTGTGCCCCGTGGCATCGAGGTAGGCTTCGTCGAGAGAGAGCGGTTCCACCAGCGGTGTATACTCGCGCAGGATGCGCCGGATCCTGGCCGACTCTGCCCGGTAAAGATCGAACCGGACGGGAAGAAAGACCAGGTTGGGACATCGTTCCCGCGCCTGGAAGCCGGGCATGGCGGAGCGGACGCCATATTTGCGCGCCTCGTAATTGCAGGTGGTCACCACTCCCCGGCGCGCACCGCCACCCACGGCAATGGGCTGGCTGGCCAGCTCCGGACGCTCGCGCATTTCCACCGCCGCGTAGAAGCAGTCCATGTCGAGGTGAATGATCTTGCGCACGGGAGTTCCTCTTTCAGGCGAAGTGGTCTGCCGTCCGCAGGATTGCCGTTTGCAGGATCTTACTTATGCGCGTGCCCGTTGAAATGGGCGTGGCTGGAAGCGCTTCCCGAATGGCCATTGCGCTTGGCGTTGTCACGGAGAGCGGAAGAAGGGCCCAGATAGCTGAGAAGTTTGCCGAGTTCGGCGCGCATCTGGGGGCGGGGAATAATGCAATCAATCAAGCCTCTTTCGAGGAGAAATTCGGCGGTTTGAAAACCCTTGGGCAAGTCCTGCCGGATGGTTTGCTCGAGCACCCGCGCGCCGGAGAAGCCGATCATCGCCTTGGGTTCGGCGATAATGAGGTCGCCGAGAGTGGCAAAGCTGGCCGTGACCCCGCCCATCGTTGGATCGGTCAGGACGGAAATAAAAGGAAGCCGGGCGGCGGCGTGGCGTTGCAGGGCGCCGCTGGTCTTGGCCATCTGCATGAGGCTAAACATCCCTTCTTGCATGCGAGCGCCGCCGGAAGCTGAAAACGAAATAAACGGAATCCGTTGCGCGGTGGCGCGCTCGATGGCGCGGGTGATTTTTTCGCCGACCACGGAACCCATGGAGCCGCCGCTGAAGCCAAACTCCATCACGGCAACAGAGAGGGGACGCCCCTCAATCCGGCCCAAGCCGCAGACTACACCATCCTTGAGGCCGGTCTTTTTTTGGTATTTCTTGAGCTGATCTCCGTAACTGATCGCGGAGGTGAACTTGAGAACGTCAAGGGGGGCGATACCGGCGTCGTGTTCCTCCCAGGAGCCTTCATCCAGAAGATGGCCCAGGCGTTGCATAGCGGTGATGCGAAGGTGATTCCCACATTCCTTGCAGACCATCTGAAGGCTTTCGAGTTCCTTATTGAAAATGTAGGCGCTGCATTCGGGGCATTTCGTCCATAATCCCTCCGGCATTTCCTTTTTTTTGGTTGGAATTTTCCCATAGTCGGGTTTGGGAAAAACACTGGAGGGGGTAGTCGGTTGGATCATAAAAGGTGAGGGGGAGGCTCAGCTTCGCGCGATGGTTAATACCGCCAAGCGGGCTGCCCCGGCTTGCGCCAAGGTTCGAGCACAGGCGTTGGTGGTAGCGCCCGTCGTAAAAACATCATCTATTATTAGCAAATTTTTGCCCTTTACGTCAAATCTCTGTTTCAAGCCAAAGGCATTCTGCATGTTTTTCCAGCGAATGGCCCGATCAAAGCCAGTCTGCGAAGGTGTCTCTCGGTAACGATAAAGGCAATTCAAAACCGGTATTTTTCGCTTTGAACCAAGCCCTTTTGCCAGTTCGATAGCCTGGTTGAAGCCGCGCTCCCGATGACGGCGGTGATAGAGCGGAACGGGAACAAGGGCGTGCCATTGCTCTCCTTGGGCATGGAGATCGAAGGCCTCGGTGAGCCATCCCACGAGCTGGGCGTGATGGTAAAACTCTTCCCGATATTTGTAACCTACAATGGCCTCAAGCACCTGCCCTTTGGTGCGGTAACTGGCCCGTGCCCATTGAAAATGCCATTCGTGCCCGGCGCAGGGTGTGCAGATAAAGCCTCTGGCAAAAGTTTCCCCGGCTGTAACAGGATCGCCACATTGTTGACAATAAGGCTCGCATATTGGCTCCGGCTCTGCGGCGGTGGTCTTGGGCCAGGGGAAAGCAAGATCTAAGGCGCATTCTCCCCATTCCCGGATTTGGCGAAGTGTGGTTGATAAAAGAGCCATAACCATAAGGAAAGCAAAATCAATACCACTGATGTAAGGGGGCTGGAAACGATATCTCCGGGTACCCAGGCCAAGGGCGGCGGTTTGACGGGATGAGTGAGGCCGGTGGAAAGAAGAAGGACAAACACCAAACCGCCGTGCAACCCCGCGTTAAACCAGAGAGTGCCACAACGTAGAAAAGTAGCCCCGAGAATAAGGCCGAGGAGGAAAATATTGAAGCCTTTCGTGAGGGAAAAAAAATCGGTGCCGGTGGCCGGGAAAAACTGATCGCGGATTGCTTCGAAAGCCGCGACCAACGCTGATATGCCGCTCCAGAGATGAACGGGCTGATGGTCAAACGTAGCCGGGGTTTTAAGAAAATGGGCGAGAGCAAAGATGAACGCGGTCAAAAGCCAGCCCCATCGCGAACCGAACCGCGCAATCATCTCCGTTTGAAAAAAACCGCGAAAAAGAGTCTCCTCCAGCAAAGGAACGATGAGCGCGGCGGCAAGTGCCTCAAGAAAGCGGGCCGCGACAGCCCCGGCCGGTAAATGGGAACTGGCAAGATTAACGAAGACAAGGTGCGCGCCGATAATCGCCTGTGCGGAAACAAGAGCGGCGGCCCAACCCCAAAGAAATTGCATTCCCCCGGCGGAATCGAACGGCCAGAGCTTGCGCAAGGAAATGTTGGAACGGAAAAGAACGAGGGAAGCGACGGCGCAGATGAGAAGCGCCCGGTCCATGGCGCGATGAAAAGCAAGATGCCCGGCGCACGCGAAATAAAGAAGCGGCCCGAGAACCATTGCACCGGGAAAGACGGCCAGAAAAAAGAGAATGAGGGGCTTTCTTCCTGATGCGGACATAATGTATGCGGTCTGGACGCGGCCAAATGCGATTGATCTTTGGATCGCGGTGCCACAGTATCTCTTTTTCCACTCTACCCAAGCACGAAGATGAAATTGACTCCGTTGGAGTTCGAAAAGCCGATTGTCGAACTCGAAAAAAGCATTGAGGCGCTCAAGGCCCGCGCGAAAGAACATGCCTCCGAGGCGATTCCCGAAATCGAGGCGCTTGAAGCGAAGCTGAAGGAAGAGCGCCAGCGCATTTACACCAATCTTTCCCCCTGGCAGCGGGTGCAGATCGTGCGGCATCCGGCGCGGCCTTATACGCTCGATTACCTCAAGTTGATCGCGACCGATTTTATGGAGATGAGCGGGGACCGCTGTTTCGGCAACGACCGGGCGCTTGTCGGCGGTTTCGCGCAAATCGGCCCGGAGAAAGTCATGGTGATCGGCCACCAGAAGGGGCACGATACCAAACAGCGTAGCCGGCATAATTTCGGGCTGGCGCATCCGGAGGGCTATCGCAAGGCGCTGCGTCTCATGCGGCTGGCCGATAAATTCGGGCTGCCCATCGTCAGTTTCATCGACACGCCGGGAGCTTATCCGGGAATCGCCTCGGAAGAGCGGCATATCGCCGAGGCCATCGCGGTCAACTTGCGCGAAATGTTCTGCCTGAGCGTGCCGATTGTCGCGGTCGTGCTTGGCGAAGGCGGAAGCGGCGGCGCGCTCGGCATCGGCGTGGCGGATCGCGTTCTCATCCTCGAAAATTCCTATTATTCGGTCATCTCACCCGAAGGCTGTGCGGCCATTTTGTGGAAAGATCAGGCCCACGCGCCGAAAGCGGCGGCGGCGTTGAAAATGACCGCGTTCGAATTGCGGGAGTTGAAGCTGGTCGACGAAGTCGTCCCCGAGCCGCCGGGCGGGGCGCATCACTCTTGGGAAAAAATGGCCGAATCGGTCAAGGCCGCCGTGTTGCGGCAGATCACGGAACTGAAGAAGCTCGATCCGCAGGCACTGAAAGACAAGCGGTACGAAAAATTTCGAGCCTTTGGGAAATTTACCGAGGCGGAGAGTTAGAGTCTATCCGAAAAGTAGGCATGGGTCATCTTGCTGCCGACGAAGTTTTCATGCGCAGGGCGTTGGAACTGGCCCGCCAGGCGCGCGCACGCGAAGAAGTTCCTGTTGGCGCGGTGCTAGTGCGTGACGGCGCAATTTTGACCCAAGCCGCCAACGAAGTCGAAGCGCGGCAGGATGCCACCGCGCACGCGGAAATGCTCGCCATCGGAGAGGCTCAGGAGCTGCTCAAATCGTGGCGGCTCAACGGAACGGTCCTCTATGTCACCAAAGAACCGTGCCCGATGTGTGCCGGCGCGCTGGCCCATGTGCGCGTCGACCGGATCGTCTTCGGCGTGAGCGATCCCAAGGCGGGTGCGTGCGGCGGCGCTTTTAATCTCTTCGATCTGCCCGGACTCAACCACCGGTGCGAAATCACCCCGGGCGTGCTCAAAGAAGAATCGCTTGGATTACTTCAGGAGTTTTTCCGTGAGAGGCGGGCGGAGGAATAAACTCCTCCCCATCCGGTTTGTCATCCTGAGCTTCTTGACTGCCATCCCCATTTCTGTAAGCAACGGGCCAGTTCCAGACAATAATGCTTATTGGACGACACAATGGACAGCAGGCCCCGCAGGCCTTTGCCCAGACTATCGTGGACGTTGACGATTATTGATTGATTTTAACCTCTGTCACGCGGCAAAAAGCAGTCATTTGCTTGATGAGTGAAAGAAAACGGGAACAGGCGCCGATTCTTTCCTGACTAACAACACCGGCACTAATGTACCGGCTTAAAACGAGATTTTCGCGCCTGCAGTGATCGACTGGGCAAAGAAATCACTCTGGCCCGCTTGCGCCTGATAGTCGATAAAGACGCTGAGAGCCCGGTTTAACTGGGCATCAAGTCCGGCATCGAGCAAGGCTGCATCGCGGTCCTGCGTCGACGTATTGATGGTAAAAGATCCGAGTCCCTGTCCGGCAAACTGGCTGGTAATGCCGGCGCTGCTCTGCAAGTACTCGTGTTGCCAAACGGCGCTCACATAAGGCGTGGCCACAACCGAACCCCACCAGTTGGTTTGATAGCGGAACTCGCCGCCGAGACGGCTGCGCAGCGAATCATCCTGCTGATTAGCGATGGCCAGATCGGCCGCATTGGCGCCCCCTTCAGTGAAGCCGCCAATATCGAGATGGACGTATTGCAGCGCCGCCGTCGGGCCGAACGTCCAATTGCCACTATGGAATTCGTAGCCGCCGTCGAGATCGGCGTTGTACTGACTGCCGTCGGTCGACCCATTGGCCATGCGGCTCAAGAAGCCGATCGAACGGTTTTCAGTATAGCTGTTATAATCATAGGTAAGGATACCATTGGCGTACCAGCCACCGCCGGCGTAGGTCGCGTAAATACCGGGCGAATAGCTGTCGACGTCCGTCGTGCTGCCATCCTGGTCGAGCGTGGCATCGGTATGACCGTAGCCCACGAGACCACCCACCGCCCAGTGATCGTCGATGCGATAGTCGGCGCCCGCCATAACGCTGCCAGTGGTGAAATTGGCGTGGGCCACGTCCGGATCGCTGCTGATATCGGCCAGGATCACGTTTCCGCTGATGAACGTGCTCCACCGGTTTTGTTCCGTGACCGGCGCGACTTCCTTCATATCTTTGGCGTCCGTGGCCACACCGCCGAGGATCGGATCGGTCACGTCGCTCACCAGACCCCTGCTCAGCGGCGAGGGATTATAGGCCAGTAGATGGCTTTGAATGCCCGCGAGTCCGGAAGGCATGGCGGAATCCATGACCTGAAGCCCGGAGGAATCGAGGCCGCCTTGGCCATAACGGAGGCTGGCGAGATGATTATCGAGCTGGAGGACGTCGAAACCGAAGTTGTCGAAGGCAATATTATGCCACGCCTGGAGCCTTTGCGGGGAAAGCTGGTCCAAGTCTATCGCCCTGATTTGCGAATCTGCCTCTTCGAGTTTTAGGACGATTGAACCAATGTCCGTTGTTGGAGGCGCCATGGCCGGGATGATGACGTCGGGGATAACGACGGGGATGACGACCGGTTTGAATATCACCACCCCATCGAGATTAGCGGCGACGGCATATTGATTGGGCGTCAGGCCGGGCGTTAAGATCAGTTCGGGATTCTCTTCGGGGATGTCCGGCACAATGGTTGTTGCCGAAGCGGGATACAGCGAGGTCAAGGTCAAAACGCCAAGGATGGCGTAAAACGGCATCTTCATTCTTATTCTCCCCTAGTTAAATTTTCGCCGGGACCCGGATTCACTTTAAAAATTGTAACCCACGCCCCCGCCCAAACACGATAATCGCCAAAATGGATATTAAAAGCATTATGTTCAAATTGAGCGAATCATTCAAAAGGGTTTGCTTGCTGGACAGTGGAAAAACTGGGTCAGGCATGGGCCTATCCCCATTTTCCCATTTTCGCGAAATCGGTTCTTTTCACGAGTCCGAATTGCCTATCTTCGGAAATCTGTTTAGTTTCGCGGGAACTTTCCCTTAGTTCTCCCATTCGAAAGGACATCATGGAACATCGCATTCTCGGAACCACGCTACCCGTTTTGGAAATTCAGCTGGCCGCCGGCGAAAGCGTCGAGGCCGTTTCGGGTGAGCTCTCGTGGATGAGCCAGTCGATTGAGCTCTCTACCACGACCGGCTCCGGCGGCGGTGGACTGGGCGGCCTGTTCAAGCGCGCGGTGGGCGGCGGCTCGATCTTCATGACCAGATATACCGCGCAGGGTGCACCGGGCATGGTCGCTTTTGCGACGAAGATGCCGGGCCACATTCTGCCCGTGGACATTATGCCTGGCGCCGATTACATGGTTCACCGGCACGGTTTTCTCTGTGCCACCGACGGAGTGCAGCTTGGCGCCGCCTTCCAGCAATCACTCGGCGCAGGTATCTTCGGGGGCGACGGTTTTGTGCTCCAGAAAGTGAGCGGCTCCGGCAAAGCCTGGATTGAACTCGATGGCGAAGTTATTCCTTACACCCTCTCCGCCGGTGAAACGCTGCGAGTCCATCCGGGACATGTGGGCATGTTCGATGCGGGCGTTAGCTTCGAGATCACACGCATCAAGGGTATCACCAACATGCTTTTTGGCGGTGATGGCATCTTTCTCGTCGCGCTGACCGGCCCTGGCCGTGTGTGGCTCCAGTCGCTGCCATTGGCCAACATGGCGCACGCACTGATCCCCTATTTGCCGAGCGCGAAGTAAGCGTCGCCGCTAACCCCACACCTGCCGGTCCAGCGTCCGATATTGGATTGCCTCGCTCAGATGGGTGGCGTCGACTTTCTCCGAACCGGCCAGGTCGGCGATGGTGCGGGAGACTTTCAGGATGCGGTCATACGCGCGGGCGCTCAGGTTGAGTTCGCTCAGCGCCATGCGCAGTAGGCTTTCGCTGTCGCTGTCGAGCGGGACGAAGGTCTTGATGTCTTTCGGGCTCATCTGCGCGTTGCAGCGGACTTTGCGCTTGCCCGCGAAGCGTTCCTGCTGGACCTGCCGCGCCTTGAGGACACGCGCGCGAATCTCGGCGGAGGTCTCCGCGGCGTGCGGACGCAGCAGCGTCTCGTGCTTCACGGCGGGAACTTCAACGTGGATGTCGATCCGGTCGAGCAGCGGGCCGGAGATTTTGTTGAGATAGCGCCTGATCTCCTGGGCGGTGGCCCGTCCGCGTTGCGCATCGCCGAAACCGCCGCTGCCGGGGCTTGGATTCATCGCCGCCACGAGCATGAACTGGGTGGGAAAAGTGATCGACCCCGAGGCGCGCGAGATGGTTACATGACCATCCTCCAGCGGCTGGCGGAGAACCTCGAGCGCGCTGCGGCGGAACTCGGGCAGTTCGTCGAGAAAAAGAATGCCGTTATGTGCCAGGCTGACTTCGCCGGGGCTGGGATTGGCGGTGCCGCCAATCAGCCCCGCGTCAGAAATGGTATGGTGCGGCGCGCGGAAGGGGCGGCGCGTGACCATGGCCTGTTCGGGCGTGAGAAGTCCCGCAACGCTGTGGATTTTAGTCGTTTCGAGCGCCTCGTCGAGAGTCAGCGGCGGGCAGATGCCGGGAATGCGCTTGGCCAACATCGACTTGCCGCTGCCGGGCGGGCCGATCATGAGAACGTTATGGCCTCCCGCCACGGCCACTTCGAGGGCGCGCTTGACGTGCTCTTGCCCCTTCACATCGGCGAAATCGTGCTCGATGGCGTCGAACTCGCCGAGAATTTCTTTCGGATCGGTCCGTACCGGCAGGATACCGGCGGTCCCGGCAAGAAAATCGGCGGCATCGCGCAAATGGCGCACCGGATAAACCTCAAGCCCGGCGACCACGGCGGCTTCGGAGGCGTTGGCGGCGGGCAGAATAAGCCCGCGCTTTTTGTGTTTGCGCGCGGAGAGCGCGATAGACAACGCGCCTTTGATGGCGCGCACCTCGCCGGTCAGGGCCAATTCGCCGACAATCCAATAATCCTCCAGATGGCGGGGCTGAAATTGATCCGACGCGGCGATAATGCCCAGCGCCATGGGGAGATCGAAACTGGGGCCCTCCTTTTTGACGTCGGCTGGAGCGAGATTGATCGTGACCCGGCCATACGGAAATTTGTAGCCGCTGTTGTTGACGGCGGTGCGCACCCGGTCGCGGCTCTCTTTGACTGCCGTGTCTGGCAGGCCAACGACCACCACCACGGCGTTGCCGTAGGTGGCGTTGACTTCGACTTCGACGGCGAAGGCGTCGACGCCCCAGACCGCAGCGGAGTGTACTTTGGCTAGCACTCCGCTAAGGAACCAAGTTCGCGGCCCGCTGACGAGGGAATTTCGGACGGTCTTTAAAAATCAACCCGAATGCCGGCATTGACCGAATTGGCGATATAATCGCTCTGGCCAACCTGGACGTTGTAGTTGATGAAAAGGCCGACCGGCATCCCTTTGTAGCCGGTAAACGCAGTGTTGAGGCCGACGCCGACCAGCGCGAAATCCCGTTGCGGCGAGAAGGTCGACACCGGGAAGGAACCCAGGGCGGGCGCTCCCGGCAGGCTGGTGCTCACCCCGCGGCTGTCATCGAGAAACTCGTGATACCAGAGTGCGCGCAATTCGGGAACGAAGGTCACATCCGGTCCGACGCTGAAGGCCTTGTTGGCTTTAAAACCGACATGACTACGCAGCGAATCGATGTCCTGGCTGCCTTCGCTCAGGTCGAAGACACCCGCGCCGGTTTCCGTGAAGCTGTCGATGTCGAGATGGGTGTACTGCAAGCCCACTTCCGGCGTGATGGTAAAACGGTCTCCCAGCTGGAAGTCGTAACCCCCGGTCCAGTCGGTGAGGATATCGTCGCCGCGCGGTGTGCTGGAGGCGGTGGTTCCGCCGAAGGTGGTGCGGGTGTCATTAAGTTGGATGGTTCCGGCGCCAGCCATGCCGTTGACATGCCAGTTGCCGTCGCGCCACGTGCCATAAAGAGCGCCGATTTCGGTGTTGAGGCCGATTCTGCTGCCGTCTTCAAAATCGGCGTCGCCGGTGGTGTAGCTGGCCAGAACACCGATGACGAGGCCTGGGGTAAAGCGGTAATCAAACCCGAAAGTCGGATTGCCTAGCGTTGAGTGGAACGCGGAAAGCGTATTGGAGCCCGATTCATCGCCGAGGGTCACATCGCCCGAGGCCCATATTCCCCAATGAGGCAGTTCCATGGGCGCGGCGATGACCATCTGTTTGGTGTCGGTCGACATTGTGGTGCCACCGAAGACCGAGCCGCTGGCCCTATCGATAATCGAGTTGAGCTGAGCGCTGGTGTCGTTGAAGGCATACATGCTGCCCGCCTCGCCGACGTGCATACCACTCAGATCGAAGCCGCCGATCTGGCCTCCGGCCAGCAGGTTGTCGAGGTGCTCGTTGAGGTCCGAAGCTAGCGTGGTGTTAAGGTTCACGCCGAGGATGTCGATGCCTTGATTGATTTCGCGTCCGACCAATTCATTCATGGCCGCTTCAGGGTTTGCGGCGGCGGCGGGGTAGAAGGTCGTATTGAATGCGGTTGGCAGGCCGGTGGTCGATGTGACGTTATCGATGGCTGTCGCTGCCGCGACCAAGCCGGAATCGACGACCTGTTCGAGCGAGATAGCGTTATCGGCCAGCGCCAAGCCGCTCCAGGTGTAAGTGTTGGGGCCCAGGGTAAAGGTGCCACTGGTATCGCCATTGAGCGCAGCCAATTGCGCGAGCTTGGCGGGAGTCAATCCGACGAGTTCAAGATTGAGTGTGCCGGTGCCGTTAACTTCGCGCATTTCACCGATGAGGGAGGCGATGCCAATGATATTGACCGTGCTGGGCGTCGTGCCGCTCGAGCTGTTCAAGGAAACCGCATTCTTGCCGGCGTCGATCGAGCCGCCAGCCAGATTGACAGTGCCGCCATTGCTGATCTGAATACCGTTGGTGGAAGCCACAATGCCGCCGCTGTTGTAAACGGTATTGGGCGTGGTGCCGGTACCGCTGATCAGGATGCCGTCTCCGTCGCGGCCATGGATATACCCGGAATTGCTAACCGTGCCGCCGCCATGGATGTAGATGGCCGTTTTTCCGCCGTAGACGGAACCGGTGTTCTTAACCACGCCGTTGCCACTGATGTGAATACCGTAAGTCTGACCGCCAATGTACCCGTAATTGCTGACCGTACCGTTGCCACCGATATAAACGCCGGTGCCGTTGTCATCAGCGTCAAAGGCTTCAATTTGTCCGCTATTAATAACCAGACCAGTGCCAGCGATATAAACGCCGTAGGCGTCCTCACCGGCATCAAAAGCCCCGATATATCCTGAATTGGTTACCGTACCGTTGCCGCCGATGTAAACACCGTAAGCGTTATCATCGGTATTACCCCCGTAGATCGATCCCGTGGTGGTGTTGTTTACCGTTCCGTTGCCGCCGATATAAATGCCGTAGCTATTTTCATCGCTGTCGTACCCGGCGATCCCACCCGAGTTGGTTACGGTGCCATTGCCAGTGATATAAACACCGTAAGCATTGTCATCGTTGTCGTACGCGGAGACCGTGCCTGTGTTGGTTACCGTGCCCGTGCCGTTAAAATAAATGCCATAGCTACTGTCGCTGTCATAAGCGCTGACGGTACCCGCATTGATGACCGTGCCGCTGCCGCCACTGACATAAATGCCGGTAGCGTAGGCGTCGTCGGAAGCGAAGATCTGTCCGCTCGAGGTGTTGGTCACCGTGCCGGTGCCGATCTCGATGCCCGTGCTGAATTCATGGTCGGTTACCGTGATCGTGCCGGAATTGGTCACCGTGCCATTGCCGGTGATATCGATACCATATCCAGATTCGCTGTCGTTGACGGTGATCGAACCGGAATTGTTTACGGTACCGTTGCCCTTGATGTAAACGCCACTATAAGAGGACGAAATCGATCCGGTATTGGTGACATTGCCCG
>Ga0335072_10004777_pt1 | contig 20017 bp, 20 predicted proteins | sample Lox_Sample_21_FD_206725 | JGI IMG/M metagenome (GOLD analysis project Ga0335072, IMG submission 206725) | Soil microbial communities from Loxahatchee National Wildlife Refuge, Florida, United States - Lox_Sample_2.1 | ecosystem: Environmental > Terrestrial > Soil > Wetlands | place: USA...
GACACGAAGTTGGTCGTCGTCACGACGACCGCCCCCGGCACCGCCGCCGCGAGGTGGTCAAGGCCGGCCAGCACCGCGTCGGTGGCGCGCTGCACGTCGACCGGGTTGGTCTCGAACGACGCGAGATCGCGCCGCACCGCGAAGCTCTCCACCTCGTCGATCAGGACGACGACATGCGGCCGGGACGCGGCCAGTTCGGGGACGACGTCACGCAGCAGCCTGGTGACGTTTCGCTGGCTCTCGCCGAGCATCTCGCTCGGCATGGCGTGCGGGTCGATCTCGAGGAACGTCGTGGCGCCGCGCGCCGCCACGGCGAGCGCGGCCGCCTGGGCGAGCCCGCGGCCCAGCGTGGTCTTGCCGGTGCCCGGCGGCCCGGCCAGCACGATGAGGCCGCTCGGCGGCGCCGGCAGCGCGGCCAGGCGGCGCCCGTGCATCATTGCCACGAGCGCCGTCCCGAGCAGCCGTTCCCTGGTGCCGTCCGGCACGACGATGCTGTCCCACGGCCCGTCGTGGTGGCCGGCCGGCAGCATGTGCACCGACGCGACGCCACGCGGGAGCGACTGCGCGCTCACGGCCAGGTCGGCCTGGTCAGTTCCGGCCAGTCGACGGTGCCGGGGTCGCCCGCCTGCTTGTCCCTGATGTGGTCCGGCGGCTCCTCGAAGAGCACCAGCGGGTCGCACAGTGCCCGCATCGTCTCAAGCAGGCTGTCGAACATGTGGATCCGCACCACCCGGGCCGTCCGCTCGGGATCGTCGTTGATGTGCTGATGCCAGAGGAAGTGGTCGACGACGATGATGTCGCCCTTCTTCCACGGGTAGGTCGGCCCGCCCTCCGGCTCGGCCCCCATGTAGGAGTGGCCGTGGCCTTCGACCACGTACAGCCACGCCTCTCCCGGGTGCCGGTGCATGGACTGCCCCCGGCCCGGCCCGATCTCGAACATCGCCATCGTGATGCCCGAGGCCTGGTAGCCGATCGCCCGGTCCAGCAGGAAGGTCGTCCTGGTGCCGCGCGGCGTCGGCAGCATCTCCATGCTGTCCCAGCTCGTGTGCAGCCGGCCGCTGCGGCGCGCCTGCTGGTCGGTCGCCAGCCGTCGCAGCCGCTCGGCGTACGGGTCCGCGCCTTCGGCGCCGGGCGAGAACGGCGGCCGGGGCGACAGCGCGGCGACGTCGGCGTCACCGCCGTCTTCGAGGATCGCCATGCCCATCGTCTCCAGCATGGGCTCGGACGAGAAGGTCAGGAACCGGGCCGTCTTACCGCCTTCGTTGCCGTGGCGGTGCCAGCTCCAGGCGGGCAGGTGCAGCGAATCCCCCGGACCCCAGTGGATCCGCTCGCCGTCGATCTCGGTCCACGCCTCGCCCGCCACGCAGAACGCCATCGCGTCCCACGAATGGCGATGCACGGTGCTGATCGTCCCTGGGTCGATCTCGTGCGCGGTGGCGTCCATGGACCGGGTCGGGCGGCCGCCGTCGGCGCCCACGTAGACGCCCCGGCGCATCCGGCGGCTGGTCTCGTGCATCTCGACGTCTTCGAGCGCGACGACCGTCCGCTGGTTGGCCCGCCAGGTCTCGATGAACTCGGCCCGGCGCTGCTTCTGGACGTAGTAGTGGGCGACCTTGGTGGTCGTCTTCGTACTCACGGGCAGTCCTCCTCCTTAGTTGACGTACGGGGAGATGGTCTTCGAGTTGGCCAGGGCCTGGTCAACCTGGCCGGACACGGCGGAACCGCTGATGAACGACAGCGGCAGCGACTCCTTTTCCGCCTGTGCCTTCAGCGCGGGCAGACTGGCGGCCGCGCTGAACGCCTGCCGCAGCGCGGACAGCTCGGCAGCGGGCAGGCCGGCGGGCGCGGCGAAGTCATCGGAGAGGTTGCTGAGCGCGAGCGCCTCCGTGACCGCCGCTCCCTTGCCGCCGGACAGGTGCGCCGCGGACATCGCGGCCTGGAGGGTGGGCACGCCGCTGAGCACCTTCTGGTAGCTCGGCAGCGAGACCGGGCCGACGACAAGCAGCGGCTTCGCCTCGTTACCGGAGATCAGCGGGTAGAGCGTGGACATGGCCTCGAGGATCGTCTGGCCGTCCTTGGCCAGGAACCCCTGCTTGAGCGCGGCGGTCTCCTCGAACCCGGTGTCGAGCTTGTAGGGGACGCCGAACGCCCCGTAGACCACGCGGATGAGCATGTCCCCGATCCCGTTGCGGATGTCGAGCGCGCTCACCTGGCCGCTGGGGTGCAGCATCCCGGAGAAGCTCGACACGCCGGAGCCGGGTTGGGTGACGATCGCGTTCGGGACCTGGGCCGGCTGGCCGATCCAGTCCAGCTTCGTCATGGTGAAGTTCTGGCCGGGCTGCTTCTCCACCAGGCTGGCGATGTCGCCGCCGACGTTCACCATGCCGATGGTCAGCCCGTTCGGCGAGGCGGCCGCCATCTGGTTGCTGCCCTGCAGCGTCCCGGCGCCGTTGACGTCCTCGACGTTGATCGTGGCCCCGAGTTCCTGGCCGACGTACGGCGCGAACAGCCGGGCGTAGGAGTCGTAGCTGCCGCCGGGCGCGTCCGGGGAGATGAGCGTGATCGTCTTGCCCTTGAAGTAGCCCGCTCCCCCGCCGGATCCGGCGGCCGGGCTGCCCCCGGACCCTGATGAGGAGCAGGCCGCGAGCAAGGCGGCGGACGCCGCCGCGACCGCGACGGCCGCAACCCGGCGCCGCCGTGACGTACTCGATCTAGTGCGCTGTGCTTCGTGATCGGACATGTTTCTGCCTTTCGTGGTGATGGCGATGCTGACGGCCGGCTGGTCGGGCCGGTCGACCGCGAGGTCAGGTCAGAACCCCGGAGAACGTGAGGCTGAACAGGGTGACGAAGGCGTAGGCGATGCCGAAGGACGTGGCGGTGACCGCGGCCGCGTAGGTGAAGCGCTGCCAGCGGCGGTCCCACTGGACGGCCGTCAGGCAGTAGGCGGCGGCGACCAGGGGCACGCCTGCCTCGAAGCCGAACAGGTAGCTGGCGGCCACCGCGGCCCAGATCCAGCCGAGGGCGACGAGTTCGCGCGCGGTCCGGCGTGTCCGGCGCCCGGACTCGGGCTGCTCGGCCGGAGGCCGGCTCCCCGCTGGCTCCGGTTCAAGTCCCGCCCTTCGCCCGAACGGACCCGGCTGGCTCTCCCGCCCACCGCTCGTCTCGCTGTCGTGGCCGGCCGAGGTCTCGTGGCCGGCCCCGGTGTCATAGCCGGCCGGGACGCTCGCCAGCGCGGCGTCCATCGCCTCCGGTCCCACCGGCTCCGGTGTCACGGCGCCCAGCGTGCCGCGCGCCGTCCGGTGGCGGAGCAGCCCGATGCCCCGGGACGCCAGCCGGAACAGGGCCACCGCGGCGGCGACGGCCGCGATGATAGCGGGCACGCCGCCCGCTGCGGCGGGGTACCCGAGGGCGATGACCATGTAGATGATCGACACGACGGCGATGACGGCCTCGGTCGCCGGCTCGAGGACCGGGTGCGGGGACCGGGGGCCGCGGGCCGCCCGCTCGGGGGTGATCACGGCCCGGCCGCGGCGGCCGCGCCACGTGATCAGGGCAAGCAGGGCGATGCTGATGAGGAGGAAAACGTCGGCGAGCGGGCTGTGCACGATAAAGCCCCAGCCGTAGATGCTCTGCGTCAGGTGCACGTTGTCGGCGAACGTGCCGCCGAGCACCAGGCCGATGGTCATCGCCGCCAGGGAGTAGCCGACCTTGCGCAGCACCACGCCGAAGACGGCGAACACGCCGAGCTCGACGACGCCGGCGAAGCCGGTCACGGCCGCGAAGCTGCCGAGCACCGCGAGCGTGATGATGATCGGCATCATGACGGGGCCGCGCACGCTTGTCGCCCGGCTGAGCCACGGGGTGATGATCAGGCCGACCCCGCAGGACAGCAGCCCCGCGATGGCCATGACCCACATCATCGAGTAGGGCAGCGACGGCTCGGCCCGCAGCAGCGTGGGGCCGGGCTGGATACCGAGGATCGCCAGGGCGGCGATGAAGATGACCATGCCGACGCCGGACGGCAGCCCGAGCGCGACGGCGGGTACCAGCGAGCCGACTTCCTTCGCGAGCGAGGATCCTTCGGCCGACGCGATGCCGGCCGGCACGCCGGTGCCGAACTGCCTGCCGTACTTCCGCGAGACCTGGCGGCCCAGGCTGTAGGAGATGAAGTTGGCGCTGAAGCCGCCGATGCCCGGGATGAGGCCGAGCAGGCTGGCGACGAGCGCTGAGCGCAGGATGTGGATCCAGGACCGGGCGGCGTCGCCGAGGCCCTCGCCGACCTGGCGGCGGAAGGCATGACGGAGCATCGCCTGCTGCCCGGTGGCGACGGACTCGTTGCGGCCGTACATCACGACCATCTGCGTCATCGCGAAGACGCCAAGCGCGAAGGGGACGACGTTCAGGCCGTCCATCAGCGCGATGTTGCCGAACGTGAACCGGTCGATGCCGGTCACCGGGTCGCTCCCGATGAACGAGAACATCAGGCCGATCGCGCCGGACAGGACGACCTTGGCGCTTGAGGTGCTCTCCCCGGTGCCGCCGATCAGCACCAGCGCCAGCACGATGATGGCGACGAACTCCGGCGGATGGAAGAGGTTGACCAGCGAGCCGGAGATCGGGATCAGCGCGAGCAGGACCGCGCAGGCGATCCAGCCGCCGGCCCAGGTCGACGCGGCGGAGATGGCAAGGGCGCGGCCCGCCTCGCCGCGCTGCGCCATCGGGAAGCCGTCAAGCGTGGTCGGGTAGGACTCGGGCGCGCCCGGCGTGTTCAGCAAGATGGCGGTGATCGAGGCCGCGTAGTAGGAGGCGGCCTGGGTGGCCAGCATCAGCGTGATCGCGGGGATCACGCTCATGTGATACAGGAACGGCAGCATCAGGCTGAGCGCGAGCGACACGCCCATGCCGGGGAGCATGCCCATGAACATGCCGATCGCCATGCCGACGAACAGCAGCCCGATCGCTTCGGGGGTGAGCAGTTGCGAAAAGCCGGAAAACAGATCGTGCGTCATCGGGACCCTATCTCGCGGCCCGGGCGGTGCCCTTGGGCTGTCTGCCCGCGTGCTTTGCGTGCGATCACCCGATAATGGCATAAGGTCATACCATTTACAAGAGGTTACATGGGCAAAAACCTGAATGACCCAGAGATTTCGCGGTCATGAAGAATCGACGAAGGGCAGAGCGGTTACCGGGCCATCAGCGGCCGTACTCATCGAGCTGGTAGCGGCGCGGCCTGAGCACCCGGCAGATCTCCCGGTTGAGCGCGCTCTGCGGCAGGCCGATGCCTGCCTCGGCGGCCATTTCCTGGACGATCTTCAAGTCGTCCTCGGCCCACGCCATCGTCTGGTTGCCCCAGTTGTCGAGCGCCTGGTTGGCCGCGCTGCTCGTCCGCAGCGCCGACCGCAGTTGGCCGACGTCCACTCCGAAGCGCTTCGCGAGCGCCAGCCCCTCATGGTCCGCCACCAGGCAGGCCCACAGGATCAGGTTGTTGATGGCCTTGCCGGCCTGGCCCGCGCCGACGTCGCCGAGGTGCACGGCATCGGCGGAGTACGCCCGCGCGACCGGGGCGAACCTCGTGACCGCGGCCTCGGTCCCGCCGAGCAGCGACAGCAGCTGGCCGGCGTCGGCCGCCCGCGATCCGCGGCACACCGGAGCGTCCAGCACGTCGACCCCGTACGGCTCGGCCGCCGCGTGCAAGCGCTTCATGACCGCCGCCGATACCGTGCTGAGGACCGCGACAACCGTCCCGCTCGGCAGCCGCCTCAGCAGGCCCTCGCCGCCGAGCATGATCTCGGTGAGCTGCTCCTCGTAGCCGACGCAGACGAGCACGGTGCCGCACCGGGCGGCGACGTCCCCGATATCGGTCACGAAGACGGCGCCCTTGTCCGCTACCGTCTCCCGCTTGCCGAGGTCGACGTCGTACACGACGACCGGGAATCCGGCTCTGACCAGGTGGCCGATGATCGGCAGCCCCATCCGGCCCGCGCCAAGCACTCCGACGGGCCGCTGCTCTGCTGTCTGCATGCCTCGCATCCTCTCTGCTCGCTAGCCAGCCCGGCCGGTTCTGAGGCGGGGATAGACGCGGCGGGCGTTCTGTTCATAGACCTTGCGGAGGTCGGCTTGTGGCAGGCCCGCCTGGTCGACGTATCGCTTCGTGTCGTCCCAGGAGGCGCCGGTCTGGGGGTTGTCGCCGCGGACGGCGCCGAGCATCTCCGAGGCGAACAGGAGGTTGTCGGCGGGGATGACTGAGGTCAGCAGGTCGATGCCAGGCTGGTGGTAGACGCAGGTGTCGAAGAACACGTTCCCCAGCACGTGCCCCGCGATCGGCGGGCGCTGCTCGCGGACGGCGAGGCCCGCGTAGCGGCCCCAGTGGTAGGGGACGGCGCCGCCACCGTGCGGGATCACGAACCGCAGCCCGGGGAACCGGTCGAACAGGTCCCCCGACACCAGCTGCATGAACACCGTCGTGTCCGCATTCAGGTAATGCGCGCCGAGCGTGTGCACGGCCGGATTCCGCGAGGTCGACACGTGGATCATCGCGGGCACGTCGAGCTCGGTCAGCTTCTCGTACAGCGGGTACCAGTACTCGTCCGTCAGGGGCGGGGAGGTCCAGTAACCGCCGGAGGGGTCGGGGTTGAGGTTGGCGCCGACGAACCCGAGCTGGGTGACGCACCGATCCAGCTCGGCGACGCAGTCGCCGAGTGAGCCGCCGGGGACCTGCGGCAGCTGGCAGGCGCCGGCGAAGTTATCCGGGAACAGCGTCGTCACCCGGTGCACCAGGTCATTGCACGCCCGCGCCCACGCCACCGCCACCGCGGGATCGGCAACGTGGTGGCCCATGCCGGAGGCCCGCGGGGAGAAGATCGTCAGGTCGGTGCCCCGCTCGCGTGCCAGCCGCAGCTGGTTGCCCTCGATCGTCTCGCGGATCAGGTCATCGCTGACCGGCGGCGGAGACGGCTCGGGCAATGACGGGTCAGCCAGCCGCGCGAGCTGCGCGTCCCGGTAGTCCGTGAGCCCGGCCGGCGCCGTCGTGTAGTGACCGTGGCAGTCGATGATCATCGGCTGCTCGCGGCGAAGCAGCAGAACCGTCTAGTCCGCATAGCGCAGCCCTCGCTCGGCCAGCCGCTCGCGCATGCCGCCCACGTCCAGGCTGACCTCGCCGGCGGCGTACCGCGTGCGTGCCGCCTCCTCCTTCTCCGCCCGGGCCCGGGAGGCCTCGAGCACAGCGGGGGAATCCAGGCGGGGCACGACGACGACCCCGTCGTCGTCGGCGACGATCACGTCGCCCGGGTGGACGAGCTGGCCGCCGCACACGAGCGGGAGGTTGACGTCGCCGACCGTCTCCTTCACGGTGCCCGCCGCGGACACGCACCGGGACCAGACCGGGAATCCCATCCGGGTCAGCTCGCGGACGTCGCGGCAGCCCGCCTCGATGACCAGGCCGCGCACGCCGCGCGCCGCGAGCGCCGTGGCCAGCAGCTCGCCGAAGTACCCGTCGTCGCACCGCGACGTGGGCGCCACCACGAGGATGTCGCCGTCGCGGCACTGCTCGACGGCGACGTGGATCATCCAGTTGTCGCCGGGCGGGACGCTGACCGTGACCGCCGTGCCCGAGATGCACGCGCCCGGGTAGATCGGGTTGAGATACGGGGCCAGCAGGCCGCGGCGGCCCCGGGCCTCGTGCGCGGTGGCGACGCCGAACCCCGCGAAGGCGTCAGCGACCGCCCGGTCGGCGCGGGTAACGCCACGGACGACGGTTCCCACGCTCAGGCCTCCCACGGGAGCAGGGACACGTGGATGACGTCCTCGTCGCCGCCGGCGCCGCCGATCGCGTTGATCGCGCGGTCCACCTCGGACAGACCGAACGTGTGCGTGGCCAGCAGGCCGAGCGGGAATCGGCCGGACGCGAGCTGCCTGACCGCGAGCTCGCACGCGCGGTAGCTGTGGCCCCGTGCGCTCTTGATCGTGATCGCCTTCTCCGTCACCTTCTTCACCGGGAAGTCGGGGAAGGCGGCCAGCTCGCCCTGGATCAGCAGGGTTCCCTCGCGGCGCTTGAGCGCGTCGACGCCGAGCAGCACCGGCGCGGTCCCCGCGCCCGAGGTGCAGTCGAGCACGATGTCGACGCCCTTGCCGCCGGTGACCGCCATGACCCGATCGAGCGGGTCCTCGGCCTGCACGTCGATCACGTAGTCGGCCCCGAGCCTGCGGGCCATCTCGAGGCGCGCGGCGTCCTTCGTGGTGCCGGTGACGATGATCAGCGAGGCGCCGGCCTGCTTGCAGGCGACCGTCTGCGACAGTCCCTGCTGACCGGGACCCTGGATGAGCACGGTCGAGTCGTAACCGACGCCGGCCGCGAACAGCGCCCACTCGATCCCGTTCGACATCGGGGTGGCGAGCCCGGCCAGCTCGGGCGTCAGCCCGTCCGGGATCTTGTGCAGCACCGCGTTCCACGGCAGGAACATGTACTGGGCGAAGCCGCCCCACAGGTGGTACGGGTGGTCCGCCGACGTGTAACCGAAACGCCGCGCATCCGGGTTGGACCGCCAGTCCGTCAGCTCGCAGTGCCGGTACTCCCCCGCCCGGCACCAGTCGCACTGGAAGCAGCCGACGTAGTGCTCGACGAAGACGCGGTCGCCCTCGCGGACGCCCTGCCGCTCGGCGAAAGTGCGTCCGGCCTTCGCGATCACGCCGATGTTCTCGTGCCCCATGATCACGGGGTCGGCGAACGGCGGCTTCGCGTACATCTTCACGTCGGTCCCGCAGATCCCGGCGACCTCGACCTTGAGCAAGGCACCGTCGTCCGGTATGTCAGGCATCGGGAACTCGCGAAGCTCCGTGCGTCCCGGACCCGTCCTAACCGCTGCCAGCACTTGCTCAGCCATGAGCGACGCTCCTCACTGGGTGCTCCGTCCACTGGATAACCCGTCCGACCAGAAAGGTCTATTGGTATGACAGATTACCATGCTAGGGTTCGGGACATGGGCCAGCTCACACTCACCGCCGTGACCCGCACCCAGGGCGCCACGCGGGCGCTGAAGGACGGGTCCGTCCAGCCGGCCGGCTGCACGCTGAACTTCGAGGAAGTGCCGGTCCTCATCCAGGCCTTCCGCCGGATGGTGCGCACGCTCGACTACGACGTCACCGAGATGGCGTTCACCACGTACCTGGTCGCGAAGGCGCACGGCAAGCCGTTCACCGCGCTGCCGGTGTTCCTGGTGCGCGGCTTCCACCACGGCGCGATCGTGCGCGGCGCGGGGTCGGGCGCCCTCGCGCCGAAGAACCTGGACGGCGGGCGCGTCGGCGTCAACCGCGGCTACACGGTCACGACCGGTGTCTGGGCCCGGGGCATCCTGGCCGACGAGTACGGCGCCGACCTCAGCCGCATCACCTGGGTGCTGTCCGGCGACGAGCATGTCGAGGAGTACGTCCCGCCGCCCAACGTCGTCCCGGTCCCGCCCGGCCAAGACGTGCCCGGCATGGTCGCCGCCGGCGAGCTGGCCGCGGGCATCGGCCTGCCGGCCGACCGCCCGGACCTGGTGCCGCTGATCCCGGACCCGGAGGAGGCCGGGTACCGCGCGCTGCGCGAGCGCGGCCTGTACCCGATTAACCACCTCGTCGTCGTCAAGGACGAACTGCTCGCCGCGCACCCCGGCCTCGCCGCGGACCTGTTCGGCGCCTACGCGGCGGCCAAGAACCGCTACGTCGACGCGCTGACGAAGAACGGCATCGCCGAGCCCAACGCGACCGACCGGATGTACCAGCGGGTCGCGCAGATCACCGGCGCCGACCCGATGCCCTACGGCGTCTCCCCCAACCGCGCGATGATCGACCAGCTCATCCGGTACGCGGTCGACCAGAAGATCCTCGACAAGCCCGTCTCGGCCGAGGACCTCTTCGCCGCCGGCACCCACGACCTGACCGCCTGAGCCGGCCGACGAGCCCGGCGGAACCGACAGCAGGAGGACCATACCGTGCGGATCGTGATCGCCGCCGACCACAACGGCGTCGCCCTGAAGGACTACCTCATCGGGCGGCTCGCCGCCGAGGGCCACGACATCGACGATCTCGGCACTCACGGCGACGCAGTAGTCGACTACCCGCCGCTGTGCGCCGCGGTCGGCGAGAGAGTCGTCAGCGGGGCGGCCGACCGGGGCATCGTGCTCGGCGGCTCAGGCTCGGGCGAGCAGATCGCGTGCAACAAGATCGACGGCGTCCGCGCGGGCGTCTGTCACGACCTGTTCACCACGGAGATCGCGCGCGCCCACAACGACGCGAACGTGCTCATCATCGGCGCGAAGATCGTCGCGCCCGCCCTGGCCGAGATGATCACCAGCCGGTGGCTGGCGACGCCGTTCAAGGGCGGCCGCCACCAGGACCGGCTGGACCAGATCGCCGCCCTGGAACGCGGCGAGTCGCTCAGCCTCAGCTAGACGCCGACGCCCGCGGAGCGCAGGAACTCAAGCACGCGGGCGGGCGCGGTCTCGGCCGTCTGCCCGCTCACGGGCATGTCCCAGTACTCGGCCCGCGGCAGGCACTCCTCCAGGTACCGGGCGGCCGAGGTCGCGTGCGACGCGTCCTGGCCGGGCACGATGAGCGCCGGGAGGTCAAGCCGGAGCAGGTCCTCCGGCTCCGGCCCGGGCACGGTGTCCCGGTCGAACAGGGTCCGCGCCAGGCCGGCCACGAGCGTCTCGTACCGTTTCTGGTCGAACGACCGGTAGCGGTCCGCGAACGCCGGGTCGCTGCGGGCGCAGCTCACCCACGGGCCGACGCGCGGGTCCTGGGTGAACCCCTGGTCGGACGAGACGGCGAGGTCGACGGCAGTCAGGAGGGACCGTTCGACGACAAAGGAGAGGTGCCGGGCGAACCTGGCGTGCTGCGCGATGCGGTACCGCGCACCACCCGCGGGTGAGTAGAGCACCATCGACATGACCGAGTCCGGCCAGGTGGCGGCGAAGACGGTCACCGCCGAGCAGCCCACGCAGCCGCCCATCAGGTGGGCGCGGGCGATGCCCAGGTGGTCGAGCAGGCCCTTGCCCTGCGCGGCGTAGTCCGCCCAGGTGATCCGCTCGATCCGGCCGCCGGAAGCGCCGGACTCGCGCCGGTCGAACATAACGCAGGTGTAGGAATTCCGGAGCTGGTCCACCAGCCCGAGCCGCGCGTAGAGGCTGAACGACGTCCAGTTGGCGAGCGTCGCGTTGAACCCGCCCGGGGAGAACATGAGCAGCGGCGGCCCGTCCCCGGTCACCTCGTAGTGCGTGGCAATGCCGTCGATAACGGCGGTCGGCATGCGCAATCCCCTCCGGGCCCGTTCGGGCCCGTGCTAGGCCCGGGCGGCGAGATCGCCCTTGATGGGCCGGCCGGCCCGCACGTCCTCGGCGACCGCTGTCAGCGCGTCCATCGCGACCTGCGCGACGTGAGCGTACGTGTCCGGCTTGACGTCCAGCGTTCGCGCCGCGTAGCCAATGGCGGCGTGCGCCATCCGGACCCGCCCGTCGAGCCACGGGCCGCCGCCCGCGCCGCCGATGACGGGGATGCCGACCGCCTTCGTGACCTCGGGTCCCGCGACCGGCCCGGAATTGGTGAAGTCGAGCAGGGCCGCGCCCGCTTCCTCCAGGCGCTTCGCATCGGCGACAAGCTCGTCCTGCATGCCTTCGGGCACCCGCGCGCCCGGCGCGAGCATCGCCTCGTAGCCGACGCCGTGCCGCAGCGCCGTCTGCGGGGTGACCCCGAGCTGCGCCCACACCGGGATGCCGGCCCGCGTCACCGCGGCCACGGCCGCGGGAAAGTCGGCCGCGCCGTCGATCTTCACGAGATCCGCCCCGGCTTCCTTGGCGAGGGTGATCGCGGCCCGCACGGCGCTGCCGGTGCCCTCTTGCACGGGCCCGAACGGGATGTCCACGCTGACCAGCGCCCTCGAGACCCCGCGGCGCACCGCTCGGCAGACGATGAGCATCTCCGCCAGCGTGACTTCCAGCGGGCTGCGATGGCCCCAGAGGTTGACGCCGACGGAGTCACCGACGGACACGATCTCCACGCCCGTCCGGTCGGCGATCGTGGCGATCTGGTAGTCCCAGGCCACGACGCCGACGATCTTCCGCCCGGCACGCTTCATCTGCTGGAGCGCGCCGACGGTGACTTGCTCGTTCATGGTTCCCCTACACCCGGAGAGCGGACAGGACCTCCGGGACGTCCGCGACGTCCCGGAGGACTACGAGCACCATCGCGTTGGGCCGCAGCGCGGCCACGACCTTGTTAACCCCGGCGCCGTCTGGCAGCACCAGGCCCGCGGACATGATGCCGCGCGCCGCGGCGGCGTCGCCGATGATCGACGCCGCCTCCGCGTTCGCGCCCGCCGACGCGACCATCACGACGGTGTCGGCGCCGTCGAGCTCCTCGCTCAGCAGCGCCGTGCCGCCGGTCCCGGCGTGCCGGAGCAGCGCGTCATCCGGGAGCGCCGACTCGAACACGAGGAAGTGCCCGCCACCCCACGACCGACCCCCCATGTCCCGAACGATCCCTCGCGATTGGCGGTCAAGCGCGATCACCCGCGAGCTGCGGCGGGCGAATGCGGGAGCGGTGATCCGGTACCTGGCCTCGGCTGCCGTGGTGGCGAGGGCGCAGCTGCTGAGCAGCGTCGGCAGGCGCTGCGCGGCTGGCCCGGGCTGGGTGGCCGGCTCGGGCTGTGCGATGGGCGCGCTCACACCGACGCGTGCTTCTCGCCCGGCCGCACCCGCAGGACCTCGGCGCAGCCCTCGATGAACGACTGGTCCTTGGGCAGCACGATGGCGGCGGACCGGACCTCCTGGTGCCGGACGTCGACGCCAGGCGGCGTCACTCCCTCGTCGCGCAGCGCCTCCACGGCCCGCCAGAGCTTGCGGCGGGCCATGATGATGCCGCTGTCGGTGGACACCAGGCGTTCCTTGGCCCGGTCCACGATCGGGCCCATGCTCTCCTGCAGCGACGCGTCCTGCATGGAGATGCCCTTGATGCCCGAGTACGTGTCGCCGCGCTTCTGGGCGGCGCGGTCCATCAGGTAGTCGTTGTCCTTATTCTGCAGCGGCCGGTACGTCCCCGGGACGAACTCGTTGTGCACCCCGTGGCCGTCCTTCATGTGCTGCACCTCGGACTCCGACAGCGGACGGACGGGGTGGTAGTCGTAGGTGAACACCCAGCAGTTCTCGTCGTCGATCGGGATCCAGAAGTGGCCGTGGATCGGATGGTCGCCGCGCGGCGGGATCATCGTGAAGCTGGGCATCACCCACGGCGTGATCCGCCAGTAGTAGTGCCCCTCCTCCGCATTGCGGCGGACGCCGATGAACAGCCCGCCCTCGGACTCCACGACCTCGAAGAAGGGCTTCATGTCGGCGAGGTTGTACTTGTTGCCCTTGGCGCCCTTGAACAGCGGGTCGTTCTTGAGGCCGTCGGAGTGCAGCCAGGAGACGTGGCTGGAGTCGATGCCGCCTTCAAGCGCCTGCAGCCAGTTGCACTCCTGCCACCGCTTGGACGTGAAGCTCTGCTCGGCGGGCACCCGGGCGAACTCCCACTGCGGCAGGTCCGGCGTCGTTGCCGGGTCGCCCATGTAGGTCCAGAGCACGTCGCCGATCTTGACCATCGGGTAGCTCTTGAGCTTGATCTTCGAGCACAGGCTGCTATGCCGCTCGTCGGGCTCGGACGGGATCTCGACGCACTGGCCGTTCACGTCGTACTTCCACCCGTGGTAAGAGCAGCGCAGCCCGGACTCCTCGTTGCGCCCGAACCACAGTGACACGCCCCGGTGCGCGCAGAACTCGTCCATCAGGCCGTACCTGCCGTCGCTATCGCGGAAGGCGATCAGCCGCTCCGACAGCAGCTTCACGCGCACCGGCGGGCAGTCGTTCTCCGGAAGCTCCTCGGCCAGCAGCGCCGGGATCCAGTACTGCCGGAACATGTCGCCCATCGGCGTCCCAGGTCCGGTCTGGGTGAGTAGATCGTTGATCTCCTGTTTCAGCATCGCGGTTGCTGTCCTGCCTCTTCTCGCGCGCGCCCTCGCTCCGGGCCAACTCGGTTCATGACGGGGTGCGGCCCATGAACAGGCAGGTGTAGAACGCCCGCCAGGGCACTTCGACGTCGGTGATGCCCGCCGCCGCGAAGGCGTCCAGGTGGTCCCGGACGCTGGTGAGCGGGTAGTTGTGGTGGTGCTTCGGCCCGTCGGGGGTGACGCCGAACTGCCTGCGGGCTGCCCGCAGCCGCTGGTCCCACACATCGTCGAGCCCCGCCGTGGCGGGCGGGCCCGCCTGGCTGGCCGGGCCGATGTGGTCGAGGTTGACCAGCCAGCCGCCCGGCTTGAGCCTGCTCGCCGCGGCCGCGTAGAAGCTGATCAGGCCGTCCTTGTCGAGGTGGTGGGCGGCGCGGGAGGTCGTGATGACATCCGCGTTGCCCGGCAGGCCGGCCCCGTCCAGGTCGGTCATGTCGACGATGCGGTACTCGACCCGGTCGCCGAACGGCGCGAGCTTCTGCTGCGCCATGTCCAGCATCGGGCGCGACGCGTCGGTCCAGATGCCGTGTGCCCGCGGGAACTGCCGGAGGAAGATCTCGAGCACGGCGCCGGGGCCGGCGCCGATGTCGATGATCATCGCGGGGTCCGGGTTGTCCCCGGCGACGACGGACGCGGCCATCCGCCGCGGGAAGTCCAGGAGGTCACGGAAGGAGTCGCCGGTCGCCCAGTCGCGGGCGAAGTCCGTGTCCGACCAGATCGCCGCTGACTGCTGGCCCTGGGCGGTCACGCGCTCACCCCGGCGCCGTACTCCGGAGCGTTCTCGAGGTAGGCGACCTGGTTGTAGCCGAGCTGCTTGAACAGGCGGTTCTGCCCGGACAGCAGCCGCAGCGGCTGGCCGTCGGCGCTGAAGTGCTGCGCGATGGTGTTCTGCGGGACGTAGAGCGTGTCGCCGGCCTTGATCTCGTGCCTGGTCGGCTCGTTGGCGATCCTGGCGTAGTACTTGTCATCCAAGTCGGCGGCTACCTCCCAGTGCAGGCTGTAGCCCGAGCCGCCGAGGACGTAGATGATCTCGTCGGCCATGTGCCACCGCTTGCCGGACCGGCTCCCGGCCGGGATCTCAAGCTCGAAGACGTCAACGCTGAATGTGCGCACGTCGGTCGTGTCCGGGGACGACAGCACGCGGACCTTGCCGAGCGGGGTGGTCTCCCAGGTCGTCTCGGCCTGCGTGACGACCTTCCTGCGCTTCTCGACGCCAGGGGTCCAGATCTGCGACCAGTCGACGCGCTCGCCGTACTTGTCCGCGTCGGCGAGCGGGCCGCTGCGGCCCTGCTGGATCAGCCCGAGGTACATCCACGCGCACTTGGCCTTCATGACGAGCGCCGTCGCCTGCTCGTCGTAGGGGTTGAAGTGGCGGTGAACCGAGTCGGTGTGGACGAGCACGAGGTCGCCGGTCGCCCAGTCGTACCGCTCGCCGTCGTGAATCTCGTAGCCATTGCCTTCGAGGATGTAGAACGCCGCCTCGTTCTGGTGGCCGTGACCGTGGTTCGACGACCGGGGCGGCAGCTGCACGAAGTGCACCTGCAGCGTCTGGGTCAGGAACGGGTCGTCGCCGGGGCCGACCCGCCACCAGGTCCTTGACTGATCCGAGTCCCCGGAGTGGGCGACCTTCGCGTCGTCCACCACCACGGAGTCGTCGCGCACCCGGGGCGCCGCGAGCTGGGCTGTCCGGAATTCTTTGAGGCCATAGGTCTCCGAGGTCATTCCCCGGAGGAACACGCGTCCGCTCTTCGCCACAACGACTCCTTCTCCAGTATCGGTCTAACAATTATACCTCTGACCATCGACCCACGTCGAGGTCTCCAGCGGGCGCTGGTGGTCGCCCGCGCGGGTTTCGATTGCCGCCCGCGCGGGCGCCGTCTCACGCCCCCGGCTGAACACGTGCCCTAGCCCGCGTCCCACGACCGCACGAGCTCGGTGTCGGCGCCGACTCGCCCGACCTTCCCGCTGCCGCCCGGGCTGCCGACGGGCTCGTCGCGGCCGTCCAGCGGCTCGGTGAAGAAGCGCTGGTTGTCCTCGACGAACTGGGTCATGCCGGGCGGCGCCTTGAAGTCGGTGAAGATGGCGCTCTCGGGGCAGGCCGGCTCGCAGGCTCCGCAGTCAATGCACTCGCGGGGGTTGATGTAGAGCTTCCGGTCGCCTTCGTAGATGCAGTCCACCGGGCATTCCTCGATGCACGATTTGTCCATCACGTCGATGCACGGGGCGGCGATGAAGTAGGGCATGGATGCTGGCTCCTGATTCAGGCTGCTTGCGCGGTCAGGTCGCTTGAGTGGCCGGGAAACAACGGCGCCTTGGGGTCGAGCGCGGCGACGGCGTTGTTCACTGCCGTCGCGGCCTCGCCGAAGCCGACCGCGATCAGCCTGACCTTGCCGGGGTACTCGGTGATGTCGCCTGCGGCGTACACGCGGTCCAGGTTCGTCGCCATCGCCGTGTCCACGACCAGGCGCCGCTGGGCGATGTCGAGGCCCCAGGACTCGAGCGCGCTGACGTCAGCGGTGAAGCCGAGGGCGGCGACGACCGCCTGCGTCTTGAGGCGGGTCGTCTCCCTGGTCCGCTTGCGGTGCACGTCGACGGCCTCGACCCACCCGCCGCCGCTCGCCGCGACGAGCTCGGCGCTGGTGATCACCGGCACGCCCAGGTCGGCGACCTGCCGGACCAGGGCTTCGTGGGCCCGGAAGGTCTCGCGCCGGTGCACGACGGTCACCGACCGCGCGAGCGGGGACAGGGTGAGCGCCCAGTCGAAGGCGCTGTCGCCGCCGCCGACGATCACGACGTCCCGGTCCCGGTAGTCCTCGGGCCGGGGCACGAAGTACGCCAGTCCCTTGCCCTCGAACGGAGCGAGCGCCGTCAGGGGCCGCGGCGTGAACGTGCCGATCCCGCCCGTCACCACGACGAACCGGGCGCGGACGCGCATCCCCGTCGACGTGGTGACGACGGGCGCGCCGTCGTCGTAGGCCAGCGACCGGGCTTCCTCGCCGAGCAGGTACCGCGGCTCGTACCGGCCCGCCTGCTCGGCCAGCCCCGCGATCAGGTCGCGGCCCCGGACGGCGGGGAACCCGGCGATGTCGTAGATCAGTTTCTCCGGGTACATCGCGCAGACCTGGCCCCCGATCTCCGGGAGCGAGTCCATCACCGCCACGTGCTGGCCACGGAAGCCCGCGTAGTAGGCGGCGTACAGGCCGACGGGGCCGGCCCCTACGATCAGCGCGTCAACGTCAGCATCGTGCGACACCCGACTCCCTCCAATAGGACTAAGGTCATACCATTATGAACCACGCGGGGCGGCGGAGGCAACAGCTAGACCAAATGTCGTGACCAGGCGCCGTGGCCGAGGGAACGATCCGGGACAGTCCCCGGCAGATCTCGAACGGTCCCCGGCAGATCTCAGACGCGGAAACGCCACGCCACAGCGCGACTCTCGCTATTGGCCCAACCATAATGCCTTATGCTTGGTTCCTCTGGAGAAGTAACCGGCCCCAAGGAGGAAGCAGATGCCCCGGTCGGGAGAAACAGCGCCCACCGGTGAGGGAGACGCATCCCCACCCACCGGGCCAGAGCTTTTCAGCCGGGTCAGCGTCGGCAGGATCTCCGAGATCATCGTCGAGCAGATCCGCCTGCTGATGCGCCAAGGCCAGCTCAAGCCCGGCGACCGCCTGCCGCCGGAGCGGGACCTGTGCCAGCGCTTCGGCGTCAGCCGGGTCACCGTGCGGGAGGCGCTGCGGATGCTGGAGTCGGCAGGCCTGGTAGAGATCCGCGTGGGCGCGCGGGGCGGCGCGTTCGTCACGGCCCCGTCGAGCAACCGGGTCGGCGAGGGTCTGGCTGACCTGCTGACGCTGTCGGTGATCAGCGCGGCTAACGTCACCGAGGTCCGCCTGATCCTCGAGGTGGGCATCGTGCCGTTGGTCTGCGAGCGAGCGACCGAGGACGACCTGGCCGAGCTCGAGAAGATCTGCGAGCGGTCCGAAGCGGCCCTGCGCGATGGCGACTACACGATGGACATGTCGCTGGAGTTCCACGCCAGGGTCGCCCAGGCGACGCATAACCCGGCCCTGGAGATGCTGGTCGAGTCGTTCCGCGGGCCGATCCTGATGTCGCTCATGGAGGCCAAGGAAGTCGCCCCCGAGATGGGCGGGCTCGGGACGAAGGAGCACGAGCGGTTCATCGAGGCGGTCCGCCGCCGCGACTGCGACGACGCCGCCCGCATCATGCGCGAGCACCTGGCCCGCACCGCCGGCCGCGTCCGGCACGACCACTAGCGATCCGCACGCGGCTGGATGACCGGGTGCCGCGCCGCTACCTGAGCATGCTGCGCGCCGGCCAGCGAGCCGGCTGAATGAGACCGTCTGCCGGGCCGCAGTTCCTTCAAGTCGGGAGCTTCGAGCCCGCCGGTGAGCAGTGGGATTTCGCCATGATCGCGGCTCCGGCACAGCCAGATATGGCACGACGGTCTGGTAGAGGGCTCGGCCTCAGATGTCAGCCGTAAGGGCCGTGCGGATGCTCCCCGAGCAGCCTGCGGCGGCGCGGCGGCGCCGACGCCCAGACGTCCTCGGGCAGCGAGAAATTGACGAATGGCCAGAACCGCTGGGAAATGTAGCGCCTCCCGTAACTCACCTGAAGCACGACCCGGTGATGATCGGAGCGGTTGGTGGCGCCACGGTGCCAGGCCTGGCCGTCAAGCAGGGCGCAGTCGCCGGCGCGGGCCAGGAGGCTCACCAACCCGCGCCCGTCCCACACCAGCTCGTCCTCAGATCCGGGCGGCAGGCGGCCGCTGCGGTGGCTGCCGGGGACAATCTGGGTCGGGCCCAGCTCCATGGGGACATCGTTGAGGTAATACATGGCGGTGACCACGAAGCAGGGCATGTCCATGCCCTCGGGCAGCCTTGACCCGGCGGGCACGGGCACGAAGACCTCTTCGTCCACGTGCCAGGTATCGACTCCCGTGCCCGGCTCCGTGTAAACGGTGTTGTTCGCGATGACGTGGCACGTGTCACCGAGGATCCGCTCGGCCAGGTCAACGACCGGCGGCCGGTCGAGCATGGCCGCGAATTGCGGTCCACGGCGGAACATCTGGGTTCGGTGGCGCGGAGTCGTAATGCCCGTGGGGCACGGCGACTGATGCGCCCGGACAACACCATCGCGGAGGACGGCTACCTCGTCCGCGCGGAGCAGGCCCGGCAGCATCACGTACCCGTCCCGCGTGAAGTCACGCTCCCACTGGTCCAGCGATCCCGGCGTCGCCATGGTGGGCCGACCGCCCCGGTCACTCATTACCGCACCTCATCGGGCTATTCTCCAGCGTCCACCTGACCAGGATACGAGAAGGCCGCCTGCGTCACTGCGTGCGCGTCTGCAAACGATTGCGCGCGGAACGGCGATGCACGGAGCTCGCGCGGCACCGGATCCTGAGCGGCCCGCGCAAGGACACGACCGCCATCGCGCGGGCGCACTTCATCGTGCGCGAAGACACCACCCCGCGGCAGACCACGCTGCTGGTCAGGCTGAACGGCCCGGTGATCGACCCGGGAATCGGTCTGGGCGTTCCAGGGCATCGAGACCGCGTCCTGGCACGAGCGATGGGGAAGAAGCCAGCTGGTTCGGCGGCGACGCGGGCTCCCCCTCGCCGCTCGCGGCGGCCGCTCAGCGGACGATCCGCAGGGCCAGCCGCGGAGGGCAGCCGCCGTGGACAAGCCTGGCGATCTGATGCCAGTCCACGTTGTCGGCGTCGACCTCGGCCATCAGCCGGGGGACGCCCAGGCCGGTGAGGCGAGTGACCCGCCATTGGTGGACGAGTTGGCTCTCAGGGTCGACGGCCTCCAGGCCGACGTCCATCTGGGTTCGCTGCATCGTTCATCCCTCCCTGACGGCACCGCGGACGCTGGCAGGCTGACTGAGTTTCAACAGCGCCTGAGCGTTCGCACGTTCGACCTTCGCGCGGACCGGCGGGTCGAGTTTGGCTGCGTCGAGCCATTTGGCCGCCTCGGCCAT
>Ga0335072_10004780_pt1 | contig 20012 bp, 11 predicted proteins | sample Lox_Sample_21_FD_206725 | JGI IMG/M metagenome (GOLD analysis project Ga0335072, IMG submission 206725) | Soil microbial communities from Loxahatchee National Wildlife Refuge, Florida, United States - Lox_Sample_2.1 | ecosystem: Environmental > Terrestrial > Soil > Wetlands | place: USA...
GTCGGCGGGCCGTCCGAGGTCGCGACCTCGGGTGGCTCGATGACCTCAGCGGCCGGCCGGGCCGTCGCCGTCGTGGTGGCCTGGCGGGTCACCGTCCGCGCTGGAGTGGTGGGGGTGGCCCGCACCGGCGGCGCGGTGCGGGCTGCTGCCTTCTTGGCCTGTGCCCGGGCCCGCTGCTGGGCCTGGGCACGCGCCTTGGACTTCGAGTTCGCCATGAGAGCGGGACTCCTTAGAGCTGGGACTCCAGGGCCTGGACGGTCGAGGTGCAGGCCGTCGCGGGCTGGTTGTTCGTCAGCTTGCAGATCGCGGCGGTCATGAAGTTAGCGGCCGCGTCGACGGCCTTGGCGTTGGAGGTCGACGGCTTGGAGAGGTCGCTGGCGATCGTCTCCCAGTTGCCGGACAGGTTCGTCGGCTGGAGCATGCCTAGGTCACCGGACTGCATGTACTTGTTGCCGAAGTCGACGAACGGGATGGGGCCCGACGACCCGTCGTACTTGGTGACCAGGGCCTGCTCGGCGGAGGTCGGCGTCTGCAGCGTCGGGTAGTTGCCCGAGCTGTTGGCCACGTTGCCGAGCGTCTCCACCGGCACGAAGCTGATGTACTGGCTCGTGTACGACGAGCCGACGAACGTCCACGTCGGGATGCTCGGCGGGCTGTCGGTGGCGGAGGAGGAGATCGTCTTCAGCCCGGAGAAGGTACCGAACCGGCTGAGCGCCACGATCAGGCCCCAGCGGTTGGCCGCGCAGAACGGGCAGTACTCGGCACCGAGGAAGAAGACCTCGGGCTTGCCGTTCGAGGTCAGCGCGTTGCCGCTGATGGACTTGATCCCGCCAGAGAGGCTGGAGCCGCCGGCGCCCACCGCGTTGAGTGTGCTGGCCGGGACGCTGGTGACCTCGCTGGTCACGTTGGCCAGAGCCGTGCCCGTCGGGCCGTTGCTCGTGTTGCCGGTACTTGTGCCGCTGCTCGTCTTCCAGACGACGAAGCCGACAACGATGACGATCACCGCGAGGATGGATCCACCTGCTATGAGCAGCCGTTGCCGCTGCTCGCGCCGGCGTTCCGCCGCGCGCTGCGCCGCGATCCGCTCGCGGCGGTTGAAGTCACTCTTGGTCCGAGACGCCTTGCCCATGAGGTAAGCCTAGAGGTTTTTTCGTGTATTCATGTTTGCCGGCGGCTGAGAGATATCTCTGCGCTAGCTGAACGTACTACAACCGTGACTCCAGCGACCGCACGGTGGGCGTACAGGCGGTGGCGGGCTGGCCCCCGGTGAGCTGGCACAGCGCAGCCGTCATGGAGTTCGCCGCGCCAAGCACGCCCCTGGCGACGGGACTTGCCGGATTGTGCAGGTCGGTGGCGATCTGTGCCCAGCTCAGGCCGGATAGCACGCCGGGATCGTAGCTCGCGCCGACGCTCAGGAACTTGCCGCCGTAGTCGATGAAGGGGATGGAGCCCTGGTCCTGGGACGGCACGAACGGCGGCGCGTCGTACTTGGATATGAGCGCCTGCTGCGCGGCGGTCGGCTTCTGCAGGGTGGTGTACCCGCCGGTCTGCTGGTCGGGAATGTTCGTGAACAGTTCGACGGGCGTAAACGCTAGGAAGCTGCTAGTGAACGTAGCGTTACGGAACGTCCAGGTGCTAGTAGCAGGAAACGGCTCCTGGTGGCTCGCGCCATCGTTGGTGGCCGACTTGATGCTGGCCAGCCCGGTGAATGTGCCGAACCGGCTGAGCGCGGTGATCATGGCCCAGCGCTCGGCGGCGCAGTACGGGCAGAACTCCGCGCCCACGTAGAGCATGTCGGGCTTACCGCCCGCGGTGAGCGGCGGCGCGGCTGGGGTGCCGCCCGCCGGGCCGATGACGTCGGGGTGAGCGCTGGCGCTGCCCGCGCCCACCTGGTCGAAGGTGGCCGCGGGGACACTGGTCAGCTCGGCCACGACGCTCGCAAGCGCCGCACCCGACAGCGTGTTGTTCGGCGTGGTCGCCTTCACCGGCGTCTTGGGCCCGCCGGTCTCGGCGATGACGAGCGCGACCACGACGGCGATCACCCCGATGATGGCGACCGCCGCCAGCGTCAGCCGGAGCCGGACATCGGCCCGATGGGCGACCTGTTGCGCGGCGCGCTCCCGGCGGCTGGCCCCAGCCGCAGCCGGATCCGGTCGGGCTGACCCCTGACCGGACGGGTCGTCGGCGCTGCCGTTCGGGAACGTCATGCGGTCAGCGTAGTGGCGACCTTACGCAAGAGATATGCCAGCCCCCGCGGCGGGAGTGAGGGGGGGCGTCGCGGGAGCCGGCATACTTAAGTAATAGCGGGGCGCTCTGGAAGCAATCTAGATTTTTCCTAGATGGGCTCTCCAGAGTGATGTACCCTCCCAATAGAGACATTCGATAGCGGTCTGTAGCAGGCGCGGTCGAGACAGCAGTACGGCCAGGCCGGTGCGAGCGCGGATCGGCAGGAGGTCGGCGAAGGGGGCATGGCGGCCGTGATGCCGCTGCGGGTGGGCGTTCTAGGCCCCGTGTGCGCGTGGCTCGCGCTGCCGGGGAGTGCTGCCCCTGAGGGCGGCCGGGATGCTGGCGGAGCGGAGGAACAGCTCGACCTCGGGCAGCCCAGGCAGCTCGCGGTCCTTGCCGTGCTGGCCGTCCGCGCTAACCGCGTGGTCTCCCGCGCGGAGCTGATCGACGCGGTGTGGGGAGACCAGCCGCCCGCGAGCGCCGAGAGCGGCGTCTACACCTACGTTGCCGGGCTGCGTCGGGTCCTTGAGCCCGGCCGGCAACGGGGCCAGGACCGCGCCAGGTCCCGGCGCGAGTCCGACAGCGTGCTCGTCTCGGTGGGTGGCGGCTACATGCTTCGGCTGGCGCCCGCTGGCCTTGACGCGGTGGTCTTCGAGCAGGGCCTCGCCCGCTGCCGCGGCATGCGCGCCGCCGGCGACCTGACTGGGGCGGACGAAGTCCTCGCGACGGCGCTCGGCCTGTGGCGCGGCGAAGCCCTCGCGGGCGTGCCTGGACCGTTTGCCGAGGCCGAGCGGCTGCGCCTGACCGAGCTGCGGACGGCGGCGGCCGAGGACCGTGCCGACTTGCTCCTCGCCACCGGGCGGGCGGGCGAGGCGGTGGCCTACCTGACCGGGCTGGTGGCCGAGCACCCGCTGCGCGAGCGGGCACGGGCACTGCTGATGATCGCGATGTACCGGACCGGCAGGCAGGCCCACGCGCTGCAGGTGTTCCAGGATGCCAGGGCGCGGCTGGCCGAGGACCTTGGCATCGACCCCGGCCCCGAGCTTTCGCACGTCCATCAGCAGGTGCTCACGATGGACCCGGCGCTCGGTGGCCCGACAAGGCAGGACCAGCCGGCCTTCCTGCCCGCTCCGGTCGTCGAGTCCCCGGCTACGCCGGGTGGCGCCACGGGAGCCACCGCGCCCGCGGGCGTGGCCGTCCGCGGCGGCGAGCCCGCCGGCCCGGTCCCCGCGCAGATCCCGCCCGAGGTCGCCGGGTTCGCCGGGCGCACGGGTGAGCTCCGCCGGCTGCACCAGCTGCTTGAGGAGGCCGAGGGGGAGCCCGCCAGCATGCCCGTGGTGGTCATCGCGGGCACCGCGGGCGTCGGGAAGACGGCACTGGCCGTCCGGTTCGGCCGCGAGGCCGCGGCCCGCTTCCCCGACGGCCAGCTCTACGTCAACCTGCGCGGCTTCGACCCGTCAGGTGCCCCGGCGGACCCAGGGACGGCGCTGCGCGGATTCCTTGAGTCGCTTGGTGTCCTCGCGCACCAGCTGCCGGGCAGCATGGACGCGCAGACCGGGCTACTGCGCAGCCTGCTTGACGGCAAGCGGGTGCTGCTGCTTATTGACAACGCGCGCACCGCCAGCCAGGTGCGCCCGCTGCTGCCTGGCAGTCCCGGCTGCATGGTCGTGGTCACCAGCCGGGACCAGCTCGCGGGGCTTGTCGCCAGCGAGGGCGCGGTCCTGCTGCCACTGGATGTCCTGTCGGAGGACGAGTCGCGTGAACTGCTGGCCGCCCGGCTTGGGCGCCCGCGGGTCAGCGCCGAGCCGGCCGCCGTGGCCGAGTTGATCAGGCAGTCCGCCCAGCTGCCGCTGGCGCTCAGCGTGGCCAGCGCCCGCGCGGTCACCCGGCCGGGGATCACGCTGGCGGACCTGGTCGCCGAGCTGCGCGACGCCCGGGTGCGGCTGGACGCACTCGAGGCCGACGACGTGGCGACCGACCTGCGCGCCGTGTTCTCCTGGTCGCTTGCCTGGCTCAGCGAGCCAGCCGCGCGGATGTTCCGGCTGCTCGGCGTGGTCACCGGCGCCGGCATCCGGGTCCCGGTCGCGGCCAGCCTGGTCGGGGTCTCGTGGCCGGAGGCCCGCGCGGCCCTGGCCGAGCTGTGCCGGGCCTCGCTGCTGGCCGAGGATGAGGACGGCCGGTTCGGCTGCCACGACCTGCTGCGCGCCTGGGCCTCCGAGCAGGCCCGGCTTACCGACGGCGAGGCCGAGCTTGACGCGGCGCAGCTCCGGCTGTTCGACCACTACCGGCGGACCGCCTACAACGCCATGCTCAGCGTCTACCCGGCCCGGCCCAGGCTCGAGCTGCCGAGCCCGCTGCCCGGCGTCTCGCCGGAGCGGCACGACGAGTACGAGGACGTGATCGGCTGGTTCCGGGCGGAGCAGGACGCGCTGCTGGCCGCGGTGGCGCTGGCCGGCGACCGGGGTGCCCGCGACCACGATCCGGGCCTGGACGTCTACTGCTGGCAGCTGGCCTGGAGCTGCGCCCCCATGCTGATGCGGCTGGGGGAGTATCCCGGCATCGCTACCGCGCTGCGGGCTGGGCTGGCGGCGGCCGAGCGGCTCAGCGACCTGGCCGCCCGCGGCCAGGTTCACAATGACCTCGGCTACGCCTCCACCCGGCTCGGCGAGTTCGCGGAGGCGGACCTGCACCTGCGGCGCGCGCTTGAGATCTTCACGGTCTCGGGGGACTGGGCGGGCGTGGGCCTCGCGCACCACGGTCTGACGGTCCTGCTCGACGAGCAGGGCAGGTACGCGGACGCGCTGCCGCACGCGCAGGAGGCCCTGCGGCTGCGCAGTTCCTTCGGCGACCGGGCGGGCGTCGCCTACGCGGAGAACACGGTCGGCTGGATCTACGCCAACCTCGGGCAGCACGCCGAGGCGTTGTGGCATTGCCAGCGCGCGCTTGAGCTGCACCTGGAGTCGGGCGTCAGGAGCGGTGCGGCCGACACCCTGGACAGCATCGGCTTCGCTTACGCCGGCCTAGGCGACCATGAGCAGGCGATCGTCCACTTCCGGCGGGCGGTGGAGATGTTTCGCGAGATCGGCGACCCGCGCGGTGAGTGGGAGGCGCTGATCCACCTCGGGGATGCCCACCTCGCGCTGAGCCAGGACGACGAGGCCCGGCGTAGCTGGGAGCGAGCGCTCACGCTGGCCACCGTGACACCGGGCGGGGACGGCGGCGCGATCCGCGATCGGATGGCCAGGCTCGCCTCCGTCGACTGACCGGCGCTTAGGGCCGGGGGTGGCGGGCGGGTCAGACCCTGGCCACGATCAGGGCGGCGACCAGGATCGTGACGGCCGCACCCGTCACGTGGATGGCGAGCAGCCGGGGCGAGAACGCCATGGCATGCGGGTCGGGCGGCTGGCGACGTGCCGCACGCACGTTGACAAAAGCCCAGGTCAGGCCAGCAGCAACCGCACCAGCACCGATGCCAAGAGCGATCGCGCCCAGGATCCATGCCCGGCTCATGACGTAGCCGACGAACAGCCCGAAGCCGGTGATGCCCAGCATCGGGTGCAGGAACTCGGCCAGCGCCCGGCCGCCGGGTATGGACTCCGCCTTGGCCCGCGCCAGCGACGGCGGATCGAACTTGTTGCGGTTGATGGTCTTCGGGTCGGCCGGGCGGCCGGCCCGCAAGCGGGCCGGCTCGTCGTCGGGAACAGCCTCGCTCGCGGCCACGGGACCCGAGCCGGCCCCCGTGGCGGAGGGAGCCGATGAGGTGGCGGTGACCGAGGCCACGACGACCGGCGCCTCGGCGCGGACGTCGCCGTCCGGCCGCCCGGCCCCGGGCCGGGTACTGGTGATCAGGAGATAAACGCCCACGGCGACGGTGAGCGTCCAGGTCACCAGCGCGACGATAGCCATGATCGGGTCCTCTCCTGCGGGGATGCGCGATTGTCCTGGGCCGCTCGATTGAGCTCTACGCCGACTCGACGGTGCGCAACCGGATCGTCACGTCCATCGCACGGAGCTTGTCGAGAACCTCGTCGCTGTAGGAAGTGCCGATGTCAGTGATCACGTAGCCGTACTCGTCCCTGGTCCGCAGCAGCTGACCTTCGACGTTTACGCCGTGGTCAGCGAGGATGCGGTTGACCGAGGCCAGCACGCCGGGGACGTTGCGGTGCAGGTGGATGAGGCGGTGCGTGCCCGGGACCGTCGGCAGGGCCACGCCAGGCAGGTTCACGGACATGGCGGTGGCCCCCACCGTTGCGAAGTCGATCAGCTTCCCCGAGACGAACTCGCCGATGTCCTGCTGGGCTTCCTCGGTGGAGCCACCGATGTGCGGGGTCAGGATGACGTTCTTCAGCCCGCGCAGTTCCGAGATGAACTCATCCCCCCGGCCCTTGGGCTCGTTGGGGAAGACGTCAATGGCGGCGCCCGCGATGTGCCCCGACTCGATGTGGCGGCGCAGCGCCGCGTGGTCGACCACGAAGCCGCGGGACAGGTTGAGGAACAGCGAGCGGGGCCGCATCATGGCGAACTCCTCCTCGCCGAAGAAGCCCCGGTTGCCGGGCCGCCCGTCCACGTGCAGCGTGACGGTCTCGACCGTCTCCAGCAGCTCTTGCAGGGTCGAGCAGCGTCGCGCGTTACCGATCGCCAGCTTGTCGGCGATGTCGTAGAAGTACACCGTCATGCCGAGCGCCTCGGCGATGACCGACAGCTGGGTGCCGATGTTCCCGTAGCCGACGATGCCCAGCGTGCGGCCGCGCACCTCGTGGGCGCCCGCCGCTGACTTGTCCCAGTGGCCGGCGTGCATGCCCATGTTCTTCTCCGGCAGCCGCCGGGCCAGCGAGATGATCTCCGCCACCGCGAGCTCGACGACGCTCCTGGTGTTCGAGAAGGGGGCGTTGAACACGGCCACGCCCCGGCTCGCGGCCGCCGACAGGTCGACCTGGTTCGTGCCGATGCAGAACGCGCCTACCGCCAGCAGGTGCGGCAGCGCCGCCACGACGCGCTCGGTGACCTGGGTCTGGGACCGGATGCCGAGCAGGCTCATGCCCTTGGCCGCGTCGATGAGGTCGTCCTCGCCGAGCGCTCGCGACTCCGTCGAGACCTGGTAGCCCGCCTTGACCAGGCGAGCGGTGGCGTCTGGATGGATGTTCTCAAGCAGCAGTGCTCGCTTGACCGTGTCTCCGGTTGTTGCCGTGGCCCCAGTCAAAGCCTCTCCCCGCGTCGAGTGGCCTCGCGTAAGCCAGGCCACGGTTCGTAACAGCGACGAAACTACGCGACCAATGATAACGGCCCGCCCGGGATCAATCCGGGCGGGCCGTACGCCAGAGGTCTAAACCTCCGGCTGTCCTACCTGCGGTTACGCATCCGCGAGCAGCGAGGGCATCCCGGCCGGTATCCCCGGCAGGGACTCCACGGCACGCTCGGAGTTACGCAGCTCAGCGGCGCGGACGAGGGCCGCGAACAGGCGCGGGTCGTTGCCCTGCTCCGGGTGCCACTGCACGCCGACGAGGAATCCGGTCGCGCTCTCGATCGCCTCGATCACGCCGTCGTCTGCCCATCCGACCGCGGTGAGGCCCGCGCCAGGCATGTCAACGGCCTGGTGGTGGTGGGTCGGCACGTCGAAGTACTCGCCACCCGGCAGGATGCTCGCGAGCAGCTCACCGGTGGTCACGCGGACCCGGTGCAGCCCGAAACCGTCAGCGGGGCCGGTGTGCAGCTCGTGGCCGACCAGGTCGGGCACGTGCTGGTGCAGCGTGCCGCCCGAGGCGACGTTGATGACCTGCATGCCACGGCAGATGCCCAGCGTCGGTACGTTGAGCCGGAGCGCCGAGTCAGCCAGGGCGAGCTCCCACGCGTCACGGTCGGGAACGGTGGCCTCGGTCCTCGGGTGCGGCTGGGCGCCATAGTGGGCCGGGTCGATGTCGCCGCCGCCGGCGATCACCAGGCCGTCAAGTACAGAAACGGCGTCCTCAGCATCTGACGCACTACCGCCGGGCGGGAGCAGCACCGGGTTGCCGCCGTTCGCCCGTATAGCAGCCACGTACGTCCACGGCAGGAGTGCACCCTCTTCCCGCCAGCCACGCCAGTCGGCCTGCGTGTGGTACGTGCTAATGCCAATCGTTGGCTTCATGTGTCCCCTTGAGTGATCCCTTGAGATACACCTGCTTCTTCACGCCCCGTAACAACGCATAGCGCTCGTGAAGAGGGTTTCGCTTCTGAGAACAGAGGGTACTGCGCGACAACGCCGATTGTTGCCGATCACGGATACTACTCAGGGTAGCTGGCTGCCATGCTTCCGCTTCCATAGGGGACCGTCAGCCCGGCTTCAGTGTCCCCGCAGTTAGGGTGCGGGCCGGGTCGGGCCGCGCGGGTCGGGGGCTTCCTGGCCCGACCGCTTCGCATTGCCACCCCCGTCCCACAAGCCTCTGCAATTCCGTCGGCACTGCCGTCGGCAAGGTCTCGGCCCCATGGCCGGTCGTCCGCCGAGGGCATGCCGCCTACCAGGCGAAATCGAGTGGTGCCGATGACAGGCAATTCGATCTGGCTGATTCCGGTGGGCAAGTGCGCGGGCAATCGCGGAATGCGGCCCGGGGCCGCGGCATCGCTGCGGGCCGCGGTCAGGGAACGCGGTAAGGGAACGCGGCCAGGGAACGCGGCCAGGCCCGGGAGGCGGGCCGCGTCGCCCTCGGTCGCGGCGCGGGGCGGCCGCCAGCCCAGGGCAGCGGTCACCGCGGCCCGCGAGTGTGGCGAGGGTCACGCTCCGGGTGGCGGTCGTCTATCGCCACCAGGGGCGGCGGCGGGCCTGCGCCAGGTGCAGGGCGGGCTCGGAGATGGCCGGGGCGTTGCGGGCCAGGTGATGCAGGTGCTCCTGGACCCAGAGCAGGTGCGGGTGCAATCGCTGGGCCGAAGCCGAAGCGGGATCACCGGAAGTGTCCTGGCCCGGCCGGGCCTGCCGTGGTACGGCCGGCTCCGCGGGCTTGGGCGGACGCGGCAGTTCCTGAGCCTTCCGCCGGGAATGGCCGACCTCGTCGGCGACCCGGTCATAGAAGCCAGCCAGCTCGGACGCGGCCGAATGCAGGTGCTCGTAGGCGGGCGTGCCGGCGTACGATCGCGAGCCCGCCAGCGGCTGGCGGGACTGAGGCGCCACCTCGCCGTCAGGGCCGCGCGGGTCCCGCAGCCCGGCCAGCGTGTGGGCGGTCAGCCGCAGTCGCTGCGTCTGCGTCACCAGCGCCCACAGGTCCTCCCCGCTGGCCCTTTTCGAGCCCTGCTCGGCCAGGTAGGCCCGCAGTCCGTCATCGAGGCGCAGCCCCGCCGTCATCGCCGGGGCGGCGGCCCCTGGTGGCATGGAGCTCTCGCTCAGCGCCCATCCGACCGCCTGAGTCAGGTACTGGGCGCCGCTATGGAACGCGTCCGCAACGTCGTCCCCGACCAGGGCCAGTGCACCGCGGGGCCAGAAGACCGTGCCCACCACCAGGCTTACCGCGCAGCCGAGCGCCACGTCCTCCACGCGCAGCAGACCGAGCTTCCAGCCGATAGGGACGATGATGTTGAACAGGACCACGATCATGACGGTGAACGCCGCCTGCCCGATCGCGAACGGCCCCGTCCCCGGCGCGTACGCGGCGACAAGCACCGCGATTGGGAACGCGATCCACACGGCCGTCTGCCCGGTCCCGATCCCGAGGAGCAGCAGCGCGCCCGCCACGAACCCGCTCGCCGCACCGCCCAGCGCGCGCAGCGCTGTCGCCCCGGTGCCTGACGCGTTCGTGCGCAGCACCGAGAGGGTCCCGAGCACGACCCAGAAGGCGTGCCCGACCCCGCTGGCGTCCGCGACCGCCACCGCGATGGCCAGGGCCACGGCGCCGCGCAGGCTGTTGGCGAACCAGACGGAGCGAACGGTCGCATGACTCACCACGACACCTGTGGCCCCGGCCACACCGGAAAGCACGGAAGTCGGATCCAGGGGGGCGAGCAGGGCGCTGGTGAAGCGGCGGAGCGGACCGGCGCGCTCCCCGGCCGACGGGGTCCCGATGCCATACCAGCGGCGGCGGGCGGCGCCGAGCGAGGCCGGGTCGGCGCGGCCCGCGGCGATCAGCGCGTTTTCGGCCGCGCTCCTGGCGGCCACGGCGACCGTCTGGGCGTGCACGGCATGCGCGGCCGCCATCCGCTCGGCTCGCTCGCTGCTCGCTGACAGTTCCCTCAGCCGCTCAAGGGCGCTGGCCCGCGCCTGCTCTAGCCGCTCAAGGAAGTCAGGCGCGGCCGGGGCGTCCTTAGCGCCGGCCAGCAGCCTGGCCACGTCGTCGTACACGCTCGCAGCGACCGTGAGCAGGCGGCGTTCCTCGTCGACCGCCTCCGCCATGTCGATATGGCCGTCAAACGCATCGCTAATCTCCGTGCCGCCCTGCTCAAGCAGTTGCACGACGCTCGCCAGTGCCTGATCGGAGGGGGCAAGCCCGGTGGGACGGTAGGGAGCGCTCGTGAAGACGGCCCGCATGCGGTCCGTGGCCGCCTTGAGGTCGGCCGTGTCCGCGACCTCGCCCCTGGACGCGGCCCGCAGGCAGCCGGCGATCGCGCTCGCCAGCGCCGCCGTCGTCGCCTTGACGCGGTCACCTGAGTCCCTGGGCGACAGCAGCAGGACCGCGAGCGTACCTGCCACCGACGCCATCCACCAGCCTTCAAGGCGGCTGCCTACCGTGCTCACGCCGCCCATCGACACCACCGGCAGCACGTAGGCGAAGAGGGCCGCCGTGGTGCCGGTGGCCGGGGCGGGCCCCAGTACCCCGGCGAAGAAGATCGTGAACGTCACCGGGATCGTCACGACGGCCGCCAGCCAGGGCGTTCCGCTGACCAGGGTCCCGATGATGATGGCGATGCTGCCCACGATGGCCAGCTGCGCGTGGGCGCTGAGCTTGTCCCGGCGCGAGCCGCCGAATCCGGCGACAACCAGGGTCGCGAACCCGCCAAAGACGACGAACAGCGCCATTTGCTGATCGTGGATGACCTTCGTGGCGATGGCGAACAGGCCGGGGATGACAAGGGTGGCGCGGGCCGCGCGCATGGCGGCGGGCACTGACCAGGCCGGCCTCCATCGCGCGGACCGCAGCCATCGTGCCAGGGCAGCCATGCCTAGGCCTCGTCGCGACCGTGGATTGTCGCCATGCTGGCCAGGAGCGCGTTAACCGCCTGGCGCAGCGGCGTCAGCCGGCGTTGGGCGGTCAGCCGGGCCGCGATCAGGCCGCCCGGCCGGACCGGCTCGACGATCTCCAGGTAGCCCTTGATCTTCGGCTCGGTGCCGCTTGGCCGGATGACCACCCGGTCACCACCCACCGTGAAGCGGAGCACATCGGACGGCGGCAGGCCCGTCAGGGTGCCGTCGGTCCCGCCGGTCAGGCTGTAGTCGGCCATGGCGTCGACCGGGCGTCCCGCCAGGCTGGCCGGCGGAGCGGCCCGCAGTCTCTCCATGACCTGCGCCGCCGCCGCCACGTGCAGGCTCAGCTGCGACGTGTGGTGCACCCCGTGCTCGCGCTCCAGGTCGTCGTAGAGGTCGAGGACCGACCGCCCGGCCCGGGCGGCGTCGGTGGCCAGCCGCAGGAACGCGACCGCGGCGCCGATGCCGTCCTTGTCGCGCACGACATCGCCGACCGCGTAGCCAATGGCCTCCTCGTAGCCGAAGACGAACCCGGCCCCGGGGACCTGGTCGGCCGCCCTGGCGATCCACTTGAACCCGGTCAGCGTCTCGACATACGTGGCGCCCGCCCTCGCGGCGATCTTGGCAAGCAGGCCAGAGGACACGATGCTGGTTGCGACGAGCGGCCGGGGTGCCTCCAAGGCTCCGGCGCCGGCCGCGCTCGCCCGGGCCAGCAGGTAGTCGCCGAGCAGCGCGCCGACCTGGTCGCCGTTGAGTACCCGCCACCGGCCGTCTTCGGGGATGCTGGTGCCGGGGACGTTCCTGATCTTGCGGCGGGTATCTGGCTCTGGGACCGCGACCGCGAGGCGATCGCCGTCCGGGTCGTTGGCCAGCATCAGGTCGGCGTCCAGTGCCCTGGCGTCCGCGAGTGCCAGCGTAAGCGCGGTCGGTTCCTCCGGGTTGGGGAACGCCGCCGTCGGGAAGTCCGGGTCGGGCTGCCCTTGCACCGTGACCACGTGGGGCCGGCGGAACCCGGCCTGTCTGAGCGCCTGAAGCAGGATGCTGCCGGCCACCCCGTGCAGGGGGGTGTAGACGACCTTGAGGCTGATCTCGTCTGTCCCGGCGAATCGGCCGGAGATGGCGGCCATATAGGCGTCAGCAACGTCCTGGCCGAGACGAGTGATCGCGGGGCTGTCAAGCGGTGCCGACGGGATGTCGAGGAGCGGGCCGAGCTCCGTTATCCGGGCCTCGATCTCGGCATCAACGGGCGGGATGACCTGCGCCCCGTCGCTGAGGTAGAGCTTGTAGCCGTTGTCGGTGCGAGGGTTATGACTGGCGGTGATCATGACGCCGGCGCTGGCGGGCAGGTGCCGTACGGCGAACGCGAGGACCGGCGTCGGCGACGGCCGGGGCAGCAGGTACGCGTGGACGCCCGCCCCCGCGAGCACCTGAGCCACCTCGTCGGCGAACTCATCGGACCGGTGGCGCGCGTCGCTGCCGATCACCACGGACAGTGGTGCGGTGCCCGAGTCCGCGAGCCAGCCCGCCACCGCGCTCGTGACCCCGCGGACGACGGCCCGGTTCATCCGGTTGGGGCCCGCCCCGATCTGGCAGCGCAGGCCCGCCGTCCCGAACGTGAGCCGGCTAGCGAAACGGTCCTCGAGCTGGCTGGCGGCCTCCTCAGCGTCGCCTGAGGCCGCCAGGGCGATCAGCTCATCGGCGGCGGACCGCCGATTCCCCGGCCCTCCCGGGCCGGTGTCGTCGTCCGGGGCTGACGCGCGGTCCAGGAGAGCCGCCAGCTCGGCACGGTCGACGGGATCGGGGTCCTCGGCGATCCACGCCTCAACCCTTGCGCGCAACTCGGCCCCGACTGCCACGCCAACCCCTTCACTCTCCCGCACCGGCCACTCCTGCCTCTCATGTTCCCCGGGGCCGGGTCGTCCTCAACCACGCCGACAACGGCTCCCCTCATCGAGGCGACCGTTTTGCCGGGATTGAACGTGTTTCTCGTGACTTAGCGCCACCATGGACGGCGGCGGAACCGCGCCACGCGCAGCACGGGACCGGAGATCGCCGGGGAGCTGAGGGCCAGCTCGTGCAGGTGCTCTTGGACCCACAGCACGTGCGGGTGCGGCCAGGGCGGACCGGAGCCGGCCGCACCGAATCCGGAATCGTGGCCCAGTGGCGGCACGGCCGGCTCCGTGGGCTGAGGCGGAGAGACGAGCTCAGCTGCCGCCCGGCCGGGCTGGCCGACCTCGTCGGCGATCTGGCCAAAGTACTCAGCCAGCTCGGCTGCCGCCGCCCGCGGCCGCGCGGTCGCCTGGGTGCCCGCGTAATCCTGGGACCCGGCCAGTGGCCGGCGGGCCTCGGGCGCCGTCGCGCCGTCGGGGCGGCCAAGATCGCGCAGCCCGGCTACCGTGTGCGCGGCAAGCCGAAGCCGCTGCGTCTCGGTCACCAGTGTCCACAGGTCGTCCTGGCTGACCCGCTTCGCGCCCTGCTCGTCCAGGAAGCCGCGCAAGGCATCCTCAAGCCGCTGCCCGGCCGCCAGCGCGGCGGTGGCCGCCTCCGGGGGTGTCTCGCGCTCGCTCAGCGCCCACTCCACCGCCTGCGTCAGGTACCGCGCGCCGCTGCGGAACGCGTCCGCGATGTCGTCCGCGACCAGGGCCGACGCCCCCCGCGGCCAGAAGATCAAGCCCACCGCCAGGCTCACCGCGCAGCCGAGGGCCACGTCCTCCACCCGGACAAGGCCGATTCGCCAGCCAACGGGCACGGTCAGGTTGAAAAGCACCACGCTCATGATGGTGAACGCCGCTTGCCCGATCACGAGCGGCGTGGTGCCCGCGGCGTACGCGGCGACAAGCACCGCGACGGGGAACGCCACCCATAGGGTGGTCTGGGCGGTCCCGATCGCCAGCAGCAAAGCCCCGCCCGCGATGAACCCGATCGCCGCGCCGCCCAGCGCGCGCAGCGCTGTCGCCCCGGTGCCCGACGCGTTCGTGCGCAGCACCGACAGCGCTCCGAGCACGATCCAGAAGGGGTGCCCGACCTTGCTGAGGTCCGCGACCGCCACCGCGATGGCAAGGGCCACCGCCCCGCGTGAGCTGTTGGCGAACCAGACGGAACGAACGCTCGCGTGCGACACCACAAAGCCGCTGGCTCCGCCGGCCCAGAAAAGCCGGGACGAGGGATCGGTGCGGGCGAGGAGGGCGTCGGCTAGGCGGCGGGCGAGACCGCCTGCGCCGCGCGCCGGGGACGGGGACTCGACGAGGCCAAACCAGCGCCGGCGGGCGGCGGCGATCGTGGCCGGGTCGGCGCGGCGGGTCGCGATCAGCGCCGTCTCGGCGCTGGTGCGGGCGGCGACGGCGATCATCTGCGCGTGCGCGGCGAGCGCCGCGGCCATCCGGTCGGTGCGCTCGCTGCCGCCTGGCTGCCCGCGCAGCCTGCTGAGGGCGACGGCCCTGGCTCGCTGAAGTTCCTCGAGGAAGGCCGGCGTGCCGGGGGCATCCTTGGCCCCGCTCAGTAGCCTGCTGACGTCGTCGAACACGCTGGCGGCAATCGCGAGCAGCTGGAGCTCCTCGCCGGGCGCCCGGATCAGGTCGATATGGCCGTCGAACGCGTCGGCGACCTGCGTGGCCCCCTGCTGTAGCAGTTGCACGGTGCTCGCGAGGGCCTGGTCCGAGGTCGCCAGCCCAGTCGGCCGGAAGGGGGCGCTGGTGAACGTGGCGCGCAGTCGCTCCGTGGCGCGGCTCATCGCGGCCAGGTGCGGGACCTCGCCATGGGCGGCGGTCCGCAGGCACCCGGCGATCTCGCCCGCCAGCGTCGCGGCCTGCGCCCTGAGCTGATCGCCGGGATCCCGGGGTGACAGCAGCAGGACCGCAAGCGTGCCCGCGGCCGACACCAGCCACCAGCCTTCGAGCCGGCTGCCCATCGTGGCCACCCCGCCTTGCGAGGCGACCGGGAGCAGGTAGGCGAACAGGGCCGCCGTGGCGCCGGTGGCGGGGGCCGGGCCGAGAATTCCCGCGAAGAAGATGGCGAACGCGACCGGTACCGTCACGACGGCCGCCAGCCAGGGCGTGCCGCTGATGAGCGTCCCGATGACCAGCCCGGTGCTGCCGACGAGGGCAAGCCTCGCATGGGCCTTGAGCTTGTCCAGGCGGGAGGAGCCGAAGTCGGCGACAACAAGGGTGGCGAACCCGCCGAAGCTGACGAACAGCGCCATTTGCTGATCGACGATGACCTTAGAGGCGAGGGCGAACAGGCCGGGGATGACGAGGGTGGCGCGGGCCGCGCGCATGGCGGCGGGGACTGACCAGGCCGGCCGCCACCGGGCCGGCCTGAAGCCTGCTGGCTTGAAGCGCCCCGACCGCCGCACCAGCGCCTTCACTCTCCCCGCATCAGCCTCTCTTGCCCCTCATGTTTCCCGCATCGGGCCGTCTTCAACGAGGGAGGCGGTCTCGGCCGGGAAAGGGGAGGCCATGTCGGCGGCGCTGGCCCCCGCCGACTGGCTCGCGGGCTAGGACTTCAGGTAGGGGACGCCCTCGGCCCTGGGGCCGCGGACCTTCCCGACCAGGCCGGCTACCACGACAATCGTCACCACGTACGGGGTCATGAGCAGCAGGTTGGACTGGATGGGCACGTTGATGCTGGACAGGACCGACTGCAGTTCCGTGGTGAAGCCGAAGAGCAGCGCGGCGAGCACCGCGCCGACCGGCGTGTAGCGGCCGAAGATCATGGCCGCCAGCGCGATGTACCCCTCACCGGAGGTCATGTCGATGCCGAACGAGCCGACCGACCCGATCGTAAAGTACGCCCCGCCGATGCCGGCGATGAGGCCAGCCAGGATCACGTTCCTGTACCGCAGGGCCAGCACGCGGATGCCCACGGTGTCCGCCGCCACCGGGTGCTCGCCGACCGCCCGGGTGCGCAGCCCCCACCTGGTCCGCAGCAGGCCGAACGACACCACGAGCAGCACCGCGTAGGTGATGTAAAGGAACGGCGAGGAGTCGGCGAACACCGGCCCGAGGATGGGGATGTCCCCGAGCAGCGGGATCTTGACCGGATTGAAGGTCGCCGGGTTGTTCAGCGTGCTTGAGTACGGCACCATCAGCGAGTTGTACAGGTAGCCGGTCAGCCCGAGCACCAGGCCGTTAAGCACGACGCCGAGCACCACCTGGTCCACGACGTAGGCGATCGCGAACACCGCGAGCAGCCCGCCCACCACGGACCCGGCCAGCGCGCCGCAGATCAGCCCGATCCACAGCGACCCGGTCGCGGTCGTCGCGATCGCCGCGCAGAAGGCCCCGAGCAGCAGCTGCCCCTCGATCGCGATGTTGATGACGCCGGACCGCGAGCAGATCACGCCGGTGATCGCGCCGAGCATGATCGGGATCGACTGGCTCAGCGACCCCTGCAACAGGTTCACGATGTTGATCGGGATCGCTTGCTGGCCCGAGCTCGACTGGGACGCGTCCGACCAGCAAAGCAGGGCCAGGACGAACAGGAACGCCGCGAGGCCAAGGGCGATCCGCCGCCACAGGCGAATCGCCCGTGGCGAGCCAATCCGGACCGAGCCGGTCACCTCAAGCAGCCGCGCCAGGGCGAGCACCAGGGTCAGCGCCCCGCACACGATGCTCGTCAGGCCGGCAGGCAGCGTCAGGTTCGGCACCGTGACCTTGGCGAATTCCGGAGTGAACGAGAGCGTGGCCGACCCGTGGGCCCGCCCGAGCGCCAGGATGTCGACCAGGCCGAAGGCCAGGAAGACGACCGGCCCCGCGAACCGCCGGGTCCGTGATACCCGCGGCTGGGCCGGCAGCAGCACCGGCAGCCGGGGAGATGCGACAGCGGTCACGCGTTCCACCCCTTGGACATCGTCGTGCCCACGCCGCCCGCGCGGGTCGCGCGCAGCCGGAACATGGTCCTTATGAGCGGAGGTGCCGCGATGAACAGCACGATCACCGACTCAAGCACCTCCACCATCTGCGGCGGCGTGTTGGCCGCCGACTGCATGAGCCCGGAGGCGGCGTTCAGCGCGCCGAACAGCAGCCCGGCCCACACGACGCCGCCTGGCCTGCCCCGGCCGAGCAGGGCCACGGTGATCGCGTCGATCCCGTAGCTGCCGTAGTTGGACGTGTTGACCGCGAAGTCGGTGCCCTGCACAATCGCCGATCCCGCCAGGCCGGCCAGGCCTCCGGCGATCAGCATGACGAGGGCCCAGGACCGCTCGACCCTTATGCCAGCCACCCGGGCGGCCGGGGCCGATGCCCCGACGGCCCGGAACTCAAACCCGGTGGTGGTGCGGTTCATCAGCCACCACACGCCGAACGCGCATGCCAGCGCGATCAGGAACCCGACATTCAGCCGGAGGTTCGGGCCGAACAGGTGCGGAAGGTGCGCATTGGCGGCGATCGAGGGCGTCACCGGGTTGCTGCCCGGGGCTTCAAGCAGGGACGGCGAGTTCAGCAGGAAGTTCAGGAAGTACAACATCACGTAGTTGAGCATGATCGTGACGATGACCTCATGCGCTCCGGTGCGGGCCTTGATCTCGCCCGCCAGCCAGCCAAGCACCGCGCCGCCGGCGAAGCCGCCGGCCACGCACGCCACCACGTGGATGAACGGCGGCATGCTGACATCGAAGCCCAGCCAGACGGCGAAGATCATGCCGCCGATGATCTGGCTCTGGCCGCCGATGTTGAACATGCCCGCCTGGTAGGGCACCGCCACCGCGAGGCCCGCCAGGATCAGCGGCGTGGCGGCCACGCACGTCTCAGACAGCGGGATGAACACCGCGGAGACGTACCCGTCATGCAGTGCGGTCGGCAGGGATGCCTGCTGAAACAGCGCCTGCAGCGTGTGCGGGTTGACGATCGACCCCTCGAAGAGCGCCACGTAGGTCGCGGCGACGGCCGCCCAGGCGCGCGGAATGATGTCCCCGGCCGGGGCGTGCAGCACCGCGGTGTTCGTGAACGCGCTCAGCAGCCCGCCCACCACGGCCGCCGTCACGATGGCGAGCACCGTGACCGTGACGGTATTGCCCTCGACGAGGGCATTCAGGAAATTTTTGCCGAACGAGCCGGTCTCGCTGTCGCCAGCGGGCTTGGCCGGCGGCGACGGGGACGAGGCGGGGGCCTGCGGGGTGGGCTCGGTCACTAGTCGTTCTCCGTTGCGGCCGGCTCCGGCTGGGCCGGGGCAGTCTGCGATGCGTCCGTCTCGGCCGGGGAAGCCAGGGGGCCGCCGGAATCCGCTGCCTCGGCCTGGACTGCGGGCCCGTCCGGCACGTCGGTGCCGCCGGCCATCAGCCGGCCGAGCTCGGCGGCGGGCACGTCGGGATCACGGAAGCCGGTGATCCTGCCCTCGTACATGACGGCGATGCGGTCAGCCAGCGCGTAGATCTCGTCAAGCTCGGATGACACGATGAGCACGGCGATCCCGGCGTCACGCTGCTCGACGATGCGCTTGTGCACGAACTCGATCGACCCGACGTCCAGGCCGCGGGTGGGCTGGCTGGCGATGAGCAGCCTGGTCTGGCGGCCAAGCTCGCGGGCGAGGATGACCTTCTGCTGGTTGCCGCCCGACAGCGTGCCTGCCGGGGTCGCGGCCGACCCGGTGCGAACGTCGAACTCCTCGATCCGGGCGGCGGCGTTGGGCGCGATCGCGGCCAGGTCGAGCCGGATGCCCTTGGCGAATGGCGCCCGGTCGTAGGAGTTCAGGATCAGGTTCTCGGCCACCGAGAACGACCCGACGAGGCCGTCTTCCCTGCGGTCCTCGGGGATGTAGGCGACACCGGCGTCGAGCCGGGCACGCGGGGTCGCGTCCGTGAGGTCGTGGCCGTCGAGCGTGACGCTGCCCGCGAGGGCCGGGAGCAGGCCCATGAGGGCCTCGCACAGCTCGGTCTGGCCGTTGCCCTGGACCCCGGCGATCCCCAGGATCTCGCCCGCCCGCACCTCGAACGACAGGCCGTTCACGGCCTGGGCGCTGTCCCCAGGGGCGGCGCCAGGGGCGGTGGCGCTCGTGGCGGCGCTGCCCACGACCAGGTCGCTCACCCGGAGCACGGCCTCGCCCGGTGTCGCGGGCTCCTTGCTCACCCGCAGCTGCACGTCCCGCCCGACCATCAGCGCCGCGAGGTCCTCCTCGGTCGCCGGCGGGGTCCGCTCGCCGACCACCTTGCCGCGGCGCAGCACGGTGATCGTGTCGGCGATCTCCTGGACTTCCTTGAGCTTGTGGGAGATGAAGATGACCGAGGTTCCCCCGTCACGCAGCTGCCTGATGATACGGAACAGCTCCTGGGTCTCGCCCGGGGTGAGCACCGCGGTCGGCTCGTCGAGGACCAGGACGGAGGCGTTGCGCACCAGCGCCTTGATGATCTCGACGCGCTGCTGGATGCCGACAGGCAGGTCCTCGACGATCGCGTCGGGGTTGACGTCGAGGCCATAGCGATGGGACAGGTCACGCACCTCGCGACGGGTGCGGCCGGCATCGAGCAGGCCGCCGGGGCGGACCTGCTCGATGCCGAGCGTGACGTTCTCGGCGACCGTGAACGGCGGGACCAGCATGAAGTGCTGGTGCACCATGCCGATGCCCGCGCCGATGGCGTCCTTCGGCGAGCGGAAGCTCGCCGGCGTGCCATCTATGTAGATCTCGCCCTCGTCGGGCTGCAGCAGCCCGTACA
>Ga0335072_10004781_pt1 | contig 20011 bp, 13 predicted proteins | sample Lox_Sample_21_FD_206725 | JGI IMG/M metagenome (GOLD analysis project Ga0335072, IMG submission 206725) | Soil microbial communities from Loxahatchee National Wildlife Refuge, Florida, United States - Lox_Sample_2.1 | ecosystem: Environmental > Terrestrial > Soil > Wetlands | place: USA...
TCGGGGCAGATAAACGGCGTGGTGACGGCCATAGACGGCGTCGCCAGCGTTCAGAGCGTCACTTTGACCTCCGATCCGATCGCCGCGCCGGGCCGTGTCACCACGGCGACCAACGGGATCATGAGTGTCACTACAGGGCCCCTCGAACTGATCGACCTGACCGTCGAGGTATCGTTGAAATGACCTATCTCGACTACCTCCCAGCGATCTATCAGGAGGGCGCCGATCCCGACCAGCTGGCGTTCTTCAACGCTTACCTGCTCGGGTTCGAACAGGTGCTCACCGGGGTCGGGAATGCTTCAGACCCAGGCCTCGAGGAGTTCCTCGATGGCATCTCGGGCCCGGCCGGACCGGTGCTGGGCGGCCTGGCGCGTTATTTCATCCCGATGGCGGCGGCCGAGTTGCTCCAGACCGATCGGCATTTCCTGCCATGGCTGTCCGGATGGGTGGCGCTCGTGCTGCGGCAGGACGCGACCGAGGCCCAGCAGCGTCGGTTGATCGCCAACGCCGTCTCGGTGTTCTATCGCCTGCGCGGGACCGCGGAGGGGATCCGCCAGGTGCTGGCCGCCTACGACATCGGTGTCCAGATCGACGAGGATCTGGAGCGGATGCAGATCGGGGTGAACTCGACGATCGGCGTCGACACGCGGATCGACGGGGGAGCCCCGAACGAGTTTCGCGTCAACGCATATCTGCCCGTGGCCGACCCGAGCCAACTCGCGGCGCTGACGCAGCGCATCACCGCAATCGTCGATATCGAGAAGCCCGCGCACACGTTCTATGAGCTGACCATCGACACACCTGTCTTGCAAATCGGCGTCACGTCCACCATCGGGGTGGACACGATGCTGGGGACCCCGCCCGCCTAGCAAGGAGGAGACACCGTGCCCCCTGTAATCAAGCGAGTCCAGTACTTCGATCACCAGTTTCTTCAGGTCGCCGATTTCACCGACGAGCAGACCTACCACCGGGAGACCATCGAGCTCCACAACGCGAATCTGCACACGCCGGGGGTCGCCGATGGTCTCGACGTGACGTTCGACTCGGGAAGCACCAAGGTGACCGTCGCGCCTGGCGTGGCGCTCGACAGCAACGGCATGCAGATCGTGCTCGCCAATTCGTATGACCTCGAGCTTGCCTCGTTCCCGACCGGCGGAACGGTCTACGTCGTGATCTCCTATGCCGAGCAGAGCACCGATCCGGCCAGCGACGGAAGCGGGAACAACACCCGCTGGACCGAGACCCCCGACATCGAAGGCCAGACGGCGCTCCCCACGGACCAGTTGCACCTCGTCCTGGCAAGCGTCACCCGGAACGAGAATGTCGTGACCGCGGTCGACACGACGGTGCGATCGCTCGCCGGGGCGGTCGGGGGGGACCTTGTCGTGAACGCGCTCACGCTCCAGGTCGGGGGCGCGATCAGCGCCGACTGGCCCACGTTCACGGGCCCGAGCGCAAGCCTGGCTGAGCTCAACTCCGCGTTGACGATCGAAGGGGCCTTGACCGCCGCGAGCGCGACGATTAGCGGGGCCTTGACCGCCGCGAGCGCAACGGTCAACGGGGCGCTCCACGCCGGAAGCGCGACGTTGAGCGGGCCGCTGACGGTGCCGAGCGCCACGTTGAGCGGGGCCCTGACCGCCACGAATGCGAACGTGAGCGGAATGATGACGGCTGGTGCTGCCGCCGTGAACGGGGTGCTGAACGTTCAGGGAGACGTGATCTGGGGAACGAGCGGCGCCTTCCTCAGCACCGACCAGGGAGGCTCACTCGAACTCGGGGCCGGCAACAACCTCGACGGCGCCGGCACGCCCTACATCGACTTCCACTCCGCGAACAAGGCGCAGGACTACAACCTCCGCGTGATCAATGATGGTGACGGTCAGCTAACGGTCACCGGACAGCCCGGAATCCAGGCAAACAACCGCCTCAGCGTGTTGGGCGAAACCGGAATCCGGCAGCAGCGGCTGTACATGAGCGGAGGAACCTCTGCCAGCACTTGGAGCAGCATCAGCTTCAACGCCTGCCACGGTCCCGACGCCAACGGAAACCCGACCTGGCGGTTTCCGGATACCACCCACCCGGCCGTGACCGTTGAAATCGACGCTGCCGGGGTCAACGGAGACGCTCGCTTCGAGATATACACCACGACAAAAGAGGCCACGCAAACCTGGATCCGCCGGCTGGGGATCGATGGCGAGGCGGGCTACGTGACCACCGACACCGGCCTGATGTTCGGCAACGGCAGCATCCTGTATCCAGATCAGGGGGGCGCGATCGAGCTCGGCGGCAACAACGGCGTCGCGGGGAGCGGGACCCCCTACATCGACTTCCATTTCCACAACGGCGTGGTACAGGACTACAACGCCCGGATCATCAACTCGGGTGACGGGGTGCTCGTGATCCAGGGCCAGAACGCGTCGACATTTGCGGTTAATGTGCAGGGGCACGTCAACAGCACGAATCCGAAGTTCTTCTCGATCGACCACCCGCTGGACGCGTCACGCTCGCTGGTGCATGCGGCACTCGAGGGTCCTGAGGCGGGCGTGTTCTATCGTGGTGAGGGGCGGTTGGAGGAAGGCCGGGCGACGATCGAGCTTCCAAGCTACTTCGAGGCTCTGTGCCGCGCCGATGACAGGACGGTGCTCGTGACGCCGAAAGTGACGTGGGATCACAACGACGTCGGCGTGCTCGGCGCCACCCCGGTGAGCGAGGGAAAATTCACGGTGATCGCCGGCTCGGGCACCGACCCAAACCAAGAGTTCTACTGGGAGGTTAAAGGGGTGCGAGGTGACATCGATCGGTTCGAAGTGGAGCCGATACGCGGCACCACCCCGCAATCGCCGCAACATGAGCCGATGCCGGACGCCACCTGATTCCAGAGGGGAGTAGCCATGCGCCAACGAATCCAACTGCGGCTCGAAGAGCTACAGGCCGAACTGAATGCCGGCAACCGCCGGCTCCAGGAACTCGACGCCGAGCAGACGCAGCTTCGCGAGGTGATGCTCCGTATCTCGGGCGCGATGCAGGTCCTCGGGGAGTTGCTGGACAGCGACACGCGTGTCGATGCGGCGGCGCAACCCGGCGCGGCGGCGGAGTCGAACGGCCGCCTGGATGTGCCCTCACACGAGCCCGTCGGCGCGGGCGTGGTGGGGGGACCGCACCACCGGGACCTATCCTAGGTCGTGCGCTGCGCGCGTGAGCACCCCGTAGGCCTCCTGCGCAACCTCCGAGTCGTCGGCTTCGATCACAACAAGCGTCGGACCCGCTGCGAAGTAGATAACGCGCCCGACCGCATCGCTGCCGAGTAGGGCGCCGGCATCGATCGCGGCAGCCGCCTCAGGGAACCGAATCACCGAGATCACTGCCGTCTCGCCACGACGTGTTGCCTCGACCGCCTCGCTCCGCTCGGCCGGACTCGCGTCTGCGATTGTCACCGGTGTGGCGTCCGGCACCACCGTGAAGCCCGCGTCGGCGAGCGCGTCGGCGACGGTGCCGACGCCGAGCGCCGTCACTACTCGCCCCCGGCCGGCGCGCCCACTTTCGCCGGCGTGTTGATCGGCGCCCCGAATGTCACGGTCCCGACCGGGACGCGCACCGGGCCCTCCCGCCCCTTCGCGCGCCACGTCGGATCGTAGTTCAAGATGACCTCGATGTAGGCGGTGGCGAGATAGACGTTGGCACCCATCTTCATCGTGACGTCGCCGGCGCCCTTGACAGACATCTCGCGCTCATGGCCCGTCTTGTGCTCGATCCCGATCTTTCCCTCGGCGCTCGGCCCCTTTTCCTCGCCGAGCTTGCCGGAGATGTCGGCTGAAACCGTCGTCTCCTCGGAGGTCTTTCTCCGCTCCTCCGTCTCGCCGCCAGACTTGAACTCGCCTTCGCCGCTCGTCACCGGACGGAGGTCGTCGATCATGAGCGTCAGCTCGACCATGATGTCGGTGTCCAACAGCCCCAAATCTATGATGTCGTTGAAGCCGTCGTCCTCCCAATCTGACCTCCAGTAGCGCGAGCCGCGGAAGTAGTTGCTCCCACATACCTGCTTGATCTCCTGCGACAGCGGATGCGTATCCCAGTCGACGACGCCCGTATGACTGTTGCGGATGCTCAGGAGACGGAGCGCGTCGATCACCGGCTGTGCGTCGATGTTCAACTCGAAGATGGGAGCGCCGGCCGGGATCGGACGCGGCACCCGCTGGACGGTTCCGGCGGGCGCGCCGCCGATCGCTAAGCCCGGTTCCCGCTCGACGGCCCGCCCGGCCCCGGTCGCTACGTCGGACGCCCGATCGGCGGCCGGCGCCGTAACGCGCTCAGCGACCGCCTCGGCTTCGCTCTCCGCCGGGTCATTCACCGCTCCAACCTCGACCGTCTCCGCCGGCGAGGGGGATCGGACGCCCTGTTGGACGACGTGGGCCAGCTCGTGGGCGAGAAGCCGGTCGCCGCCGACGGTGCCGGGTGAGTACTCGCCGTCCGCGAGCGCGATATCCGTTCCCAGCGTGAACGCCCGTGCGTTGAAGGTCTGGCAGAGCTCATCTGCGGCTGCGCCCGTGTGGATCCGGACGTCGCTGAGATCGGAACCGGTGTCCGCCTCGATCGAGCGGCGCGACGCGCTGTCGACGGGTCGTCCCGTGCCGAGACGACTTTGGATCTCGCCCGCCGTCAGTTGCTCCTGCGGCGCCGTCTGTGAGAGCAGACTCGCGACCGCCTGGTTACCGATGCTGCGGTGGAGCTTCAGGACCGAACCGGCCGAAGTGGATGTCTTGGGACTCCACCCGTTCGATTGGCGACGGTTGGCGCGTCCAAACGTTGAATGCGACTGGCCTGCCCGATCGGACACGCGATCCCACATGGCATTCCCCCGGTGTATGGAGACTACGCTGCGTTTGACGGCGGTGTCGTAGTCTCGACCGGCTGCCGCGCTATGTCAAGGCGTGAGGGGCCCGACGCGGAATCCGCGGTGGACCGAGCTGGTTCGGTCTCGTGCGCGGTGGGCAGCGTGCTCGTGCAATGGACGTTTGGGCGGGTCATGGATTGCGCTCCTACGGGAATAACCGTCGAGCACTGTCGCACCGCCGGCGCGGATCCACATCGGGCAAATGACTACTCTTGCGAGTCGGTCTTTAGACGGGCCCGACGGGTCTTTAGACCAGGGCGGCCGGGCGCTCGTCGCCTGGATCGACCGCGAACTCCGCCTCGCGGTCCAGATCGCCACGTCATGCCCGGTCGCGGTCAGCGCGCTGACTATCGCGCCACCGATTCGGCCGCGCCGCCGGTAAAGCCCGGCCACCGCCGTGGAGCGGGTTGGGTTCGTCGGCGGCGGATTCGCTTCCGGGTGCCGGGCAAGTCCCGCGCAAATTCGTCCACGCCGGCGACGAAGCCTCAGAGCGGGTAGCCAACGATCCGATCTCACGTCTGTGGAAGGTGCCGTAGCGCTCACGCGTGAGATCACCGATCGGCTCTCGTCGGTCGGCTGTCAGAAATCACGACGGGAGCGAGTATCACTTGCAATGAGTCGTAAGGTCCGGGACCGGATCGCGCCGGTTTGCGGTGCGCTGGCCTTATCGCTGACCCTGGCCGGGGCGGGCGCACCGGGGGCGTCGGCTCACCCTGTCGGCATCGTACGGTGCACTCGCGTGACGCCTCACTCGACCCCGACCAAGTCGCGCACCGGCAAGCTCAAGGCGCATGTGTCACGCAAGGCTGCGGCGAAGCCAGCCTCTTCACGCAAGAGCAAGAGACGAGCGCCCGTGTCACGTAAGGGCCACAGGAACGTCGTTGTCACATCGTGCGCTCCGACTCCGGGAGCGACGAGTAAGCCGACCTCCACACACGCGGGAAGCGGTTCGTCGGCCGGAGCCGGGGCGGACGCAGGCGGCGTTGCGCCCGCGGCCTCGTCGCCGACAGCCGGCCCAGTCTCGCCTGGGGCGGCCGCACCCGCCGCTCCCGTGGCCACAGAGCCGTCGCAGCACTCGCAGCCGCCAGAGCCGTTGGAGCCGTCCGAGCCGACTCCACCATCGCAGCCTTCTGAGGGCGGGTCGTCGTCCGGTGACCAGATCCTGTCGCTGCCGTTGGTCAACCCGTTCTCGCCGGCGAGCTTCTGGAACGCGCCCCTCGCTCCCGTCGCTCCGATCGATCCCAACTCCCAGGCCTACGTGGACGAACTGTTGCGGCAGGTGCAGAAGTACGGCACCTGGATGAACACCTATCAGTACAGCGTCCCGGTGTACGTCGTCGGACCGAACCAGCCGACGCAGCACGTGACACTCGATGTGTCGGCACCGGACATGCAGGCGGAGTTCGACGCGGTGCCGATACCGAGCACCGCGCAGGCCGCGGCCGGGACGGACGAGGAGATGACCGTGTGGCAGCCCTCGACCGACAAGCTTTGGGAGTTTTGGAAGATGCAGGAGGAGCCAGACGGGTGGCACGCGCGCTGGGGCGGCGAGATGGACAACGTCTCGACGAACCCCGGTTACTTCACGCACTCCGGCATCACCAACGACTGGGGCGCGACCGCCACCGGCCTGCCGCTCCTCGGCGGGCTGGTCACCGAGGCCGACTTGCAGCGCGGCTACATCAACCACGCGCTCGCGATCAGCCTGGTCGAGACCGAGCCGCGGTGCTGGTCGTGGCCCGCCCAGCGCACCGACGGCGCGTACACGACCGCGGGTATCACCCCGATCCCCGAGGGCGCGCGCTTCCGGCTCAATCCCGCGATCAACGTCGCGAGTCTGAACCTCCCCCCGCTCGACGAAATGCTCGCGCAGGCGGCGCAGACGTACGGCATCGTCGTCCGAGACAAGGGTGGCTCCGTCGCCTTTCTCGGCGAGGACCCGAAGACCATCCCCGGCAGCAACCCGTGGTCCGCGGAGTTCGAGGACACGTACGCGAGCACGATCCTCGCGAAGTTCCCCTGGAGCGACCTGCAGACGCTCCAGACGCAGATGACGTGCGCGTCGTGATCCCGACGCGCGTGCGCTCACCCCAGTGAGCTGATCCGCGAGATCAGCAGTTCGCGGAACCCGTCCGAGTCGATTGCGACCGCGGCGTGGCAGTTGCGCTCCCAATCGCTGAGCCCGGACCGGTCGGCGTGCGTGCGCCCGCGCGACAGCTCGGGGCCCGTGTCGACGACCACGCCGACGTGTTCGGTGGTGAGCAGCCCGTTGTCGATCACGTGTGCCATCGCGACGGCATCGTGGACGGGCGCGCCCTCCCATCCGTAGCGGCGGCGGTGGAACTGCACGTAGAACTCGAACAGATCCGCGACGAGCGTCCCCGCCTTGCCGGAGCTTCGCAGCCGAGCCACGTCGGGCTCTCCGAGCAGGGCCCGGTGCGTGACGTCAAGCCCGACCATCGTGAGGTCGATGCCGCTCGTGAACACGCGATGCGCGGCTTCGGGATCGGCCCAGATGTTGAACTCCGCGGCCGGCGTGACGTTGCCCTCGCCGATCGCGCCGCCCATCAGCACGATCCGCTCGACGCGGCCCGCGAGTTCGGGATAGTGCGCGAGCAGCAGCGCGATGTTCGTCAGCGGTCCGGTCGGGACGAGCGTGACTGGGGTCGGATGGCCGCGCAGGGTGGTGGCGATCCAGTCGATCGCGTGCGCCGGCTCCGGTTGCCGGGCCGGCGGCGGGAGATCGGGGCCGTCGAGCCCGGTCTCGCCGTGCACCTCCGCGGCGACGTGACGGTCTCGGACCAGCGGCCGGTCGGCGCCGGCGGCGACCGGGACCCCGTCGCGGCCGACGTAGTCGAGCACGCGGATCGCGTTCGCGGTCGTCTTCTCGAGCGTCTGATTGCCGGACACGGTGGTGACGCCGAGCAGGTTCAGCTCGGGGCTTCCGAGCGCCAGGAGCAGCGCGATCGCGTCGTCGTGGCCCGGGTCGCAGTCGAGGATGATGTCGGTCATGCGCTCAGGGTACGGATGCCGGCGCGGGGCCTCAGGCCTGGCAGACCGGGCACCAGTACGTCGTCCGACCGCCAACCTTGTCCCGCCGAAGGCGGTGGCCGTCGCGTGGACACACGCCTTCGCGCCGGCGGGCCTCGATGAAGTTGCCGGTGTGGGCGCCGCCCTTGCGAATCGCCGAGCGGACCGCGGCGCGCAGTTCGCGGCGGAGCCGGTCGAGGTCGTCGGTCGACAGGTCGGACGTGCTCCGTAGCGGCGAGATCCGCGCCTGCCAGAGGATCTGGTCCGCGAGCAGGTTGCCGATGCCGGAGATCGCCCCCTGGTTGAGCAGACGGGCCTTGACGGCGGTATGGCCGGCGCCGATCAGGCGGCGGAAGTCCTCGCGCTCGACCGTGGCGGCGTCCGGTCCGACGTGCGAGAAGTCGGGATTGAGCACCGCGCGCCCGAGCCGGCGCTTGTCGCGGAGCACAAGCCGGCCGCCGTCCTCGAACTCGATCGTGAAGCGGTCCCAGTGCGAGCTGTCCTCGGGGTCGACGACGATCCGTCCCGCCATCCCGAGGTGCAGGCCGACCGCGGGGCCGTCCTCGGTCTCGAGCCACATGAACTTGCCGCGGCGGTGAGCGGTGGCAAGCGTTTGGCCCGTCAACGCGGCTGCGATCTCGCCGGGCGAGTGCGGCCGGCACACGTATGTGTCCGAGTCGTCGACGGCCGCGATCCGGCGTCCGAGCGCGGACTCGAGCGTCTGGCGGGCGCGTTCGACCTCGGGCAATTCGGGCATGGATTCAGCGTAGTGCGGCCGGTCCTGAGTGGCCCGGCCGCACCCGCGGTCAGCCCAGGATCAGCTGCTTGGCTGCGTAATCGATCGTCACCGAGCCGAACTTCGACAGTACGTCCGACCCGAGCAGGCCAAACGGATGCGCGTTGAGCCCAGCGATCGGGGAGCTCGAGACGACGACCGTCGGCAGCGGCACCGTCCCGCCGATGCTCCAGTTGCCGACGCGCACTCGCCGCGCCATTGCGCAGCCCGTCACCCCGCAGAACCGATGCGGCTTACCGACCGTGTGCAGGTGCAGCCGCCGCGCGGCCGTGACGTTGATGACCGTCACGGTCGCGCCGGTATCGACCAGCATCGGGACGAGGCGGCCATGGATGAACACTCGGACGAGCGCCGCCGTCGCGCCGTCCTTCGTGTGGACGACGACAAGTGGCACCGACGCCTGGGCCGTGTGGGCTTGGACGGGGCTCGCGGATGCGACCCCTCCGGTGACGCCAATCAGCGCAACCGCGCAAACCAGGCTCACCAAAACGATGAAACGACGCACAACTCCTCCCCTCGTTGACCGGCTTCCGACGCCGACCCCGTCGCCGAATAGTTGCCGAACAAGCTACTGCAGAGTGGCCAGCGCCAGCGGCAGTACCCGCTCGGCGCCGGCGCGCCGGAGCTGACCCCCGACCATCGCGAGGGTCCAACCCGAGATGCGGCGATCGTCGAGCAGCACGCCGGTCCCGGACGGCGGCCGGTCGACGACACGGAACGCGCCGCGGACGTTGGCCGCCTGCTGGGCCGCGTTGGCCATCTCGCGCTGCGGAGGTCGCTCGGACACCCGCGTCACGAGCGGCACGAACGGCACCGACAGCGACTCGGCGACCCGCTCTCCGAGCCGCACGAGCACCTCGCCAAGATGCACGGACGGCACGGCCGTGACCCAGTCGACCCCACCCGTGCGGACCACGTCGGCCAACGCCTGCACCACGTCATCGGAGAACTCGCCGCCCGAGAGGCCACGCTCGAGCGCCGGCCACCATCCGCCGTCGCCGAACCGCGCCAGCGCCCACCCGGGCTCGACCAGGACGTCGGCGGGGATCTTGCGCATCACGCCGCCGGCGTCCGGGGCCATCTTGCGAACCTCGAGCTCGATCGGGGTCGAGCGCAGGTGGCGCCCGGCCGCCTCGACCAGCGCTGGATCGGGGGGCGCGTCGAACCGCGGCCCCGCGCATACCGAACAGCGTCCGCAGTCCTCGGGCGAGGGGTCGTCCAATTCCTCCTGCAAAACCCGCATGAGGCAGCGCCCGTCGGAGCCGAACGCGGCCATCGCGCGCTGCTCGGCGCGACGCAGCGCGGTGACCTCGGCATAACGCTCCGCGTCGTATGCCCATGTACTCCCGGGGACGAGCTTCCACCGGCTTCCGGCCCGTTCGACCGCGCCCTCGACGTCGAGGATCTTCAGCATCGCCTCGATCCGGCCCATGCCGAGGTTGACGGCCGCCATCAGCTCGCGGGTCGAGCGCCCGTCTGCGCCGGCAGCTTCGAGTTCACCGAGCACGGCGCTCACCCGCTCGCGGTCGGGGAACGCCTGCTCGATGAAGAAGTCCTGGATCCGGCGGTCCTCGCCGCCCCGGAGCAGCACGATGTCGGCGTGCTCGACGCCGCGCCCGGCGCGCCCGATCTGCTGGTAGTAGGAGATGACCGAGCCGGGCGCCTGGTAGTGGACGACGAACGTCAGGTCCGACTTGTCGTAGCCCATCCCGAGCGCGCTGGTGGCGACGACCGCCTTGATCTCGTTGCGGAGGAGGCGGTCCTCGGTGGCGATGCGGTCGCCGGTCTCGTGCTCGCCGCTGTAGGGCACGGCGCTGATCCCCTGAGCGCACAGGAACGCCGCGACCTGCTCGGCGTCACGCTTGGTGAGGGTGTACACGATCCCCGACCCGTCCATGCGAGGGAGGTTCGAGGCCAGCCAGGCGAGCCGCTCGGCCGGCCGTCGCAGCTCGAGCACCTCCAAGCGCAGGCTGGAGCGCGCCAGCGGCCCGCGATAGGTCCGAAGCTTCTCGCCGCCCTCGACGCCGAGTTGTGCGACCACGTCGGCCACGACCCGGTCGTTGGCGGTGGCGGTCGTGCCGAGCACCCCGACCTCGGGCGGGAGCCTGTCGAGCATGTCCTTGACCCGCCGGTAGTCGGGCCGGAAGTCGTGACCCCAGTCCGAGATGCAGTGCGCCTCGTCGATCACCAGCAGTCCGACCGAACCCGCGAACAACGGCAGCATCTCATCCCGGAAGCGGGGGTTGTTGAGCCGCTCGGGACTGATCAAGAGCAGGTCGATCGTGCCGGCGGCCAGCCGGTCGCGGACGTCTTCCCACTCGTCGCGGTTGGTGCTGTTGATCGTGTGCGCCCGCAGCCCGAGGCGCTCGGCGGCGGCGATCTGGTTGCGCATCAGCGCCAGCAGCGGGCTGACGATCAGCGTCGGGCCGGCGCCGGCCTCGCGTAACAGGGCAGTCGCGACGAAGTACACCGCGGACTTGCCCCATCCGGTCCGCTGGACGCACAGCACGCGGGCCCGGTCGACGACCACGTCGGCGATCGCCTCGAGCTGATCGGGACGGAACTCCGCGTCCGGATCGTCGGTGAGAATTCGTAGCCGCTGCAGGGCGGCCGCGGGAGTCGTTTCGGCGTCGGTGTTCAGCACCACGACACCAAGAGTCGCACGTCGCCCGGAAATCACCCCCGAGCTAGGGTCGTAACAAATGCTGCATGTCCACCGAGCCGAGCGCGCGGACCGTCTCGCCGACGGTCTGGCCGAGACGTTGATCGAGCCGCTCGCGGACCCGTTCGCGCCCGACGTGGTCGCGGTCCCGACGCGCGGGATCGAGCGGTGGCTCACCCAGCGCCTGTCGACGAGGCTCGGAACCACCGGCGACCGCCAGGACGGCGTGTGCGCCAATGTCGAGTTTCCGTTTCCCGGGCGCCTGATCCAGGCGGCGCTGGCAGCGGCGACCAGCATCGATCCGGACGACGACCCCTGGGTGGCTGAACGGTCGGTCTGGCCATTGCTCGAGGTCGTCGACGAGTGCCTTGACGAGCCCTGGCTGGCCACGCTCGCGCGCCACCTCGAGGGTGCCCGTGGCGACCCGGAGGACCCGATGCGGCGGTTCGGGGCCGTGCGGCATATCGCCGACCTGTTCGATCGCTACGGGGTGCACCGTCCGGACATGGTGCGAGCCTGGGCCGGCGGGGCGGTGGCCGCGCCCAACCGCCCCGACGCATGGCAGCCCGAGCTGTGGCGGCGCCTGCGCGCGCGGATCGCCGCCCCGAGTCCGGCCGAGCGGCTCGCCCCGGCGTGCCAGCGAATCCGCCGCGAGCCGGGGTTGCTCGAGCTTCCCGCCCGGCTGTCGCTGTTCGGGCTGACGCGCATCCCGCGCTCCTACCTCGACGTGTTAGGCGCGATCGCGGACGAGCGCGACCTGCATCTGTTCGTGCTCCATCCATCGCCGTCGCTGTGGGAGGCCGTGGCCATGGAGCTCCGCGCCGGGCCGCCGATCACGCGCCGGAGTGAGGACCGAACCGCCGCAGCGCCTGCCAACCGGTTGCTCACGTCGTGGGGCCGCGACGTCCGCGAGCTCCAACTCGTGCTCGCGAGTTCACGCGCCAGCGCCGACCACTACCACGGGCTGGCCCCTGCCGACTCTCGAACGTTGCTCGCGAGCATCCAGCGAGACATACGCGAGGACCGACAGCCGGCGGGCGTCCCGCTCCCGGGCAGGCCCGACACGCGGCCGGTCCTGCACTCGGACGATCGAACCATCCAGATCCACGCCTGCCACGGGCGCGCGCGCCAGGTCGAGGTGCTCCGCGACGTGGTCCTCCACCTGCTCGAGGAGGACCCCACGCTCGAGCCGCGCGACGTGATCGTGATGTGCCCGGACATCGAGACATTCGCGCCGCTGATCCAGGCCACGTTCGGCTCCGGGCACCACGCCGACGAAGACGACCAAGACCACGAAAAGGCCGGCGAGGACGAGCGGGGCGCCGGGGGTTCCGCGCCCGAGCGCCTCCCCGACCTTCGCGTCAGGCTCGCCGACCGCTCGTTGCGGCAGACCAACCCGGTGCTCGGGGTCGTCAGCCAGGTGCTCGCGCTCGCCGACCAGCGAGCGACCGCCTCGCAGCTGCTCGATCTGGCCGGGCGCGACCCGGTCCGGCGGCGGTTCGGGTTCGACGACGACGACCTCTCGCGGATGCAGGAATGGGTCGCCGAGAGCGGGGTCCGCTGGGGCTTCGACGCCCCGCACCGGGAGCCGTTCAAGCTCGGCTCGCTGAACGCCAACACGTGGCGGCGGGGCCTCGACCGGATGCTGGTCGGCGTCGCGATGACCGAGGAGGACCGGCGGCTCGTCCGGGGCGTGCTGCCGCTCGACGACGTCGACAGCGGCGCGATCGACCTCGCCGGCCGGTTCGCCGAGTTCGTCGACCGCGTGAAGGCGGCGGCCGACTCGCTCACCGAGCCGAAACCGATCTCGCGCTGGATCGACGCGATCGCGCGGGCCGCCGACTCGCTCACCGCGACCAGCGAACGCGAGTCCTGGCAGCGGCGCGAGCTGCAGCGAGTGCTCGGGGATGTCGACGCGGAGTCCGGTCGACCCGGAGCCGACGCGGTCGCGGGCCCGGAGCTCGAGCTCGCGGACGTCCGGGTGCTGCTCGCCGACCGGCTCCGCGGGCGCCCGACGCGCGCGAACTTCCGCACGGGCCACCTGACCATATGCACGCTCGTGCCGATGCGCTCGGTTCCTCACCGGGTGGTCTGCGTTCTCGGGCTCGACGACGGCGAGTTTCCCCGCCGCTCCCGCCGCGACGGCGACGACCTGCTCCTGGCCGACCCGCACGTCGGCGATCGCGACCCGCGCACCGAGGACCGCCAGATGCTGCTCGACGCGCTGATGGCGGCGACCGAGCGGCTGATCATCACCTACACCGGAGCCGACGAGCGCACGAACCTGCGCCGCCCCCCGGCCGTTCCGGTCGGCGAGCTCCTCGACGTCGTCGACCGGACGTTACGCTGTGAAACCGGCGAGCCTCGCGACCGGCTCGTGGTCCACCACCCGCTCCAGCCGTTCGATCCCCGGAACTTCGTCCCCGGCAAGCTCGTGCCCGGCCGGCCGTGGAGCTTTGACCCGCAGGCGCTCGCCGGCGCGCGGGCGATCGAACGCCCGCGCCACCCCGACGCGCCGTTCTTGCCGGCGCCGCTCCCGCCGCGGTCCGACACCGTGATCGAGCTCGACAACCTCGTGCGCTTCGTCGAGCAGCCGGTGCGCGCGTTCCTGCGCGACCGGCTCGGGATCAGCGTCAGCGAGTTCTTCGACGAGGTGCAGGACGAGCTGCCGGTCGAGCTCGACGCGCTCGGCAAATGGGGCGTCGGGCAGCGACTGCTCGACGGCGTGCTCGCCGGCGCCGAGCTCGACGACTGCAAGAACGCGGAGCTCGCGCGCGGCACGCTTCCGCCGGGTCACCTCGCGTTGCCGGTGCTGGGCGAGATCGGGGCGGTCGTCGCACAGCTGGCGGGCGCGGCGAACGCGCTCGGCGGCGCCGGGCCGCCGGGGTCGCTCGACGTCAATCTCGCGCTCCCCGACGGGCGCACGCTCGCCGGGACCGTCACCGGCGTGTGCGGGGACACGATCCGCGCGACGTCCTACTCGCGCGTGCGGCCGCGCGACCGGCTCCGGGCATGGGTGAGGCTGCTGGCGCTCAGCGCGGCCCGCCCCGACCGACCGTTCGAGTCGCTCGTGATCGGACGCGCGCGGTCGGGCAGCTACCGCGCCGAGGTGACCGCGGCGCGGATCGCTCCGGTCGGTGGCGATGCGCTCGCCCAGCTGGAGATCCTGGTCGATCTCTACGACCGCGGGATGCGCGAGCCGCTGCCGCTCTCATGCGACGCGTCGGCCGCCTACGTACAAGGAGGGATTGCCGCGGCCGACAGGGCATGGACGAGCACGTTCGACTACCCCAAGGAGGACCGCCAGCCGGAGCACCTGCTCGTGTACGGCGGCTCAGTTTCCCTGGCCGACCTACTGAGGACGCGGCCCCACGACGACGAGAACTGGTACCCCGACGAGACCACTCGCTTCGGCGCGTACGCGCGCCGGCTGTGGGAGGGATTGCTCGCCCGCGAGGTGGTCGACGACCGATGACCGCTGTCACGACGTACACCGACTTCGACGTCTGCGGTCCGCTGCCCTCGGGGGTGACGGTGCTCGAGGCGAGCGCCGGGACCGGTAAGACGTACACGATCGCGGCGCTGACCGCGCGCTACGTGGCCGAGGGCACGCCGCTCGACCGGCTGCTCTTGATCACGTTCACGCGGATGGCGACGGGCGAGCTCAGGGACCGCGTCCGCGAGCGGCTGGCCGGGTGCGAGCAGGCGCTGTCGGCGATCCTCGCCGGGGCGGGGGACACGCACGACGATCCGGTCGTGACGCTGCTCGCGTCCGGCTCGACTGACGAGGTGCGGGTCCGACGCGATCGGCTCGCGCACGCCGTGGCGGATTTCGACGCCGCCACGATCGCGACCACGCACGGCTTCTGCCAGGAGGTGCTGGCAGAGCTCGGGACGGTCGGCGACCTCGATCGCGAGACGGCGTTCGTCGAGGACGTCTCCGACCTGATCGAGCAGGCGCTCGACGACCTGTACGTCCGGCGCTTTCACCGCCGCGAGGCCGCGCGGTTCAAGCGCGCCGAGGCGCTCAAGATCGCGAGGGCGGCGGTGGACAACCCGATGGCGGAGCTCGAGCCCCGTGAGGAGCCGACCGAGAGCACCGCGGCGATGCGCTACCGGCTGGCCAAGGCGGTGCGCGGCGAGCTCGAGCAGCGCAAACGGCGGCTCGCGATCATGACCTACGACGACCTCCTCACCAGGCTGAAGGAGACGCTCGAGGGCCCGAGCGGGGAGGCCGCACGCGAACGCCTGAGCTCACGGTTCGACGTGGTGCTCGTCGACGAATTCCAGGACACCGACCCGACCCAGTGGCAGATCCTCGATCGCGCGTTCGCGAGAGGGGGCGTCACGCTCGTGCTCGTCGCCGATCCGAAGCAGGCGATCTACGCATTCCGGGGCGCTGACGTGTTCGCATACCTGAAGGCGGCCGAGATCGCCGGCGCGCGCGCGACGTTGCGCGAGAACCGCCGTGCCGACCAGACCCTGATCGACGCCTACGACGCGCTGTTCGCGGACGCCAATCTCGGACACCAGGGGATCGCGTACCGCGAGGTCAGGGCCACGCCGGCGCACCGGAAGCCGCGGCTCGTGGGCGCGCCGAGCGATGCCGCGCTCCGGGTGCGCGTCGTCCGGCGCGACGATCCCGCGATCCAGCTCACCCAGAACGGGTTCGCCGCCACGGACTCGGTCCGGGCCCACGTGGCCGCCGATCTGGCCGCCGACGTCGTCGCGCTGCTGTCCGCGAACCCGCGGATCGAGCACCGATCGCCCGCCGGCGAGCTGATCCGCGAGGAGTCGCTATGCCCGCGCCACATCGCCGTGCTCGTCCGCAGAAACGCCGACGCCGAGCACGTCCAGGACGAACTGCTGAACGCGCGCGTGCCGGCGGTCCTCAACGGCGCCGGCACCGTCTTCGCCACCCGGTCCGCGCGCGATTGGCTGGCCCTGCTGGAAGCCCTCGAGCGACCTGCCTCGCCGGTCCGGGCGAGAACGGCTGCTTTGACCATTTTTCTGGGGTGGCGGGCGCAGCGGATCGCCATTGCCAGTGACGAGCAGTGGGAGGCGGTCCACCGGCGCCTTCACCGTTGGAGCCGGATCCTCCGCGACCGCGGTGTCGCCGCGCTGCTCGAGGCGATCGCGGTCGGCGAGGACCTGGCCGCGCGCGTGCTCTCCTCCGGCAACGGCGAGCGCCGGCTGACCGACGTGCGCCACCTCGCTCAGTTGCTTCACCGCGCCGCGAGCACCGAGCGGCTCGGGGTGACCGCGCTGCGCGGCTGGCTGGCCGAGCGCGTCGCCGACGCGGATCGTGACGAGGGCGAGGAGGAGCGCGCCCGGCGGCTCGAATCGGACGCCGAGGCGGTCCAGGTGCTGACGATCCATCGCAGCAAGGGCCTCGAGTTCCCGGTCGTGTACTGCCCGTTCCTGTGGCATCCGACGTGGATCCGGGAGAAGGAACCCGTGTCGTTCCACGATCCGGCGACCGGGTACAAGCACACGGTCGACGTCGGGCTCGAAGGGGCGAGGTTCAAGCGCCATTTCGAGCAGCACGTGATCGAGGAGCGCGGCGAGGACCTGCGCCTCGCGTACGTCGCGCTGACGCGCGCCAAGCACCAGGCGGTGATCTGGTGGGCGGGCACCAGGGACAGCCGCCACTCACCGCTCACCCGGCTGCTGTTTTCAAAGGACGCGAATGGCAACATCGCGCCCTACGGTGCCTCGACTCCGACGGACGCCAAGGCGATCGAGCGCTTCCGGGAGCTCGCCGCGCCCGAGTCCGAGCCTGGGAGGATCGCGGTCGAGCGGTCGAGTCTGGCGAGCGTGCCGGCGGACTGGAGTCCGCCGCTCGACCCGCCCGTCGACCTGGCCGCAGCGCGGTTCGACCGCCGTCTCGACCTGTGGTGGCGCCGGACCTCCTACAGCGACATCACCGCCGAGGCGCACGACCCGATGGTCGCGAGCGAGCCCGAGCGGCCGGTCCTGAGCGACGAGCCCGAGACGGTGACACCGGTGGCGGTCGGAGGCGTCGCCCGGCCCGAGCTTTCGCGCGAATCGCCGCTCGGAGCGGCGCCGGTCGGGGTCGACTTCGGCACGTTCGTCCACACCGTGCTCGAGGCGACGGACTTCGCCGCTCCCGACCTCGATGCGGAGCTCTCCGAGCGGATTGCGGGGGCGCTGTCGCGCCGGGCGCTCGATCTCGGCGGGGAGCCGGATCGGGTGGTGGAGGGGCTGCGGGCGGCGATCTCGACGCCGCTCGGACCCCTGGTCAACGGGATTCGGTTGCGGGACGTCGCCCGCGCGGACCGGCTCGACGAGCTCGGGTTCGAGCTGCCGCTCGCCGGTGGCGACGAGCCCACCGGTCGGCTGACGCTGAACGCGATCGCCGGCGTGCTCCGCTCGCATCTCCCGGCGGGCGATCCGCTGGCCGGGTATGCCGCGCGGCTCGAGGACCCCGCGCTGCGGTCGCAAGTCCGGGGATTCCTGACCGGCAGCATCGATCTCGTGCTCCGGATCGGGGGCCCGACCGCCCCCCGGTTCGCGATCGTCGACTACAAGACGAACTGGCTCGGCCCAGCGGGCGAGCCACTCACGCTGGCGCATTATCGCCCGGACGTGCTGGCCGAGGAGATGAGCCGCGCGCACTACGGGCTGCAGGCGCTGCTCTACACGGTCGCGCTGCACCGCTACCTGCGCTGGCGGCTGCCGGGGTACGCGCCGGACCGTCATCTGGCCGGCGTGCTCTACCTGTTCGTTCGCGGCATGGCCGGCGAGCCGGATGCGGGTGTGTTCGCATGGCGTCCGCCGGGTTCGCTCGTGGAAGCGCTCAGCGACCTGCTCGACGGGAGCCCAGGATGAGCGCGCTCGCCGATCCGTTCGAAGCCCGCCGGGCCGTGGGTGCTACCGGGCTCCTGCGCGAGTTCAACGAGATCGGGGTGCTGTCGGCGGCCGACGTGCACGTCGCCGCGCGTCTCGCTTCGCTGGTCGGGGAGGAACGCGAGGCGGTGACGCTCGCGGTCGCGCTGGCCGTGCGCGGCCCGCGGCTCGGTCACGTGTTCGTCGACCTCGCCACGATCCGCGACACCGCGACTGTCGAGTCCGACGAGCCCGTCGACCTGTCCGAGCTGCCCTGGCCGGAGGTTGGGGAGTGGCTCGGCGGGCTTGCCGGTAGCGAACTGGTCGCGGTCGGCGAGGACGGTGCCGGTTCCTCGGATGAGTCGAAGCCGTTGCGGCTGCTCGGGAGCCGGCTCTACCTGGACCGCTACTGGCGCGAGGAATGCGCGGTAGCGGCCGACCTCAACGACATGACCGCGGGCGGCCGGCTGCAGGTGATTGCCGGCGGGCCCGGCACCGGGAAGACGACGCGGGTGGCGCAGATTGTCGCGGAGTTGCTCGAGGAGGCGGTCGCGGCCGGAGCGCGTCCGCCGCTGATCGCGCTGGCGGCGCCGACCGGCAAGGCGGCCGCGCGACTGCAGGAGGCCGTGTACGAGCAGGTGGCAGCCGGCGCCGGGTTGCAGGCCTCGACGCTGCATCGGCTGCTCGGGTGGCGGCCGGGGAGTCATAGCCGGTTCGCGCACGATCGCGGCAATCGGCTGCCGCACGACGTCGTCATCGTCGATGAGACCTCGATGGTCGGGCTGTCCCTGATGGCACGGCTGGTCGAGGCGATCCGGTCCGAGGCACGGCTGATCCTCGTCGGCGATCCGGGTCAGCTGACCTCGATCGAGGCCGGCGTCGTGCTCGGAGACATCGTCGATTCCGGTTCCCGGCGCCCGGGCGACGGCGTGATCGTGCTCGACCGCGTGCACCGCTACGGCGGGGGCATCGCGGCGCTCGCGGACGCGATCCGCCAGGGCGACGGCGACGCGACGGTGGCGGCGCTCCGGGCCGCGCCGGACGAGATCACGTGGCTCGAAATGGATGTGTACGAGACCGAGGCGGGCTTGGAGTTGGTCCGCGATCGAGCGGTCGCGGCGGGACTCCAGGTGGTCGGCGCCGCTCGCTCCGGAGAGGCGATGGCGGCTCTCGCCGCCCTCGGCCGGTTCCGGCTGCTGTGCGCCCACCGGCGAGGTCCATACGGCGTGAGCGACTGGAGTTCTCGGATCCAGGGGTGGCTCGCTCCCGAGATCGAGGACGCCGAGCAGCGCGACTTCGTCGGTCGCCCGCTGCTGGTCACCGAGAACGACTACGAGCTGGGGCTCTACAACGGCGACACCGGCGTGATCGTCGCCGGCGCCGGTGAGCGTCGCGCGGCGGCGTTCGAGCGGGGCGGCGAGGTGCTCCGGTTCAGCCCGCTGCGGCTCGGCGCCGTCGAGACCGTCTACGCGATGACCATTCACAAGAGCCAGGGCTCGCAGTTCGACACCGCGGCGGTTCTGTTGCCGGCGCCGACGTCACGCATCCTGACCCGGGAATTGCTGTACACGGGCGTCACGCGCGCGCGTCGCGAGTTGATCCTGATTGGCACCGAGGCGGCTGTGCGCCAGGCGGTCGAGCGCCCGGTGGCGCGAGCATCGGGATTGCGAGAACGGCTGTGGACACGCGAGTGAGCCGGTGCGATGATCGGCCGGTGGGGGGAGGACGCCAAGGACGTGGCTCGGAGCGTTCGACGAGGAGGAACTCATGGCACAGCGTGTGG
>Ga0335072_10004782_pt1 | contig 20009 bp, 20 predicted proteins | sample Lox_Sample_21_FD_206725 | JGI IMG/M metagenome (GOLD analysis project Ga0335072, IMG submission 206725) | Soil microbial communities from Loxahatchee National Wildlife Refuge, Florida, United States - Lox_Sample_2.1 | ecosystem: Environmental > Terrestrial > Soil > Wetlands | place: USA...
GCTGACGGCCGGCCCGCATCGCGTCCACCAGCGCGGCGATCGAGACGCCGCGCAGCCCGCGGCGGTGCAGCCAGGCCATCTGCTCGGCGAACCGGGCCGGCGACACGAACAGGTGGTTCGGGTCCTCGGGCGCGTCGGCCACGCCGTGGTACATCAGGACCAGCGGGGTTTCCCTCAGGCTGAGCTGGCCATCCTGCAGCCACGAATCGGCGCGGGCCATGCCCGGGCCTGCCGCCCTCGCCGTCTTCATTACCGGCCCCCCTCCTGTCGGTGGGTGACCGTGGCCACCAGGGTCCGGGCCAGGATCACCACGTCCAGCCACGGCGACCAGTACTCGATGTACTGATTGTCGAACCGGGCCCGGTCGACGATCGAGGTGTCCCCGTTCAGCCCGTGCACCTGGGCCCAGCCGGTCAGCCCGGCCTGCATCCGCCCCCGGTCGCTGTAGCGCAGGATCTCCCGGCCGAACTGCTCGGCGAAGTACGGCCGCTCGGGCCGCGGCCCGACCAGGGACATGTCGCCGCGCAGCACGTTCCACAGCTGCGGCAGCTCGTCGAGATGGGTGACCCGCAGCCACCGCCCCAGGGCACTGCACTCGTGCGCGGAGACGCCCCAGGAGGTGTCGGGGTCGGCCGGCCCGGTCAGCGTGCGGAGCTTCATGACCGGGGCGATCCGGCCGCGGCCGGTGACCCGCTCCTGCCGGAACAGCGGCGCCTGGCCGGTGCGCAGCCGGATCGCGGCGGCCAGGACCGCCAGCACCGGGGAGGCCGCGATGAGCAGGGTCGCCGCGACCGCGACGTCGAAGATCCGCTTGAGGGCCAGGCCCAGGGTGGAATGACCAAGCCGTCGCATCGGGATCAGCGGCAGGCCCCACAGCTCGTCCAGGCAGGGGCGCGGCACCGCCATCCCGAGCTCGTAGAGCCTGGGCACCACGCAGACGTCGGCGCGCAGCGGGCGGCTGGCGCGCAGCACGGTGACCAGGTCCTCGTCCTTGCAGGACGCGTAGCAGACAATGACCCGGCGGATGCCCAGCCGGGTCACGACCTCGGCCAGGTCGCCGGGGGCGCCGAGGGACGGGAGCGCCAGGTCCTTCCGGGGCGGGCCGTGATCGAGGTACCCCACCGGCTGCAGCCCGAGCTCCGGGTGCTCGCGCATCAGGTCGCCGATGTACGCGCCGAACGTCCCGGCCCCGATCACCAGAGCGGGCTCGGTCAGCAGGCCACCCCGGTGCGCGGCCCGCAGCACGGCCGACACCGCGATGCGGAACCCGAAAACCAGCCCGGCCGACCATAGCGCCAGCCGGACCGCGCTCCCGGCCGCCATCCACGGGAGCAGGATCAGCAGCGGGAGCGCCACCGCGGCCAGGATGCGGCCGGCCTGGTCGGCCACCCGCAGGCAGATCCGCAGCCGGTGCTGCCCGGTGGCCGCGAGCAGGATGAGGACGGCCAGGGCGTAAAAAACGGGAATCAGGCCGGGCCGCCGGGTCACCCCGATCGCCGCGGCCAGCCCGAGCACATCCGCGAGCGGCATCGCGATGACCGGCGCGAGCCGGCTGGCCCGCCGCGCCGCCCGCACCGGCCGTTGCGGCGGGTGCAGTCCCCCGTCGGCGGGCAGCGCGGGAACGGCACGGAACCCGTCCGTGTCCGCGCCGCGCTGCCCGTAATCAGCGGTCATTACCGGCCCGCCGCCACGGCCGTCCGAGACCGGCTCGTCACGCTGCTGCCGATCAGCTGACCCGCCACCGTGGTGGCGGCGTGCTCGGAGCCGAACACGAAGCGCATGACCGGGCCCATGGTCGGCGCCACGGCCGGGCCCATGAAGTACAGGCCGGGGACCGTGGACTGGTAGTCGCGCCCGACGACCGAGCTGCCGGTGCCGGGCACGTTGCGCAGGCCCGCGAGCACCTGCTCGCCGAGGAACGGCAGCCTGGTCATGTCGGTGCGGTAGCCGGTGGCCGCGATCACGTGGTCGGCGGCCATCTCCTTGATGTTTCCGTCGGCGCCGGCCAGCCCGAGGCGCGCGCCGCCGTCCTGCATCCGGGCCCACTTGACGTGCAGGCCGGTGTGCGCGGGGAACTGCCCCTCGACGCGGCCGCGCAGCCAGCTGGCCCCGGCGGGCCCGAGCGCGGTCCGCGCCCGGTACACCCGGGTCGAGCGCGGCAGGTGCCGGAACGTCCCGGGGTGGTTGGAGTAGAACCAGGTGGCCCAGCCGGACCCGAGCCCGGACTCCGGCTCCCGCAGCCGCTGCAGCAGCGGGCGGTCCAGCGCCAGCGGCACGCCGTTCCAGCGGATGTTGTCCTTCCGGGCGACCAGCGTCACGGCGGCGCCCTTCTCGTGCAGCAGCGCGGCCGTCTCGAGCGCGGACTGGCCGGCGCCGACCACGATCACGTCCTGGTCCTTGAACGTGGCCAGGTCGGTGTGGGCCGAGGCGTGCGTGCACACCGAGGACGGCAGCGCGGACAGCGGCTCGGGAACGTAGGCGAAGGCCTCGACGCCGATGGCCACGACCACCTTGCGCGCCCGCGCCTGCTCGGAGTTCTCCAGGGTCAGCTCGAACTCGCCCGCGGCCCGGGCGATGTCGGTGACCAGCACCTCCTCGATGTCGGGCACCAGCGCGTCCCGGAACCACTCGCCGTAGGCCACGAACGTGTCCAGCGCCACGGGCAGGCCGTAGTCGGCGTAGGGACGGCCGGTCGCCTTGCAGAAGGCCTCAAGCGTGTGCGTGTGACCCGGGTCAGACAAGTTCGACGCGAAGCCCTGCGACTTGAGGAACATGCCCTCCGGCATGAAATCCCGCCACAACTGCATCGGCTTGCCGAACTGACGGACGCTGACGCCCGCCTGGCGCAGGTGTGCGGCGAGCGACAGCCCATACGGGCCGGCTCCCACAATCGCCACCTCGACGGTGTCACTCATACTTTCGTCCCCTCCCTGGGCGGTCGCGGCTGAGAAGGCCGCGCGGTATCTATCTGGGTCACCGGCCGCGAGCGCGCGGCCCGGCGGCCGTTTCTGGCGGCCGCTCGGCCGCCGGAAAATCGGAAATCGGTGCTGGAGGCCCGGCCCTGAGGCAGGCCGAGCGGCCTGGTCGCCAGGCGCCAGCCCATGCGCAGGCACATCACCCCGAACGGCAGCAGGTCATCGCGGGCGAACCAGGCGGCCTCGTCGGCCGCGCGCACCGACGCCAGCCACGGCCGCGGCCTGAGCTCGCCGCGGCGCCAGTAGCTGAGCGCGGCGATCGGGTCGTAGTTCTCCACCACGAACCCGCGGTCGTTCACCTGCTCGCTCTCGGGCACGGGGTGACCGGTCAGGTCGAGATAGCACGCGGTGGCCACGTCGGTGCCCGCGACGTCCCGGAAGATCCGGAACTGGGCGCCGATCCTGGGGTTGAAGTCCAGCAGCTTGTACTGGTCGTCCCGCGGGTCATAGCGCAGGTCGAGGTCCAGGATCCCCTGGTAGCCCACGCGCCGCAGCAGCGCCGTGATCTCCGCGGCCAGGCGGGCGTTCGGTGCCGACCGGCCCATGCAGGTCAGCCCGGCGTGCGCCGGGTACGACCGGTCCTTCACGCCGGTGAACGCCGGGCGGCAGGTCGAGCTGGCGTCGCAGTAGCCGTGGAAGAACCAGTCCTGCCCCGGCCCGCCCGGGATGAACTCCTGGAGCATCAGGCCGACCCCGGCCCGCGCCGACGTCTCGTAGGCGGCGTCGAGCTCGGCGGCGTCGGCCAGGATCGAGGTGCTGCGCAGGCCGCCGCCGGCCCACGGTGTGGTCAGCTTGGCGATCAGCGGGAACCCGGCCTCGGCGGCGAAACCGCGGGCCGCGCCCAGCGTGTCCGGCACGTGGGCCAGCGGGCTGGGCACCCCGTACTCGCGGCAGAGCTCGTAGAGCGAGTACTTGCCGGCCACCCGGCGCGGCAGGTCGCGCGGCGGGTCGGGGAACAGGAACCGGTCCCGCAGGCCCTCGCCGTGCTCGGCCAGGAAGATCGAGCCCGCGTCGTCGGTCGGCACCAGCACGGCCGGCCGGCCGATCCGCTCGGACAGCCGCCGCAGGCCGGCACCCACCCGCTCCGCCTGCTCGGCGTCCGGCTGCCAGAAGAACCGGCCTCGCAGGTAGCGGGAATTCGCCGCGGGAGCCCACGGTCCCTCGTGCACGCCGTATACCGGGACGCCCATGCGGCCCAGGCTCCGGATCACGCCGAGGCCGCCGTGGTGCATGACGTTCGGATCGAACTTCAGCACCACCGCTGGCGTGGGATCGGACACTATGCTCCCCCTGCGGTGTGGCGGGCGGTAACGCCCAACGCGGCACGTGAGAAAAAACTGTGCCAGCTGCGTTAGCCCGGAACATCCGTCAGGAGGGTGAGGAAATCTACCCACAGCGGCTGAGCATGAGCGCGTCATGTCGCCGCGCACGCCAAATCGCCTGCGTAGCAAGGCACTTCGGTCCCGGGAAAGCTGGGGTGATCAGGGTACGCGACGGCTAAGCCAGGCCGCGCACGACGGCGGCGAGCGCGTCGGCCTGCTGCTGGGCCTGGCCGGGATCCGCCGCCTCGACCATGACCCGCACCAGCGCCTCGGTGCCGCTGGGCCGGACCAGGACCCGCCCCGAGTCGCCGAGTTCCGCCTCGGCGGCGCGCACCGCCTCGGCCAGCTTCGGGGAGGACGCGACCAGGGAGCGGTCCACGCCCGGGATGCTGATCAGCACCTGCGGATACCGGGTCATCACCTTGGCCAGCTCGCTCAGCGGCTGGCCCTGGCCGGCCGCCGTGGCCAGCAGGTGCAGGCTAGTCAGCAGCCCGTCCCCGGTCGTGGCGTGGTCGAGCAGGATGATGTGCCCGGACTGCTCGCCGCCGAGCACGAACTTGCCCTCGCGCATGGCCGCGACCAGGTGCCGGTCGCCGACCGGGGTCTCGACCACGGTTAGCCCTGCGTCCCGGAGGGCCAGCCGGAGTCCGAGGTTGGACATGACGGTGACGACCACGGTGTCATCGGCCAGGGCCCCGGCATCCTTGAGCGCGAAGGCCAGCACCGCGATGATCTGGTCGCCGTCGACGACCTGGCCCTCGGCGTCGACCGCCAGGCACCGGTCGGCGTCCCCGTCATGGGCGATGCCGGCGTCGGCGCCGTGGGCGAGCACCGCGGCCTTCAGTGTGTCCAGGTGGGTCGAGCCGCAGCCGGAGTTGATGTTGTCGCCGTCCGGCTCGGTGCCGATCGCGATGACCTCGGCGCCGGCCCGGCGCAGCATCCGCGGCGCGAGCTCGTACGCGGCGCCGTGCGCGCAGTCGACTACCAACCGCATCCCGGCCAGGGGCGCCCTGCCCGCCGAGTCGGGCAGGGTGGCGAGCAGGTGGTCGAGGTAGCGCTCGCGCTCGGCCGACGCCTCGGTGATCCGCCCGAACCCGAGATCGGGCACGCCGCCGCCGCCGGATCCGGCCACCAGCCTGCGCTCGATCTCGTCCTCGGCCTCGTCGGGCAGCTTCTGCCCGCCGCGCGCGAAGAACTTGATCCCGTTGTCGGGGGCCGGGTTGTGGCTCGCGGACAGCATCACCCCGAAGTCGGCGCCGAGCGCGTCGGTCAGGTACGCGACCGCCGGGGTCGGGATGACGCCGAGCCGCCGCACGTCCACCCCGGAGCTGGCCAGCCCGGCGACCACGGCGGCCTCGAGGAACTCGCCCGAGGTCCGCGGGTCGCGGCCGACCACGGCCACCGGGCGGCGCGAGGGGGCCACGCCGGACAGAACTCCGGCCCCGGCGACGGCCAGGTCCATGGCCAGCCGCGCCGTCAGGTCACGGCCTGCAACACCTCGAACACCGTCGGTACCGAACAGACGACCCATGGGAACCCGCTCCTGGTCTTCCTGTGGGAACGCGCCGGCCGCAGATCAGCGCTTGGAGTACTGGGGCGCCTTCCGGGCCTTCTTCAGGCCCGCCTTCTTGCGTTCCTTGACCCGGGCGTCCCTGGTCAGGAAGCCGGCCCGCTTCAGGCTCGGGCGGTTCTCCGGGTCGACGAGGGTCAGCGCCCTGGCGATGCCCAGGCGCAGCGCGCCGGCCTGGCCGGTGACGCCGCCGCCGGTGATCCTGGCCACGACGTCGAACGCGTCGTCCGCGCCCAGGGTCACGAACGGCTCGCTGATCAGCTGCTGGTGCACCTTGTTCGGGAAGTACTCATCCAGCGACCGGTCGTTGATCTGCCACTTGCCGGTGCCCGCCGCGATGCGGACCCGCGCGATCGCCTCCTTGCGGCGGCCGGTGCCCAGGGCGTTCCCGGTCACCACCGGCTTGCGCGCCGGCGGCCGGCCGGCGGCGGCCGCCGCCTCGCCGGTTCCGGTCTCCGTGGTGTACTCCGACAGGTGCTCCGCTTCGTCCTGCGTGTCGGCGTCTGCTCCCGTAGCGGGTTCCTGCACGTCAGTGGGCTCAGCCACGATGTCTTCCTCGTGCTTCCTTCTCGATTACTGCTTCGCCGCGCGGCCGGATCCGGCCTGCTGGGCGACCTGGGTGATCTCGAACGGGACCGGCTGCTGCGCCCGGTGCGGGTGCTCGGGACCGGCGTACACCTTGAGCTTGCGCAGCATCTGCCGCCCGAGCGTGTTCTTCGGGAGCATGCCCCGGACCGCCTTCTCGACCGCCCGCTCCGGGTGCTTGTCCATCAGGTCGCGGTAGGCGACCGAGCGCAGTCCGCCGGGGTATCCCGAGTGCCGGTAGGCGCGCTTGTCCTCGAGCTTGTTCCCGCTCAGCGCGACCTTGTCCGCGTTGATGACGATCACGAAGTCGCCGGTGTCCACGTGCGGCGCGAAGATCGGCTTATGCTTGCCGCGCAGCAGGATCGCGGCCTGGCTGGCCAGTCGGCCGAGTACGACGTCGGACGCATCGATGACGTGCCACTGGCGCTGGATGTCGCCGGCTTTCGGGCTGAAGGTGCGCACGGGAGTAGGCCTTCACATGTGAGTACTGAAACTTGGCTCCCGCCTGCGGGAACCATCCCGGCGGGAGAATCCGACGGCACCGGCCGGGCTCGCTGCCCGCGAGGCGGGCGTGCGGGCATACCCGTGCACATGGACGCCAGTGCAGGATACCGGCCGCGACCGATGACGGTCAAAGCAACGCCGGAACGGGCCTCCGGCCCGCCATCGGCGGCGCCGCAGGCGATGTGCCCGGCCGCGTGTCCCGCCGGGCGTCCGCGGCGGGTTCCGGCCGAGCGTGCGGCGGACAAAACGCATGACGGAGGCTAACTCATGCGCCAGGGCGATACGCTCGCCGCATGCGTTACCCGGGTGAGAACTCCGCCGGCCGCGCGCCAGGCCGGCGGCAGAACCCGTCCGGGCGGACCACCCCGCCCGAGGAGCGGACGGCGGCGGGCGGAGTTTCCCCAGGCCGCAAGAGCGCCGGCGGCGACGCGTCGCTGTTCGCCCCGGGATACGCCGGGTCGCGCCCCGCGGCTCGCGAGCCGGTGCCGGCCGCCGGCGGGCGGTACGGTGCGCGCGGCGGCGCCGCGGGCAAGGGCCCGATCCGCGGGTTCCCCCCGGCGCCGGGTCTGCCGCCGCCGCTGTACCCGCCCGGCCCGTTCTCGGCCTGGAACCGCACGTCCGGTGAGTCCGGCAACGGCTACGACGCCACGGCGAGCGATGTCTGGCTGGCCGTCCGCGAGCCGGACGCGGACGCGCCGGGCTACCCGACGCCTCCCGGGGCCGCGCCGGGCTACGCCGATACCGGGTTTGCCGACGCCGGGTATGGCGACAAGGGTTACGCCGACGCCGGGTTTCCCGGCGCCGAACCCGGCGGGCCGGGCGGGACGGATCAGTTCGCCGTGCCGGGGTTCGCCGAGCCCGGTCACTCCGGCCCCGGGTACTCCGATCCCGACTACCCGGCCCTGGCGGTCAGCGACCCGGCCGCGGACGTCACGTCCACCCAGAGCTGGGGCGCCGTCGGCGATGGGCCCGCCAGTCAGTGGTCCGACCTGGGCACCGACGACCAGTGGTCGCGGCCGCAGGCGCGCCTGGGTGCTGCCTCGGGCTTGGCCGCCCCGCCCGGCACGCAGACGTCGCCCGGCGGGGCGGTCCCGCCCGCGGACGCCGTGCCGCCCGGCGCCACCCCGCCCGCGGGCCTGGCTCAGGTCCCGCCCGGCGGACGCGCCGCCGGGGGCCCGGCCGGCGGGTCGCCGGGGCCGTTCGACCGGGCCGCGCCGGGCCCCTTCGACCGCGGCGGCAGCGATTCCGCCGCGCGGGCCGGCACCGGCCCCAACCAGCGCGTCGGCACCGGCCCCGGTCAGCGGGCCGACACCGGGCCCGCCGGGCGCGCGCCGGGCGGCCGGGGTCGCGGCACCCGCGGCCGGAGCAGGCCGGGCGGACGCGGCCGGCGGACCCGCACCCTGCTGATCTGCGGGCTGGCCCTGATCGTCGTGATCGGCGCGAGCTACTTCTGGTTCGCCCGCGGCGGGCAGCAGCCGGCGGCAGCGGTCGGCTCGACCCACGCCAAGGCGCGGCCGTCACCGACCGACCCGTCGCCCACCCCGTCGCTCGGCCCGTGGGGCCACATCACGACCCGGGCCCTGGACCCGGTGCCGCTGACCCTGGCCGAGCTGTTCCCGGCCCAGTTCAGCAACGCGGGCATCAACTACGTCAGGACCGCGGCCAAGGCGAAGCCGCACTGTGCCGCGACGCTGATCGGCAGCCAGCTGATCACCGCGGTCAGCAAGTCCGGGTGCACCCAGGCCCTGCGGGCCAGCTACCTGTCCTCGGATCGCAAGCTGATGGGCACGATCGGGGTGCTGAACCTGGTCACCACGGCCGCGGCCGAGAAGGCCGGGAAGGCGGCGGGCCCGACCGAGTTCATCGCACAGCTGCCGGGCGCGCACGGGCTGACCCGGTTCCTGACCAAGGGCACGGGGTTCGAGGCGGCCGAGATCAAGGGCCATTACCTGGTCCTGGTATGGGCCGAGTTCGCCAACCTGCACCCGCCCAAGACGGCGGGGCAGAAGGCCCAGCTCTCGTCGTTCATCAGCCTGCTCATGCAGCAGACCGCGAACATCGCCCTGGCCAACCGCATGGTCACCGGCACCCCGGCGCCGTCCCCGGCCGCCTGACCCCGGCCTGAGCACGCCCTTCGCGCACGCCTCAGCGGGGTGCCCGCTGCCCTTCGGCACCCGCGTGGGCCACCGGCTGTCGCGCCTGGCCCGCGGCGAGGTCGGCGTCGGCCCGGCGGTGCCGGCGGGCGGTCGCGCGCAGCTGGACGATCCGCGCCGCGGCGGGTATCGCCACCAGGAGCACGCCGAGCACGGCGGCCATCAGCATCGCGACGCCCAGCGGCAGGTGGCCGTGCGCGCCGAGGAACGTGACGTCCACCCGGTGCAGGTTCTCCAGGATGAAGATCAGCAAGAGCAGTAGCACCACGGCGAAGCTGCCGACGGCGATCCACAGGCCGCCCATCCGGGTGCGCTTGACCACATGCTGCGGTTCCTGAGTCATAACATTTCCCCCTTACGTGACGGGTGCATGGTCGGGTCCGGGCCGGGCCGGGCCGCCCCGCGGGGCACGGTCGCGGATCAGGCGCCGGAACCGGCGCAGCGACGCGCCCATGACCCAGCGCGCGGGCCCGGCCGCCAGCCGCCGCCCAAGCGGGCCCGACACCGGCCAGGGCAGCTCCAGCCGCTCGGTCCAGGCGAACTCGCTCAGCCGACCGCGCGGGATCACCTCGAACACGCCGGTCCCGCGCACCACCCGGCCGGTATGCCGGACCACGCACCGGCGCGGCGGGTACCACTGCGTGATCACCATCGTGTCCGTGAAGCCGACCGGGCCGAGCCCGGTCCGCGCCACCACGGTGGCGCCCACGCCCTGGCCGCCCCGCACGCGCGTGGCCAGCATCCAGTCGTCTTGCCGGCGCCAGTCCATGGCCAGCCGCCACGCGGCGGCCGGCTCGGCGGGCACGAGCACCCGCGAGCTGACCGCAACCGTCCGCACGGCTCGCTCCCCCTATCCGGTGTGGTTGCGCAGGCCAAGCGCGGCCGGGAACGGATCGAGGTAGGTCTGGTCCTGCAGGTACCCCGTGCCGCAACCGGCGGCGTGATGACGGATCAGCGCCACGGGCACGCTGAGCGGCACCTCGCCGCGCCGGTACGCGTCGATCCGGGTCAGCATGTCGTGCCGCCTGGTGGCGTCCAGGCACGAGCTGACCATCCCGAACGCGTGCTGCAGGGCGTTGCTGTGACGGCTGCGGCCGACCCGCCGGGCCATGGCCTCGGCGAACAGGGTCGTGTACTGAGCCGCCACCGCGTCGGCCGGCCGGGCGCGCGCGGTCGCCACCAGGCGCCCGGCCCTGACGCAGCGAACCGGGTCGTGGGCGAGCAACTGGAGCTTGTGCCGCGCGTGGAAGTCGACGAGGTCGCGGGCCCGCCACCGGCCGTCGAACAGCTGGCCCAGCCGCTGCCGGGCGAAGACCTGCTCGATGAAGGTCTCGCGGAGCAGCGGGTCGTTGAGCCGCCCCTCCTCTTCCACCGGGAGCAGCGGGCACGAGTCCAGAATGCGCGCGGCGAAGACCCCCCGGCCGTTGCCCCGGCTCGGCCGGTCGCCCGCGTACACCCGGACGCTGTAGCGGCCGCAGCTGGGCGAGCGCGACTTGAGCACGTATCCGTGCAGGCCGGCCAGATCGCCCCGGCGGCGCTCGGCCAGGGCGGTCACGGCGCCGGTGTGGTCCCGGCCGTCCTGGCCGAGCAGGCGCCCTCGGTCCGTGAGCCGCAGCGGTTTCCTTGGCGCGCCCAGACCGATCTCCACCTCCGGGCAGATCGCAACCCAGTCCACGTAGCGCGCCAGCACCTGGGTGAGAAACCGGTCGCGGCTGTGCCCCCCGTTGAACCTGACCGGCTGCCCGAGCAGGCAGCTCGAGATTCCGATCCTCGGCCTGACCTCGGTCACGCCGCCCCCTTTCCTCGCGCGCCGTCATCCCCCGCGGAGGTCAGGAACCGCCGCGCACCGCGCAGCCCGCGCGCGGTGCGCGCCTTGACCGTCCCGATCGGCACCCGCAACCGGTCAGCGATCTCCCGCTGGGTCAGGCCGGCGTAGTAGGCCAGCTCGATGGCCTCGCGCTGGGCCCGCGGCAGCGCCGACAACGCGCCGCGCAGCTCCGCAGCGTCGGCCAGCCGCGCGGCGATCTCGCGGCCGTCATCGCCGGGCGGCTCGGCCACTCCGGCCAGCGGGACCGCCGGCCGCGGCCGGGCGCGCAGATGGTCGGTGGCCCGGCGGCGCGCGATCGCCAGCGCCCACGCCTCCAGGTTGCGGCCGGGGTCGTAGCGTGTCCGGGTTCGCCATAGGTCCACGAAGGCGGCCTGGACGACGTCATCCACGTCATCCGGCGGAACCCGCCGCCGCAGGAACCCGCGCAGAACCGGATCCAGCCTGGCGTAGCTGTCCGAGGTAGCCAGCGGATGATCCGGCCGGTCGCCCACCCCAATCCCGGCCACCGCGATCCCCCCGGTCACGGCCGCCCGCCCACGCAACTCCGGCACAACTCCACCCCCCTCCACCCCCGTCCGGCCGCCCCGGTCCGGCACTCGAATCTCTTCAAAACTTATTCATAATTTCGGCATTCGTCAAGGCGGCGACCGGGCCGGTTGATTCCGGGGAGACCTCGAGGCGCAAGCACGGCCGAGGTGGTGAATCGCGGGCCAGCGGACGAGTCAGGCGATGCCGACGGCCTCGCGGGCCTGCTCGATGGCGTCGGCCAGGGTGGCGACCCGGCGGGCGCCCGCGGGAGTGCCACGCCATCCGGGGCCCGCCACCAGCAGCCGCGGCGGCGGTCGCTGCCGGGGGATGCTGGCCAGCTGGGCCGGGTCCCCGGTCTGCGCGATCTGGGACCAGACGAACACCGCGGCCGGGCCGATGCGGGAGATCGTGTCGGCCAGGGCGGCCGGAGGCGTCCGGGCGCCGAGCATCGTGGTGCGGACCCGCAACTCCGCCAGTGACGCCGCGAGCGCGTACAGCGGGAGGCTGTGCTGCTCGTCATCGGCGCAGGCAAGCAGGACGGAGCGGGAGTTCAGCGGTGCGGCGAGCCCGCCGGCCCGCTCGGCGAGAGCGGCCATGAGATGGGCGGAGAGCAGGTGCTCCACGTCGATGCAGGTTCCGGTCGCCGCGCTGCGCTGTCCGACGGCGGTCAGCACGGGCACCGCCAGCCGCACCCAGGTAGCCGCGGCGCCGCGCTCATCCAGCGATCGCCGCACTGCCCCGGCGATCGCCGGGCCGTCCATGGCCAGGGCCGCGCGAGCCAGGCCGCGCGCTTCCCGCTGCTGACTGGGCAGCGACAGGGACCGTCCGCCCGCGCCCCGGCCGGGCGACTTGGGCGAGCCGGGCCTGGTGCCGGGTGTGTCCGGTTCGGTAGCGGAAGCCAGCGCCGCGCGAGCCGCCTCGGCCGGCGGCACCCCGTCCAGGATGAGCCGGCGCATGAATTCGATTCTGGCCACATCGGCCGGCCGGTAACGCCGGTGTCCGCCGGCGGTACGGCCGCTCGGGCCCACGCCGTAACGGCGTTCCCAGTCCCGCAAGGTGGCGGGGGCGATCCCGAGACGGCGCGCCAGAGCGCCGATTCCGTAGTCGGGCGGCGCCGCCGGCCGACCGGTCAGCTCAGGCATGCGCGACCCCAGCGCCCCTCACGGCGGCACGGTTGCGCGAGTCGCGCATGGTCTCCTCCTGGCGGACCGGACATCCTGTTCTTCGCGCGAGCGCGGGAAACGGTTGCCGCCCGAGGCCGGCGCGTGCAACCTTTCGGGCCGCCGCGCCGAAGAAACGGCATGGAGACCCTACGCCAGGCGATCATGCTGTTCACCCGCGATCTGCGCCTGCATGACAACCCGGCGCTCGGGGCCGCGCTGGCGCGGGCCGGGTCGGTGCTGCCGCTCTTCGTCCTGGATGACCGGCTGCTATCCGGCGCGAGGGCAGCGCCGAACCGGTCCGGCTTCCTGCTCGAGTCCCTGCATGACCTGCGGTCCTCGCTGCGCCAGCGCGGGGGCGACCTGCTCGTCCGACGCGGCGACCCGGTGGCCGAGGTGGTCAAGCTGGCCCGGCAGGCCGGTGCCGAGGGCGTCTTCTGCGCCGACGACGTGAGCGGCCACGCCGCGCGGCGCCGCCGCAGGCTGACCGAGGCCTGCCGGGCCGCCCGGCTCGAACTGACCGTGTGTCCCGGGATCACGGTGGTTGCGCCGGGCCGCCTGCGTCCGTCCGGCGGTGGTGATCACTACCGGGTATTCGCCCCGTACCTGCGGGCCTGGGAGGACGCGCCGTGGCGCGAGGTGCTCGGGGCGCCAGACAAGGTGCGCCTGCCGCCCGGGATCGCCCCGGGCGCTCTGCCCCGGCCCGGCATGGCCGGCGCGCGCGGCGTCAGCCCGGCCCGGGCGCTGCCGGGCGGCGAGTCGGCGGGACGCGCGCGGGCGGCCAACTGGCTGGCGTCGCAGGCCCACCGGTACGCCGAGACCCGCGACGATCTCGGCACGCCCTCGACGTCGTTGCTGTCGCCCTACCTGCACTTCGGCTGCGTGTCCCCGCTGGCGCTGGCCCGGTCGGCGGGCCCCGGCCCGTTCCGCCGCCAGCTGGCCTGGCGGGACTTCTTCCACCAGCTCGCCGCCGCGTTTCCGGCCATCACCAGCGAGGACTACCGGCCGGGCCGGGAGAGCTGGCGCGACGACCGCGAGGCGCTTGACGCCTGGCGGCACGGACAGACCGGCGTGCCGATCGTGGATGCCGGGCTGCGTCAGTTGCTGCGGGAAGGCTGGATGCACAACCGGGCCCGGATGATCACGGCGTCGTTCCTGTGCCGGCAGCTGCGCATCGACTGGCGGCCCGGCGCCGAACACTTCATGGACTGGCTCACCGACGGCGACGTCGCGAACAACTACGGCAACTGGCAGTGGACCGCCGGGACCGGCACCGACACCCGCCCCAAACGGGTGCTCAACCCGCTGCGCCAGGCCAGGCGATTCGACCCACGGGGCGACTACGTCCGGCGGTACGTCACCGAGCTGGCCAACCTCGACGGCCCTCTCGTCCACGAACCCTGGAGGCTGCCCGGCGGCGAGCGTCACCGGCTCGGCTACCCCGCCCCGATCCTTGATGCTTATCCGGGAACTCAGGCGGCCGGCTAAATCGCCCTCGAGGCGTGTTCCCGGCTGGCTGGCTAGGCGATTCACGGACAACGTAACGTGGTTCGGTGCTGACCGTCGGGATCGATCTCGCGGCCGAGCCCGAGCGGACCGGGTTGGCCTGGATCTCCTGGGAGCCGGGACGTGCCGTCGTCACCAGGCTCATCTGCGGCGCGGATGACCCGGTCGTCCTGGACGCCATTTCCGCGGCCGACAAGGCCGGGATCGACTGCCCGCTCGGCTGGCCGGCGGACTTCGTGGCCTTCGTCGCGGCGCATGAGAACGGTGCGGCGCCCGGTCCGGTCGATGAGGCGGGACGTGACTGGCGGCGCCGGCTGACGACCCGGCTCACCGACCGCGTGGTGCGCGAGCAGACCGGCCTGGTTCCGCTCAGCGTGGCGGCCGACCGGATCGGTTACGTGGCCTTGCGCTGCGCCGCGGTGCTGGCCCGGCTCGCGCAGCGGGGGCAGCCGGTCGACCGCAGCGGCAGCGGAACCGTGGTCGAGGTCTACCCGGCCGCCTCACTGCAGCGCTGGGGTCTGCCGCACCGGCGGTACAAGGGGCCCCGCGATTGCGCTGCGCTGGCCGTGATGGTGGCCGAACTCCAGGCCAAGGCCGGGTGGCTGGAACTCGGCGAGCACGCGGCCCTGTGCCGGCGTTCGCACGATGCCGCCGACGCCGTCATCGCGGCGCTGAGCGCTCGCGCCGCCGCGCTGGAGCTGACCATTCCGCCCGGCCAGGACCAGCTGCCGGCCGCCAGAACCGAGGGCTGGATCGCTATCCCCGAGGCTTCGTCGCTGGACCGGCTGGCCTAAACGGTAAAAGGCAGGAAATGACCGGCCCGACCTGAGCGCGATCCGGGATCGCGGCCGCTACCATCACCTCGCAAAGACCCGGAAATGCCGCGCCCGAGGAAAGCCTGGGCCGCGGGAACGCGGGCCAGAAGGCTGTCCAGGGGGAGGTGGCCCGATGGGCCAATGGCGGATATCGGGCCCGAAGCCGGGCGTCGTGGTCGGCGGACCCTGGCTGGTCAGGATAGCGACATCGATCGCGGTGATCGGCGGGCTGGCCGCGTGCGGCGGCGCCGCGCCGAGCACGTCTGGTCAGGTCAGCCCGACCACCGCGCCCTCGGCGACCCATGCGGCGAGCCCGGTCGCGACGACGTCGGCCGGAGCGACGGCCTTCGTGCCCATCGTCGAGCCGTTCGACCCGGGTCATCCGGCCAGGACCGAGTCGGCCCCCGCCAGCTGCACGGGCCTGCCCACGACCCTGGCCACCCAGCGGTGTTACCAGGCCAAGACCGAGACCACCGACGCGGCGATCGACGCCGTGCAGGATGGCCAGTATCGGAGCGGCTCGCGGGCCCAGCGGTCCGCGATCCTCGCCGATGACAGCGCGTGGCTGGCCGAGCGAGAGCCAGTGTGCGCCAAGGCGTTCCAGGGCGGCGGGAGCAACGATGCGATCGACATCGCGGCCTGCATGTTCGACGAGAGCACGGCGCGGCTCGACGCGGTGAAGGGGGTCACTCCGCCGGAGGCGATGCTCAAGGCGACCGACAACACCGATCCGAGCGCCCTGTCCTGGTACACCACGCCCAAGGGCTCGCGCATCGCCATGGTCGACACCCAGGGGGACAACAGCGGAGGCGCGATCATCGCCTGGGTGATCATCGCCGGGTCGGCGGGCTTCGTGATCAACCCCAGCCAGTTCTACTTCAGCGACGGGTCGTTCGTCGACCACGGCAAGATCGTCCCGCCCCCGGATCCCAGCGGATACCGGGTGCCGCCCGGGGCGCAGTATCAGTTCAACATCGACTACACGCACCTGTCCGCCGACCCCAACTTCGCCAAGGGCGCCGGCGGCTACGTCTACGTGCCCGGCGTCCCGGTCGCCATCTGGCAGTGACCGGCGCCCGACGGCGGCCTGGGCTGGGCTGGGCGGCGCGAGATTACGTGCTGGCCATCCAGTGCGAGACCCGGTCCCGGTCGAGCAGCGCCGGCTGCTCCAGGTACTCGACCATCAGCCGGACGGCATCGCGGACATCGCTGGTCAGCCGGTAGCACTCGGCGGCCGACCGGCAGCGCTCCGGCGAGAACTGCCGCGCCAGCGAAACGACCTGATCAGCGAGGCCGGGCAGTTCGGCCGCGTCCTGCGGGTCGAGCGGCCAGGGATCACGACCGGGCCCCCCGCCCAGGCTCGTGAGCTGATCGCCCAGCCAGGACCAGGGGTCGGCGGTCAGGGCCGGGTCCCAGGTCCGATCGCACGGCTCGTTGCCGTCGAACCCCGGGTGATAGTGGGCGACGCCGAACGTTCCCGGATCGTCGGTCAGGCGGTCGAACAAGTCGGCTCGCCAGAGCGGCCGGTCGGCGGCGATGATCTGCGCGGCCGACTCGCTGCCGCGATGCGGCTGCGGCGGCCGCTCCCGGATCTCGACCCTGGCCCCGTGCTCCATCGAGCAGTCCGTCAGGTCAATCTCGAACCAGTGCCGCACGACGACGGCCGAGCGCGACAGGGCGACTAGATACAGCACGGTGCCTCGGGAGGTTGGTAGCCGGCAATGACGTCGAAGCCAGCTTAGGCACCCGGCTCCGGCTAGTCGGCCGCGGTCGCGGGTTTCCAGCGCTGCTCGTAGTGGCGCCTGCTCGGCGGGCGGCCGGGCAGCGGGCCGGCGCCCGCGCGCCGCAGGCCGTCCAGGGCGATGGCGAGCAGACGCTGGCGGATGACCTGATCCTCGGTGCCGGCGGGCGCGGGACCGGGACGGCCGAAGAACTCGATCAGCCACGCGATGTCCAGAACGGTGACGTCGGCGCGCAGTACGCCGTCGCGTTTCGCCCGCGCGACCAGCTGCTCGAGGAGAGCGCGGCCGCGCCGGCTGATCTCCCACATCTCCGGCGTGGTCTCGATCGTTCCGGCCAGCGGGGCAAGCGCGCCCGTGCCCCTGGCCACCGCGGCCTGTACGTAGCCGGCCAGACCCGCCCAGGCGTCGGTGGCCGCCAGGGCGGCCTCGGCCGCGTCGATCGATTGCTCCATCGCCAGCGTGCACAGCCGTCGCAGCAGGTCGTCCTTGCTGCCGTAGCGCCGGTAGAGGCTGCCCATGCCGACCCCGGCGCGCTCCGCGATCGCCGAGACCGGGGCGTCGGAACCGAGCTCGGCGACGACCTCACGGGCCGCATCGAGCACGCGCTGATCGTTGCGGGCGGCCTCGGCCTGGCGCCCCCGGCCGGGGCGGCGCGCTTGCTCGGGCACGTACGGCAGTCTATGGCAATCGGAGCGGCGCGCTCCGCTATGATGCGATTAAACGGAGCGCCGCGCTCCGAAAATGGATGGCGGGCCTCCCTGGGCCGGGCGGGCCTCGGGCGAACCTGGGCCGGGCGGGCCTCGTGCGAACTGGGCCGGGCGGGCCTCGGGCGAACCTGGGCAGACGGGAGTGGAGCCGTGCGTGCTGTGGTGCTGTCGGAGTTCGGGCCGCCGGGGAACCTCGCGCTGGCCGAGGTGGCGGACCCGGAGCCGGCCGCCGGCCAGGTGCTGATCGACGTCCACGTCGCGGGCGTCACGTTCGTGGAGACCCAGGTGCGCTCAGGGCGGCCGCCGAACCCCGCCATGCTCCCCCGGCTGCCCGCCGTCCTGGGCAACGGCGTCGCCGGCGTCGTGGCCTCGGTTGGCGCGGATACCGACCCGGCCCTGGCCGGCCGGCGGTTCGTCACCACGACCGGCGGGTCCGGCGGCTACGCCGAACGGGCCGCGGTCGACGCCGCGGGGCTGATCGACGTGCCCGGGGAGCTGAGCCTGCCGGTTGCGGTCGCGCTGCTGGCCGACGGGCGGACGGCCCTGGGGCTGGTGCAGGCGTCCGGGCTGCGATCCGGAGAGACCGCATTGGTGGAGGCAGCGGCGGGCGGCGTCGGCAGCCTGCTCGTCCAGCTGGCCCGCGCAGCCGGGGCCCACGTGGTGGCGGCCGCGGGCGGGCCGCGCAAGGCGGGCCTGGCCCGGGACCTGGGCGCGGACGTCGCGGTGGACTACGGCGACCCGGGCTGGGCCGACCAGGTCCTGGCCGAGGCGGGGCCGGTGGATGTGGTCTTCGACGGAGTCGGCGGGCCGGTGGGCGGCACCGCGCTCGGCCTGCTGCGCGAGGGCGGGCGGTTCTGCGCGTTCGGCATGGCCAGCGGGTCGTTTACCGAGCTCCCCGACGACCAGACGGCGGGCCGGGGCATCGCCGTGGTCCGCGGGGCACCCGTCGGCCCGGCCCGGATGCGCGAGCTCAGCGCGGCGGCGCTGGCCCGCGCCGCGGCCGGGACGCTGCGACCGGTGATCGGCCAGACGTTCCCGCTCGACCGGGCCGCGGACGCGCACGCCGCGATCGCGGGCCGGGCCACCGTCGGCAAGACCCTGCTCGTGGTGCGCGAGCCGGCCTGACCGACGGGGCTCAGATGACCGGACTGCGCCGCTCGATGAGGACCACGTCCCGCCACCGGCCGTGGTGCTGCCCGAGACGCTCGCGGGTGCCGACGACGCGGAAGCCGACGGCCTGGTGCAGGGCCAGGCTGGCGGTGTTCTCGGGGAAGATGCCGGACTGGATGGTCCAGATCCCGGCGGCCTCGGTCGAGGCGATCAGCATGTCCAGGAGCTGGCGGCCGATGCCGCGGCCCCTGGCCGCCGGATCGACGTACACCGAGTGCTCGACCACGCCGGCGTAGACGCAGCGGCCCGACACCGCGCAGGCCGCGACCCAGCCCGCGACGTTGTCATCGGCCACGGCGACGTACCGGTGCGCGGGCAGCCGGGCGGCGGTGAACTCGTCCCAGGCCGGGGCGCGTTCCTCGAACGTGGCGTTGCCCTCATCGATCCCCGCCTGGTAGATGGCGAGCACCGCGGCGGCGTGGCGGGCGGACATGGGCTCGATCGTGGTCGGCATGGTTCCATCCTGCCGGGGTGCGGCCGGTGCCGCCGCGCCGGGCGCGGCTGGCACAATCTCACCCATGCAGCGAACAGCCGTCGTCACCGGAGCAAGCAGCGGGATCGGAGCCGCGACCGCGGCCAGGCTGGCCGAGGCCGGGTACCACGTGGTGCTCGCCGCCCGGCGCACCGACCGGATCGACGAGGTGGCGAAACGGATCAGGGAACACGGCGGGCAGGCCGAGGCGCATCACCTGGACGTCACCGACCGGCCCGCCGTCGACGCTCTCGCCGCATCCCTGGATCGCTGCGACGTCCTGGTCGCCAACGCGGGCGGCGCCATCGGCGCGGACACCGTCGCCGGCTCCTCGCCCGAGGAGTGGCGGACCATGTACGAGGTCAACGTGCTCGGCACGCTGCACACCACGCAGGCGCTGCTGCCCAAGCTGGTGGCGAGCGGCGACGGCACGATCGTGGTGCTGTCCTCCACCGCGGGGTTCGTGGCCTACGAGGGCGGGGGCGGTTATGTCGCGGCCAAGCATGCGGAGCACGCGATCGCCGCGACCCTGCGCCTGGAGCTGTCCGGCCAGCCGGTCCGGGTCATCGAGATCGCGCCGGGCATGGTGAAGACCGCCGAGTTCGCGCTCAACCGCTACCACGGCGACGCGGACAAGGCGGCCGCCGTCTACGCCGGGGTGTCCGAGCCGCTGACCGACGAGGACATCGCCGACGCCATCGCCTGGACGGTAACCAGGCCCGCGCACGTGAACATCGACCTGATGGTCATGCGCCCGCGCGCCCAGGCGGCCCAGCACAAGGTGTACCGGGAGTCCTGAGTCGCGCGGAGCGGACCCGGATTCCGGCGAGACGGGGCGTAAATTTACGCGGTTTGAGTGACCTTGCTGAGACCGCGGGGATGATCCGGGTCCAGGCCCAGCCGGCGTGAGAGGGCCTCGGTCAGCAGCTGGCCGGGCACGATCAGGCCCATCGGCGCGAGCCACTCGGGCAG
>Ga0335072_10004783_pt1 | contig 20009 bp, 15 predicted proteins | sample Lox_Sample_21_FD_206725 | JGI IMG/M metagenome (GOLD analysis project Ga0335072, IMG submission 206725) | Soil microbial communities from Loxahatchee National Wildlife Refuge, Florida, United States - Lox_Sample_2.1 | ecosystem: Environmental > Terrestrial > Soil > Wetlands | place: USA...
CAACCTCCTTACAGGCGGTTGGTCAGCCCCCTCCCTGTGCCATGGTGTTCGTTTCTGCAGCTCCTTCGCCTCTCCAATTTTTCTATCCAGTGAGCCATCATGTTTGACTTCTTCTGCCTGCACAGCAGCGGACCTTTCTGCACAAAGAATTCTAGTTGTTGATAAGTTCCGTAAAGATAGGGATACCACAGGAGAGGTTGGAGGATATTGCGGTGATTGATCTGGAAACGCAAATGGTCTTGTCCTGAATGTGCTTATAACCTGTCTCTCAATGCATCGTAGCGGAAACAGCTTCAAAACAGGCCTCAATTTGACACCCATGTCATGAACTTTCGCCTTCTCGAAGCTGTTCTGAAACCAGCTTGAGGAAGTAGATCTTGTCAGCGAAGAAGCATGGTGCTGTCTCTCAGATCCAAGTACGCGTCTAATTTTAAGCCCATGTTTGTATGTCCCTTGTTCTTGGAGCAGAAGCAACACTTCTACGTCATTGATCACGTGCTGTCGGACAAGGGTCTATCACCTCCATCCAGTCATACGGGCTGCGGTACAATTACTCGGGAAAAAAAGTATGCGTGGGCAGTTAATATTCTATCCTCCCTGAGCAAGCATTGAAGCCCGGTTGTATGCCAATTATACTCTAGTGGTAGATGCAGTTGAGACCAAAAGTCCCAGTCACGCCAGTGTTGATCATGTCAGGGGTTGGGCGTCGCGGGGCAGAAGATGTGTGCAGGGATGTTTATCGGATTGTGAGCTGGTAGTGTTGAGGACCTACCTATTCACTACCTCACGCCATTATCACGTCCTATATCAACTTGCTCTTTCGCATAGAGGTTACATCAAGTGGGACTGAATATAAAGCATGAAGCGATGCAGAAAACGTTGACTCTGCAGACAATCTCCCTCTGCACAATTACCCTACAACTGCCCGAAGTGTCTTGCGACTGAGTATCGACAATGGCGCCCAGCATACTTTATTTGCCTAATGGCCAAAGTCTTACGGTCACATCTGTATTCGGGGGTCTCTTCTTCAAGTCAAACGATCTCAACCTACATAATTCAGTGTTTCCTGCGGGTTGGACAATTGTCATCCAATCTGAAAACTATACCGACGAGCCCGACGGCGACAACCTGGGAGATGCCAGTGATGCACCAAAAAGACGACTAAACATACAGCGATACAAGCAGCCCACCTTATGTAATGACAACATGTTTATCAGTTCCATCTCCAACCCTAGTAGCAGCGACTTCAAACCCGCAGCGAGTCCCACACGACAAATAGCAATGATGCTTTGGACTACTCTCTACTGGTACTTCCACCAGCCAGAGCCACCGCTTTATCTTACTACCGAAGCCTCTAAGAAGACTCCGAATGAAGGCAAACCAAAGGGGGAGTGGCGCATATATATAAAGAGAGAGGGTATCTTTCGGGGCCGTAATCTGCTTCCCAAATTAGAAAGGATGGGGTTGATTGCTTCAGAAGACTCTACGGTTGGTTCCAGCACCGATGATAGATCGACCGAAGGTTGGACAGAAATGTTTGTTTCTCGACGGACTTTTTGGCAGCTCTCTCCAAAACTGTTCCTTTTCACTCTCACGCCTATGTCTGGCGCACCCTTTCCGGGGTCACCGTACAGTAGTCGACCCAGCTCTCCTGTGCGTAATAATGAGCAACGGAGTACCTCACCGCATAGGCCCGAGCTTGCTAGTCGAGCAGCCACAAGTCCAGGACTTTGGACGCCACAAACACCAGGTCCTTTCGCGTCAGGGAGTCATCTTCCAACTTATTATCCCCCGCCGCCTCCACAATACATCATGACCAATGGTATACGGCATCCTATAAGACCAAAGCCGCCACGGCAGGGAGAGACTTTCTACATGCGGCACGTCCCAAGCGTGGGGCAATATCTATCCTTTCGAGTCGCAAGCCTGAACGACCGAGTGGTAGCTTATACCGGACCTATATCTAGCAACCCCACTGGAATGACCGGGAATCTAGCCATTCCATCACACGTTGTACCCTCGTCTACAACCGACGTAACTTCGACGTCAACACCAGGCTCAAAGCCAAGTTCAAGACCATCTTCAATACCCAGCAGCAGATCCGGCACCCCCACCTCCGCAGAAAGCGACACCACTGCCATGACCGACCTCCAGCTCCTTCACAAATGGATGAACATCCCCCGCGTGTCTAAATTCTGGGACTGTGCCGGCCCCATTAGCAGTCAAGAAGCATTCCTAAAAGCAAACCTCGAATCACGCCACTCCTTCCCCGTAATCGGCTGCTGGGACGGAAAGCCCTTCGGCTATTTCCAAATCTACTGGGTCATGGAGGATATCTTGGGCAGGCATCTAAGGCCTGGGGATGTCAGCGATTGGGACCGAGGCGTCCAAGTTCTAGTCGGCGAAGACGAGTTCCGCGGTACACACAGGGTCAAGTGTTGGCTGAGCTCACTTGCGCACTGGGCCTTAACAGCGGATAATAGGACGAATAGCTTTGTGGTTGAGTCCAGGGTTGATAATGAGAGGTACGTGGTTTATCACTTATAATTGCTCCAATGTTCATATACAGGAAATAGTACTGATTGTCTGTAGGTTTATTCAGTATCTTAGAGACGCTGGGTTCAGTAAGGAGAAGGAGATTACGTTCCCGGATAAGCAGTCTGCTTTTATGCGGCTGCGGAGGGAGACTTTTGACGGGCCAACTTTGTAACTAATACGATACCTTGATATATTACGCCACTAAATTTATATCTAACGGCTATACCATTGCTGCATAAAGTCTTTTGAATACCAGTATTCTCTGGGGCATGTGCATTGTTGTCTGCGTCATGCCCTACTCTAGAATGATTTATAATTCATCGAATGCTATCAGGCCCCCCTAAGGATCATCACAATAGCCTATACAATTTTATCTATCCTTGCCTACGTATTAATCCTAACCAAAGCGAGACTCCTAACGCTGTTTTATCCAAGCATTAGACTACCTTTCTATCGTATCCAACTCCCAGTAAACCAATCATTCCCTCTGACAATATCAAGCCAAAACATCCCATCCAATTTCATTACCGACCCCTGTCAACACGCCATATAATCGGCATCCCATCTAACATCACTCTCCTCGGACCGATAGATCCTTGCCTATCACCGGATACAAATCCATTACCATGCTCACAGCCGTCCAATTGGCCATCATCATAAGGATCTACACCGCGGAATACCCAGCAGCGCCAATTGGTACTGGCTTCCCAGATATCGTCGAGGGTGGAGACCAATATGGAAAGGTGGCATTTCCAGCATCTTGATGGCCGAGGGACGTTCTTACTGGGTGGAGTCATAAGGGTTACAACACTCGTCATTACTAGGCTGATTACAGGTGACCCAGTAGCCTGAACATTTAATCCGCTCTGAGGGCCGATCTCTGTGGTCGATGAAATAGCTTGCTGCGTAGGATTTCCTTGGGGGCCGTTGGACGCTAGGAGAGTATGATTGACCACTATGTGAACGGGATTAGGAATCACTACTTTGGCATGTTTGTTTAAGTTCTGTAGAGAAGCCTAGCCCCCGACGATGAGAACATTGCATAGATACTTCTTTGTGGCCCGTTCCGCCCCGGGGAGACCCAAAAGTGCTCAGGGCAGAGATCTGTACACGGCCCGCCATGTGTGGGTACCTGACCTGTCTACTCTTGCACCTGCTCGCTGTTCTAAGTGTTCTTGGTGGAGCGCGTGGCCGTGAAGATAAAGGGGAACTAAATTCTTGCATCCTGGGCATTGGAATCGCATCGCTGTTAGAATCTGCGCGGCCAGCATGATGGAACAGATGGGTTTCCAGCAACCTGTTCCATGTCCGCTCCTTGCGGGGCGAAAACGTAGAGCCACTCTTGCTGGTAATGGATTGGATGCGGTTCTACCGCCTGCACCGACTAGATTACTCTGATTACAATGCCGAAGCGCAATAGGAATAGGTATACCGGGAGAGAGTTCAATTGGGCTAGGTCGAATACTTAGAAAGCTCTGTAACCTGATTTGAGTCCCAGCTACAGCCCAGTGCTGTGGCTGAGTTGCGTTCTCGACTGGTTCATACTGAGTTGTTGTCCATGATGACCTTCCTGGGGGTATCGGCGGCCATTCGATTGGGGGAGGGATAGGCGTACGTGGTTCAGCATAGACATCATGGACGTGGTAAGAGCCTTTATTGGTCCTCTCTATCAAAGCACAGGCTTCATGGTAGGAACGTTTGACGAAGACAAGCTCGTCCACTGAGAAGAACTTACGACGAGAGGAGGAGACCCTAGAGTGACGGTTGAAGGTAAATCAAAGCTGTTCCCATGACCTAGTAAGTTCGGAATTGAAGTTCTTGCGAGTGATACTTCGGAAGTTGATCCAGGATTGACTGAAGAAACCTTTGTAGTCACGGTCGTGGAAGACTTCTGCTCGACGATTGTAGTAAGAGCTGTTCTGTGGCCATAAAGGATAAGCTTACTGCCGATCATTGGAGCTAGGAGCTGATCCCTTATGTTCTCGTTATTTCCCACAAGATTTGCGGATGTCATTGGCCTAATCATAGGGCTTAGGGTGGTCTCGGGACATAGCTCAATATCATTATCTTCGCTATTTGTGCTCGAGAAACGCTCTGCATGGAACATCGACTTATGGGAGCTCGGCATCTCTTCTGGGGAGTCGATCCGGCGTATCAGAGAAGACTTCCCCAATTCTTTTGCACTGGGGAAGAGTAGGAGTTTGGGGAGGAGAATTCGTCATAGAAGAGAGGTAGCCGACTCAATTCTGGTGACAGAGGCTAGCTCAAGCTGTGATGGCTCAATGGTCTCTATTTTCGCAATGCCGTCGACCTATGTGCGAGGGTATAACTGCCTTGCTCATTACTTCTACTTCCTAGACCAATGCATTATCAACAAAATTGGACGATGGATCGGAAATCTCGATAGGACGCATACGGCCGACGAGAAATATGGCGGATCATCATCAGATACAGAAGGAAGGCGCAAATTGAGTGGTCGAAAACTTTATTCCTTGCTTGACAAAACAACGGAAATATAGCTTGTAGAGCCATATTTCCTTCTCATTAATCGACGCCATCGCTATGCCGCAAACCTGTCTAGTGCCCAATTCATTCAGATTGTCTCCGCCCCTTCCGCTAACGCCTTTTTGTACTCTCGTGATGCTTTGTCCAGAGCCGCCATGGTTGGCTCCATCATTTCCATGACTACCTCTGCGCCTCCCCCTACTGAGTTCGGATTCCAGTGCATTTTCTTCCCAGTCTTCTCCCAGACCTCACGAATGTGCTGCTTTTGTTTCCGAATAATAGCATTTCTCTCCTCCGTGGCTTCCGTGGCAATAGCGTTTATACGCTCCTTTGCTCGTTCCAATGTCTCTACTAGCTTTTGGAGTTCCTCTGCTCTATCTGGATCACCTGATAGGAAGGCCATCCAGAAATGGTGGAGAAATTCAGTTGTGGTAGCATGAGTCAACGTGAGACGGCCAAAGAGCGATTGTGAGAGGCCTGATAGATCCGACTTAGTATCTGAGCCGTCAATGTCAGATCTGCACTGTTTTATTCCTTCAAAAACTTGCTTCTGAGCATCCATCAAGCTCGCTTTGCTGCCAACGTGTGATGTCTTCTCCTCATCCTCGTCCTCACTATCGCTGTCATTAACTACTCCGATGGCATTTCGGAGATCTAGCCCTCCAGCTGAATCGCTGTCCATAACAGATGGGTCCATATCCGTTGTCAGCTCAAACAATACCTCTGCTGGACGCTGTTTTGCATAGAGCTCTGCTTCAGAAGAAACCTTCGACTTATCGCTCGAAAAGAACCGACTTTGTTCCTTGATGTTCAGAATTATACGATTTTCTTCCGGGTCCCCTTGTAGATCCCGCAGAGCAAGCTCATTAAAAGTTGCCTCATCCATCCCGATAGGATTTGAAGGGTCGATATCTGATGGGGCAACATTCGCCATGATTTTCTCGCTCAAGCTGTTTAGCGTTCGGATTATAGGAGCTTTCGCTGAAGGTGCGGGTCTCATGGTGAAGTCTTTCTGGTTTCCACTCTTTATGCCACCTTGATTTTCCTCATTACCCTCAATGTCAATGACATGCGGGACATGCTCCGCCTGCAGCCTCGGACCACGGTTATCCTCCTCACTCGCATTCAGATACTTATCGAATATAGCATCATTACTGTCGGATTCAACAATACGCTCTCCTTTCAACTTCTTAAGCAACCTGCTGAGAAAGAACCTGGACCAGAACTCGCTTTCATTAAGCTTTGGTACATTCTCATCATATACCCGTTTGACAAGGGGATGCTGACTGAAGATTAGTTGAACTTGCTCCTTACTGATACGCAGTTTCAACTCGCCATCCTCTTGGCGAGGCTTAGCTGCGGACAATACGTTGTATGCTCCCCGTTGCTGGCGAGTCTCTACGGCATGGGCTCGAAGCAAGTTAGTCCTTGTTGACCAGAACTGAGAGTTGAACTGCGTATTTGAGATAGTATCGGGTTTGGTCCGTCTGGCCTCTTCGTATGTCTTATGCAGCGCTGGGTCCTTTCTCATGAGAGATTGTTGCAGTTCAATATCTACCTTTAATTGAGAATCATCATACCAAGGTTGCACTCCTGATTTAGGTCTCGAAGTAGCAGCACTTGCCATGGCCATAGCGGATGATACGCCTCCCGTGCCATTTACAGCGGGAAGACTTGGGTCGTTGGTCTTGACAGCGGTGATGAGGCCCGTGAGAATATCCTTGACAGCATTTGCCTCGCCACGAGGATTTGTAGGCGAGTTGAAATGAAAGAGATGTGTTATAGGCTCTGTGGCGTCAGGTGGTTTGACGAAGATCTTGAGCATAACCTTGGGTACCGACTCTGGCGTCTGCTGGAGATCTCGAAAAATTAGTTTTTATATTATCTTACCACAATCATGCCTCTGGACATACTAGTGATCTCTGATATAGCAATAGTTACGCCTGGCGGAGCACCACGGGGCGCAACAGGGGTCCAGAGAATGGTATTCTGATCCTTTGAGACGGTGAGGGTACCATCTTTCTTTTTGTATGCAGCCGATCCTTTGACGGTTGCCATGCTTCAACTCAAGAGCATAGTGTGCGTGTTCATCAAAGTGGCGCTGGCTTTGCGCCCAGAAAGGGATCTGGCAGAAGTATATCCCTCAGTAACTTCTCTGGCTCTAAAAATTCCAGAGCTTCACAAAAATCTCATCTGGCGTCATAAGCACTTATCTCATGACTCTTTCCCTAGAAAACCTGAACGTGCAGAAATACAGCTTAAGGAATGAAAGCTGTGAAGAAGAATAAGAATAAAAGTTGGAGATGCCTTCAATGATTCTTTACGCCTTGTAGATCTCCGGGGGCGTAAGCTAGGCGCAACGCCTTTCCTGTTTAAGAGTAGCTCCCTCGCCTCCCTGTCATCAAGACGTAAACTCTTTGGACGGCCCGGGTTTTTCTGTTACTCAACTGCAAGACTTACTCCGCCTCTCCTTTCATTCTCTTTCACGTCAACTCTTGACGAAGCTGAAATTTCAGCATCCTATTCTCCTCGCATCTCCTCCTCTCTCTTTTCTGTTATTGGTCTGGCACAATGCTTAGAAGTTCTCTGCGAAAGTCTGGGCGCCAGCTCCTTCATGCTGGCCGCACTATTCGATCAGTCAGTACAGCCTCTCGACTTTCCCCTCGAATCCCTTCCATAAAGATCCGAAATGCGTCCCTTGACCCAACACGACGCCCATTGGCATTATCCTCACAGAAGCGATCCGAATCTACCCTTGCTTCTGCGCCAGACTCTAATGACAACTTCCTGACTGGAAATACCGCAAATTACATTGATGAGATGTACATGCAATGGAAGGATGACCCAAAGAGTGTACACGTCTCATGGCAGGTATATTTCAAAAATATGGAAAGTGGTGACATGCCAATGTCACAGGCTTTCACTCCTCCGCCAAACCTAGTGCCACCACCTACTGGAGGCGTACCTTTCAGTATGCCGGGTGCGGGTATGGCTGTTGGAGAGGGTTCCGATGTCATGAACCATTTGAAGGTCCAACTCCTTGTTCGTGCCTACCAGGCTCGTGGACATCACAAGGCCAATATTGATCCTCTTGGTATTCGACGCGAAGCCAAAGAATTTGGCTATAGCAAGCCTAAGGAGCTCCAGCTTGAACACTACAACTTTACTGAGAAGGACCTCGACACAGAATACAACTTGGGCCCAGGTATCCTTCCCCGGTTCAAGAAAGAGGGTCGCGAGAAGATGACATTACGCGAGATTGTTGCTGCTTGTGAGCGGATCTATTGCGGTTCATATGGTGTGGAGTACATTCACATCCCAGATAGGGAACAGTGTGATTGGCTGAGGGAACGTATCGAGATTCCCCAACCTTACAAATACTCAGTAGATGAGAAACGGAGAATCTTAGATCGTCTCATTTGGAGCTCCAATTTCGAAAGCTTTCTATCCACGAAGTTCCCAAATGACAAACGGTTCGGTCTGGAAGGCTGCGAGACTCTTGTACCCGGTATGAAGGCTCTGATTGATCGAAGCGTAGATTTTGGCGTCAAAGATATCGTCATTGGTATGCCTCATCGTGGTCGTCTGAATGTGCTCAGCAATGTTGTGAGAAAACCCAACGAGTCAATCTTCAGCGAGTTTGGTGGATCTACAGGTGCTGAGGACGAGGGATCTGGGGATGTTAAGTATCACTTGGGGATGAACTTCGAGAGACCCACGCCTTCTGGAAAGCGCGTGCAGCTGTCCCTCGTTGCAAATCCTTCCCATCTAGAGGCAGAGGATCCTGTCGTCCTAGGCAAGACCAGAGCCATTCAGCACTATAATAATGACGAGAAGGTACACACTACGGCCATGGGCGTTCTTCTCCACGGTGATGCAGCTTTCGCAGCTCAAGGCGTGGTCTACGAATGTCTTGGCTTCCATTCTCTTCCAGCGTACTCAACAGGAGGCACCATCCATATTGTCGTCAATAACCAAATTGGCTTCACTACTGATCCTCGTTTTGCCCGATCTACTGCCTACTGTACCGATATTGCGAAGGCAATTGATGCTCCTGTTTTCCACGTCAACGCCGACGATGTTGAGGCTGTTAACTTTGTCTGCCAGCTTGCTGCCGATTGGCGTGCAGAATTCCGTCGCGACGTCGTCATCGATATTGTCTGTTACCGAAAGCATGGGCACAACGAGACTGATCAGCCTTCCTTCACCCAGCCGTTGATGTATAAACGCATTCAGGCCCACGAGCCCCAGATTGATATTTACGTCGATAAGCTTCTCAAGGAAGGCACGTTCAGCAAGGAAGATATTGAGGAGCATAGGAAATGGGTGTGGGGTATGTTAGAGGATAGTTTTGCCAAGAGCAAGGATTATGTACCAACTTCAAAAGAGTGGACTACCTCTGCTTGGAACGGATTCAAATCACCTAAAGAATTGGTGACTGAAGTACTTCCCCATAACCCCACTGGTGTTGTTAAGGAGACTCTGGAACATATCGGCACGGTCATTGGAACGGCTCCAGAAGGCTTTAACCTCCACCGAAACCTCAAGCGCATTTTAGCCACCAGAGTTAAGACCGTGACAGAGGGTAAGAATATCGACTGGTCAACTGCTGAGGCTTTGGCATTAGGTTCTCTGGTTAATGAAGGTATGCATGTCCGAGTATCAGGCCAAGATGTTGAGCGTGGTACTTTCTCTCAGCGCCATGCAGTCTTCCACGACCAAGAAAACGAGGCAACATATATCCCTCTCCAGCACGTCTCCAAGGACCAGGGCGCATTTGTCATTTCTAACTCTTCGTTGAGCGAGTTTGGAGTCCTCGGCTTTGAATATGGTTACTCGCTGTCGTCACCTCACGCGCTAGTCATATGGGAGGCTCAATTTGGTGACTTTGCCAACAATGCTCAATGTATCATTGATCAATTTGTCGCTTCTGGAGAAGTCAAGTGGATGCAGAGATCTGGACTCGTGATGTCTCTACCGCATGGTTATGACGGCCAAGGTCCAGAGCATTCATCCGGTCGGATGGAAAGATATCTTCAGCTCTGTAATGAGGAACCGCGCATCTTCCCAACCCAAGACAAACTTGATCGCCAACATCAAGACTGTAACATGCAGATCGCCTGTATGACAAGCCCCGCCAACCTGTTTCACATTCTACGTAGACAGATGAATAGACAGTTCCGAAAGCGTAAGCCAATACACTCTCTCCTTGGAGATAACCAACTGACAAATTAGCTCTTATCCTCTTCTTCTCTAAGTCTCTTCTTCGACATCCACTTTGTCGCTCCTCCATTGAAGAGTTCACCGGCGATACCCATTTCAGATGGATCATCCCGGACCCAGAACATGGCAATTCCATCGCTGATCCAGAGAATATCGACCGCGTCATCCTCTGTACCGGCCAAGTATACGTCGCACTGCACAAGCACCGGGCCGATAACAAATTCACTAACACTGCCATCACGCGTATTGAGCAGCTGAATCCCTTCCCATGGCAACAACTTAAGGAGAACCTCGATATGTACCCTAATGCCAAAACCATTGTTTGGTGCCAGGAAGAGCCACTCAATGCCGGTGCTTGGTCTTTCACTCAGCCCCGCATCGAGACCCTCCTCAACGAGACCAAATACCATGATCACAAGCACGTCATGTACGCCGGCCGGAATCCAAGCGCCAGTGTAGCAACTGGATTGAAGCCCGTGCATCTGAAGGAGGAAGCAGCCTTATTAGAGACAGCATTTTCCGTCACCCAGGACAAATTGAAGGGGGAGTAGGTGTAGCGAGCACAATTGCATTAGATGAGAAGGCTAGTCGGAGATGAATTGTAGAGTACGGGCGAAAAAGAACATAAGGGAGAAGAAAGGATGAAGAAATGCCTTAATTGTATTGTACTATTGTTTAAAAGAAACGAACTTTCTAATTAGTCTTGCCCTCTGCCGGAGCGAGAGGGCGTAATTTCGCAAAGGCATATATACATCCAGCATGAATAGAACATTCCGTAGGATGCTCAATGGCAAACCTATAGCCCATCCCAAAGGAAGATTCCCACTCTACTCAAGCGCCCCTACACTTTGGAATCCCAAATGGCAAATTGGTATATTACATTAAACACCAAAAAAAAAAACAAAAATAAAAAGGCAAACTAGAGCTTGAAATACCCCGGTTGCAAGCTCCTGAAAACGCCCTCTGGGTCATACTTCTCCTGCACCCTTTTCAAGCGCTTGTGATTCTCCTCTCCATAGCCAGCAAACACGTCTTGGTCCAGAGTCGCGTAATTCATATAGATAAAGCGATGGTGCAGGTCCATGTCCTTGGCCAGTGCGACGCTGCGCTCCAAGAACCGGGAGGTAGCTTGATGCACTCTCTCATCGTCTTCAGCATTCGACCAGCCGAAATTGAGGTTCACGAGCATCAGCGGGCCGTCTTCAGGAGTTAAGCCGAGAGCGTTACCGCCGTTTTGGGCCATGCGCTCGATGATGTTTAGGGAGATGGGTTGGAAGGCGAAAGCGGGGATAAGACCTGGGATGGAGAGGATTGGGTTGACTTCTTCGACGAAGATTTCAGTGATCTTTTTGATCAGGGGGGCGGAGTTTTTGAATGTTACGGTGCGGAAGGTTTCGCGCAGGTAGGCGGTTTGGTTAAGCTCGACGGAGAGGGTGGACATGTTGGCTATGCTGGTGGCGTCCATGAGGTGGGGGATTGCGGAGAGCTCGTCGAATATGGGTGGGTTGGCAACGGGTTTGCCATAGGCCGGACCGGAAATAGCGATGTAGCTTCCTTGGGCATGGACAAAGGCGATGTATAGATGAGCATATGGATCTGTGGGAGCGGCCTCGTTAAAGTTTGCAAATGCATCAGCGAGTGATAAATTAGTAGACATCGAATAGTAGCGACCGCCGCCCCACAGTAAGCCTTGCTCGAATGTTGCCAAATCAAATCTTGAGACAATTCCAAAATTGGTCCCTGAGCCGCCACGCAGAGCCCAGTATAGATCTGGGTTAGAGATTGGCGAGGCATTGACGATGTTTCCGTCTGCGAGGACGACCTCATAATTTCGCACATTGTCACATGCCCAACCATACCTTCCGGAGAAATAAGAGATGCCTCCTACATTCTCGTCAGAATCATCTAGTATCAAGTTATCAGAACAACTTACCGCCAAGAGTCAGGCCTCCAACGCCAACGCCAGCCTCCCTTCCTCCGACTACAGACACATCTAAAGGATCCAGCTTTGTATAGATATCGTACCATGTATTCCCAGGCCCTACACTTGTTGTACTTCGATCCTCGCTTAGCTCCACCATGTTTAAGGCCTTCAGGTTGATCAAGATGCCATTCTGTATACTTGAGCCGCCGGCAAACGCAGCGTGCCCACCACTCCTGACGGCAAAAGGACATTTCGTCAATCGTGAGACCTTGATAGCTATGGCTATTGACTCTGCCGAGCCCACATCAAGACGGCATGCTGGCGTAACTTCTGCTTGCTGTGCTGACCAATATGCAAGCGGTTGGTAGCCTGCATTACCTTGCGCAGTCACATCGCCGGGTACTAGTGCTGATAGCAATGCGCACTGTCATATCGTGATCAGCATATGGCCATCGACGAATATCAGATTCATTGCCACAAGACCAAAAAAGCGCCTTATAATGTTTGTATTCTTACCAGAGAGAAAAAGATCAGAACCTACAGCGGATTCGCATCCATTGCTCTCCATACCAGCCCCTAAATCCAGCCCCGCCAACCTCTCACCAAACAACAATAAATCGTCAAACACTTTCTGTTGTTGGCCCTGTATCACCCAAGGCAAGAACGCCAGCCCAAACAAAAAGACAGAAAACATGTCGTGTGCAATAAACCAAAAAAAAAAAATGAAAGAGAAACACACCCAACTTAAAACATCAAACCCAGCACTCGCTGCCAGCCAGCCAGTCCATGCAAAAAAACAACACAGAAACTGCACGCGAGCGGTCGTCGTGCTACCCATCACGGATACCTACGCATCCGTGTGGGCGACAAAGAACCACTAACCCCCTCGTGCCAACTGAGACGGGCAAGGACCTACCATTGACGCCACAGGGTGCCATTTTCCACCGTAGCCGAGTCTTTTAATCTCCATCTGCGCAAGATGGGCGCTCGGATGCGGTCACGCCCATCGCCAAAAGTTGGCAGCGAGCCATGAGCGGTAAGGGGGGGGGGATGTTGCTTGCCCGCCCGTGACTCGCTCGGCAAGGGACAGATCTGCGTGTTTTCCGGAAGGCGTCTTAGCCGATTGCTAGCGCCACGGCATGCGAGAGCTTTGCCCTTTGCTTTGTTGGGCAGGGCTGGGTTTGAGGAAGGGGCCAGGAGGTGAAATAAAAAGATGGCTTTTTTTCTTATCAGGATGTGTCTGCTCCGTGCAGTGTTTTGATGCGGATCCCGAAATGGCGGTGTTGGGCAGCGCATGGGTGTGGCTGCGGAGCGCATCCGGGGCAATTGTTCGGAGCACGTGATTGGCCAACTGCTTTTTCGCTGGGCCTGGGAGGAATGTCGTGAGTTTTTTGGTTCTCAGGGGGGAGAGGAGCAGCTTTTTTTTTTTTTTTCCTTTCCCCTATGCTTGGGCGATGGAGAGCGGCATAACACTTCCGTCGTAAACGGGGTATGACAAGGACGGAAACGCGCAGGAAAACTCGGGTTGTTACTTGAAGCAGACGCAATTATACTTCCATCAGGACTCGAATAAGTTGAATTTAGTAGCACAGAAGACCCACTTTTGACAGGTACAACTCCAAAAACAGTGTAGAAGAGACGTATAAATACACATTCACAGTCCACTCTCTAGATCCAAAGCGCCATTTCATCAATGCTTAAAAGTCCGTGCCTACCAAAACACACCAACGCTCCCTATGCTGAACAGGATACCCATTAACCGGTAATACATCATCCAACTCATGCAGAACCCAAAACTCATGATCGATAATACATTACGCAACTCGGGCGGTTAAGACGCGACGCTCTGGCTAAGGCCCGACTTTCCAGGCCCTTGGTGTTTCTTCAGAGCACGCAGCTCATCCTCGAGTCGTCGGCGCTCTGCTTGTTCGGCCTGGAAGAAACATGTCAGTAGGGATCTCAATTACGAATTAAGTGCGAAGATATTAAGGACATACCCTTAAAGCCTTAGCACTTTCTGTCCTTGCGTCGCGCATGATCTTCTTGAACTCGCTCTTCAACACCGCAGTGCTTGTCACGCCAGCCCCGACTCCGCGGTCATTATCGGGCCCAGGACTTTTCATCCCCAACCACCTAACCTGCTCTTCGGCGAGCCTTGTCTCCAGCGCCTCTCTCTCATCTCTCAGCTTGTCCACTTCTCGCTCCAGCATCTCGCGCTCCTTCTCCCATTCGATACTCGCCTTGGTCATGTGCTCGTAGTCTTCGATTGTCTCACTCAGCTCGCGCTTGAGTTCAGCCATTGCCTCCCCGCTGTCACTTTGTGCCCGCAAGACCTCAAGTTCCGCCTGGAGATTCTTGTTTCGTGTTGTAAGGTCGTCAATTTCTTTTTGAATTGCAGGATTTGCTGCTACTTCTGCCGCCCGTTGCGCACGTGTGCCGTACGCACCGTCAAGTTCGGCGCGTGCGATGGTGACTTCAGTCTGTAGGCGGGCTATCTCCATGTTTGAATGTTCCAGTTCTGCTTCCTTATCTTCAATGCGTTTTGTCCATGTAGCTGCCTCTTCCTCCGCCTTGGAGAGCTGCGAACTTAAAGCTTCCACTTTTGCACCTGCTTCTGCAAGTCGAGATTGAACTTCTGCATCGCGAATACCACGGTCATCTTTCAGATCCTGTAGCTCTTCTTCAAGTCTAATTATCTCGTCGTTTCGCTGAGATAGCTTGAGCTCTAGTGCTAGTACCGCGGCAGACCCACTTTCTTCTTGTCGCTGCTTCTCCAGGCCCCGCTGGGTGTTTTCTCGCCGAGCTTTGTCCAGCTGTTCTATGACGGCCCTAAGTTGCACTTGCAGGTCTTGCGCTTCTCGTTCGGCCGCCTCCTGACTTTGCTGTGTGCGCGCCAGATCTCCTTCTAGCTTGGAAAGTTGAGCATCCTTTTCGCTCTCTTCCTTATTATTCAGCTCCCGTTGCTGCTTGATCTGGCGTTGGAGAACCTTTTTCTGATCCTTCAAGCTCATCAATTGGGAGAATATACGCTGGACCTTCGAAGAGAATGCTTGTAGAGAGAAAGCTTCCATAGGTAGATTCAATATCTCGTCCCCAGACAAGTCGCTTTCATCATCAGCCACACCATTTTGAGCTCGCATTTGACGATTCTGTAGCTTCCGACGGCGATTATCTTCCTCGCCAGATTGAATAGTATCCCAGAGGCCAGTAAGAACGCTTTGCATTTGATCGAGACTGTCCTGTTGAGCTTTAAAGCCTTTCGAATCAACTGAAGCAGCGCGTTGCAGCTCGCCTTCAATAGCACCGATGCTATTCTGAAGGTAGTTGAGTTGTTCCTTAAGACTCCTACCGGACAAACGGGGCGGGAGAGGACGATTAGAGTCATACGGAAGCAACAACGTCCGTAGTTCTCGGTTGATTTCTTCCACTGCCTCTTCCATTTCGATGTCTGAATCTTGTCTCATAGCCTTGGATCGATTCTGTTCGCTGTCAATAGTATTGATGCCTTGCTCTAAATAATCCAAATGTTTCAACAACATTTTGCCAGGTGTCGCGCTCATTTCGTTCGCAGACGCATGTGGTGGCATACTGTAAGACTGTTGTTGTGGATTTGCCCTAATAATAACTTCCCTCAGACGAGTATTCAAAGCTTCTAGTTTCTGTTCTGTGGTGGCAATAGTTTTCATTTGCTCTGAGACCTGCTCTCTAGATTGGCCATTTGAAATCGAGAGACCACGGCTGTGTGGATCCCAAGTGTCGTGCTGCCCTCCCAGATTAGATCTGCCAATACGGTCAAACGCGCGGTACAGACTCCGCTCATCAAAGAGATCCTCTTCGCTGGGATGATCCATGCTACTCCTCGCATTGGTGTACGTGTATAAGCTCTCTGGGCTTCCTGGGATCCCTTGCTGCATAGTGCCGTTTATCTTTGATACTGTTGCAGGTCCTTTATGTGTCATTTGAAGAATTCCCGCAGTGTGCTGCAGCAATCTCTTTTGAGGCTCCATCAGTCGCTTCTCGAGGTTCCATAACTCTTGCGCCAATTCCTCACACTTCCTTTCACTCGCCATTCGCTCCATATCAGCCTCTTTTACCTGCTCGCTATTGCTGCCCCTTGACCCCAAAAGACTTCTCCTTTGTTTCGGTCGCGAGTCTGCATTATCGGCACTTTTCTTGTCGGAGCTGGAATATAGCTTTGCCATTGAGATGGCCGCATCTCGATATTTCGATTGGATGGCAAGGTTCTGCCGCGTCTGCTCGATTCTTTGGCTTAATGCCCGGCATTGTCTCTTCAGTTCATCTACTTCCTCTGGCGACAATATTTCGAACTCCTTACTATCGCCCAGAGCTGTCTCCACAAGTAGGTGCACTTGAATTGGGTCATTGACGTTCAGCAGCATCGAGCTTTGTGGTCTAATAGCGTTCATCTGCAGCAATTTTAGTCATTTCCTATCAATATTTCGTTGAGTTGTAGTTATGGCTTCGTACTGGATTAAATCGTGGCTTTTCGCCTTCAAAGTTGTTAATAATATCTTTCCTATAACCTTCGAAGATCACTCGTCCATTTGGAGATGGCAACTGAGCCTGCGACCCGGGCTGCGACGTCCCTTGAGTTGAGTCTTGAACCCTTTTTGGGTAGGACCCATATCCGGATGTATTCGAGTCTCCACTCTGCCGCGCCGGCACAGGCTTTCGACTTTGCATTCCATTCATCGTAGCCAAAGCCCTAGGCTGCCCCGTCCTACTCAGACTATCCTTCTGTAATCCAAGATTTCTTTTACTCTCGTCCAGTTGGCCCTAGGTACAGAGGCATCCGCAGTGAGTTTCGTCCAAGAAGCGCGACTCCGATCCGCCTCGCCGTCAAACCGAGTATTTAAAGCTCAAAGGGCCATATTAACCTCTCGAAAAATTGCGCTGTGACTCTGCACAGTGAGGCCTGGCCTTGTCCCTCTGACCGCGCGGATGGTTTCCGTCCCTTTGTTCCCAACTCCTGCCAGTCAATCCTGCAACGACCAGAAAGCAAATGTTGGCAAAGCAAAGTGTTCAGCAATGGGGCAACGTCACTATAAAAGAGGAACAGCAAAAATATCTTGAACAAGGGATCTGTACTATAGACAAATCGGGCTCTGATGTTCGGGCGTCGTTAGTTTAATATGCTAGCAGGGAATGCCGAGAATAGCAGGGGGCAGTGCTAATTTGAGATCCGCCTCGGCAGGATTTGCAACACTGTTGGTTGCAAACTGTTACGAGGCTGAGCAATGGGCTTTCCCCGTAAAACTTTGAATGCATGGCACTTTATGTGACGTATCGCATGATCACTTTTACGAGCTGCTAGGAACGGCCCGAGAATGAGGAAGAACTGATTAGTATATCTTTTCGCTATGCTATTTCTCTATCCACGTGACCTCCCGAATGCTCCCTACTCAAAAATCCATCTTTCAACTGAACGCCCATTCCCAATATATGCTACCACTTTCCAATATGTACGTTATGCCTTCCCCCCCGGTATTCAAATGCTCTTTTCAAAACTTTATCGCTCATCGCTTAAACATATACAATCCATACATGCCTCCAACTTCCGCGCAGGCAACTGGTACTTTTCTCATTCCCCAGTATGTCGCTCCCATTTTCCAGGTCCTACGCCCGTCATCAGGCCGCGCTTCGGATTCTCCTGCGGAGTTGCTCTTCGTCTTTGCCATGTCTCTTACGAGCCAGCCTCTTCTTCCCGCCTCTTTGACGACCCATCCAAAATGTTTGCAGACATGTTCTTTCTCCTTCAATTTGTCGAACGCTTTTGTTCCCACCTCAATAACCTCTAGTGGCAGAGTCCCAAACTTCAAGATGCTTGTCTGTGAACCGAAAAGCAGTCCAAAGTCCAGCTGATTGACTTCCAAGTCTGAGATATCCAAGTATCGTAGGGTGTGTGGAATCCAGGGTTCACTCTCATCCTCTTCATTTGAAGACGGCACAAGTAGAGAGGCTACATCCTCATATGGCAGGTTCCTGCCAATGCCAAGTTCCTCGAGATATTTCGTAAGCGGTAGGAGGAGGCGTAAGTGGTTGTGAGACATTTTGCTACCCTTTATAATTAAAGACTTCAGAGTGCTCGGCATTTTGGGGAGTAGCGCAGTGACATTGTGTTCATCAAGCATCTCATGGCTCTTGGCGTCCATCAGTAGGTTAAGATATATTAATGTATCCTTAACGGCTGGATGTGTGCCAAGAAATTCTACCACTCCTTCCCCTGAGAGGGAGGAGCATTTGCTCAGGTTGAGATGCGTAAGTCGGGCTGACCTAGGAATCAATGCAAGAGCCCCATCTGTGATGCGCGTGTGCGTAACATCCAGGTGCGTTAAGTGGGGAAGACGCGGGAGGAGTGATTCAAAGATGGCCGAAGGTAAAATTGAGCACTCGTGCAAACTCAGTCGCGTGATTGGCAGGACTTGTGGCAAGTCTAGAGAGCGTGCGCTTCTGAACACCATCATCATCGCATCTCGAAATGGTGTTGAAGAGCTAGCACAGAAGTCCAGCGCTTGTAGACGGGGCATTTCAAAGAGCTTGCGGATGACGTCTGCACTGAGGTCTTCATCGATATGCTCTTGGGCCAGAAACTCTCGGAGGTTAGGGAGTAGCTCGAGACATTGCAACAGAGTCTGGGGCGTCAAATTTTGGGTTTCAGCTCGCTGGCGTGCAGTCATGCCAGCCCCTGTAGGGTTGAAGTGTGAGAAATCAAGTCGGCGAACAATCGTTCCCAGAGCGGGATGCGCAGCCACATGAGCTAGGAATTTGCGGAAGACGTTTGAGTGCGGAATGGTGACTTGGCTGTACAGAGTGGCCAGCGTGGCCGCATGCAGTGCTCGTGACGTGAGAAGTAGCGACATCAGATCGATATTCCGAGGCTGGAATCCATTAGGTGGAATGTCAGTAACCAGTTGGTCGATAATATTGCCTGTAGGATAGTCAGTATTTATGTTTAACGTTCTAAGACGGAAGATGTGGATGATAAATACCTAGTAATTCCATGGGCAGCCTCTCGAGAAGTGACTGTCCAGCCTCGCTTCTAGGCTTCTTCCCCGTCGTTTGCTTGTTAGCAGGTAATTCCCAAGCAAATCCCTTGCTCAGGATCCTAAGATCCCCAAAGGATCTACTAGCAGCTCTGCCACCAACCGTGATCTGCTTCCAGCCCCGGAATCCTTCGCATGGGCAAATGAATGCATTCAACATTGAGTATGGGTTCGTCAAGGCCATCGGAGCATTAAATGTATGTGATTGATAGCCCTCTATTTCTAAATTGTTCTCCTCGGAAGCGGAGTCATCAATAGCTTCCTCAGAAGCTCGTGCGTAAGAAGAAACTTTAGAATCGATAAAAGACTGAGCGATAGCACTTCTATCCTCTTTAAAAGATGCGAAAGATGTTCGTTCCTGGCGATCGGAAACCGGTGGTGTTGCCGTATGCTTTCGAAGCAGCGGGTATATTAAAGAATTTGATGTTTTCGCCTTCAGTGCCTCTGGCGACTGTATTGGAGTTATTGCCATTGTCATTGTTTCCATTTTGGCTGTTTACGCTGCTTTGCTATATAGTATTATTGTGATGAAAAATAGTCCAGGTACTAAACCGTGATATCAAATATCGCAATCGCGAAAAGGAGTTGAATAGGAAAAATTTAGTCAGAGGTCGTAAATCTTAGTCAAGAATATGCAAATAGAATGCGGGGAAGGAGGGAAGACTTGGCAGCTAGCAGACGCTTCTCATAAAGACTTAATCAATTTTAGTAGGAGAGAGTTGGCAGAGAGGAGTTCTTGTATTTGAAAGGTGTTT
>Ga0335072_10004784_pt1 | contig 20005 bp, 22 predicted proteins | sample Lox_Sample_21_FD_206725 | JGI IMG/M metagenome (GOLD analysis project Ga0335072, IMG submission 206725) | Soil microbial communities from Loxahatchee National Wildlife Refuge, Florida, United States - Lox_Sample_2.1 | ecosystem: Environmental > Terrestrial > Soil > Wetlands | place: USA...
CGCCGACCAGCGCCGGCAGAGAGGCCGAGTGATGCGGATCGCGGAACGGGCGCTGACGCATCAGCCTGCCTTCGCGCAGCAGCCCGGCCACCGAATGGATCACGCTGACCTCGAGCGCCTCGGCCGGATCGAGCGGCGGCAACAGGCCCGGAAGCCGCGCCGCCAGCATCGACTTGCCCGAGCCGGGAGGGCCTATCATGAGGAGATTGTGGCCGCCGGCCGCCGCCACTTCGAGGGCGCGCTTGGCGGTCTCCTGGCCTTTCACATCCTTCAGGTCGAGCGGACTTGGCCCGGGCTCGGCGATCCGCGGCTCGGGCGGGCTCAATACCTGCGTGCCCTTGAAGTGATTGACGAGCGCCAACAGCGACGGCGCCGCCAACACCTCGAGCCCATGCGCCCAGGCCGCCTCGCCACCGCACGCGGCCGGACATAAGAAGCCGCGCGCGCCCCGCAACGCCGCCATTGCCGCCGGCAATACGCCTGCCACCGGCAAGAGCGAGCCGTCGAGCGACAGTTCGCCCATCGCGACATAGGCCTCGATCTCGTCCGCCGGCAGCACGCCCATCACGCCGAGGAGACCGAGCGCGATCGGCAGGTCGAAATGGCTGCCCTCTTTCAGGAGATCGGCCGGCGCCAGATTGACCGTGATGCGCCGCGGCGGAAGGGCCAGTCCCATCGCGGCCAAAGCCGCGCGCACGCGTTCGCGGGATTCGCCGACCGCCTTGTCGGGAAGCCCGACGATCGTGAAGGCCGGCAGGCCCGACGTGATGGTGACCTGCACCTCGACATCGACCGCCTCGACACCCTGGAATGCCGCCGTGCGGACCCGCGCGACCAACTGTCCCCCGCCTTTCGAGTGCGGTCGAGCCTACCGGAAGCGGTTCCCCCTTCCTAGCGGCGCTTGACCGGCAGAGGGTGGGCCGCCTTTATTGGGGCCATCCACCCTTTGCCGCGCTGGGAGGCGCCGCCATGGCCCGGGATTTCGAGGACCATTGCTGGAGCGACATCGTTCCCGCCGATATCTTGGACATCTATTCGCATTATATCCGTCCCGTCTCGGTCGGGCCGGCGCCGGCGCTCCTTGCGATCGACCTTTACGAGCTTGCCTATGAGGGCGGCGCGCGCAAAGTGTCGGAGCTTCACCACACTTATCCCAGCTCGTGCGGCGAGCATGCTTTCGCCGCGATCGAGCCGACCAAGCGGCTCTTCGAGGCATCGCGCCGCGCCGGGCTGCCGATCTTCTATTCGACCGGCGACACGCGCGCCGAAAGCCGGCCCCATCGCGTGACCGCCACGCGCCGTCAGGGCACTCCGACCGCGCCCGAGCTGTTCGCGATCCGACCCGAGTTCCGTCCCCAGCCGGGCGACGTCGTCATCACGAAACAGCGCGCCAGCGCGTTCTTTGGAACGCCCTTGACCGCGCACCTCACCCAGCTCGGCGTGCGCACTACGATCATCTGCGGCGAAAGCACGTCGGGATGCGTGCGGGCGACCGCGGTCGATGCCTATTCGCACGGCTTCAATGTCGTGCTGGTCGAGGAATGCTGCTTCGACCGCTCGATCCTGTCGCACAAGGTCAATCTGTTCGACCTGCATCACAAATACGCCGACGTCCTGCATCTGGACGAGGTGGTGACGCATCTCGCGGGATTGACGCCGCGGATGGCCGGCTGAGCGCGCGGATGGAAACGCCCGTCGACGAGGTCAGGGCCGAGCCGGTCCGGGCTCCGCCCTCCGACGCGCTCTGGCGCGCGGTAGAGCCGTTTTTCCGCAGCCGCGCGCGCGGCGCGCTCTCCATCGTCGGCGGGCTCGCGATCTGGGAGTTCTTGAGCCGCGTCGTCGTCAACAACGCGCTGTTCCTTGCGGCGCCGACGCAGATCGTCGGTGCGCTCGTCCATCTCAGCGAATCCGGCGAGCTGCAATATCACATCGCGATCAGCGGCCTCGAGTTCATCATCGGCTATGTGATCGCGAGCGTCCTCGGCATCGCGCTGGGCGTTGGCATGGCCGGCAGCCCCACCATCAAGCAGATGGCGCAGCCCTGGGTCTCGGGCCTTTATGCGACGCCCACGATCGCGTTGGCGCCCTTGTTCATCCTGTGGTTCGGCATCGGCATCTGGTCGAAGGTGATCGTGGTCGTGACCCTGGTGCTGTTCCCGGTGACCATCAACACCGAGACCGGCCTGCGCCAGACCAGCGAGCGGCTTGCCGAGATGCTGCGCAGCTTTGGCGCCACGCGCCAGCAGATCTTCTGGAAGCTGTCGCTTCCGTCGGCGACGCCGTTCGTGCTGGCGGGACTGAAGCTGGGCATTGGCCGCGGCCTGATCGGCGTCGTGGTGGCGGAGCTGTTCGGGTCGCGCGCCGGATTGGGGCGGCTCATCAGCCAATCGGCCGACAGCTTCAACATGCCCGAATTGTTCGCGGGCGTCGTGGTGCTGGCCGTCGCCGGCATCGTCATGACCGCCGGATTCTCGTGGCTCGAGGGCAAGCTCGTGCCGTGGACCAAGGATTGATCATGGGCGACAAGCTCACCGTCGCGCGCATCGGCAAGAATTTCGGCACGCTCGAGGCGCTGCGCGGCATCGATTTCTCGATCGCGGCCGGCGCGTTCGTGTCGATCGTCGGTCCCTCGGGATGCGGCAAGACCACGTTCCTGCGCATCGTCGCGGGGCTCGAGCCCGCCAGCACGGGCGAGGTCCGGATCGACGGACGCCGGGTCACGGGGCCGGGCGCCGACCGCGGCTTCGTGTTTCAGCAGGACAGTCTCCTCCCCTGGCGCACGGTGCTTGCCAACGCCTTCATCGGCCCCGAGATCGCCGGCAAGACCGGCGAGCCGGAGCGCCGCCGCACGCTCGAGCTTCTGCGGCTCGTCGGCCTCGGCGGGTTCGAGAATTACGTCCCGAAGCAGCTTTCGGGCGGCATGCGGCAGCGCGTCAACCTGGCGCGCGCGCTTGCCATCGACCCCGATATCCTGCTGATGGACGAGCCGTTCTCGGCGCTCGATGCGCAAAGTCGCGAGATCATGCAGACCGAGCTTCTGCGCATCTGGGAAAAAGGGCGCAAGACCGCGCTCTTTGTGACGCACCAGATCGACGAGGCGGTATTCCTGTCCGACCGGGTCCTGGTGTTTGCCCGCCGGCCCGGCCGCGTGCAGGAACAAGTGGAGATCGACCTGCCGCGCCCGCGGACCCTCGCGGTGAAGCGCACGCCCGAGTTCGTGGCCTATGTCGACCGCATCTGGAAGCTGATCGAGAACGATGTCCGGGAATCGGTGCTTCACGAGCATGTCTAGCGCGCCGCCCGTGCTAGACTGACGTACCGGAGGCAGTCCTTGTGACGGAAGAACGCGTCGAGCGGCGGCTGGCCGCGATCCTGTGCGCCGATGTCGCGGGTTATTCGCGGCTCATGGGCCTCGACGAGGAGGGCACGCTTGCCGCCTTGAAGGCGCATCGGCGCGAGGTGATCGATCCCGTGATCGCCGAGTATCAGGGCCGCGTCGTCAAGACCACCGGCGACGGCATGCTGATCGAGTTCGCCTCGGTCGTCGATGCGGTGCGCGCCGCCGCGGAGGCGCAGGCGCAAATGGCGGTCCGCAACGCCAACGTGCCCGATGACAGGCGCATCGCGTTCCGGATCGGCATCAATCTCGGCGACATCATCGTCGATGACGGCGACATTTTCGGCGACGGCGTCAATGTGGCTGCGCGGCTCGAAGCCCTCGCCGAGCCCGGCTCCATCTGCGTCAGCGGCGCGGTGCACGAACAGCTGGGCGACCGGCTCGAGCTCTCCTACACCGATCTCGGCGAGCACAGCGTCAAGAACATCGCGCGGCCGATCCATGTGTTCCGCGTCGGCGCACTGCACCTCGCCGAGGCGGCGGCGGCGCCGGCGGTCGTGCCGGCGCGCCCGTCGCGGCCCTCGATCGCGGTCCTGCCGTTTGCCAATCTGAGCGGTGATCCGGAGCAGGACTATTTCGCCGACGGCATGATCGAGGACATCATCACCGGGCTGTCGCACATCAAATGGCTGTCGGTGATCGCGCGCAACTCGAGCCTCGTCTACAAGGGCAAGGCGGTCGACCTGAAGCAGGTGGGACGCGAGCTCGACGTGCGCTATCTCCTCGAAGGCAGCGTGCGCCGCGTGGGCAACCGCGTTCGCATCACCGCGCAACTCATCCAGGCCGAGACCGGCAGCCATCTGTGGGCCGAGCGCTATGATCGCGACCTGACCGACATCTTCGCGCTCCAGGACGAGATCACGCTCGCCGTCGTCGCCGCGATCGAACCCAATGTGCGCGCCGCCGAGATCGAGCGCGTGCGCCACACAAGGCCCGACAATCTCGATGCCTATGACCTCATCCTGCGCGCGCTTCCCTTCGCCCCGCCCAATGCGGCGCCGGGCGAGACCGATGCCGCGATCTCGCTCCTCGAGCGCGCGCTCGAGCTGGAGCCACGGATCGCCAACGCGCACGCGCTGCTCGCGCGCTGTTTTCAGGCCCGGTATGTGGGGCGCGGACAGCATGACGAGGACCGGAACGCGGCCATTCTGCATGCCAACCGGGCGCTCGAGCTCGGCATCGATGATGCGTCGGCGCTCGCAAGCGCGGGCTTCGTCGTCTATCTTCTGGAGCACGACACCGAGCGCGCCTGCGCGGCGTTCGAGCGCGCGCTGGCCCTCAACCCGTCATCGATGATGGCGCTGACCTTCAGCGCGCTCACGCTCGCGTTCCAGGCCGAAACCGATCGCGCGATCGAGCGTGCCGAGCTCGCCATCAAGCTCAGCCCGTTCGACGCCATGTTGTTCGGCCCCTATACCGCGCTGGCGGCGGCCCACATCATCGCCGGCCGGCCCGAAGAAGGCGCCGCCGCCGCGCGGCACGCGATTCAGCTCAGCCCCCGGTTCTCGCTGTCGCACGTGTGGCTGACCATCGCGCTCGTCGAGATGAACGACCTCGCGGCGGCGAAGGCGGCCGGTCAGAAGCTTCTGGAGGTCGAGCCGGAATTCACCATCTCGGGCTTTGCGAAGCTCGCGCCGAGCGACGGGCGCAGCCTGGTCATCTCGAGGTTGAGCAAGGCAGGGTTGCCGGCATAGCGTCGGCGCGGCCGTTGCGGCCACGGCAGCCATCGAGGAAAAGCGTCACGGTCTGGCGCACAGACCGCTCGATTTCCTTTTGGCTCATGCGCGGCGCCAGGCCCAGCGCGCTGCGGCATGGGGCGGCAAGCACCATGGCGACGAATTGCTCGGCGGCGAAGACGGGATCGTCGAGCAGAAGGGTCCCGCGCTCGACCTCGCGCGCGAAGAGCTTGGCAAGCCGGCCGCCGCCCGACCGGCTCGGCTCGGTGATGATCCGGGCAAGCTCGGGGAAATGCGGCGCCTCGGCGACGATGACGCGGTAAAGCCGCAGAGCCTCGTCCGACAGCGCCGCGGCCAGTATCTGGTGCGCCGCCCAGCTCAGCGTCTCTTCAAGCGGCGCCGGCTCCATCAGCTTCGCCTCGAACGGCACCGCCCATTGGCTCATGAGATGCCGGATCACCGCGCGGAACAAGTCGGCCTTGTCGCGGAAGCGATGATAGAAGGTGCGCTTCGCGATGCCGGCCTTGGCGGCGATCGCTTCGATGCTCGTGGCGCCGAACCCGTCGGCGAGGAAGAGCCTCGTCGCCACGGTGACGATCCGGTCGCCCAAGGCGGCCGCGTCGGCGCGGGTCGGCCGGCCGCCGTGACGGGCAGCCGGCCTGATCTCATCCGCGTCCATGCCGATCCCGATCATCAGCGGTAGTAGTAGCCGCCGTGCCAGTAGCCGTGCGGCGGCGGGCCGTAATAGCCGCCAGCCGGATAAACCACGCAGCCCGACAGCAGGGCCGCCAACGCCCCGATCGCCAGGATCGGCGTCAGCCGGCGCAATCCGCGTGTGGTTTTAAGCGACGTTTTGACGGACATGGTCTGCTCCTTTCCAGCCTTTCCCGGCCCTCTGGGGCCCGGTCGCTGGCGCCGTGCTCTCCTCGGGCATCAACGCTTCGACCTTCCCTTTGTCATACGCGATAAAATATAAAACGCGCCCGTCGCGTTCCAAAATATTTCTTTGATATCTGAATATTGTCACGGGGATGTTTGTGGCAGACGCCGCTTTATCAAGCCTGGGCAGCGCGATGTCCCATTTTGGTTCTTTGCGCCAAATCAGACCCATCGCTAGGAATTCGGCCATCGGCCGTGACCCGAATGCGGCCTGCCGCCGTTCCGCGTCCCTGGCGCGGCAAACCGGCCGGCATCGCCGTCAAGAACCGGCAATCGACGCTCAAACCCGCAGCGAAAGGTTCCTAGCCATGCGTTCCTTCATCGACCGGACCGCCACGATGGCGGCCGCATCCGCTTTTCTCGGCGCCTGCCTGCTTGTCTTGCCGCTGGGTGCTTCGGCGCAGCAATCGACGCCGCCGATGTCGCCATCCCCGGCCCCCGCGGCAACGATGAGCGCGCCTGCGGCCCCGGCCGCCAAATCCACCCGATCGAGCAAGGTCGAGGCGCGCATCAAGAGCCTTCACGCGCAGCTCAAGATCACGCCCGACGAGGAGCAGGATTGGTCGGTGGTCGCGCAGACCATGCGCGACAATGCGCAGAAGATGGACGAGCTCGTTCAAGAGCGCCAGGAGAAGCTCGGCACCTTGAACGCCGTCGACGACATGAAGTCTTATCAGGCGATCGCCCAGGCGCATGCCGACGGCATGCAAAAGCTCGTGCCGGCCTTCGAAGCGCTTTATGAGAAGATGCCCGCCGCGCAGCAGAAGCGCGCCGACGTGGTGATCAACGAACGCACGACGGCGCGCCGGGGCCCGGCCAGCCGAAAGGGCTGAGTCATGCCGCGAACCGTTCCGCGCTGGCGCCGGCTGCGCTTGGCCGTCGCCGCGTTGGCCGTGACGGCGATCGCCGGCGGCTTAGCGGCGCCTTCGGTTGCCGCTCCGCGCGATCGTGGGCGCCATCCGGTGCACCATGGCTATCGTCGACCGCCGCCGGCTTACGGCTATGGCGTCCCGACCTATGTTCCGGCGCCGCCGCCGCTCGTCTATTCGCCGCCGGCCTACGCGTCGCCGTTCAGTCTGGGATTGTCGTTCAATATACGCTGACGCGCCGGATCGATGGCGCGGGCGTGCCCGGTTTCGGCGAGAAGCCGGTCAACCAGCGCCTCGACCCGCTCCAGCCGCGCCTCGAAGGCGGGCGCCGGATCCTCGTCGATCAGAGCCTTCAGGCGCTCGCGGAAGCGGGGTTCGATCCTGAGCCGCGCGGCGATGGCGCGCACAAGCGGCTTATCGCCGGGCGTGACGCGCACATTGGTTTGGACCGTCGTCATGGTTAGCGGCCTCCGGACCGGATTAGGCAGGCTCCTCGACGGGTAGATACGACGAGTTTCGGCGCTCGGATCGACGCCCGCACCTTATTTGGAGGAGGATGAAGCGGCGATCCTGGCGCGCCAGCGTCCCAGCGCGTCCTTCAGCGTGCCGGCAAAGCTGACGCGCTCGGCCGGAGCAAGGAAGCGTCCCAGCTCGACGCGGCGCCCATGGGATGCGACGGTCAGCGCGCCACGCTCGTCCGAAGGATCGAGCGAGACACGGAGCCAAAAAGGCTCGAACTGCCAGTGTCGGCGTTCGCCGCGGACGGAGACGCGGTCGACGGTAAGCGCCTGGTCGGTCAGGCGGACCCGTTCATGCTGTTTCGCGCTGCGGTAGCTTGCCTTCAGGGCGACATAGACGAGAAGCACGTCGAGCCCGAAAAAGCCGAAGATCGGCCAGGCTCCGACGATGACGCAAACGATCCCGACCAGGACGCTCAGCGCGGCAAGGCCCGCCATGATGATGATGAAGGCGCGCGGCGGCAGGCTGCGATGGGGGTTCAGCACGGAATCGAGGAAGACGTGCCCATCCTCGGGGGGATCGATATCCGCCATTTGCAGCCCTTTGACGCGGAAAGCATAAAACCCGCGCCCAGCGGCTTCAAGCCGCACCCCTTAATAATACGTTAACCAAACCTACATGACCATCACTCGCCCGATGCGGCGAGGGGAGGCTTTCGTGGCCGTCCAGCATGACCAACTCTTTGCGGTCGATCGCGATCGCTCGCCACTGCGCTATCGCGGCGCTAGCCTCGTGATATTGGCACTCAGCCTTGCCGGCTGGATCGCGTTCATCCTTGGCTTTATGGCGCTCTTGCGGCTGTCGTTCTGATCCCCATGCGACGGTGCACCGCACCCTGACCCAAAAGTGATCCGAGGCTAAAGCGTCGGCGTAGAGTAGGCTGCGCACACGCTACCGCGCTTCGTCGACGAGGGGGCGCAGCGGTTCGTCCAGAGCCAAACGAATGCTGCCACAGGCTGATGGTTCCGGTCGGGATCGCTACCGTTTCCTCAAGGGGGGCCGTTGCTGAGACTGTTTCGCCATTATCTGTCTGGCCCGGCACTGTTTTTGTGCCTGTGCGAATTCACCGTCGTGGCGCTTGCCTTGTACGTGGCGGCCACGGTCCTGGTGCCGCCTGACGCCCAGACCGGCGCGCCGGTGGCACGCTATCTCGCCGCCGCGCTGGTGCCGGCCTTCGTCAATGCCGTGCTGATGTACTCGATGGGCCTTTACGATGTGCGGCATGTCGCCAATCTTCGCCGCGCCTTGCCTCGGCTCGCGGTCTGTCTGTGCGTGGGCGCGCCGCTTCTTGGCAGCACCCTCGTCTCCAACAGCACGACCGGTAACGAATTCGTGTTCTATGCGACCTGGACCGGCCTGGTCGTGACCTGCGTGCTGGTCGGGCGGATCGTCGCGATCCCGCTTTCCCGGTCGCGCTTTCCCGGCCGCCGGGTCCTCGTCATGGGCGCTGGACGCCTCGCCGCCGAGATCGAGCAGATGATGAAGACGCAGAGCCGCTCGGGAACGGAGGTGGTGGGCTACGTCGCGGCCGACGACGACATGTTCGAGGTGCCGGAGTCCCGCGTCACCACCAGCCGCTCGAAGCTCAAGGATATCGCGCGCGAGACCGGGGCCACCGAGATCGTGGTTGCGCTCGACGACCGGCGTGGCATGCCGCTTCAGCCGCTGCTCGACGCGCGGATGGAGGGCATCACCGTCACGCCCCACCTGAATTTCTGGGAGCGGGAGACCCGGCGGCTCAACCTCGCCTCGCTCGATCCGGGCTGGCTCATCTATGGCGACGGGTTCCATTTCGGGTCGTTGACCAACCGAGTGCTGAAGCGCCTCCTGGACATTCTCGCCAGCTTGACCCTGCTCGTGCTGACGCTGCCGACCCTGCTGCTTGCGGCGATCGCGATCAAGCTCGAAGGAAAAGGGCCGGTCTTCTACCGTCAGGAACGTGTCGGGCGCCGCGGCCGGACCTTCCACATCTACAAGTTCCGCACCATGCGGGTCGATGCCGAACAGACCATTGGGCCGCAATGGGCCACGGTCAAGGACCCCCGGGTGACACGCGTTGGCAGCTTCTTGCGGCGGATGCGGATCGACGAGCTGCCGCAGATCATGAACGTGCTCAAAGGCGAAATGAGCCTTGTGGGTCCCCGGCCGGAACGTCCGACCTTCGTCGAGAGCCTCAACGCCCAGATCCCTTTCTATAACGAGCGCCATGCGGTTCGGCCCGGCATCACCGGCTGGGCCCAGGTCAGCTACCCGTATGGGGCATCGACCGAGGATGCCCGCGAGAAGCTGTCTTACGACCTCTATTACATCAAGAACTTCAGCTTCGTGTTCGATCTCCTGATCCTGCTGTCGACCGCCCGGGCCGTGTTCTTCGACGACGGCGCCCGCTGATTGTTAAGGAACGTTGACGGAAAAGTTTACACTTTTGCCTCAACGTTGCCTGTGTGTAACTGTATGTATCTAGCATATATAGCCAAATTTATCCTTGGCCTCGATCTTGCTTGGCGAACCCCCGAGGGGTGTGCCATGGAAGACCTGGACGGTACGGTGACGTCACCAGCGGAATGGCGGGAGAAGAATAGGGGGCTGATGCTCGCCCTGAGCGCCTGCCTCGCCCTGTGGCTGTTCACGATCTGGCTGGTGATCCGGTAACCGGTTTGCTGTTGGCTGCGTTTTGACGTGCGCCCAGCGGTCCTCCAGGATCGGAGGATGACGAAGTCCGATGCGGAGAAATTCTTCGCCCTTTTGGCGAAGGATCGGCCCGACCCCACAACCGAACTCGACTACATAACCCCTTACACGTTGCTGGTCGCCGTGGTGCTATCGGCCCAGGCGACCGACGTAAGCGTGAACCGGGCCACCGAGGCGCTGTTCCGGGTGGCGGACACGCCCGACAAGATGCTCGCGCTCGGCGAGGCGCGGCTCACCGAGTATATCCGCACGATCGGGCTCTTCCGGACCAAGGCCAAGAACGTGATCGCGCTGTCGCGGATCCTGGTCGAGCAGTATGCCGGCGAGGTCCCAAAGACCCGCGAGGCCCTCGAAGCGCTCCCCGGCGTCGGGCGCAAGACCGCGAATGTGGTCCTGAACGTCGCGTTCGGCGAGCCGACGATCGCGGTCGACACCCACATTTTCCGGGTCGGCAACCGCACCGGCCTCGCACCCGGGAAGACGCCGCGCCAGGTCGAGGATGGGGTCGAGCGCATCGTGCCGGACGCCTACCGGCGGGGTGCGCACCACTGGCTCATTCTGCACGGGCGCTATGTCTGCCTCGCGCGCAAGCCGCGCTGCGAGGTGTGCGTGGTGAAGCAGCTTTGCGCTTATGCAAAGGCCCAGGACGCCGCTAGCCGAGCCCCAGCACGTCCTTCATCCCGTAAAGCCCGGGCGGGCGCCCCACGGCCCAGCACGCCGCCCGCACCGCGCCGCGCGCGAAAATCCGCCGGCTCCCGGCGCGGTGCGTAAGAACGATCTGCTCGCCCTCGGCGGCGAAAATCACGCTGTGCTCGCCCACCACGTCGCCGCCGCGCAAGGCCGCGAACCCGATATCGCCGCGGCGGCGCTCGCCGGTGATCCCGTCTCGCGCGCGCCGGCTGCGGGCTGAAAAATCGATCCCGCGCGCCTCGGCCGCCTCCCGGCCCAGGGCAAGCGCCGTGCCCGACGGCGCGTCGACCTTGTGGCGATGGTGCATCTCGACGATCTCGATGTCGTAGCCGTCGTCAAGTCGCGCGGCCACCTGGCGGACCAGCCCGAGAAGCAGATTGACGCCGAGGCTCATATTGGGGGAATGCACGATCGCCGTGCCTTTGGCCGCCGCGAGCAAAGCGGCCTCGCCTGCCGCGTCGAGCCCGGTCGTGCCGATGACGAGCGGCTTGCCTTGACGCGCGGCTTCGGCGGCGTGGCGGACCGCCGCGTCGGGCGCGGTGAAATCGACCACCACGTCCGACGAAGCGAAGAGCGAGGCCGGATCGTCGCCCGCGACCACGCCCAGCGCGCCCAAACCGGCAAGCTCGCCAAGGTCGCGGCCGATCACGGGGCTGGCTTTGGCCTCGATCCCGCCCGCGACATGGCAGCCCGCGGTTTCCTCTATCTCGGCGATCAGCATCCGACCCATCCGTCCGCCGCAGCCGGTGATACCGATCGCGATCTCCGCCATTGCCCGCCTCCTGTCCCTAGGCGCGAGGGGTTACCGGTGCGTGCGGCACTTGACAAGAGGCGCCCTTCCCAGGGCGCGATGGTTCCATTAGAGAAGCCGCCTCATGGCCCTTCTGCGATCGGTTGCCACCGTCGGCTCCTATACGATGATGAGCCGCGTCCTCGGCTTCGTCCGCGATATGCTGACCGCGGCGCTGTTGGGCGCGGGGCCGGTGACGGATGCCTTCTTCGTCGCGCTGCGCCTGCCGAACCTGTTCCGCTCGCTGTTCGCCGAAGGCGCGTTCAGCGCCGCCTTCGTCCCGCTTTTTGCCGGGGTCGTGGCGCGCGAAGGCCGGGACGCGGCGCGGCTGTTCGCCGAAGACGCGCTCGCGGCGCTGTTGGCGGCGCTCGCGGTCTTCCTTGTTGCCGGCGAGATCGTGGCGCCCTCACTGCTCCGGGTGCTGGCGCCAGGCTTCGAGACCGAGCCCGCCACTTTCGCGCTGTGCGTCCATCTGACCCGCATCACGTTCCCTTATCTGCTCTTCATTTCGCTGGTGGCGCTGCAAGGGGGCGTGCTCAATTCCGTCGAGCGGTTCGCCGCCACTGCGGCGACGCCCGCGCTTCTCAACATCTTCCTCATCGCCGCGCTGTTCCTGGTGCGCCCGGCGAGCGGTGCGACGCTGGCCTGGGCGGTGACGCTTGCCGGGTTTGCGCAGTTCCTGTGGCTTATGGGGTCATGCGCCCAGGCCGGGCTCGCGCTGCGGCTGCCGCGCCCCAGAGTCTCGCCGGCGGTGCGGGAGCTGATTCGGCTCATGCTGCCCGGCGTGTTCGGTGCCGGCGCGATGCAGCTCAACCTGGTCATCTCGACCGCGGTCGCCTCGCTGCTGCCCTCGGGTGCGGTCTCCTATCTCTACTATGCCGACCGGCTCGAGCAGCTTCCGCTGGGCGTCGTCGGGTTCGCGGTCGGCACGGCGATCCTGCCGCCGCTATCGCGCCAGGTGCGGCTTGGCGACCAGGCCGGCGCCAACGACACGCAGAATCGCGGGCTCGAGCTTGCCTGCCTGTTGACCCTCCCCGCGGCCGTGGCGCTGGGCGTCGCGGCGTGGCCGATCCTCCATGTCCTGTTCGAGCGCGGCGCGTTCGGCCCTGCCGAGACCCATGCGACCGCGGGCGCGCTGGCCGCTTATGCCGCCGGATTGCCGGCCTTCGTTCTGGTGAAGGTGATGGCGCCGGGATTTTTCGCCCGCCATGACACCAAGACCCCGGTCAAGATCGCGTTCGCCGCGATCGGCGCCAACATCCTGCTGACGACGACGTTGGGGCTCATGACGCCGCTGGCCCATGTCGGCGTCGCCATGGCGACCTCGGCCGCAGGGTGGGTAAATTCGCTGCTGCTCGCCTATCTCTTGCACCGGCGCGGCCACTTCTCGCTCGACGCGCGGGCGCGCAAGACTTTGCCGCGGATGCTGGCCGCGGCGCTCGGCATGGGCGCGGTGGTGCTGGCGCTCGAGCGCGCGCTGATGCCGGCCTTCGAGGCGGGGCTGGTGACGCGGCTTCTGGCGCTGACGGCGCTCGTGTCCGCCGGGTTCGTGAGCTTTGCCGTGCTCGCGGTCGCGCTGGGGGCGGCACCCTGGGGTGATGTGAAGCAGCGTCTCAAACGGGCCTAAGGAGGAAGCGATGTATGTTCCCGCGCATTTCGCCGAGACGCGCGTGCCGGTGCTGCACGACGCGATCCGCCGGTCCGGCATCGCGACGCTCGTCACGGCCGGCAGCGGCGGCCTCGAGGCCAGCCACATCCCGATGCTGCTCGATCCCGACCCCAAGCCTTATGGCACGCTGCTCTGCCACGTCGCGCGCGACAACCCGCAATGGCGGCACGCCGGCGAGGGCGAAAGCCTCGCGATCTTCTTGGGGCCCGATGCCTATGTCTCGCCGTCGACCTACGCGTCGAAGGCCCGCAACCCCCGCGTCGTGCCGACCTGGAACTATGTCGCGATCCACGCTTATGGGCGGCTTCAATGGTTCGACGACGAGGCGCGGCTGCGCGATCTCGTTTCGCGCCTGACGCAGCGTCAGGAAGCGTCGCGCGAAAAGCCCTGGGCGGTCGATGACGCGCCCGACGACTATGTCCGCGGGATGCTGCGGGCGATCATCGGATTGGCGCTGCCGATCACCCGGCTCGAGGGGAAGTGGAAGATGAGCCAGAACCGCCCGCCCGAGGACCGTGTCAGCGCCGCCGCGGCGCTGACGCGCGACGGCAACGAGGATATCGCGTCGCTGATCACCGGCGCGAGCAGGCGCCAGGCGCTTGACCCTTGACGTGACGGCGGCGATAAGGCCGCATGAATCGCATCTTCTCGGGCGTTCAGCCCACCGGCAATCTTCATCTCGGCAATTATCTCGGCGCGATCCGCAACTGGGTGCGGCTTCAACGCGACTTCGACTGCATCTTCTGCATCGTCGATCTGCACGCGCTGACCCTGCCGCAGGACCCGGCGCAGCTCAAGGCTCAGACGCGCGAGGTGACGGCCGCCTATATCGCCGCGGGGATCGATCCCGAGCGCTGCGTCATCTTCAATCAGAGCACCGTCTCCGGCCATGCGGAGCTTGCGTGGCTCTTGGGGTGCCTCACGCCGCTCGGCTGGCTCAATCGCATGACGCAGTTCAAGGAGAAGGCCGGCAAGGAGCGTGACAATGCCGGGCTCGGCCTTTACGCCTATCCCGTGCTGATGGCGGCCGACATCCTGCTTTACAAGGCGACGCATGTGCCGGTCGGCGAGGACCAGAAACAGCATTTGGAGCTGTCGCGCGACATCGCCGGCGCGTTCAACCGGCGCTATGAGGTGGAGTTCTTCCCGCTGCCCGAGCCGATGATCTTCGGCACGGCGACGCGGGTGATGAGTCTGCGCGACGGCACGAAGAAAATGTCGAAATCCGACACATCGGACTTCTCGCGCCTCAACATGACCGACGACGCCGATGCGATCGCGCTCAAGATCCGCCGCGCCAAGACCGATCCCCAGCCCTTGCCTGCGACCGCAGCCGAGGCCGATCAGCGGCCCGAGGCCGACAATCTTCTGGGCATCTATGCGGCGCTCGCCGACCTCACGCGGGCCGAGGCGATCGAGAAATTCGCCGGCGCCAATTTCTCCGACTTCAAGCGCGATCTCGCCGAACTTGCCGCCCGCGAGCTGGGCAAGATCGGCGGCGAGATGCGCCGGCTGGTCGCCGATCCCGGCTATATCGACGGCGTGCTGAGGCGCGGCGCCGAACGCGCTCAAGCCATCGCCGGACCGCACCTCGCCCAGGTGTTCGACATCATGGGTCTCTTGCGGGCATAGCTGACGCGCCGCGCGCGAGGCGCTAATCTTCGCGTGGCCGATCGAGGCTTGGGAGGCCCGCCATGGATCAGGTTGAGCACGCGCCCGTTCTGCGCAATTCCGTCTCCGACGAAGAGTGGGAGACGCGTGTCGATCTGGCGGCGGCCCATCGCCTTGCCGAGATGAAGGATTGGACCGATCTCATCTTCAATCATTTCACCGCGCGTGTGCCGGGTGAGCCTCATCACTTCCTCATCAAGCGCCATAGCCTGTTCTTCGAGGAGGTGACGGCGTCCAATCTCGTCAAGGTGGATTTGAACGGCGAGGTCATGGGGACCGGGGACGACGTGAACACGGCGGGGTTCGTCATCCATTCGGCCGTCTATGCGGCAAGGCCGGACGTCAACGCCGTGATGCATCTCCACAGCCAGGTGGGCACCGCGATCTCCGCGCGCAGGGACGGGCTTCGCTTCCTGTGTCAGGAGGCGATGCAGTTCTATGATCGTGTCGCCTATCACGATTTCGAAGGCATCGCGCTCGACCTCGAAGAACGCGACCGGCTTGCCCACGATTTGGGGCAGAAGAACACCATGATCATGCGCAATCATGGGCTTCTGACCTGCGGCCAATCGGTCGGCACCGCGATGCTGGCGCTTCGGAACCTCATCATGGTCGCCGAGACGCAGATTCAGATCGAGGCGACCGGCGCCGCCATCGTGACGCCGCCGGCCGACGTGTGCGAGCGCACCGCGCAGCAATACGAGCAATTCGTGCATAAGCACGGCCGGCGCACCGAGTGGCAAGGCGTGCTGCGCTTCCTCGATCGCCGCGATCCCTCTTACCGCAATTGAGCTGACCATGGCGGATGATGCCCGTATCGGCGTGATGACGCGCGAGGAGATACTGCGGCGCGCGCAGGCGATGGTGCCGGTGCTGCGTGCGCGGTCCGCCGAGGCCGAGCGGCTTGGCCGCTGTCCCGAGGCGACGATCGACGATCTCTCGGCGCAGGGATTGTTGCGCGTGACCCAGCCGGCGCGCTGGGGCGGCTATGATCAGCCCTGGGATGTGCTGTGCGAAATGGCGCGCATCTTCGCGCGCGGCTGCGGCTCCCAGGCGTGGGTCGGCAACATCTATAACGACCACGCGCAGATGCTGGGCATGTTCCCGCTCGAGGCGCAGGCCGATGTGTGGGGCAAGGATTCGAGCCTGCGTCTATCCGCTTCGGTCGAGCCGGCGGGAAAGGCGCGGCCGGTGCCGGGCGGCGTGAAGTTCTCCGGCCATCACCGCTATTCGAGCGGGGTCGATCACGCCCACTGGGTCATTTGCGGCGGGATGCTGCAGGAAGAGGCGAAGCCGCCGCGGCGCATGTTCTTCCTGATCCCGAAGAGCGACATCTCCGTGATCGACGACTGGGACGTGATCGGGCTCGCCGGCACGGGCAGCAAGAGCTTTGACGTGAAGGACGTTTTCATTCCCGCCCATCGCATCCTCGATGGCGTCGATCACGACGACGGAAATGGCCCGGGCAGCGCGATCAACAAGGCGGCGGTGTTCCGCATGCCGCGCCACGATATCGCCGGCACCGGCTTCGCCGCGATCGGCGTCGGCATCGCCGATGCGTTTCTCGAGGACTATGTCGCCTATACACGCGGGCGGCAGTCGCGCGGCGTCGCCATGGCAGAGCAGATGGGGACGCAGATCGGGATCGGCAGCTCGGCGGCCGAGATCCTCGCGGCGGCGCGGCTCGCGATCGGCGGCGCGCGCGACGCGATGGCGGTGCTGGAGCGGGGCGAGCGCATCTCGCAGGAGCAGCGCAGCCGCACCCGGCTTCAATCCTCCTACGCCGCGCAGCTGTGCCTTGCCGCGACGCAGCGACTCTTCAACGCGGCCGGCGGCCGCGCGCTCTTCCGCGAGACCGAGCTGCAGCGGCTGATGCGTGATATGTATGGCGTCGCGGCGCATCGCGGGCTTGCCTGGGACGCCGCGACGGCTGCCTATGGAAGCATGCTGCTGGGGCGCGCGCCATGAGCGGGCCTGCCGCGTCGACGGCGCTTGCCGGCCTCGTCGTCATCGACTTGACGCGCGCACGGGCAGGGCCGACCTGCGTGCGCCAATTCGCCGACTGGGGCGCCAGCGTCGTCAAGGTCGAGATGCGCGAGACCGACCCCTCGAACAGCTCGCAGGCGGATTTCTCCGCGCGCCACGATCCGGATTTTCAAAACCTCCACCGCAACAAGCGCTCGCTCGCGATCGATCTGAAGCATCCGGACGGGCAGCGCATTTTCCGTCGCCTCGTCGAGCGCGCCGACATCGTCGTCGAGAATTACCGTCCCGACGTGAAGTTCCGGCTCGGCATCGATTATGAGTCGATGAAGGCCGTCAACCCGCGCCTCATCTATGCCAGCATTTCCGGCTTCGGCCAGGAAGGTCCCTATCGCGACCGGCCCGGCGTCGATCAGATCGCGCAGGGCATGACCGGCCTCATGTCGATCACCGGCGAGCCGGGCGGCGGGCCGATCCGGGCCGGCATCGCGCTGACCGATCTGTCGGCGGGGCTTTTCGCGGCGCTCGGCGTCATGGTCGCGCTTTTGGAACGGCAGCGCTCGGGCGAGGGACAGTGGGTCCAGACCTCGCTGCTTCAGGCCGGCCTCTTCATGCTGGACTTCCAGGGCTCGCGTTACACGATGACGGGCGACGTGCCGAAACAGGTCGGCAACAATCACCCGACCGGGGTCCCGACCGGCACCTATCGCACGCGCGATGGCCACGTGAACATCGCACCGACGCCGGCGATGTGGCGCCGCTTTTCCAACGCGATCGGCCGGCCGCAATGGATCGAGGATCCGGACTTCGCGACGGCTCCCGTGCGCCGCAAGAACCGCGACCGCATCCACGCGATGATCGAGGAGATCACGGCGCAGCAGCCGACCGCGACCTGGATCGAGACGTTCAACGCCGCGGGCATCCCCTGCGGGCCGATCTATGACATCGGCCAGGCGTTCAACGATCCGCAAGTGAAGCTGCTCGGCATCGTGCAGCAGGTTCTGTCGGGCGCGCTGGGTGCGATCAACCTGATCGGCCAGCCGGTCACGTTGAGCCGCACGCGCAGCAAGCTCGCAACGTCGGCGCCCGAATATGGCGAGCATGCCGACGCGATCTTGGCCGAGCTTGGCTATAGCAGCGCCGACATCGCCGCCTTCCGCGAGGCCGGCGCGATCTAGAGAGGGTCCTTGACACCGTACGCATAATACGGTAGCCTGAGACGATTGGCTGTGGGGCACTGGAAGCAGATCACGGTGCGCCGATGATCAATTGTCGCGAAAATGGCCCTACGCGCCCTGCGATGAAGCTTCCCCGCAAGGAGGCAAGGATGGAGAGCTTCGCCTTACGCGTTCTTCTTGGCGACGACGTGGGTCCTGAGCGTGCCGACGGCAGGGTTCTTCACCTCGACCACGTCGCCCGGCTTCAGGAACCGCTCGGCCGACGGCGTCCCGTCGGGCAAAAGCGGGCTTGAATCCGCGGCGGTCCCGGCGGCGGTCCCGCCGCTGATCATGTCGCCCGGATAGAAGGTCAGATCGCGCGACAGATATTCGAGATATTCGCCGAACGAGAACACCATCTTGTTGGTGTTGAAGTTCTGGCGCCGCTCGCCGTTGACATAGGTCTCGACCTGGGCCGCGAGCGCGTCGGCCTCGCCGACCGCGATGCAGGGCCCGACCGAGCAGCAGCCATCGAAATTCTTCTGCATCGCAAAGCGCAACGGGCCCGGCTCGCCAACGCCGCGCACGCTCCAATCGCCGAGCAACGTCACGCCCCAGATATAGTCGCGGATGTCGGCGGCGCGGATGTCCTTGCCCTTCTTGCCGATGATGATCGCGAGCTCGCCTTCGTAATCGAGCCGGTTGCAGCGTGCCGGATAGATCAGCTCTCCGTCGGGATCGACCATCTCGCGGGTGATCTTCCAGAAGCCCCAGATGCCGGTCTTGCGGATCTCTTCGGTTGGATCGCCGGTGAAGGGCTTCACGTCGCCGGTGCGGTTGCGATTGGCCATGGCGGCGGCGTGGTCGGCGAAATTTCCGCCGGCGCACGCGATGCGGGCGCCCGCCGGCACCGGCGCATGCAGGATCACCTCGCTCGAGACATGGATGATCTTCTCGCCGCGGGTGCCCTGCTGGTGCTGAACCTCGCTGAACAGGTAGTCGATCGCCTTCTGCACATTGTCGAGGACCCGTGGCCCGCCCTCGATGAAGCGGGCGAGATCTGGCGGCGCGAGCGCGTTCGCAAGCTCGATGGCGTGCCGTTCCCCCTGGCGTTCGTGCAGATATTTCGCATAGGCAAGGGAAGCATCGACCACGGTCTCTTCCTTGAGGATGCCGGTCCGCTTGTCGGGCCCGAAAACAACGACTTTCATGCTCCCCTCCGCAGGCTCATACGCCTAGATATACCTCACGAATGCGCGCTTGTGCGAGTAATGAGTCGGGCAGCCCTTCGGCGACGATCCGGCCTTCCTCGAGCACATAGGCGCGGTCGGCAAGGTCGAGCGCCTGCCCCACATTCTGCTCGACCAGGAGGACGGCCATCCCCTCGGCGTGGATGCGGCGCAGCACGTCGAACAATTCGCCGACGATCGCCGGCGCTAGGCCCAGCGACGGCTCGTCCAGCAGCAAAAGCCGCGGCTCCGCCATCAGGGCGCGGCCGATCGCGACCATCTGCTGCTGCCCGCCCGACATCGTGCCCGCGATCTGGTGCCGCCGTTCCGCCAGGACCGGAAAGAGCGCGTAGACGCGCTCGAGGCCGGCCGCCCGGTTGCGCCGCGCCGTGGGCCGATAACACCCGATCTCGAGATTCTCCTCGACCGTCATGCCGGTGAAAAGCCGCCGTCCCTCGGGCACCAACGCCACGCCGTGCTCGCACACACGGTGGGGGGCGAGGGTCGCGAGGTCGGCCCCGGCCAGATCGATCCGGCCCCGTTGCGGCCGCAACAGCCCCGCGATCGCGTTGATAAGCGTGCTCTTGCCGGCGCCGTTCGGGCCGATGACCGAGACGATCTCGCCGGCATCGACGTCGAGCGCGATGTCGAGGATCGCGGGCGCGCCGCCATAGCCGACCGCGAGCTCCCGGACCTCAAGCAACATGGGCCTTGCCAAGATAGAC
>Ga0335072_10004785_pt1 | contig 20004 bp, 19 predicted proteins | sample Lox_Sample_21_FD_206725 | JGI IMG/M metagenome (GOLD analysis project Ga0335072, IMG submission 206725) | Soil microbial communities from Loxahatchee National Wildlife Refuge, Florida, United States - Lox_Sample_2.1 | ecosystem: Environmental > Terrestrial > Soil > Wetlands | place: USA...
GCTTGCCCATCTGGCGGATGAGCATACCAAGGGCAAGAACCGAAGCGACGGCATCGCCATCGGGGCGCGAGTGAGAGCAGACGAGAAATCTTTCGCCCTCGCGGAGGACCTTCAGGATGGCCGCAACAGGGTCGGGGGGCGGGCCGGCAGGCGGATCCTGATGCGGACCCGCGGGGATGGCAGCGGAGAAACGGGCGAGCCTGGGATCAACTTCATCCATTGGCGGCTACTCGACCGAGGCTTTCTGACGCTTGCGGGAGCGGTTCATGACCTCTTCAATGCGGGCCTGAAAGCGGCCGGAACGATCGGGCAGGAAACTAAGGTCGGGGATGTGGCGGACACCCATGCGCTCGAGGAGCTGGTGGCGGATGTAGCCCCGGGCCGATTCGAGGGCGGCAACGGTGTTGTTTTCGGCCTCGGTGATGTTGGGGACAGCGCTGTCGACGGCGACGTAGACGCGGGCGGATTTGCCGCCGGGATTGAGGACGACCTCGCTGACGTAGCAGAAAGCGATGCGCGGATCGGAGAGCTCGCCCTCGATCATGGCGCCGATTTCTTCGCGCAGCGTTTCGGCGACGCGGTCCTGATGATGCTTGCGGCCCCTATGCTCCGGCATGACACCTGCACCTCCCAGGTAAACTTTTCAGGATAGCAGAGGTGGGGCTGCGGGGTTGAGCAGTCGGTAGATGGTGTTTTCTCAATGCCGAAAAACAAAGCAGGCTTCAACAGGTACTTCTCTCCGCTGTTTCATCTTCATTTGCGACTGGGATCGCAAGACCGCGGATTGGCGCAAATGACTCTCAGTAGAATCCTCCGCCTCCGCCCAAGTTGTGGCAGATACTGGGTCAGGTTGAAATTGCGGGGTTTTGTTTTGGACGCGTAGACTCCGCTCATGGGGAATATCGTTATTCCCGAGGTGTTACCTACTAGCCCCCTCTCTCTTTGGTGCCCGTATTGCGGAGCAGCGCCGGGCAAGGATTGCCGTAAGAGCAAAGGTGGGTTTGCGATCCTGCATCTGCTGCGGATCGCGGCGGCAACATTGATCGACACGAAGGCGAGCGAGGTTCGGGCGAATGCAAAGGCTGCCGCCGCCCAGACCATGAAGAAGCGAAGGCAGCGGCTCAAACCCTAGCATCTCTCGTGCCAAAACTAGCAACCCACTCTTAGGACACTACCGAACGGTCAGGGACGCCCCCGTCTTTCGCGAGGTTCGAGTGATTGCGGGCGGGTGTACCATGGTTTGCTGCCCGGGAAAAGCACTTCCGATCTCCTATACCGGGCATTCTGGAGTGGTTATGGCTTGGCGAGCATTGCGGGCGGGGTGCAGACAGGCGGCATGGGTGGCGATGCTTTGGAGTGCAGGTGTGGTTGCGCAGTCGCCGACAGCCTACACGGTGACCGCGAAGAAACCGATGGTGAGTCCGGGGACGGTGACGATTACGTACCGGCTGGGGCAGAAGGCGCTTGTGGACGAGAGCACGTCGCCGAGGGAAGTGTCGGGATCGCACATTATCCGCACCAGGACGTTCTTCGATCTGGACAAGAAGGAAAGCATCATGTGGGATCCGGCGAACCCGGCGGCTCCGTGCGTGGTGGGATCGTTTTCGAAGGACTGGGGCGACCCGTTTGGCGGCGGGGCCAGCCTGACGGGTCCGAGTGCGACGCAAATCGGGTCAGCCGTAGTGAACGGGTTTACGACCAGTGTGCTGGATGCGCCGAACCAGGGCGGGTCGACGAGAGTCTGGGTGGATGCGCGGACGGGACTGGTGGTGAAGGCGGAACGGGTTCCGCTGGCCGGCGATCCGGTGCCTCTGATGGAAGTGACGGCGGTGAGCCTGACAGCGCCTCCGGCGTCGGTTTTCGCGGTTCCGTCGCGCTGCGGCCAGGGCGGAGCGGTGACCTCGGAGCAGGGCAGCGGAACAGCGGTAGCGGGGGCGGATGCGATTGCGGCCTTGACGGGCGCCAACAGCCGGGATTTTGTGAGCGCGACCACCGGTCCCGCATCGACGAAGAACTGCGGCATGGTGTTCCGGGTGGTCAAAGCAGGAACGCTGGAGCCGGTGAACGGCGCGTTCCAGGTGGCAGCAGATTTGAAGCTGCAGAGCGAGACCAATCCGCACTACAACATAGGCGAGAGCGCGGACGGCCGAGCGACCTTTGGGGGTGGTGGACTCCACGAGATCGCGCCGGAGGGCAGCATGGGCGTGTTCCGGATTGAGAATGTACCAGAGCAGTTTGAAATCGATGTGGAGTTTGGCGATGCAGGGTCGGCGGCAACGAAGATCTACCGGCAGTGCTTTGGCGCGCAGACGGTGTTGCTGTTTGTGGTGAAGGATCCCGCGAACCTATCGGCAGGCGGAGGCTGGATGTGGGCGAAGTCGGGCCGGTACGCTACGATTCCTCGCTGAGAAGGATTGGCTGCGGGCTTCAAGGAGTGCCGGCAGGGCCACTACTTAATGCCGGCACGGACGTGCTGACGGCCAGGGCGGCGGCGCTGACCGCAGCGGAAGTAGAGACAAGATTCTGGGTGAGCTGTTCGCGCTGCACTTTGACTGCCTGGAGTATGTCGAGCAGGTGGTTCCAGAAGGCCGATCCGCCGGAGACAAGGATTCCGGAGACGAACCAGTTGAGCCAGTTGGCGTGATTGAACCAGTCGAATGCCTGTGCGCCGGGAATGCTCAAGGGATTGAGCCCGCTGAGCGCAGTGACGAAGACGCCGCTGAGGATGGCAACTGACTGGACAAGAGCGGCGGTGCGCGACGCGCTTAATTTTGACATGGCCGGCGCGGTCCATTGCTTGATCGTCTCAGTGACTCGCTCCGCGGCCACGCTGAGCCCGACCATCTGAGTGAGGAACACGGTCAAAGCGGGAGTCGGATCAGTTGCCATGGTTGCCCTCCGGGATTTTTGAAGTCCGGCAAAAGAGCGTGTGTCCGCGAATCGAGATTGAATCGCAATCGGATGCGGAACGGGGATGCCGCCGGTACGTGCGAGAAAGGGTAGCAGACGAAAGATTTCTCCGCCAATGGATTTTCAATGCAGGTTTTCGGATCGCCTGGGCAGGGGAATGACTTTGCGAGGTCGCGGGCAGACCGCCGGGAAGGATCGGCATCTGAGTATGCTGGGTGGTCAAGTTTCCCGGTTTCAGACGGGAAGATACAGGGGGACATCATGCTCGCTGTTCATGCATCCACCGTGGAAGAACTGCTGACTCTGGTGAAAGATAGCTGGAACCGCCATGACATGGTGACGTACGCGGCACAATTTGCGGCGGACGCAGTGTATGTAAATGCTATTGGACAGGAATGGCGCGGGCACGCGGAGATAGAGCGCGGACATATCGTGATGCATCGGTCGATCTTCAAAGACAGCAGGATCACGCGGATGACGAATCGCACCCAGATGATCGCCGAGGGGGTGGTGATTTGCACGAGCGACTGGGAGATGGAGGGCGCGCAACCACCGGATGGCTGGATCATGCACCATCCCCGGCAGGGAGTGATGACGCTGGTGCTGGCGGAGCGCGAAGGCCGGTGGTGGATCGTGGCCGGGCAGAATACGCAGAAAACGGAAGTTGAGCTGACGATCGAGTGATTGCAAGCGCAGCTTGCAGACGGACGGAGGTCGGTCAGGTTTCGACGTAATCCCAGAAGCTGTCGGCGAGTTCGGCACCGTGTTCGTTGGCGATGCGCCGGGCGGCGCGCTCAACCTCTTCAATGAGGCCGTGCAGGTAGCTGCGCGAATGCGATATGGCGACGATTCCAAGGGTTGCCGATTGCCACGTCACGGCCTCATCCAGCTCTGCGATGGAGATATTGAACCCCTGGCGTAACTGATCCTTCATGGACCGAACCACCTGGCGGCGGTCTTTGAGCGACTGGGAGTGTTCAATGCGGAGTTCGAGGGTGAGCTGAGCAACGGGCATGGGCGTCAGGCGACAGGTGCCGGGTCCGGGTGTCCATTGTATGACGGACGGGCGGAGTGCGGGGCGAATCTTGCCGAGGTCCGCAGACTTGTGGAGAGGGAGATTTCAGCGCAGGAGAGCAAAGGCGACGACGGTTTCGGCAGTTGAATCGGAGTCGATGTCGCTGAGGAGGCGTGATTCGAGCCGGTGGGGGACGGGCATTTCGCAGGCCGCGATTTCCGATTCGGAGGCTCCGATGAAGCAGAGCTCGCAGCAACCGAGTTCGGCTCCGTCGCCCATGCGCGTGGGCGGGCCAAAGAGGCGGCAAGTCATGGGGCGCGCCGCATAGACATCGCACAAGCCGGTGGCAGGGTTGAGCGCGGGACATGGGGCGTCGTCGGCGAACTGGTCGAAGCGGGCCTGGTCGGAATCGGATGTGCCGAGGATTCCGGTGACGGGATCGCCGGGAAACGCAGGGCCGTATTCGGCGAGCCACGCGCGAGCGCGGGTTTCAATTGCAACCGCGGTGGAGGGATCCGAGACGCGCAATGCTTCCATGCCGGTACGAAGGCGAAGCGCATCGAGCGCATTGATGGCGAAGGCGCCGTGGCAGCATTGGGTACATCCGGGACGGCAGGCCAGCCACGGGCCCGCGCGGCGAGCGGCCTCAGCCAGCGAGGCATCGAGAATCTGGACGAGTTCGGAGTCGTCAGGCGGGAGGCCCATACAGGCCAGCATACCCCGATGACTGGTCTGGGGTGGCGTACTCTGCCGTGGCGACATCATGATATAAGGAGCACGAGGTCACTTTGCTTTACCTTGAGCGCATTCCCGCTGCGCCGCTCAACGGATTCATCCGCGCGCTATGGTATGCACAGGCTCGGCCGGCAACGCATCGTCGCGAGCGTGTGCTGCCCACAGGCTCGGTGCAGGTGATCCTGAACCTGGAACGTGATTTTCTGCTCGATTGCCCGGAAGGCGCGGGCGACGAGCGCATGCCGCCGGCACTGATTGTGGGAGCACGGTCGATCTACGAGATTATCGACGGGTCAGACATGGCCGATTTGATCGGCATCGTGTTCGCGCCGGGTGGGTTCGCCGCGTTTGCGTCGGATGCGGTTGACCTGTTCAGCAACCGCAGCGTGGGGCTTGAAGATGTGTGGGGCCGGGGTGCGCGAGAGTTGCGCGACCGGCTGCAGGAAATTGCGACTCCGCAAGCTCGGCTGGGGTGCCTGGAGGGTTTTCTGATCGAGCGATTTGCCGCGCGGCTTCTGCAGCCGCGGAGCGGGCGTGGCGGCGAGGTTGAGTTTGCGCTGCGGCAATTTCAACGAACTCCCTCGATTGCGACGGTGCGTGAGATGGCGCGGAAGACGGGATGGAGCGAGCGGCGCTTCTCGCAGGTGTTTCGCGAAGAGGTAGGGCTTGCGCCCAAGGTGTGGTGCCGGATTCAGCGCTTCCAGCGGGCCGTACATCAACTGCATGCAGGCGCCGATGTGCGCTGGGCCGAGCTGGCTCTCGATTGCGGCTACTACGACCAGTCGCATTTCGCCAACGAGTTTCGCGCGTTTTCGGGAATCGACGCGACGACTTATTCAGCGAGCCGCACACGCTGGGCGAACCATATCGCGATCGAATAAATTTCCGATTCGATTTCCGATTTTTCCAAGATGACATTGCGGCCGGGCGGTCATAGTGGTGCGGTAGCGAATCACTTTCGCGATGGAGGGGTTATGACGAGCGCAACAAACGAATTGAAATCGACCATTATGCCGACGATGCGGTATCGAGATGCCAAGGCGGCCATCGAATGGCTCTGCAGCGTATTTGGATTCGAGCAGAAGGCTGTATATGACGGCCCCAACGGATCCATTGCCCATGCGGAATTGACGCTGGGCGCAGGCATGATCATGCTGGGATCACAGAAGGATGATGAATACGGACGAGGGTTCAAGACGCCGCAGGAACTGGGCGGAGTGGAGACGCGGAGCGCGTACATCGTGGTGGCTGACGCCGATGCGGTGCATGCCCGCGCCGTGGCGGCCGGTGGAACCATCGTTCGCGCGCTGCAAAACACGGACTATGGGAGCCGCGAATTCTCAGTGAAGGATCCCGAGGGCCACTCGTGGAGCGTGGGAACCTACGATCCGTGGGCGGCCGGAAAATAGAGGCTGAGAGGGCTTGCCATACCTTGCAGTTCAAGGTATGATGGCTTGCAGATGACATCGCGCGCGTCCAATCCGGAGTTCATGAACGGGGTTCCTGAGCTGCTGATTCTGCGTTTGCTGGAGCAGAAAGAGATGTACGGGTACGAGATCGTGCAGGCGATCAGGAGCCGCAGCAATGAAGTGATTGCGGCCGGAGAAGGCGTGGTGTACCCGGTGCTGCATGCGCTGGAGAAGGATGGCGCGGTGCGGTCGCGGCGCAGGATGGTGAATGGTCGCGGCCGGATCTATTACTCGGTTACGCGCGCTGGATCGCGGCGGCTGGCCGATCTTTCGGCGAAATGGATGAATCTGGCAACCGCGATCCAGAGCATGCTGGCAGGAGGGGGATATGGCGAAGCCATTCCATGAACTGCGAGAGCGGCTGCTGCGGGCGGGTGTGGCGCCGCGGCATGTGCGGCGTTACGTGGAAGAGCTGGATGATCACCTGGCTGATTTGCGAGCCGAGGAAATGCGCGCGGGACGAAGCCAGGCGGCCGCGGAGGCAGCGGCTTTGACGCGCCTGGGAAGCGTGGATGAACTGGCGCAGAAGATGATCGAGAAACGCCAGTTTCAGGCATGGAGCGCGCGCGCGCCATGGATCATGTTCGGTTTTGTGCCGGTGACCCTGCTGGCATGTGCGTGGTTTGTTGCGCTGTTGATTCTGTGGTCGGGCTGGCAGATCTTTCTTCCCGGGGCGGTCACGCCCTTTACCACGCAGCCTGGCCCGATCTTTCGCGTCATGAACCTCTATTTTCAGGCCGGCAGGATGATCTATTTTGGCGCGCCATTTTTCATCGGCTGGGGAATCGGGCTGCTGGCGGCACGACAGCGGCTGAAGACGTACTGGCCCGCGGTGAGCCTTATCCTGCTGGCCGGGCTTGCGGCGACGGCCCAGGTGCATGCAAGTCGTCCCACGGTCATGGCCGATGCGGGACACGTGGCGCTGGGATTCGGAATTCAGGACACGTCTGCGGTGCTCGTTCATTTCCTCGTGATCCTGGGACTGACGGTGACACCGTACTTGATCTGGCGATTGCAGCAGGCGCGATCGGCAACTTTGTAGTTGCGCAAAGGCGATGCGATTGGCGCTTCATCGCCGTGGAGCAGGAGCGGGAAAGAACCTCTCAAAGAGCAGTGCTGCGCGACGATTCCGCGCTGCGATATAGTCTCTTGTAGCCTTCGGAGGTCTTCCCTTGAAGTCAATTCGCTTCTCAGTTTTTCTGTCGTTCCTATGCTTTCTCGTTACGCGGGTTTCCGCTCAAGCGCAGCAGGCCCGGCTGGTGGTTGCCGAGAAAGGCGAACAGAAACTGGGCATCATCGATCCGGCTTCAGGACAACTGATAGCCAGCGTGCCGGAGGGCGGCATCACGGGGCACGAGGTGGCAGCTTCGCCGGATGGGAGGCTGGCCTATGTGCCCATCTACGGCAATTCCGGAGTCGGCAGCCCGGGAACCGATGGGCGCGCGATGGTGGTGATCGATATCGCGGCGCACAAGGTGGTGGGCCATGTGGATTGGGACCACGGCGTGCGGCCGCATCTGCCTGTCTTTGATGACAAGGACGGGATGTTGTACGTGACCACCGAACTGGATCAGTCGATCACGATCATCGATCCGAAGACCCTGAAGATCGTAGGTTCAATTCCGACGGGGCAGCCGCAGAGCCACATGCTGGCCATTTCGCACGATGGGCGGCGGGGCTACACAGCCAATGTGGGGCCGGGCACGGTATCGGTGCTGGACATGCGGGCGCGCAAAGTGCTCAAGATCATTCCCATCTCGGGGAACACGCAGCGGATAGCGATTTCGATGGACGACAAGTGGGTGTTCACGGCAGACCAGACGAAGCCCCGGATGGCGGTGATCGATACGTCGACGGATACGCTGGCGAAGTGGGTGCCGCTCGAAGGAATCGGGTACGGCAGCGCGCCGACCCCGGACGGGCGCTGGCTTTTGATGACGCAGCCGGACCAGAACAAGATTGCCGTGGTGGACTTGAAGAACCTGCGAGTGGCGCGGTATGTGGATGTGGGCAATTATCCGCAGGCGGTCGTGGTGCGGCCCGACGGGCGAGTCGCTTATGTGAGCTGCGAACACAGCGGCCAGGTTGCGGAGATTGACCTAGCGAGTTGGAAAACGACGAAGCTCATTGCGGCGGGCAAGGATCCCGATGGGATGGCGTGGGCGGGGCGCACGCCTTGAAATTCGTAACCGTTTGGCAGGGCGCGCGCGAAGGATCGCCCCGCCGGGCGCCCGGGCTCACTTGGCTACCCGCCCCTTCCGCTAACTAACTCCGCCAACCCCGCAAACTCTCTCCAAAGTGGTCGACCCCGAAGGATCTCTCCCTCGGGGTCGTCGTTGCATTCGGCAAAAGGACTCGTAAGCCGAATTCTGTTCGATGCGGTCATTCCTCTAGGCGCCGCGTTACCGCAGGCGCTCATCAGCGACCTACCCGGAGGTTTCGGCAATTGCTCAAGCCGCCTGGGCGCATCGGGCCGATGCGCATCGCGAACCTGGCTTTTGGCCCGCGCTTCCCTCCCTATTTGGTCTTGCTCCGTGTGGGGTTTACCATGCCTCCTGCGTTACCGCAGGAGCGGTGCGCTCTTACCGCACCTTTTCACCCTTACCGGACTGGCCATCCGGGCGAGGCCCTTCAGGTCAGTCACCCCGGCGCGATCCAAAGACCGAGCCTGGGCCGGCGGTATGTTCTCTGTGGCACTGGCCGTCTGTGAGCCTTTACGCTCACATCCCGGACGTTATCCGGCACACTGCCCTACGGAGTTCGGACTTTCCTCCCCCGGAAACCCGGTTTCCCAGGCCCCGGCAGCGACCGCCCGGTCCTCCTGCCAGTCGTTAGTGTACCGCGGTTTCCGCTTTGGCGACTGCCCAGGCCGATCCATTTGCATCGAGCCCGATAGACCCACCATCCAATCCCCGGAGGTTGGACTACCTCGTCCATCCGCAGGGCGCTTCCAATACCCTTTTGCAGGAGCGTTTCATGAAGATTGCCGCCACCGTTGCCCGTTATCTGCTCGGCCTTATCTTCCTCGTCTTCGGAGCCGACAAGTTCTATCCCTTCATCCATTCTGGCCCCCTGCCGGCCGGAGCGGCGGGCCAGTTCATGGGCCTTCTGATGAGCACCAAATACATGCTTTTCGTGGGCAGCTTCGAAGTTAGCGGCGGTCTTCTGCTGTTGATCAACCGCTTCGTGCCGCTCGCTCTCTGCCTGCTGGCGCCCGTCATCGTCAACATTCTTCTGGTGGGGATTCTGATGACCCGGCTGGCCCTTCCACCCGGAATCGTCCTCGCGGTGTTGTGGATTCTGGTCTTCTTCCGGCTCCGCTCCGCCTTTCAGCCGCTGTTCCAAGCGCGCGTGCAGGAGTAACGGCTCGAGGCGCAATCCGCCTGGCGTTCATTAGAATGAGATCAGACCGATGATCCAGTACCTCTATCTCGGCCGTGTGGCATACGACCAGGCGCTGCTGCTGCAGGCAGAGCTGGTCGAACTCCGCTACCAGGCTCGCGTCGACAACGTTCTGCTGCTCCTTGAGCATCCCCCCGTCCTCACCCTCGGCCGCAATGCGAAGCGATCCAACATCCTTGCCTCAGACGAGCTCCTTGCCAGCCGCGGCGTCACCATCCACGAAATCAATCGCGGCGGCGACGTCACCTATCACGGGCCCGGCCAGCTGGTCGGCTACCCGATCTTCGACCTCCGCAGTCTGCACAACCCCAGGGGCGGACGCCTTGGCCCGGTTGACTTCGTGCGCATGATGGAAGAGGCGCTGATCCGCCTTTGCGGCGTCTACGGCGTGCGCGCCGGGCGCATCGCCGGATTGACCGGCGTCTGGTGTCCAGCGCAAGGCGGTCGCCCGGTTGAGTGTTCTACCGGCATCCACCAAAACCAATCCCAGCCAGAGGCCAAAATCGGAGCCATCGGCATCCATGTCTCTCGCGGAATTACGTCCCACGGCTTCGCCTTCAACGTCACCACCGACCTGCGCGATTTTCAGCTCATCAATCCCTGCGGCATCACCGACCACCCCGTTACCAGTCTCGAAAGAGAAGCCTCCGATCCGGCAACTCTGCCCTCGCTCGAATCTATCGCGGATGAGGCGGCCCGCCAGTTCGGCCACGTCTTCGGCCAGCAGGTGCTTGCGGTCGAGAGCGTCTCTGCATTGCGCGCGCAGGCTTCGAGGCAGCCGGCAGACGCTCCGCATGGGTCACCGCGAGAGCCTGCTGAGGATACTCCGCTTGAAGTTCCTCGCGAAGTGGAGCGCCTGCGTCATCTGCCCGACCTGCCCGACCACCCTACCCGGGCTTGAGCCTTTTCGTTTCAGCTCCGCGCCCAAAGCGGTCTGGAGGCGCGCGCGATTTATAATCCGGCAGGGCCCGGCGCGTGCAATCTGGTCCTGCATTGCGGAGAGTACGACTCATGCCAATCGACGTCATCATGCCCCAAATGGGCGAATCGATCTTCGAAGGCACTATTACCCGCTGGCTCAAGAAGCCCGGCGAACCTATTGAGAAAGACGAGCCGCTCTTCGAAATCTCCACCGACAAGGTCGACGCCGAAATTCCATCCCCCATTGCGGGCATACTCACTGAAATCAAGATCCCCGAGGGCGCTACCGTGCAGGTGAACACGGTTGTGGCCGTCCTTGCTGAAAACGGCGCAGCGACCCAATCCACCGGTCCGTCTTCTCCAGGCAAGGATCCGGAGACTCCGCCGGCGGCGCCGCACGCAGCACCCGAAGTGCCCCTTGCGCAGGTGGCTCAGTCAGCCGCTGCGGCCATGGCGCCGCGGGAGCAGTTGTCGGCAGAGGAGGCTCCAGCGCATGTGGTCGTCATGCCGCAGATGGGCGAGTCCATCTTTGAAGGCACCATTACCCGCTGGCTTAAGAAGCCCGGCGACCGGGTTGAAAAAGACGAGCCGCTCTTTGAAATCTCGACCGACAAAGTCGATGCCGAGATTCCTTCGCCCGTGGCCGGCATTCTGACGGAAATCAAAATTGCCGAAGGCGAAACCGTGCAGGTCAACACCATCGTCGCGGTCATCGGCGGCGCCAACGCGCAAACATCGAAAGCCTCACCCGTGCAGCAGCCATCTGGACCAGACATGACAGTGGAGCCAAAGCTCATCCCACCGCAGGTGGCGGCAGCGGAGGTGCCGCGGGTGCTTCGCTCGTCGCCGCTGGTGCGTCGCATCGCCAAAGAGAACCACATCGATCTCGCGCACGTTTCCGGAACAGGTTCCGCTGGCCGCATCACCAAAGAAGACATCCTCGCCTATCTCAGGCGTCCCACTCAGAAGGCGCGATCAACAGCACCCGAGATGACGCTGGTCCCAACACCGACAACCGCGAAGGGTCAGGCGCACGTCCCCGAGAAGCTGCAGCAGCTCAAGGACGAGCTAGTTCCGATGACCAAGATGCGCGCCATCATCGCGCAACGCATGTCCGAGAGCAAGCGCGCCATCCCTCATGCACACACGGTCTACAAGGTCGACATGAGCCGCATCGCCCGCCTCCGCGAGCGCGAGCGCGGCTCGTTTGAGCAACGCCACGGCTTCAAGCTCACTTACATGCCCTTCATTGCCGCGGCGACCATCGATGCGCTGCGCCGGTTCCCTATCCTCAATGCCTCGCTTGAGGGCAGCTCCATCCACTACCACGACCACATTCATCTCGGCATCGCCGTAGCCCTCGAGTGGGGCCTCATCGTGCCCGTCATCCGACAGGCGGAGACGCAGAGCTTCGTCGCCCTCGCCCGCGCCATCAACGATCTGGCCTCGCGCGCCCGCGCTAAAAAACTCATGCCCGACGAAGTCGGCGGCTCGACCTTCACCCTCACCAATCCAGGCGTCTTCGGCGGCGAGTTCGGCACGCCCATCATCAATCAGCCCGAAGCGGCCATTCTCGCCATCGGTGGCCTACGCAAGGAACCGGTCGTCCTCAGCGACGCTGAAGGCAACGACACCATCGCCATCCGCTCTGTGCAGTTCTACTGCCTCGGCTTCGATCACCGCCTCATCGACGGCGCCGACTCCGGGAAATTCATGCTGCAGCTTCAGCGGAATCTCGAAACCTGGGACCGCCCCATCGACTGAAACGCCTGCGGATCGTCCCAGCTCCACTGGCCGACGAGGTGAGGCGCTCATTCGTTGCGAAGGGCCCTCATCGGCTCGACACAAGCGGCGCGGCGCGCGGGCAGCAGGCAGGCTGCCACTCCCACGGCAAGAATTGTCGCAACGGTGCCCGCAACCATGAGCGGGTTGTAAGGGCTCACCTGGAACAACAGGGCATGCAGGGTCCGGGAGAATCCGAACGCCAGGCCGACGCCCGCGACGATGCCCAGAAAAGCCGGCTCAAGGCCCTCTCGCACGACGAGCCGATAGATGTTCGCGCGCTGCGCGCCGAGCGCCATGCGAAGCCCAATTTCATGCTGCCGCTGAACCACTGTGTAGGTGATGACTCCGAACACGCCGAGGCCTGCGAGAAGGAGGGCACTGACTGCAAACAGAAGCAACAGATCAAGTTCGAATCGGCGATTGGCCGTCGAGTCGGCAACAATGCCGTTGAGGATGCGAACGGCGGGCACTGAGGCTTCGGGGTCGACGCCCCAGATGGCCTTTCGCAGCGAGCCCGCGATGGCTGCCGGATCCTGATGTGTCCGAACGAGCAGGGCTGCCGACTCATCACAGCGATACCAGTAAGGCATGTAGACGATCATTGGATCCGGCTGCGCCAGCGAGATGGTGCGCGCGTCCCGCACGACGCCGATTACTGTGAAGGGCGCCTTATTGTCGTCGCCGCCTCGCACGAACTGCCGGCCGATGGGATCCTTGCCGGGCCAGAACGTGCGCGCCGTCAGTTCTGACACGAGAGCCACGTTCTTTTCGTCGTCGCTGGGTTGCAGCGTTCGACCGGCGACCACGGGCAGATGCAGGGCCTCAAAGTATCCCCTGCTGACGAAACGGAAGTGCTCTGTGGGAAGCTGCATAAAAGGCCGGGTGTCGCCCGCCACACGAATCATGTCGATCCACTGATCGCCTGCGAGAGGAATCTGGCTGACCAGGCCGGCTTGCTCGACTCCTGGAAGCTGGCGAATGCGATCGAGAGCCTCGCGGAAGAAGGCGGTCCGCGCCGGGCGTTCGGAATAGGACTTGTCAGGCAAATTCACTTCAACGGTGAGCACGCGATCGCTCGCAAAGCCGCGATCAATGTGCATGAGCCGGACGAGACTCGCTGTGAGCAACGTGGCGGCCAGCACGAGCGCAACGCTGACAGCTACTTCGGCTGCAACCAGAACTCTGCGCAGGCGCTTGGTGCCGCGGGCTTCGCTCGCCAGCCGCGCTTCACTGTGCAGCACCTCGTGGGGACTGGTTCGCATACTGATCCAACCGGGCACAATGCCGGCGAGCAAGGTCGCGAGGAGCGCCAGAAAGAGCGCACATGCCGCGCCAAGCCAATCGAGATGCAGGGCGCCGCGAAAATCGAGCGCGGGAGGCAAAAAGCGCTCGAGGGCCGGGACGAGAATCGCGGCAACAAGGATGCCCGCGCCCCCGCCGAACGCCGCCAGCAGCGTGGGCTCAAACATGGCGGTACGCAGCATCCGCGACTGCGTAGCGCCAAGCGCGGCTGCTACCGCCATCTGCTGCCTGCGGTCCACGGCGCGCGAGAGCAGCAGGTTTGTGATGTTGAAACAACCGACAAGCAGCAGACCGGCAACCGCGACCAGAAGGATGACCAGCGGCGTCCGATTGTTGCCGACGAGGGTTTGCTGGAATGGAGCCAAAACCGCGGACAGCGTGGCGCGCTCATCAGGGGCGAGGCTCTTCATGATGGTGTGCTGTAGAGCATTGATCTCGGCGTTGGCCGCTGCGACCGAAACGCCGGGCTTCATCCGTGCCAGCCCGAAGTAGTTGAAGTCGCCCATCGTTTCCTGCCGTTCATCCTTTGAAAACGCAAGCGGGGCAAGCGCTTCAATGGGCTTTTGACGATCGGCGTTCGCGCCCGCGACGATATCGACAACGGGCATGTGAAACGACTTAGGCATCACCCCGATCACGGTGTAAGGGAATCCGTTCATCCTCACCGTCTTGCCGAGAATAGCCGGATCGCTTTGGAACTGCGTGCGCCACAGATCGTTCATGAGCACGACGACGCGATCGTGGCCGGTTTGCGCTTCTTCGGCTGTGAAGGATCGGCCCAGCTGGGGATTGACTCCAAGGACCGGGAAAAGCCCCGGCGTCGCGATGACCACCTCAACCTGCTCAGGATGTCCCCCAAGGCCGAGAGGCATTGTGCTTTCGCGCATCGCTGCCATCGCTTCAATTGTGCGGGCGTTCTGCTGCCACATCAGGAAGTGATTCGCGTTCAGCGGGAGGGTTGGATAGAGATCGCGGAATTCCGCGACCTGCTCCTGGAGAACGACGAGCTGTCCCGCGTCGCGGTAGGGCAGCGGCTTGAGCATTACGTCGTAGTCGAGCGTGAAGATGGCCGTGGTGGTGCCGATGCCGAGGGCCAAAGTCAAAACGACGGTCAGAGTGAATCCGGGTGCCTTGCGCAACTGGCGAAGCGCATGGCGCAGGTCCTGAAGAAGTGTCCGCATCGGAGTCCTCGCGTGCTGAGAATCCTGCCGGTTGGAATAGCAACTGGCATACCAAAACCGGCAGAGCACAAACACAGTATTCAGAATGGCTTGCGAAATAGTACGCAGCAGGTTGAAGGAAAGTTCTGTCCGAAATCACTGATCGATGTTCAGAAGCGGACGGGCCAAGAGTGGCACGCCGTCCCCCCAAGGTAAGCCCAATGGCACGTGTGCCCTATTCGATGCGGCGAGCGGAACTGCCACCCCACCCTTAATCGAGTGATCTAAATCACGGAAATTATCCCATTCGATGCGATCATCGACCATCGGGCTATGAACCACCAACAAGAAACGAATCTTCTCAATTCACTTCGCTCAACGCTGACGAAATTGAATGCGAATTCAAAACTGAACAGCATTCAATCCGCCACCATCGTCAAGAACATGCTGCTCGCCCAAATCATGTTTTTGGAACTGAAGCTGACCCGCGCGCGACGGCCATAGTGGATGTATCTGTCACAATGCGCCTCTCGCAGACAGTTGACGTGGACTCAACTTCGCTGAAGCTTCGGCAACGCATTTGCTGGTTTGCTCTCCTTTTCATCCCGTTTCACGGGTTCGTCAGCACCTGTTTGCCTGAAAGACTCGATCCGCTTTCGACACTCTGCATTGTCCTGGCTGAAGTCGCCGCGATGGCTGCGGCTCTCTTCGCTTCCCGCAAAGTTGATTCCCCAGCGCGCATGTTGTGGTGGCTGCTTGCCGCTTCCATCGTGTTCCACTCCACCGCGATGAGCCTCGACCTCGTCACCGAGGCAACCGGCGCTCCCGTCTTTAATCATGTTCCAGGGTTATCAATCTTCTTCTCGATGCTCTACGGATTGCCGCTGCTGGTCGCAGTTTCCATGCAGTTCGACAAGCGCATCTTCCGCCTAGCACGCGCAACAAATGCTCTCCTGTCTCTCGCCATCGGCACGCTACTCTACGCGCAGATCTTCTCGCTTCTCACCCTTCGCGGGAGCACCAATCCTGCCGATGCCGTCCTTGTCTCCCGCCTGTTTGACGGGATCGACCTTTTTCTTGCCGTCGCGGCTACCATTCGATGGTCCGGCTCAGGCAACGCTGCACAGCGAGCCTTTTTTCGCATCGCCACGATCTTCCTCTGGCTCAATGCGCTCTTTCCAGCCATCCATAATCGGATCCTGCTCCGCCATGACTATGTCTGGCTCGATTTGTTCATTTCGACTCCCTATATCGTGCTTTTCGTTCTCATCATGGCATTCCGAAATGAGACAACTCTGCCGCCGCCGGCCGGCGTCGTCCGCATCGTACAAAGCGGAAGTGCAATTTTTCTCAGCAGCGCTCTTCTTGTGCTCGGTGTCATCACCTCGCGAACGCATTTCTACCTGGGTCTTGCGGCATCTCTCGCGTCCATCATCGGATACGGCGCGGTCAGCACAATTGCGCAGAGCCGTGGGCGCGAGACCGAGGATTCTCTCCTGGCGTCGAAATCGGCGCTTGAGCGGCTGGTAGGCTTGGATTGCCTGACCGGTATTCCCAACCGCAGGGCCTTCGACAAAACCTTGAGTCGGGAGTGTGCGAACGCGCGGCGGGCAAAGTCGCCGGTCTCCCTGCTGATGATCGACGTCGACAACTTCAAGAAACTCAACGATGCCGAGGGGCACCTGTGCGGCGACGCCTGCCTGGTTAGAATTGCCGGCGCACTGCGCGAGGCGCTTCCTCGCGTTACTGATTTTGTGGCCCGCTACGGTGGCGAAGAGTTTTCCGCGATCCTTCCGGCAACAGACGGGTTTGGAGCAACGGAAACGGCGAGAAAGATTTGCCAGTCGGTTGCCGCATTGCGCATCAATCACCCCAGTTCGCCCTTCGGTATCGTGACCGTCAGCGTCGGCATTTCAACCTACGATGGATCGCGAGCGAAGCCCGCCGCGAACCTCATTCGCGAATCCGACCAGGCCTTGTACAGAGCCAAACATGGTGGCCGCAATCGCTTTGAGTCCTTTTCAATTGACTCCCTCAATGTTTGAGCCTCAGCGTCAATTGCCTCGCCAATCTGGACCCTCCAGTGTCTTTGATTCCATCGCTCGATATATGCCAGCTTAAGTAAAATAGCGCCCTCAACAGCGTTTCAGATAAAATCGCGCAATCCGTTCCCCGGAGGTCCTGCGCGTGTTTCCCATGCCGTCCACCATGTCTGACTATCAGCTCACGATCGGTTCGATCTTTGAGCACGGCGTCAAGGTGCACTCCGAAAGCGAAGTTCTCACCTGGGCCGGCGACCACGCGCGCCGCGCGACCTTTCGCGAGGTGGGCGATCGCGTCCGGCAACTTGCGTGCGCTCTCAAGCGCCTCGGCATACGCCCTGGTGATCGCGTCGGCACCTTCTGCTGGAACCACCAGGAGCATCTCGAAGCCTACTATGCCATTTCGTCGATGGGCGCCGTCGTGCACACGCTGAACATCCGTCTCTTTCCCGAGCAGCTCACCTTTGTCATCAACCATGGTGGCGACCGGATCATCCTGGTTGACGCTTCGCTGTATCCAGCTCTTGCCCGCGTAGCCAGCAATCTGAGCAGCCTTGAGCACATCATCGTGATCGGCGAGGCATCCGGCGTGCCCGACAACCTGCTTCACTACGAAGAATTGCTCGCCTCCGAACAGCCCGACTTCCCGTGGCCCGATTTGGACGAGCGCAGCGCCGCCGCCATGTGCCACACCACCGGAACCACGGGCGATCCCAAGGGTGTGGTGTACAGCCATCGCTCCATCTTTCTCCACGCTTTCACGATCTGCGCGCCCTGGTGCATCGGTCTGAGCATCAACGATCGCGTCCTCAGCATCGTCCCCATGTTCCATGCCAACGCCTGGGGCATCCCCTACGCAGGATGGCTTGCCGGCAGCGACTTCCTCATGCCGGGCCCATTTCTGCAACCGGAACCGCTCTGCCGATTCATCACCACGTGCCGTCCCACTGTGTCGGCTGCCATACCCACAATCCTGGCCGGAATGCTGCACCACGCGGTAACGAACAAGGTCGATCTCTCGATGTTCCGCGTCCTCTTTTCCGGAGGGGCAGCGCTGCCTCGCAGTCTCGCCGAAGGTTTTCGCAATCACTTTAATGTTCCCGTCATCCAGGGCTGGGGACTCACCGAGACGAGTCCCGTCGCCGCATCCGCACGACCGCCCCGGAATTGTCCGCCAGGGGAAGAAATCAACTTCACCACAAAGACAGGCCGCATCATTCCCGGCGTTGAGCTGCGCCTCTGCGATGGCGACACTGTCCTGCCATGGGACGATGAATCCATCGGGGAAATCGAAGTGCGCGGCCCGTGGATCACCGCCTCTTACTACGGCAATCCGGCGCCCGAGCGCTTTCACGATGGCTGGCTGCGCACCGGCGACGTCGGCGTTATCGACGAGCGCGGCTATGTCCGCATTACCGATCGCTCAAAAGATGTCATCAAATCCGGCGGCGAATGGGTGTCCTCGGTTGAGCTCGAAAACGCCATCACTGATCATCCCGATGTCCTCGAAGCCGCCGTGATCGGAGTTCCTGACGAGCGCTGGGACGAGCGCCCGCTGGCCTGTGTCGTCACCAGGTCCGGCGCGCCCATCGACACGGCGATCCTGCGCGCGCATCTCGCCTCGCGCGTCGCCAAGTGGTGGGTACCCGAGCGCTGGGCCTTCATCGCCGAAGTGCCTAAAACCAGCGTCGGCAAGTTCGACAAGAAGACGCTCCGCGCGCAGTACGCAAGCGGCAAAATTCACGAGATCATCGACCCCGTCGGGAATACCCAAAAGGAAACTCTCTCTGCCGACGTGGTTGGATAGGGAAAGAAGCGCGTCAACGACTCGGAAACCTCACCACCGGAGGATTGGGCGATGCGCATCGCAAGCGCCGGACATGCGGTTTTTGCCGCGACCATGATAGCCCTCGGAATCATGGGCCTGATCCAGGGCCGTTTCACGCCGATATGGGATCCAGTGCCCAGCGGCGTGCCGGCACGCGAGGTCCTCGTCTACCTCTGCGCCTTCATCTCCCTGGCATCCGGCATTGGCCTGCTCTGGCGGGGCACGGCCGCTCCTGCTGCGCGCGTGCTTCTCGCCTCTCTGCTGCTTTGGTTGGCGGTTTTCAGAGTGCCCTTCATCCTCCTCGCGCCCGGCGTGGATTCTTCCTGGTCCGCATGTGAAACCGCAGCGATGGCTGCGGGCGCCTGGGTGCTCTACACGTGGTTCGCCAATGACTGGGACAAGCGGCACCTCGCATTCGGCGCAGGCACGAAGGGTTTGTGTATCGCGAGAGTGCTCTTCGGCATTGCCTTGATCTTCTTCGGCGCTGCCCATTTCATCTATCTCGAACATACGGCCGAGATGGTGCCTGGCTGGTTGCCTGCTCACGTGTTCTGGGCCCGTTTCACCGGCTGCGCGCTCATCGCGGCCGGTCTCGCGATGCTCCTCGGCGTGTATGCGCGGCTGGCAGCGACGCTCGCGGCGCTAGAGATCGGCATGTTCCTGCTGCTGGTTTGGGTACCCGTCGTGGGGGCTGGTTCAAATGATGCCTTTCAATGGAGCGAGACCATCACCTCCTGGACACTGATGGCAGGCGCCTGGGTGATGGCGGACTCCTACCGAGGAATACCCTGGATCGCCATGAGGGCGCGCTAGCACCAGAGCCGGCGAGTTCGCGGGGAGCTGCGAGTTCCACTGATATGGCTGCTACCATCGACACATGTTGCGAGTGAAGCTGCTTGAACGGGGTGCGCATGTGCCGGTGGTGGCGCATCCGGGCGAGGATTTGGGGTATGACCTGTTTGCGCTGGAGCCGGCGGCGCTGGAGCCCAGAAAAACAGCGAGGGTAAGAACGGGAATTGCCGTCGAGGCGCGGCATCCCGGGACGGGCGAGCCTCTAGGACTGCTGGTGCGAGACCGGTCGTCGATGGCGGCGCGGGGCATTGCGACGACGGCGGGCGTGATTGATGCGGGCTACCGGGGCGAGATTCTGATCCTGATGACGAATCTGGGCGACGCGACTGTGGAACTGAAGGCGGGCGAGAAGATCGCCCAGATGATTCCGCTGCCGGTTCTCACGGGACGCGTGGAAGAAGTCGAGTCACTGGAAGTGTCTGCGAGGCTGTCGAATGGGTTTGGGAGTTCGGGACAGTAACAGAGCGCCCTGGTTCGAGACTTTCAAGTTCGCGGGTCGCGCGATTCTCCATGGACATCAAATCCCAGGGGGCATCAAATCGATGTTCGCTTCTTCATTATTGGGGGATTTATGCCGGTTGTT
>Ga0335072_10004786_pt1 | contig 20004 bp, 15 predicted proteins | sample Lox_Sample_21_FD_206725 | JGI IMG/M metagenome (GOLD analysis project Ga0335072, IMG submission 206725) | Soil microbial communities from Loxahatchee National Wildlife Refuge, Florida, United States - Lox_Sample_2.1 | ecosystem: Environmental > Terrestrial > Soil > Wetlands | place: USA...
CCTGGCGCGTTTGTCGGGACCTACCTGTGCAAGGCCCTCATCTGTGCCAACGCCAGCTGGTAGCAGGCGCAGACTCTGACTGCATTCGACGTGGCCTGTTACGAACTCGTCGTAAGCGATCCGCGCCGTCCTCCCGGGTCGCGATGGGCGTTTCTTCATACTGATTCGAGTTATCGAACTCCCATCCAACAGCAGCCGCGATGCTGTCTAGACCACGCTACGCCTCGCAGTGCTACGGTTGCGTTTAGCATCGGCGGCGAGTTGCGAGGAAAACTCCCGCCGTCCATCGTTGGTTGTTGTTCAAAACCAGCCCAAAAAGCTTGAGGCCGGAGCTTTCTCCATCTTGACCATGAGGGAAATTGAACCGATTTGTCGCATTAATTTATAGGAGAAGAATCGGTGTCTACGAAATCTGTTCCGGGATTCGAGCGCGAAGAAGCGATTGAGGCTCAAGGCTTTGGCAAATTCCTTATGCTCGGCCAAACGATATCGCACTATCGGATCATCGAGAAGCTCGCCAGCGGCGGCATGGGAATTGTGTACAAGGCTGAAGATCTGAATCTCGGTCGCTTTGTTGCGCTCAAGTTCCTGCCCGATGATGTTCCACACGACTCGCGAGCTCTCAGCCGCTTCCGGCGGGAAGCGAGAGCCGCATCTTCTTTGAACCATCCCAACATCTGTACGATCTACGAGATTGACGAAGACGAGGGACGAACCTTCATTGCGATGGAACTTTTGGAGGGGCACACCCTCCGGCATGAGATTGCCGGCGAGCCGCTGGAGATCGACACGGTGATCGATCTTGGCATCCAGATCGCAGACGCGCTAGAGGCGGCGCATGCACAAGGCATCGCCCATCGCGACATCAAACCCGCGAACATCTTCGTTACCAATAGAGGGCAGGCAAAGATTCTCGATTTCGGGCTGGCCAAGACGCCGATCCAGCCGAAGAACGTTTCGCCGAGTTCTACAACCATCGAGTTGGAAGAGCATCTCACCAGCCGTGACCGCGTTCTGGGCACCGCCGCATATATGTCGCCCGAACAGGTGAGAGGCATAGAAATGGATGCCCGCACTTACACATCTCGTATAACACCGCCCCGAACGAAAACAGCCCGGGGGCGGAACGCCTGGCGGGCATCGGCGGCGGGTCAGCCCACGTGCAGCACAACTACGGTCGCATCGTCCGCCTGACGTGCGGGCGAGAAGCAATTCACGGCGCTAAATATGGCCTCGACGATGTCCTCAGCAGACCTCGACCGGCTGGCCAAGACCGCGCGGCACAGGCCCTCCACCCCCCACTCCTCGCCTGTTGAACCAGCTGCTTCAACCACCCCATCCGTGTAGCAGACGACGAGGTCGCTCGGCTCGAGCTGCACCGTCCCGCCCTCGTAGCTACAATCGGGGAATAATCCCACCGGCACACCACCCTTGTCCAGCCAGATGGCCGGGCTGTCCCGCCGAATCACAACCGGAGGATTATGGCCGGCGTTTACGTAATGCAGCGTTCGCGTGACGGCATCGAACACACCGTAGAACAGGGTTGCATATTTACCGTCGAGGGACGAGGCGCACAGCTGTCGATTCACAACCGCGACCGTCGCCGCTGCGTCCTCTCCGGTGAACAGCGCGGCCGTGCGCAGCGAAGACTGAACATTCGCGATCATCAGCGCGGCGGGCACCCCTTTTCCAGAGGCATCCGCAATTGCGAATGCCAGGCGATCACCGGAGAGCGGCAGAAAATCGTAGCAATCCCCACCCACCTCGCCCACCTGACGACAACGTGCGCTGTAGCTTAGAGTGTCAAGGGCGAGCGGGCGCTGCTGCAGGAATCCCTGCTGCACCTCGCATGCCGCCAACAACTGGTTATCGATTTGGCTCAGAACGGCTGCGCTCGTCATGTTTCCGGCCTCTATGCGTTAGTCGGTTCGGGACGAGGGAAATCGACACGGGTGGGCGCCCGAAAAAAACTTTCTTGCGATGTCGAGAACCCTCCGGCGGCCCCGACTACCTCATGAAGGCGCAGACGAAAGCGCCAGCGGCGAAGGAGAGAATAACCATGAAATACATGTTGATGATGAACACCATGCGGGCCGGCCAGGGCCTCGATTGGCCGAAGAAAGACATCGAGGCGATGATCGCCTTCATGATGAACTTCAACAAGGGACTGCGCGCCTCCGGCGAACTGGTAGCCGCCGAAGGCTTGTCGTTTCCCGATCAGGCGAAGGTGGTGCGCGCCGGCGCCAACGGCGAGCCCATCACCGACGGCGTGTTTCCGGAATCGAAGGAGTTTCTGGCCGGCTACTGGATTGTCGATGTCGAGACTCCGGAGCGGGCTTACGAAATCGCCGCGAAGGCGTCCGCCTGTCCGGGGCCTGGCGGCAAGCCGCTGAACATGCCCATCGAAGTCCGTCCGATTCCAGTAATGAGCGGCCCTCCGCCGGAGATGCCGTGACTGGAAGTTTGAAAGGACACGGCTTCAGCCGTGTCGTCATGGCACAAAGAAGGATCTCGCCCTAAGGCGCTGAGGGCGGTTCCCCCAGCGACTAAAGCCGACTTCATTCGTCTTTGTTGTGGCACGCCTGAAGGCGTGCCCTTTCAAAGCGAGCACGTGAGTCAAAATTCTTCGCGTGCGAGCAACAACTACTCGAAACTGCTCTAGACGTCCGAACGCCGATAAGGTCAGGCATGAAAATGGTCACACGGAGTGCCAAACTGTTCGTGGACTTCTTGCTGAAGACGCCGTCGTGAGGCGACCGCCTTCGACCCGTGAGCTTTGGGCCACGAGCTTCTAGCTACGAGCCACGAGCCTAAGCTGTCAGCGGCGAGCCACCGATCTTCAGATCATGCGTTTTGTACAAGGCGGGCATGAGTCAGCGTTGGCCGTCCTCGTTGCTCTTAGCTCGCGGCTCGCAGCTTCCTACCCGTTGTTGACGCGTCTTTCCACGGCAGCCTAGCATGGGCAGCGGAGGGAGTGCCTCGTGATTGGTCAGATGCTCGGTCATTGCCGGGTCACGACGAAGATCGGGGAAGGCGGGATGGGGGTCGTCTATCGCGCCTATGACGAGGTGCTGCATCGCGATGTCGCCCTTAAAGTCGTCCGTAAGGACGCGGGGATGGACGCTTCGGCCAGCCAAAACCTGCTACAGGAAGCGCGGGCCTCGTCCTCGTTATCGCATCCCAACATCTGCACCATCTACGAAGTGGGCGAGACTGCAGGCGAGCTTTACATCGTCATGGAGTTGGTCGAGGGCCGGTCTCTGCATGAGCTAATCGCCGACGTAGGATTACCTTCGGAGTCGGTGCTGCGCTACGGAGCGCAGATTGCTGCCGCACTTGCTCGCGCTCATGACCGGGGCGTCGTACATCGCGACCTCAAGGCCGCGAACATCGTCGTCACCACCGAGGGCCTGGTCAAGGTCCTGGATTTCGGCCTCGCGCGCCGATTGACTACGAGCACTCCGGAAGGCGCGACGCGCTCGCTGGCCGCCGTCAAGGACGGCTCGTCGATGAGCGGCACGCTTTCCTACATGGCGCCGGAAATCCTGCGCGGCGCGCCCGCCGAGTATCGCAGCGATTTGTGGTCGCTTGGCGTTGTCTTGTACGAGGCGGCATCCGGCCGCTTGCCGTTCGAAGGAGGCACGGGCTTCGAGGTCAGTGCGGCGATTCTTCGCGAGTCACCGACTCCGCTCGGCCCTCCGGTTCCGCCAGGACTGTGGGCCATCGTGCAGCGCTGCCTAACGAAGGAGCCGGCACAGCGTTATCAGCGCGCAAGCGAAGTTCAGGCGGCTCTCGAAGCCTTGCTGTCGGCGGCGATCGCCGCGCCAGCCGCCCCCTCCTCCGACGTTAGCCGTCCCAAGACGACAGTGCTTCACAGCGTGCGACACGCCCGCGTCAAGAAGGGCGATTTCGTGCTGCTGGTGGGAACGACCAAGGGTGCGTTCATCCTGCGCTCCAATGCCCAGCGCGAACGTTGGGAGTTGGGCGGTCCCTACTTCCACGGCCATCAGGTCTACGCGATGGCCTACGACGGGCGGCAAGGACGACACCGCATCTGGGCGTCGACGCAGAGTTATTGGGGCACCCTGCTGCGCTCTAGCGACGACTTCGGCAAGAGCTGGACCAACCCGCAGCAATCCCCAATTCGCTTTCCTGCCGATGCTGGTGTCTCGCTGCAGAACATCTGGCAGATCGCGCTGGGGCGGGCGGAGGAACCAGACGCAATGTATTGCGGCGTCGAGCCGGCTGCGCTCTTCCAGAGCCGCGACGCCGGCGAAACCTGGTGCCTGGTGCGCGGCCTCTTCGATCATCCCCATCGCCCCCGTTGGTTGCCAGCCAACGGCGGACTGGCGCTGCACTCGGTTGTGCTCGACCCCACGAATCCACAGCGCATGTACGTCGCCATCTCCTCCGGCGGTGTCTACCGCACCGACGACGGTGGCCTTACCTGGGCGGCGAAGAATCGCGGCGTTCGCGCCACGTTTATGCCCGACAAATATCCTGAATTTGGCCAATGCGTGCACAAGATTGTCATGCATCCCAGTCGGCCGGAACGGCTCTTCCTACAAAATCATTGGGGCCTCTATCGTACCGATGACTGCGGTGAAAACTGGACGGACATTGCTAACGGCGTGCCCTCCGATTTCGGCTTCGCCCTGCTGGTGCATCCGCGAAATCCAGATTACGTCTACGCCATTCCCGTCGAATCGGACGAGTTTCGCTGCAGTTGCGATGGCCGGCTTCGCGTCTACCGCACGCGCAATGCTGGCGCCTCATGGGAGCCGCTGATGCGTGGTCTGCCGCAGAAACGCGCCTATGAAACGGTCCTGCGCGAGGCCATCGCGGCGGATTCGTTCGGTCCGTTGGGAATTTACTTCGGTACTCGCAGCGGCCAGCTCTTCGCCTCGCGCGATGAAGGTAAGACTTGGAACAAAATTCTGGAAGGTACGCCGGCGATCGTGTGCGTCCGCGCCGCAGTGTTTGAAGATGCGACCAGCGCCGAACACAAGGCTTCCAACGTTAGGTCCGGCGGAGAAAGATCTAGAGTCAAACCCGGCGGGGAATCACCCGCAAAATCACGCTCCGCGACGAAACCGCCTCGCAGGAAGCGGTGAATGATGCCCATCACCTTTCACATTCCCGGTGCGCTGCGCGAATTCACGGCGGGACGAAGCACGGTCGAGATCGGGAGCGCGCCCGCGACGATAGCCGATGCGCTGTCCGTCCTATGGACGCTCTATCCCGGCGTCCGCGATCGCATCGCCAACGAGCAGGGACAGGTGCGCCAGCACATCAATATCTTTGTCGGCAACGAAAACATCCGCTATACCGGTGGGCTTACGACGCGAGTTCCGGCGAACGCAAAGATTTCAATCGTGCCCGCCGTCAGCGGGGGATCAGCAACTAGCCACTAGCTATAAATCGCGGTCACAACGACGGTCATGCGTGGAAGATTCGGGAACTGCTCTCGTGATCGTTTCTTGACTCCGGGCGTACAATTGGAACTGTCTCTCCCGCACAGTCTGTACCTACAACCGGCTACTCTGCGCCAGATGATGCGGAACCGCGGTGCCACAACGCGATGATGTGGTAAATAACTTCGCGGTGGCGCGCTATTTGGCGCAGTAAGTTCAATCTGTCTTCGTAGGCTTGAACCTCCGGTAAGAACCGGGGGTTTCTCCATTTCTGATGAGAGCACCGTTTCCAAAGATTTCCGACTTGGCCAACCACAAGCTGCACAGGGTTCCAAACCGCGTGCGAAAGGAGAGAGCGCGCTGCATGTACTCGGACGATTGTAGCGCCGGATGTACGCGATACTTATCGATAACACGTTCATCACAAACGACCGCTCGTGTATAGGCTGATTACAGGCGGGTGACGAGCAATCCGCAACTTGGACTGTTCGGAGTCAAGTTGACGTAAAAGGGCCATCTCGGCGAATTGACCCAGAAACCTGTCCCTGACGCCAGATCGGGGAGGCACGCGCAGGATTCAAACCGCACACGAGGTTGCCAGGTTGCGATAGCGGACTGTACAGCGCCCACATCCGAGCGCTGGCTCACGGCTCGGCTGACGTAGAGTTGGGGTCTCCATCCGATGGCAAGTTACGTCAGCCGATGCCCGTGCGCCGTGACCTTCAACCATAGCAAGGAAGTCTTGCGATTATTGAAGAAGTCTTGCTTGCGAATCGGAGCGAGGTGCTTCATCGAAGCTTGCTCCGACTCCCGCTTCCGTTCTCGCTGTCTTAGTGCCGGTGTTTGTGGCCGAGCCCCAGATACAGGATTGGACGATCAGCGATCTCACCTATGCTCCCTCGGGTATCAATCCGACGCTTTTCAGCAGGCTGCCGGGCTTTTACAACACGGCTTATGGCGTGGACGTTTCATTCCTGCCCGCGAAGAGTTTCTACGCATCGTATGGTCTCTTCGACGGCAATCTCGCGCGCTACGTCCAAACCGGACTTAAGCTGGGGCCCGACTTCAACAGCTACAAGCTCAATATCGCGGAAGCCGGCTACACCTGGCGTCTGGGCGGTCGAGGCAAGCCCGGCAGAATCGCCGCCGGAGGCTGGCATCAGACCGGTGAGCTCCCGACCCCAGCTCTCACTTATGTAAACGGGGCCAGCGGCTTCTACGCCTTTGCCTCGCAACGATTGTGGTATCACCATCCCGGCCAGGACTCCAGCGGACTCGGATCGTTCTACCAGTTCGGCTATGCCAACTCGGCCGCCACAATCGTCACGCGCTATGTCGGGGCGGGGTTGACCGGCGTCGCGCTAATACCTGGCCGTCCGGCTGACACTTTGGGCATTGGTGTAGCATGGTCCCGCCTCAATCAGATCCCCGGCGCCGGTGCCTACTTCTTCGCCGGCATTCCATCCGCCTTTACGTCCCTGCGGCCGAGCGAGACTATGCTGCAAGCCTACTATCAGGCAGTTCTGATACCGTGGAAACTCGTTTTGGTGGGAGCATATTCGTCGATACCAACCCCGGGAGAGCGCCCTGACCTCCCTTGGGCCAACGCCCTGACCTTGCGCTTGAACGTGCTGTTCTAACTCACCAAGATTCGCGGACAGACACGCCAGCTATTTCCGCTTCTCAATCATCTATAGCTGTTCTGACGCACCCCCGCCCGTGTTTACACCCTACGTGATAAACGGGATTAACGTGGCTTCGGGCGTGTGATTGTTCCGCGCAGCTGTATGGGGGACGGATCCCTTCGGTACCCAATATGTTAGGTCGCTATGTGGGGACCGTTAGTGATCTCTGAGCGCCCCTATCCTACCGTGAAGCGAAACGGGGCAGAGAAAGTAAAACGCGATAATGTATTTTGTCTCGGAACGACTATGCATCTTGGTTTGTCTCCAGCTCGGAGTGCCTCCGATTTTTGCCTGCTGAATAAAGATTCGCAAGAAAGTGAGGTTTACTTACGCTAAAGCGAGTGGCTGTCGAAAAACTCGCTCGCATAAATTCCGCCGAGAATACGACGCGCTAGGACGCCGTATGAACGATTTCCTCCGCCCGCGTATACATTTCAGGTCACCCATTATGAGCCGGATTTCGGGAAAAAGGACTCTTTCAACAGCCACGCGATTTATCGCGAGTAGGCTCGGGTCGGGGTAGAGAAGAGACCCGATAATCTGCAATGAGCCGGGCGATCAGCACTGCAAGATAGAGCACGCCCAGCGTGGTTTCGATGATGGTAAATGAGCGCGCCTGCCTTGTAACCGGAGTGATTCCCGCAGCCCCCATCGAGGTCATGGTTGCGAAACTATAATAGACAAAATCGAAGCGGTTATGGACGGTTTGCAGATTCGTGGCCGGATCGAAATAAAACGCCCGCGGCTGAAGGGTGTCCAACGCCGCGTAGATACTGGCAAAACTGTAGCCGATCAGCAGGTAGATGCAGATCGCGCCGAAGATTGTTTCCGACCGCACCTGCTGCTCGGCGAAGACGCGGCGGAGCATCAGGACCACGATAAAAACGTCGAAGGCAAAGCTGAGAAGCGTGCCGAGCACGGAAAACACGCCCGCATCGGCACGAAACAGCAAGTATCGTTGCAGCGCGGCCGGGATGGCAAGCAGGATGGCGAAGATCAATAACGTGCACCGCACCTTAACGGCATAGACGGCCAGGAAAATGCCGGCACTACTCCCCACGCGGAAGACCTCGTAGCTGAAGGTACCGTCAATTTAGGGCTGGCCGCAAGCGGCCAGCCCCTTCAGGTTAAAGTTAGCACCGCAACCAAAACTAGTGTGTTCGTTACTGACCGGTTCCAATCAACGTGATCAATTGCGTCGCCGGATTGCGATTCAGTGAATTGTCCTTCCCTTCAGCGGTGCCTTGGATCAGACCCGTCTGGGTGGGATCGAAGCTGATGCTCAGGTTGCAGCTTGTGCCCGGCGCCAGCGAGAAGGTGCTGGTGCAATCTGGGGGCGTGCCGGAGCCTGCTACCTGCTCGAAGTTTGGCGGCATGCTAAACCCGGTTCGAGGGCATTCAGTTGCTGATTGCCCACATTCTCCACCGCGATCGACAGGGGGTTGGAGACTTGGTTTACGGGAGTCGTGGGAAAATTCAGTGCCGGCGCCTGCGAGCGTTGGAGTTCCAGCACTTGGTTGTGGTTGGTATCCGCGATAAAGAGATCGCCCGCGCCATCCAGAGCGACGCCGCTTGGATAAGAGGTTGTGTCCAAGGTTACCGGAGAGCCGCCGCCAGCCGAGATCTCCTCCACACCATCGTTCACCGTGATAAACAGGTTGCCTGCGGCATCGACCGCTACGGCCAGGGGATCAGCCAGCCCCGAGGCAACAGTGGTCTGAGCGCCACCGCCGACGGGGATCTTTACTACCCATGCGTTTCCGCTGTCCGCAACGTAGAGGTTGCCGGCAGAATCCAGGGCCATTCCCCAGGGAGTGTTCAATCCCGATCCTAGAGACAGTTGGGTACCACTGAAAGCCAAAATCTCCAGCACTTGGTTATGGCAGAGGTCCGGGATGAAGACATTGCCCACGCCATCTACAGCAATACCGTATGGACAAACCCCTGTGGCCACGGTGCTCGCGGAGCCGCTGGGAACGATCTTCAGCACCTGGGCGCTGCCCATGTCGGCGACGATGAGATTACCCGCTCCATCTACCGCTACCGCCGTCCCCTCCGACAGGCCGGAGTACAGAACATTCTGGCTGCCGTCTGAGTTCGCGGGCACCTCGACCAAATCGTGAGTATTCACGATGAATAGATCGCCGGCCGCGTCCATCGCCACGCCATTGGGCGACGCGAGGCTGGCTACGTTCTGCGAAGTGGCTGGGTCAAAGGCAATCTGCGGACCCTGTCCAACGCCATACAGCATGGTTGATGCGGCCAAACTACCGTCGGGCCTCGTGATCTGGAGAACGCCGGTACGGAGCCCAGGATACATGGGCGAGAAGTTGACGCTGATGGTGCAGGTCGAACTCGCCGTCAGCGAGGATGGGCAGGTGGTGGTGACCAGGTCAAAGTCGAGACCGGTTTGGCTTGAACCCTGGTTCAAGGTTCTTATCTCGCCTAGATTACCGCTCGCTGTGACGGCATAGGTCACGGTTATGGTTTCACCGCAATGTGAGCTGCAAGTGTTAACGGAGCCGAAGTTCGCCGATATGGTCGAGGTCTTCAACAGTTGCTCCCCGTTATCGTACAAGACGAACACATCGCCGGCTCCATCCGCCGCAATGGCATTAGAGGCGATTCCGGACAGGATGGTGAACTGCTGATCACCTGCCACCGGAACCTCTACCACGCGGTTGTTTCCCGTGTCCGCGATGAAGATGTGGCCATTTCCATCCACCGCCAGGCCAGTAGGACCATTGACGCTGACTCCGATGGACCTCAGGTTGTCATATTCGGCCTCATACACCTGATTGCTGTTGGCTTGCGTGAGAAAGATATCGCCCTGCTTATCCGCGGCGATTCCCAATGGAGACGGGAAGTTGCCAACCAACACGCTAAAGCCTCCGCCGGCCGGAATCTCGTCCACCTGCCCAGCGCCGAAATCCGCAACATAAACGTTGCCATTTCCGTCCACCGCAACCTGCGTAGGATTATTGAATTCGCTGCTAAGCGTCGTCTGCGCTCCGGAGGGCGTAATCTTCACGAGGCTGCCGAGACTCGTGGTGGCGTAAACGTTACCGGCTCCATCTGCCGCTATACCGTTGGCATTGAGGACGGAGTTCGCTAAGAAATGAAGTTGGATAGATAGAGTTACGGTCTGGAGGATACCGACGAACGGGGAATAATAACTTTTCGTCGCCCAAACAATACCGCATCGAGCGAGAAGGCCCCAGGACCCAGCATAGCGATGGCTACGGCAATGACAACCAGATTGAACCCAAAAGTATGACTCTGAGCTAAGCCGACGGAAGGCGTGACAAGGGGAAAACAGGTGACACTCGCAGCAAGAATGGCCAACATGACGGCGGCAATCCGAGTCAGGAAGCCGAAAACAAGAGAGGCACTGCTCGCGATCGCGAGCAGGCAAAGAGCGAGGCCAACGCATCTGGCGTTCCGCCATCCAGGAGCGCAGGAAAAAACTTGGGCCACGACTGTTCCGCCGATGGCCAGGCGCAGCAGCAGTAGCCCAGCGCTGGACGCTTTGCCCGGAAATCCAGAGTACAGCCTCGGCACGCTACCTCCTCAAGACGGCGTTGTTGACCGCCATTGGTAAGACTAGCGGGTCCGAGAGCAAAAGAAATCCCTCGGCTTTGGAATCTTCTGATAACCCTTTCTCGGTATGCGCTTAGCGGAAAACAGCTACAACTGAATGATTCCGCGTTTCAGAGCGATGGCCACCGCCTGGGTGCGATCGTTGGCGCCCAGCTTCTCCATGATGTGCTTGATGTGAACCTTCACGGTCTCTTCGGAGATGAAGAGCCGGTCGGCGATGTCGCGGTTGCGATTACCTCCGGCAACCTGCTGCAGGACTTCAATCTCGCGTGCGGTGAGGTCTTCGTCGGCGTAGTGCTCGGCCAGGTGCGCCGCAATGGCGGGCGGAATCCTCTTCTTGCCGGCATGGACCATCCGAACCGCATCGACCATATCTTTGGGCGGCATGCTCTTCAGGATGTAACCTTGCGCACCTGCCCCCAGCGCGCGCTGGATTTCGACATCGCCTTCGGAGCTGGTCAACATGATGACGCGTGCCCCCGGAAACTCGCTTCGGATTGCGAGCATGGCGTCGATGCCGCTCTTATCGGGAAGTCTGACATCCATCAGCGTTATGTCGGGTCGAAGTTCGCGAAACCGCTCCAGAGCCTCAGCTCCCGTCGAGGCCTCACCAACAATGGACATATCAGGCTGACTATTAATCAGGGTGCAGATTCCCTCCCGCAAAAGGGGATGGTCATCAACTGTCAGAACGCGAATGGGAACTTGCTCGCTCACGATTTCCCTCACTCTCTGGGCGCGGAAATGTCGCTTTTGGGCTTGGCAACAAACCACGTGGTTAGCCGCCGCCATAAAGGTTTGGACGTCGCGCTCTCGAACGCCACCTTGCCGGGCACAGATAGCTGTACTTCAGTTCCGGCCCCTGCGCGGCTCAAAACGTTGAGCTTGGCGTCGATTTTTTCTGCTCGCTCCCGCATGTTCGAAAGCCCCCAATGGCCCTCGCGTCCGGTTTGCAACATCTTCGAGTCGATGCCGACTCCGTTATCCCGCACTGTGATCGCCAGGGTGCGGGCAGCGTATTCGATTTCGACTTCAATGCTGGGGGCGTTCGCGTGGCGGAATGCGTTGAGGATCGCCTCACGGGCAATGCGGCAGACTTCGTCGCGAATGACCGGATGTAACGCCTTGGGTTTACCTTCGACGATAATCCGGAAGTCAGCCGACGGTTGCGCAGGAAATTCCTGTTGAACGCGCGCCAGCACCTGCTCCAGATCGTTCCCGCCCGTGTCAGGTGAGCGCAGGCTGCGTATCGCATTGCGTCCTTCCTCGCTCACCTGCTTCATCAGGTCAAGAACTCGCTGAACCAGCGGCTTTGCCGGCGAATCCGGCGGCAGGCGATCGTTGGCGACGTCAAGCTGCATATAAGCACTAGCGACGCCTTGCAGCAGCGTATCGTGCAAATCGCGCGCAATCCGCTCGCGTTCCGCAAGCCGCTCTTCCAGCCTCGTCTGCATGCGCGCCGCCACTTGCCGGAGCCGAAGCTGAAAGAACATCCAGAGCAGAAATGCAAAGACCGCGAAACAGAGCACTCGGAACCATGTCGTTTGATAGTAGGCGGGCAAGACCGTAAAGGTTATCGTCGCGCCCGACTTATTCCACCGTCCGTCATTGTTGCTTGCAATCACATGAAATCTATATGTTCCAGGTGCAAGATCAGTGTAGAAAGCTTGACGTCGGCCTTGCGGATCCTGCCAATCAGCATCGTGACCTTCCAATTGATAGAGGAAACGCACCTTTTGCGGAACGGCCAGGCTCAAGGCGGTATAGTCAATTTCAAGGTCTCGGGTTAAAGCGGGGAGTTGTAAATCTCCCATCGTCGCGTAGGCTTTATGGTCGGCGATGACTTGCTCAATGTGCACGGGCGGCGACACATCGTTGAGGTGCAGACGGCTCGGATCAATGTCCTGCAGAATCGTCTGGTTGGCGAACCAGAGCTTGCCGTCAACCGAGCGGGAGGCGTTGGGGCGGAAATGGGTTATGCCCGGCTGAGCTCCGTCGAATGCATCGAGAAGTATTGACTTAACCTGACGCCCAGGTTGCTGTGACCAGGCTTCGAGCTCCGGGCGAGCGATAGCAATATAACCACACCCCGCATCCAGCCACAACGAACCTCGGTCGTCAGCCACGACCGTATTGATTGAGTCGCAGGGTAGACCATTGCGGGAGCTGAGCCGCTCGGTCCGATCCGCCTTCCAACGAATTAAACCGTTTCCGGTTGCAGCCCACAGCGAACCATCGGAATCGACAAGCAGATTATTGATCGCACCCGAGGTTGGAGATGGAGCGGTCACGACCGTTTCTATTCGACCTTGCCGGTACCTGGCCAGATCGCCGTTGGCGAGTCCCAACCAGATGCCGCCGCCGGCTGAGTCAGAGGCCAGGGACTCCACACGTGGAATTCTCGGTGGAGAGATTTCTTCCTGTACAGTGAACTCGTGAATGCGAATAAGAGTTGGAGTCGTTACGGCTACCCAGATGTTGTTGTCAGTATCTTCGGTGAGGGCTACAACAACTCCCAGGGGTTTACCGTCCGGTTTTTTGATCGGCCGAAATCGGCCATGGTCGTAGACCGTCAAACCGCCATCAATTCCCACCCACAGCCGGCCGGAATGATCCTGGAACAGCGACGTCACCAGGCGGCCCGGCAGTCCCTTGGCCCGAGTTATTGCAGACAACTTGCCTTGACGCCAGACATCGAGAGCCTCGACATTGGCAATCCATACCGTTCCATCGTTTGCGGCAAGCACAGCCTGCGCCTCTTCGGCAGTCAGTCCCTCGCGTCTGGAAAAAGTTGCCACCGCCACATCGTGAAAGCGATCAATTCCCTTGGTCGTAACCACCCATAGGTCGCCCTCGCGATCCTGATAAAAGCCGTTAACGTCATCGCTGGAGAGGCCATCCGCGCTGCCAAAGCGGTCTACCTTGTCCTTATAAATCCGAAACAGTTGGCTATTTTCGGTCCCAACCCAGAGCCCACCATCGTGATCGATTAGCAACGCACTGACCTTCACACTGCCACCATCGAATCCAGGTACAACAAAGTCTTTCCATGCTCCCGCTTCGAAGCGTTGCAAGCCCAGCCCTTTTCCCGTCCAAGAAGTGCCTGCCCAAAGCGCGCTACCCGGTTCAGCAGCTATGGCGCTCACGCCTTGCAGACCTTTGGCTCGATCCAGTGCGTGAGGAAGATAAGCTTGGGCCTTCTGCGAGCCAGAATTCCACTCACAAATTCCGGTAGAGCTGCCGACCCACAAATTGCCGGATGGACCGAGCGCTATCGCCTGCGCATAGATAAAGGGAATTCCGTCCGGAGGTCCGTAGCAGCGCACGCCGGAATCCTCGATTTTGCAAAGGCCGCCTTGCTGGTCTCGTACTCCGGAACGAACCATCCAGACCGTGCCTTGTGGGTCCTGCAAAATGGACTCAATGAAGCCCGGTGCGGTTGGGTAGTCGACCAGGCTTCCATCCTTCCAGTGGGCCAAGCCTCGAACGGTGCCTATCCAGAGGCTGCCGTCGCTGGCTCCCAGGAGCGAGGAAATCTTACGACTCGGAAGGCGCTTGCCTACGGGCGGTGTCCACGGAACGAAGCGAACTCCATCGAAGCGCACCAGGCCAGCCTCGGTGCCAATCCAGAGATATCCGTCGGTGGTCTGCGTAATGGCGTGAGGCGCTCCGCTGAAGTCTCCATCCTGAATGCGCCAGGCGGTGTGCGCATACTGAGAAATCTGATGGTTGGGATCAAGCGCGCCTGCCGCAGCACAAAGCAGCGCAAGGGCAAGCCACAATTCGAAAACCTGCAGGAGCAGGTGTGGCGCGCCTTTTCCCCAACCCGGCACAGGCATTGTGCTCACATCATTCCAGCCATTGGAGGCCGCGTGCTAAGCCGCGGCTCAGCGTTTAGGACACGCTTTTGTGTCTGTACGTTAAGTATAGCGGGCGGCTCGAACCTCGCGCGGGCGAGTCGTCACTGCTGTTCCATCTTGATCCGGCGGCGGCTTTACGGCAGTGGTGTTCCCAACCAGGGTTTACGTCGGACTCACCCCATAGTGGTATCCCCGGCCGTACCCCGCAGCGTTAGCTAAAAAACCACTTTTCCCGTGATGTGGGCTCGAACCCCAAAGCCGCATAGTACCGGCATGCAAACGATGAGCACGCAGTGGATCGAAAGCCAAGATCGGAATTGCAGCATCGGGAAGGACGACGTCAACGCGTGCCCACAGCACTCATGGAGAATAGTCATGAAAGGCAACAAAGCTATCGCGAATCTGGTCGGCATTGCTTTCCTGGCACTCGTGCTTGGCACGCCCATGCTGGCCCAGCAGGGACCGGACAACGTTCAGGGCGACTGGACGATTTACTCCACCAGCATCGAGACCGGGGAGACCGTTGTGAAGCACGTGCAGATTGCACAGTACGGCAACCGGATCACGGGATACTTCGAGGGTCCCAATCAGTCAGGGCCGATTCAGGGTGAGGTGAACGGGCATCATATCCGCTTCAGCACCGTGACCAAGAACGTACTGAACTTCGGTGGACAGATCTACGGCGACACGATGTCGGGCTCGTATGGCCTGCATGGCAAACATGCCGCGTGGCAAGCGGTGCGACCCTCGACGGCCGCGACGCCAGTCCCGCCCGCAACGGGAGCGGTGTATTCCTCGCAGCCGGAATTAGCTCCGCCGGCACCTGTCGCTCAACCTGCTTCGTATTCCACGGCGCAGGTCAGCGCGGGCCCGGCGCCCGCGCCGCTGACGGTCGATCAACTTGACTCCCTGGTTGCGCCCATCGCGCTGTACCCCGACGCCCTGGTAGCGCAGGTGCTCGCGGCTTCGGAGAATCCGCAGCAGATCGCCTATGCCGACGACTGGCTCGCGCAGAACAAGAACCTCACGGGTGCGGCACTGACGCAGGCCGTGGACCAGCAGCCGTGGGACCCGAGCGTCAAGGCGTTGACGCAGTTTCCTTCAGTGCTTGGCAACCTGGCGCATAACCTCTCGTGGACGTCGAGCCTGGGCCAGGCGTTCGCCAATCAGCAGGCAGACGTGATGGCGGCCGTGCAGACCATGCGCGCCAAGGCGCAAGCGGCGGGAACGCTCGGGTCCAACGCGCAGATCACGGTAACCCAGCCGGCGACGAATACCATCGTGATTCAGCCGGCCAACCCGCAGATCGTCTATGTGCCGCAGTACAACCCGGCCGTGGTTTACGGCGCGCCGGTGGTGGTGCCGTGGTATGTGGCGCCGCCGGTTCCGGTTGCTTCGGTTGGTCTCTACTTCGGCAACGGCATCACGGTTGGCGCGGTTTTCGCCGGCGGCGGATGGGGCGGCGGCTTCGGCTGGGGATGGCACGCCTGGAACGTGAATTGGGGCGGTGGTGGCGGCGGCTCAACCATCATCTACAACAACAATACCTACATCAATAATCACATCTGGAACAACAACAACTACAACGGCTATCGTCCGTGGGCGAATGGAGCTGCCGGGTCGCAAAACCACGCGTACTACGCCAACAACGGCACCTTCCATCCTGACTCTAACTATCGTCCAGGGACCGACACGCACTACGGCCCGAACGGCGCGTACCACCCCAATGGGTATTACGGCCCCGATGGCGGTTGGCACCCTGGGCCCGTCAACCATGCGGGCGGAGCAACGGGGTCAGAAAACACTGCGTACTACGGTGCCAACGGCACCTATCATCCCGACGCCGGCTATAAGCCGGGCGAGGACACGCACTATGGGCCCAACGGCGGCTATCACCCGAATGGCTATTACGGCCCGGACGGCGGCTGGCACGAAGACAAGCCCGGCACGAACCCCGCAGACCAGCCGAACGGTGGCAACAACGGCAACCATGGCCTGATCGGCGGCAACGGCGGCGTGCAGAATCCCAACGCCGGCCAAGCGCAGCCTGGTTTGGGAGCCAAACCCAACAGCGGCAGCAGCGGAGTGCAGCACCCGGCCCGGCCGAACAACCGTGGCAGTCAGACACTCTCTGCTCAGAACCACTCTCGCTTCAGCGGAGATGGAGCAGCCAACCGCGCTGAAAGCAATCGTGGCCGCAGCAGCATGGCAGCGCATCGCCCGCAGCAGCACACGGCGAGGGAGCAGCACGCGCCAGCCGAACATCATTCCGGGGGAGGCGGCGGGGGACGCCGTCGCTAAGTTCCGAGCAATTCATGATCACTCACTCATAAACAATCACGATCCTGGAAGGAGATTGAAAATGCTACGCACTACACATACGACCTCAATATGGAATCGCTTCCTGATTATCAGTGTGATGGTTTTGCTGGGCGTCGCAACAGCCGCTCTGGAACTAACGACCGAGTCGTTCGCTGCCGAACCGCCGAAGATCACGTTCGCATCACCCGCGGAGGCCGGCGCAGCGCTGGCTAAGGCAGCGAAGGCAGGCGATAGGAACTCGCTCGCAGACATCCTGGGTGTCGACGTGAAGGCTGTGCTGTTCACCGGAAACGACAAGGAAGACAAGGCTGCCCTGCAGGCTTTTGCCGCAAAGTACCAAACGATGAACCGCTGGGTCGATATGAGCGACGGCAGTCGTGTGCTCTACATCGGCGCGGACAACTTCGCTTTCCCGGTTCCCCTCGCGCAAGACTCTTCGGGCCGGTGGTACTTCGATGGTATCGCCGGCGCTGAGGAAGTTCGGGCCCGCAACATCGGGCGGAACGAACTGCTGGCCATCGATGCTTGCAACGCTCTCGGCTATGCACAACAGATGTACTTCGCCGGCCGTGGACATTTGACGGAATACGCCCAGCGCATTGTCAGCACGCAGGGCAAGCAGGACGGATTATATTGGCCGGTAGCGGCAAAACGAGCCTCCAGTCCGTTAGCTCGCATCGAGCAATTTCCGAAATCTTCTGTCGGGTCCTTGTCTCCGGGCCAGCCGTTTGTGCTTGACGGCTACACCTTTCGCATTCTGACTGCGCAGGGCAACGACGCTCCCGGTGGCGCCCGAAAGTATGTGGTGAACGGAAAGATGACTGAGGGATTCGCCATACTGGCGACGCCGGTCAAGTACGCGGAAACCGGAATCACAACCTTCATGGTCGGCCCCCAGGGCGTGGTATACGAGCGCGACTTCGGCCCCGACACGACGAACATCACGGCGTCCATTCAGGAATTCAATCCTACGGTGGAATGGTCGCCGGTCGAGTAGGTGTCGCGTCAAGGAGCAGCGGACGCTTGGCAACGAAGTCACTTCTGACCTGACGCAATCGTCGTGGAAGAAACTTCGGAGCGCCAAGAGATGCCTGTACCCTGCAGTCGTGGTCTGTTCTCGCATTACTCCATTGAGGTATGCAGCTCCCTAGTGATCAGTGGTAGTTAAAAAACCCTTTTTGTCGGGATGTGCGCCCGAGCACCAATCGCGCATAGTACCGCCATGGCGGACGTAACGACAGCATCGGTCTTCACAGAGTGCTGGAGCTGCGATCCCCGACCGGCAACCAACAAAGTTTGCTTGCGCGAGGACTTCTACACATGCCAACCTTAGCTCATCGCAATCTCTTTCACGACAAGATCCGTCTGGCCGTAACCCTGACCGGCGTGGCATTTGCGGTCGTCCTCATTGTCATCGAGATGGGTTTGTACGTTGGATTTACCAAAACCACCTCGAGCCTGATTGATCATTCCGGCGCGGATTTTTGGGTGGCCACTAAGGACATTCCGTACCTTGAATTGGGGGCGCCCTTCCGCGAGCGCAAGCTTTACCGGGTGAAGACTGCTCCAGGCGTCTCCGAGGCAGCGAGGTTTTTGATGGAGGGCGTGCGCTGGACGAGGCCCGATGGCGCCCAGCAACTCATCCAGGTCGTCGGCTTTGATCCCGACTCCGGCATGGGCGGACCGTGGAACATGGTTGAGGGAGACGCCTACGATTTGAAGATTCCGGACGGAGTCATCATCGACGAGTTCTACAAGAGAAAACTGGGTGTAACCCGGATTGGCGAAGTATTCGAGATCAACGGACATCGAGCGCAGGTGGTCGGGTTTACCAGGGGAATTCGTTCCTTCACCACCGAACCCTATGTTTTTACCAGCGTAAAGCATGCTCAGGATTTCCTCGGGTTGCAGGAGGACCAAATCATGTTTGCACTGGTGAAGACGGAACCCGGCGCGAATGTGGACGAGGTTCGGAGAGACATCTTGGCGCGCGTGGACGGCTTGGACGTGCTTACCACGCATGAATTCAGCCGGCGCACACAGAGGTACTGGACTTTCGCGACCGGCGCCGGAATTGCGATCTTGCTGGGCGCGATACTTGGGCTGGTCGTGGGCTTTGTCGTAGTTACGCAAACCATCTACGCCACTACGATGGACCACCTGAAGGAGTTCGGGACGCTTAAGGCAATGGGAGCGCCGAACAAGTATATCTACAAAATCATTCTGACTCAGGCGGGCATAGCAGCTGTCATCGGATACGGTCTCGGCATTGTTGTTAGCAGCATAGTGGTGGCCTACAGTCAACCGGCTGGCGCTCCAGTTTTGATGAGTGGATGGATGATAACGTTGACGTTCTTCCTTACGGTATTCATGTGCGTCGGCGCAGCGGTCGTATCCATTAACAAGGTGACGCGGCTCGATCCCGCCTCGGTTTTCAAGGGATAGCCATCCACAGAGGAGAAGCAATGAAGCCGGCAATCGCAGTTCACCATGTAACCAAGACTTACAACGAAGGCGGGTCCAGCGTGCCTGCGCTGCGTGGTGTCGACCTGCAAGTCTGTTCAGGCGAAATCGTAATGCTGATTGGTCCATCCGGCAGCGGCAAAACGACTCTGTTGTCGATTATGGGTTGCATTCTGCGGGCTTCGTCGGGCAATGTGCAAATTGCCGGCCAGGAAGTCGCTCATTTGGACGAGAGTGACCTACCCCGCATTCGCCGCAATCACATCGGCTTCGTCTTTCAGGGTTTCAATCTCTTTCCGACACTCAGCACGGGAGAGAATGTCGAGCTCATGCTCGATGTCAAGGGTGTTCGTGGCCCTGTCGCTCGAGAGCGCGCTTACGAAGCGCTAGCGAGCGTAGGCTTGGAGGAGAACTTCAACGAGCTTCCAGCCAACCTCAGTGGCGGGCAGAAGCAGCGGGTAGCCATCGCCCGGGCGCTGGTCGGCGATCCAGGCATCGTCCTAGCCGATGAGCCTACAGCCGCCCTCGACTCGCACACCGGACGCAGCATCATGGAGATGTTGCGCGTTCTGGCGCATGAACGCGGGCGTGCCGTTGTCATCGTGACGCATGATCCGCGGGTACTGGAATTCGCTGACCGATTTCGATGCTTCGTAAAAT
>Ga0335072_10004787_pt1 | contig 20003 bp, 16 predicted proteins | sample Lox_Sample_21_FD_206725 | JGI IMG/M metagenome (GOLD analysis project Ga0335072, IMG submission 206725) | Soil microbial communities from Loxahatchee National Wildlife Refuge, Florida, United States - Lox_Sample_2.1 | ecosystem: Environmental > Terrestrial > Soil > Wetlands | place: USA...
GTTAGTCATAATTGTTTCTTAGAAAGAACCAGTACTAACGATGGGAAGACACTATGGCCGCCAAACGGTGCTAGAGAATGTCAGTATAGCATCCGAATAACAGAGGCTAGAAGAATGGGGAACAGCGTTGAATGAAAGGGGGCTGGTTGTGACTATAAGGTACTTAATCAAGGTATTCCACGTACACATAAGAATACCGAATGATAGCGGTAGTGTTAACCAGTTTTCCGGGAAAAGATACGTTTGTGCTGGTTCTCTTAATGATCCTGGGGTTTTTGCTTTTATGAAGCCGTCGACAAATACGATTAGAACAACTAGGCGAGGTTAATGGACAAAGATATTCAGACACGATAGGAATGTCCATGCCAACTTACTGCAAAAGCAAGAAAAAATGCCTAGCACACTAGTGAAGCTGAGTAGTCGTAACGGGACAAATTTTAGAGGTATTAGAAGAAAACCACATATGACCTTCCATCCAGTAACCCCAATACTGGGTACCAAAAGGTTCAGATTATCTGCAAAAAGCACGACGAGAGCCACACATGCCGCAAGCAACTCCAACATAAATAAAACGCCGGTAACTATCCGCGCCTTAGGTCCATAGGATATAAAAGCCAGGTCTGCAAATGTAATCAAGCTGACATCAAGGTCCAAGCACCTCGCCAGTAAATTGGCAGTGTAAGCGGTAACTATTGAGGCGAAAACCAAGAATGCCATGCCACAGATCATCCCTGAGTATTTGATGGCCAGTGGGAGACTGAGCAAGCCAATACCAATAAGAACATTGGTTGCATTGAAGACGGTCTGAGGTAAAGTCGATTGTCCAGCAATAGCTAAAACAATCTTCCCGTCCTGCTCCACCTCTTTCACGATCAAAGGCTCTAGTTCACCATCACGCTCGGATACGATCTCCTGCTGCTGTCGCCATATCTGTCCTGCATGAATCATTGACGGCTCACGGCGGGCTGAGTGAAGTGTGCCATATGATGTGCCATAACTGCCAGCAAGCTCGGCCACGAAGTGTGGAACGGCTGTAAATATTGACTCGTTTCTTCTCCCACTTCCTAGCTCCGACCCGAGGCGATACTTGTCAGCTCCATCATCCTGTAGGGGTCTGGGAGTTGTAGGATCAGCACCCAAGTGATACCGTTTTGCTTCACTATGATCGAGAAGTCGAGGGATTGTAGCATCATGGCCTGGATCATCATCATCTTCAATAACCCCTTCGTCCGCAAGAGAGGCCTCAAGATGCTGCCGTAGGAGTGAGGTCCGTTCTAACCTTGCATTCTCAAAATCAGTTCGTGGATATCGCTCGGTTGCATCGTCCTCCTCTGTGTCATCGTCGGACGTAAGTACAAAGGATGGTCTATGTGGAGCAACTTCATGAAAACCTGCAGCTCGTTGCCAGCTTCGAGCAAAGTTAGCAATGCTGTTGGCTCCGCCAACCTGTGCAAGAGCGTTGAGGCGTAGGGCGACCGAAGACCTTCGCCGTCTCAAGGTATTACTATCCTGTCTTTCCACATCAGGACGATCAGGGTGAGCAGAGCTGGCCGATGCTCTGGTCTCGCGGTCGCTGTCATCAAACTGGACGCTTCTGCCACCACCAGAACTTACAGAGCCCCTATGGGATGTTCCATATTGATATTCATCCCAGTTCGTAGGATTTCTGGTAGGTCGGTTCATGATAATAGCACCTGCAGGCTGCAGAAATGGCTATACTGTCGTAAACCTAGGAGATGAAGAAGAAGAAGAAGAAGAAGAAGAAAGAAAAAAAAAGTGGAAAGCAAGAAGATCAAAAACGCTCCTCCCACCAGTCCTGAGGTCAGATGAGCCTGCTCTTTCACCTGGAATTCAACGGTCCGAATTTTCTGGTGTTGCTCTCTTATCTCGAATGCTCCTACGGGATTCGCCAATCCCCCAGGACGCCACAGAAATCCCTGCAATGAGAGCTTTCGATAGTGACTTGCATGACAAGCCAAAACTCGCACGGCCACTGACGACGTTACTTTAATTGTGGAGTGCAGGAAAAAGAAAACGTCGAAGAGCAGGAGATAAATGCGGCTCGGAATATAAAGGCAAGAGTGTTTTCGCGATATGTTTCCTGACTTTGACGGTCTTGATCGAAGCAAATAATGATATGGTCATGACAGATCATGGCATTGTGTAATGAAATACCCCACCATCGGGCCTGGGCAAGCTAGGAGATAGGTAACTGTCCCTCCTTCAGCCACCCCTTGCTTAAGAGAGATAAACACGGCATAATTGGATTGTAAAAATAGGCATGAGCACAATGCGTGTTCAGAGATGCGGTCTTGGAGTCAGGCTGATGCTGGCTGGTCGCTCTGAATCTCCATAGAATGTCCTTGACACATTGTGACTCCCTCTGAGTAGATTTGACGCACTACACGTGATTGTCACAGGCATAGCCCTTTCGCTTGCGGCGCTAACTTGGCCGGCGGATTGTGAATGGCTTCGCTTCAGCCCACAGATTTTGCTTCCGCCAGCGCAACCTCCCATTCCCCCTCTCTCAAGACGGACCCTGAGAGTATTTAGTCCTGTGCTCAGACACTAGACTTCACCATACGAGTGCACATATTCCATCTACTGCGAAGTCGACTCTACAATACCAAGCTCCAGTGCTCGCAGAGCCCTTCGCCATCATGAGTGAGCAACAGGCGAACGAGGCGGAGAAGAACATTGAGATCTGGAAGGTCAAGAAACTGATCAAGCGCCTGGAAGCTGCCCGTGGAAATGGAACTTCCATGATCTCTCTCATTATCCGTAAGTAACGGCGCTTCGCTAAAGAGGAAAGAGGACTCACGTTAGTTACTTCTTCAGCTCCCAAGGATCAAGTTTCGCGAGCGGCAAAAATGCTGGCAGAAGAATACGTACGTTTGCAACACAACCTTTCGTCGCACATCTCACTAATATTTGCCCACCAGGGGACCGCCTCCAATATCAAATCTCGTGTCAATCGACAGTCTGTTCTTTCAGCAATTACTTCAACTCAGCAGCGTCTAAAGCTGTACAATAAAGTACCCACAAATGGCTTGGTTGTATACTGTGGAGAAATCTTGACTTCTGAAGGCAAGGAAAGAAAGGTCAACATCGACTTCGAGCCCTTCAAACCTATCAATACCTCGCTCTACCTCTGCGACAACAAATTTCACACGGAGGCCTTAGCCGAATTACTGGAGTCCGACCAGAAATTTGGCTTCATTATCATGGATGGAAATGGGGCACTTTTTGGCACCCTGAGCGGCAACACTCGAGATGTTGTACATAAATTCTCGGTCGATCTCCCTAAGAAGCACGGTCGTGGTGGTCAATCAGCACTTCGTTTCGCTCGTCTTCGAGAAGAGAAACGCCATAACTATGTTCGGAAAGTTGCCGAGCTAGCTGTGCAGAATTTCATCACCAATGACAAGGTCAACGTGGCCGGAATCATCCTGGCGGGTTCTGCCGATTTCAAGAATGACCTCAATCAGTCCGACATGTTTGACAATCGCCTCCAGTCGAAGGTTATCAAAGTTGTTGATGTCTCTTATGGCGGAGAGAATGGTTTCAACCAAGCCATTGAGCTGTCCGCCGAGACACTGAGCAATGTGAAGTTCATTCAAGAAAAGAAACTCATTGGGAAGTATTTCGAGGAAATCAGCCAGGATACTGGCCGTGTTTGCTACGGTATCGAGGACACCTTGAAGGCCCTGGAACTTGGTGCTGTCGAGACACTTATTGTGTTCGAAAATCTTGAAATTAACCGTTGGATTCTCAAGGACGTAAATGGAAACCAGGTGATTTTGCACACTACCAAGCAACAGGAGACTGCAAACCGAGATCAATTCATGGACAAAGAGACAGGCCAGGAGATGGAGGTTGTGGAGCAGCTCTCGTTCCTAGAATGGATCGCTGAAAAGTACAGAGACTTTGGAACAGCTCTGGAATTTGTTTCTGACAGGTCCAGCGAAGGAAATCAGTTTGTGAAGGGATTTGGAGGCATTGGTGGCCTCTTGCGCTACAAGGTCAATTTTGAGCAGTTAGCTGACGTTGATGACGACGACGACTATTACGATGGTTCGTGACATCGGTTCCGCCTTGTCGAAATTCTATTGCTAACAATCTCTAGATTGACAGTTTGACAACCTCGCATTAAGCGAGGATCCAACTCCAGTAGTCGCATCAAAGTCCGCACCACCGCCGGACGTTCATCCCGTACAGCGGAAGTTGGGCCAAGCCCCCTTAAATGGTGGTCGTGGCTTGAAGGCAGCGGTGGTTCGACCCAGCCCGCTTCGATCCGTGATGTCGGCTTCTTGAGTTGAAGACAGCAAGATAGGAGGTTCGCAATTTTCTTCCACTGTGCATTTATGTGACTGACCATATATAGATTCTGCTGTAACCTTTAGAACTGTTGTACCCCGTGGGCAAACCTGGCATGGGGACGGGGGTGCTGTATAAGGTTAAGTGCTACGTTGGAGGAGAAGATCGACGAATAATCCTACAGCGCTATCAGTATCCACGTCCGCTTAATACATGAAGTCTTCGAGCAAAGCACTTCTTCCAGATAGATAAATTGCAATGAAAATTCTATATTTGAATCTGTATCCAATACCGTGCCGTGACTGTTTGAATGGCGCGGCTTATGGTGGGGTTAACCGATACCGGGAAGTTGAATTTGAAAATATTCCGAGTCACAAATCAAGCATAAACTAACAGCTGTTGACGCTGTATGCTAGCTTCGCGTTACCACGCCAAATACTTGCGAAATATGATTTAGCCCAAGTATTATCCTTTCCACGTCTTCGTATCTTATCAATGGTGTCACTGCATGGTTGTACATGATGGGGACCGAAAAAGTGGCTTTCCTTGGCCCAGTCTCTTCATATTCCCATCAGGTACAGGACTTTAATTACTTCACTCGCCCCGCCTGGATATTCGGCTTAGCTAACAGCGATTTCTCGCAGGCAGTCATCGAGCGCTTCTCGGCCAGCAAATATGAGCATGTTGCTATGGTAACACTTCAAGGTATTCTATCATTGGACATCCTTTTTCTGCAAACTTACACAGAACTAGACATCTTCGAAGCCCTACAATCTGACCAGGTCTCATGGGGCGTCGTACCTTTCGAGAACTCTACCAATGGCTCTGTCATATTCACACTCGATCTTTTTGCAAACCAGGCGAAACAATTCCCGCATGTATCGGTCTGCGGCGAGGCATACCTCGACGTCCACCATTACTTGCTTGGCAATCAGGCAGTAGAAGCTACCTTGAATGAGTCCGCAGAAATCTCCCGTAGCTCTACACCTACACCCCAAGTCCCAGATCCCCAAAAGTCACGTACACAGCCTCTACTGAGTTTAGAACATATCGAAAGAATATATTCTCACCCACAAGCATTCGGACAATGTGAGATCTTTCTCGGTGCCTACCTCAAAGGCATTGAACGGATTGATGTAAGCTCGACAAGCAAGGCAGCAGAGCTAGTAAAGAGAGACACAACTGGAACAAGTGCAGCAATTGCAAGTAAAGTTGCAGCAAAGGTCCATGGTCTGACGGTACTCGCTAAAGGCATTGAAGATCGAGAGGACAATACTACGAGGTTTTTCATCTTGAGGAAGGGCTTGGGTACCCTCCAGAATGAAAATACTCCTGAAAAGCCGAAAGGGAGGCTGGCGACCAAGAGCTTGGTGTCTTTCACGGTTAATCATAGGTCTCCTGGCGCCCTTGCAGATGTATTACATTGCTTCAAGCAATACAAGCTTAACTTGACAAGTATTAACAGCCGCCCATCTAGGATTACCCCGTTTCAGTACATCTTCTTTGTCGAATTCGAGGGCAGCAAACTCGATGACCCTGACGGTTCCGTAAACGAGGCATTGAAACGCGTGGAGAAAGCTGCAGAGAGTTGCAGATGGTTGGGAAGTTGGGAAGACGAGCTCAAAAACCGATTAGCCTAGAGAAGCCTCCATCACGCATGCATACTTGCTGCTCTGAGCACTGATGTGCTTTTGCTTCCATGTGTTTACACCTGAGAGTGAGATGGTTGCTGAAAATACTGCCGATATCGGTCCCTCGTGCCTTATCGCGATAAGAAAGCTCTTGGTGCTTGGGGGAAAGCTCATGCATTAAAAATACACACACAAAACAAGCAGTCACTCTATGATGAAGCTACGTCCAACAATTGCAATTCGCAATGCTCGACATACATCTCGGCGCCACTCTTCAACCCTCTCAAGCCTTCCCCATGAACTCACTTCACGACCTCTCAATATAACCTACGACTACCTCTCCCCAACCCCTTCCCACCTCCTCAATATCTCACTCTGCGACTTCCTGCCAAGCTCCTGCCATCCCAAATACTTCGACGCCAGCAACCCCATCCTCCCACACGGACCTCATCCTCTCCACCAAGGCCACCATCTAGTCTACTTCCCACCTCCAATCCCAAATCACGGCCTACTTCCAGATGGGACTGACACACTCCACTCCCCTCCTGCCCCCACGCCCTTCACGCGTCGCCTCTGGGCAGGCGGATCGGTGACTTTCAATCCGTCACCCAAGCTCCGCCTCCCTTTGGACGGGGTACGCGCGGCTTGTGTGGAGGGGATCCGAGACGTCACCATCAAAGGTAAAGAGGGCGATGAAAGGGTCTATGTGCATATCGAGCGCAGGTATGGATACCTCGATCGCGCCCGAGACTCCCCAGCGAGGGGTGATAAGGATGTGATCAAGAGGGTTTGGGAAGGTGAGCAAGCAGCTGTGGTGGAGAGGAGGGATCTTGTGTTCTTGAGAGCAAGAGAGAGGTCAACGGTGGAGGAGGGTATTGATGAGCGGGTTGTGAGACGTATGTGACTACCTCATCTTTTCAAATTCCAGGTCCAGGCGCAGAAAGCAGTTAGCTCACCTAGAAATATACATCACAGCCTTCCACACTCCCGACTTCAGCATTTCACTCACTCCTCCACCGTCACTCCTCTTCCGCTTCTCAGCCCTGACCTTCAACGCCCACCTCATCCACCTCGACCCCATCTACAGCCGAGAGATAGAGGGACATCGGAATCTGCTTGTCCACGGGCCTCTATCCCTGGTGCTCATGCTTTCTGTCCTCCAATCACAACTGAAAGATGGCGAGATGATCACGTTCTTCGCATATCGGAACTTAGCTCCCCTGTATGCGCAGGAAGAGATGAGAGTGTGCTTGAGAAGAGACCGAGAAGACCGGAAGAGGTATGAGGTCTGGATTGAGGGGAAGACGGGAGGATATGCTGTCAAAGGGTCTGCGACTGTGGGCGAGACGGAGTAATGCCGACGAAATAGAACAATCGGAATGTGCTATTACTGGATAAACTAATGTATAAGAAGATTTGTACGATATACAGTATGCCGAAGCAGAAAACAGAAGCAGTCCTTCTTGCATGCTTGACCTGCATATCCTTCCTTATCATACACCGCTGTGCAGAGTCTATTCCATGTTGCTCTCTTCGAAAAGCAGTATTCATTGAGATCCTGAAAGACCATAGTGCTCACACTGTTCCATCATAACGCTCCAAGTGTATTCCTGCAATGCATCCTTTGTGAACGCCTATAATGCTTCCCTCGATTCACAACTCCCATTTCTCTTCTATGCGATTCCGTCCCATTGCAAAATGACACCAAATATGCACCGAAATTCTAACCACCAGTCTCGGGGAGGTTAAGAAGAAGATCTCCCAGCTCGAATATTGGAGTTGATATCGTCCTTTGTGACTCTGACCTTGACCGACCGCTGGCGGCCGGTTCCCGTTCCCTTTCGCTGTGTTCCACTCTCCCCTTCTCATTTTCATCATTAATCGTTAGGCGGCCTATGCCGCCTCCTTGTGCCATATCAACCGGGTTGGTCCGCTCAACCCTTGGCGTCATATTCGAAAGAACATGCTCCATAATGCCCATATCGCTACTCGCAGTAGTCGGCCTAAGCGTGTCATCACTCAGATATCCCTCCCTAGTCTCCAATCCGGCCGCAATCTTCTGGTTTCGATCTAGAAACTCCATAAGGCGCTCGCCTTGGCGCTGCCACCGCGAATTTAAAATCTGAATCGCTTGTTCAACATCTTGTGGAGTGGGAAGAGGATTCTCTTTCAGATGCATGCCAAGCGTATTCAGGGTGCGTCTGACAGAGTGCTTGACGCCCCCGTGACCCTTTGAAAGCGAGGCTATGCCACCAATTGCCGAAGTCATACGCTTGACTGCTTCGCTCTGGTCATCTAACATCAGTGGCATGCTCACAACACTGAAATTATTTGCCATCGCGTTGACGAGCACAGTGAAGCCTTGCAAATTGATGTCGTTGTGATCGCAGAATATATGAGTTAAGGTTTCGTTCTCCTCCAAAACTGAAGAGAGTGTATTGGCGCCTTCTAAGCCAAGGTTTTGATATTCAATCTTTAAGACTTTTAGGGCCTTGTTCTTTTTGAGACCATTCAGGGTGAAGTTGAGGCCAATACCAAATCTAGCTATCTCCAGGTGGGCATGCTCGCCAGAGATATCGAGCTCTTCCAATTTTTCATTGTCCTCAAAAAGTAACTGTAGTGCTTCGCATGTCTCGTCGCCAGCATCATAGGGGAGTGAAGTTTTCGAAATATCTAGGCTGCGAATTGTGGTGTTCTGGCGTAGGGCTTGTAGAAGTTGCCTGAATCGTGACTCTGTTTGGTATTCCACCATACGCATCGTCAAGTGTGAAGGAGTCCGATTTTCTTCTATGGCTTTCACTATTTCACTAACTCCTTTTTCAAGTCTGTTGGCACTGACTATAAGATGTAAATTTCGAGCTTCGCCAGCATTGCGGCTCATTGATCGCATGAGAATGGCTACATCAGCGCCAGTTAGATGGCATTGATCCATCTGGAGATAGTAAAGACAATCAGACAGGTCGCTGGCGAGGTATGTAGAGATTGCGTCAAGGGTCTTCTCATTAACCTGCTGCATGTTAGCATAAGGTGGTAGTAAAAAAATGGTATTAAATCCTGAAACCACTCAATCACAAATCCAGGGATTGCTGTTACTCACAGGGACGCCTGTCAAGACCAACTCCTCCAATCGCCAAGTTAACATTATTTCGGGGGCTATCAGTGGTTCTGTCCCACAAGTACTAGTCACTCTAGAGAGATTGAGCTTGCGAATCTGAGAGAAGCGACTCATGGTTATAGGAAACTTTGCCAAGTGGACCCGTCCGGGATTGTCAGCTATATTGATGCATTCCATGGTCGCACTCTGTCTTTCTAAATAATTCAAGAAGACTTGTAGTCCCCTGTCATTTAATGCACATCGCGATACTTCGATGCATCGGAAGTGACTTTGTCTTTCATTCAGAGCCAGAACTAGGTTTGGGTTAGTTTTGACGATCAGGATGATACAGAAATGACATAAATTAAGAGTTGATTATGAAGAGCAAATTTAGGATATCAGTTCTGAAATGTTAAATGCAATGATGGCTCAGGCGAAATATAATCTAATGGGTTTAAAACACGTACCGAATTCCGCAAGGTCGGTCTCACCAAGTTCAATTCCGCTAAATACAATCCAATCAACATTTGTCAACTGTCCTCGGCAGAGGGGAAGTAGAGCTGCAGTAATTTCGCATCCTGGATCTTTGACTGCGCCTTCTTCGACATCATCGCGAGGTCGTCGTCGTGGTAATGTATTGCTGAAATTCATTCTTCGCACCTTTTGTGTCTTCAGCGCCAGAGCTTGAACCTCCTGGTAAAGTAATGACTTGTCTGCCGGCATGATGTTAAAATATGTCCTGATAGGCAGACCTGACCGGGAGGTCCATGCCACATGATCTTCGCCATAGCTATCGTGGAGGCCATGGAGCTTTTGCAAGTCAATACCTTGGAAAGAGATGGAATGAAAGGATTCGTTATAACGTAAGGCTCGGAAGACGGCAAGCAGCTCCAAAATGGTGTATGTAAGGGCATTTGCGGGAGGCATTAACCGGAATTCTGGGGCGTCTTCCGCGTCCAAGTCAATCGCATACTGAATGTTGACAGCGTTACACTGTTTCAGTATAAGCCAAAATCACTCTATGATTGCAAGATTTAATCACCTTATACGCTGCACAGTATGCCACTAATGTTTGGTCAAAACCGCCATTATCATCCTCTGACTGAATTGGTGAGTCGTTTTCATCCAAAAGACCTCGAGGGCCGCTGAAGAGAAAAGTATGGTCCAACCACTGTGGTTTAAGATACTGGATCGCTTGAAAAATTACCGCTGCAATCTCGGGAGACGAGGATGCCGCCAATTCTAAAACCAAAGGTGCTTCAAGGGGTTTTCTAGGAGAAGCTGTTAGCCATCAGTCATGCGGATACCGCGCACTTTGTCATGATTTGGCTCTTTGCGGGGTCTGACATCTAGAATAGAGACTTATTCAAGATGAGAGGCTCGGAAAAGAACGAGAAAGGAGTACCGACCGGAAGCCAAGTTGAAATGTATCATCAGCATACTGCACATCTATTGAAACAAGAGATACAAGTCCGTATTTAGTTTTGCTTGCTTTTGCATCTAGTATACGCGTGGGCGACTCGGCAAAGTCTGGTAAAGAGATCAGGTGAAGTTGGTTAATACCAATAACCATATACCAAACAGATGATCCTAATTTAGCAAAATCATCAGATGATAATCGTCCACCAGCTTTACCAGATGCTCTCCGCACTACTCTGAAAATTGTGAAATGGGCTTCGTCGTAATCAAGTGCCGCTTCAAGTACATTGACCAGGTAAAGAACCACACGCTCTGGATAGGGTTGACTAGATATTAATCTTGCCTTTTGAGCCGCTCCGCGAATGGAGGTGTGCCACAGGTCAGCTTCTTTAGGATCATTAAGCATCAGCTGGACAGAGCCAACGAAATTGCTCTCTTCATCAAGATAGACAACTTCGGTTGTGAAGAAGGGACGGCCATCTTCGACTTTATATGCTGTCACGATCTGCTTAAGTGGTATCGCGTTATCGCCTTCGGTGCTTGCGTGAGAGTTGAGCGACTGCAAATCTTGTAGAGATCCTATGGAGGCTGTTGAAGGATGCCTCGTAGTAGTAGATCTCCCAAATGATGGCGGTATTGAAGGGAAAACCTCCGATGCCCGGGACTGACTTTTATAACGGATCAGGTGTGTTTCGGTCAACACCAAATATTCCTTCTTTTTCCGAAACAAGCCACTGGTGGTTTGCACTTCACCATGATGTAGAACCCTCTTCCCTCGACCACCGTTGACCTGCTCGGTGTTTTGACCACCTTCAAATATTGACGATCCGGGAGTATAATCGGAGCTATCGAGCAACTTGTCCTTCAGCGAGTTGACAGACTTCTTGCCAAGAGAACCGAAAACAGAACTCGGTTTACCCTTGTGCAATGTGCGAGGTCTCGACAGCGGCGAATTGGGTCTTTCGTTATTCAGTGGGCTCAGAGGTTCATCGCCTCGTGCCTCAGTACCGGAGCTACTTGTGGAACCTATATGGAAGACAGAGCGCCGCTTCCCAAATTTCTTCTTCTCTGTCTTCTCCCCTTTGACGCCATCCGAGTCTTGACTCATGAGGCTGGAAACTTGCGGCCTCGAGAACGGATTGCTAATCGTTCGATTTCTGTGACTATCTTTGGTAGTTGACACCATCGTTATCGATTATGGACGCAATAGACATTCGGACAATCTGCGCTTCGAGAGGTTCCGGGTTGGAGAAAGTCCTTGTGAGTTGTAAATATCTTTTGAAATAAAGGTTCGAATTGTCACAACGTAATTTCTGCACTAGATTAACAAACACTCCAAAATCGAATTGTCGATTGGTAACACAGCTCAAAGCTTGTGCTTGTAAAAGGGAAGGCGTGATTGCTCGTACAAGCAGGGACTAGTGGGGAATCGTACCGCAATGGCAATTAATGGGGAAGTAGGCATAGGACACTGCAAGTAGGCAGATCTTTTTGCTTCACATGGTCCGTCGCCGCAACGAAGCTTATGTCGCCGAAGCTTGAGCAGACATTTGCGGTAGAAAACTGGGACCGTCCAATTGGACTAGCAGGCATCATGGAGTCAGATTGGAGCATTTGTTTGCGTTGGTGGAAAAGTTATCTTGATTGTCAATGCCATCGCAGGTATCTAGGATCGCAGGATAAAGTGGAAAGATCACAGTCAGTCCCGAGAGAAATACGAGCTCGCCAGTCAATTTAGCTCGGACATCACGAATGCAAAGATCGCCGCTAGCCTCCTATTGGTAACAATCGCATTTTCATGTGCTTTTTTTAATACTTAGCGGTACATTTGAAAATTACTATAGAACCGTGAAACATCCATAACAATAAGTGGCAGTCCCGAGGTTTATGCAAAGACCGCTGCATTGTTTTTCTATCCTACCTTTCCCCCAGAACTCCACTGCTGTTTTTACAAGTACAGTATCGTACACAGTGCAAGGACATCTTAGAAACTGACGGCCATTCCCTGCAAAGTAATCGCTATTAGGATGTGCCATGTAATTGAGTTCCTTCTTATTGGTCTCCGAGCACCGTCACTGGCCTCGCCCGATCAATCTCATTCTGCTCCTGCCTCCATTTCCGACCTTGGGAACTGAGTGCCGTAAGTTTGCGGGTGTAGGACTGGTGGAAATTTGACTTAGCATCCTTCTTGTCTCTCTTTAAGATCAACGCCCTTCGCCGTTGCGTCTTCTGATAGAGAGTTCGAGACTGCTCTAACTTCGGGACCTCTGCCAAGGCATACTCAACACTCCAACTATCGTTTGGGCCTATATTCTCCGGTCGTACAACATATGCTCCGTTGACCTTATTCCGGATTGTCAACGTCATTGCCAGCAGATCTGTATTACTTTTCCTGGAGTGACCTTTGTCCTTGCTTTCGTGGTCAGCGTCAGCGATCTTAGCCGCTTCTGCTACAAAGTCATCATCTCTTTTTAGATCCGTAGCGGCCTCATTTACATCCTCGTTTATTTCTCCAGCTCCAGTGTGTGGCACGGGCGCATCCATGTGAGGTTCCTCCGTTCGGTGGTCCTCTCCCATGTCCATATCACTCGAGGTTACATGATCTTCTCTACCCTCCACTCTCGAGCATAAGGTGTCCTGAAGCTCCAACTTATCATCCGCTGCATCACTTGCTTCACGATGCTCCAGTTGCTTCCCAATATTTCCCCCCAACTCTGCGTCGTTCTCATTGGCACGTTCTATTTCCGAATCCGGCACGAACAAATTCCCATCCGAGGGCCGGTCAGCTGAACTTAGACTCGGTTCATCAATCGATGAGCTGCCCGGCCTATCCGAATGAATCACAGCAATATCATCGTCAATGTCATCAGGATTTTCAGTCTCATCTAGGGTTTCCAGTTCGTCGTTATCTACAGAATCTTCGACCTTAGCTTGTAGTTCCTCCCACTCGGCTTCATCTTGTTCTCGTTCAATCTCCTCAGGTGTTGATTCCCGTTGAATGCCTAATACCGTACGCTCGTATTCTTCGATTTCGGCCTTCTTCGAGTTTTGAATTTCTTGAATTTCGTGCTCAGTGACTGGCTCAGCGAATATATACATAAAGGGTGTCACAGTGTCCCTGGTTTCGAAGAAAATGCGGAGAGATTGCTCAGGAAATTTCGCGGTGGCCCGGTCAAGTACTCGGTTCAGTAGTTCCAAGCTCAATTTAAATTCGGAGTCACCAATGGTGAGGTCTTCTTGTCCATGTAGGGCAAGATCCATTTCGGGAAGACTGATGTATTGGAAGCCAAAGATCCTTTCTGTATTATGAAACGCCACAAAAATACCATCCATCCTGCCCATCCTGACCTGCAATGAATACTTCAAGAAAGCAGCTCTGATCATATCGTAATATTCTCTTTCATATGATTCGAATTCCCCATGACGACTACGAATCTCGTAGCCAAGACCGTTATGATAATTTCGTGCATCCATTCTAATAGACACAACAGCTCTGGTCTTGAGATCAAACATGCCAGTTCCTGGAATTCGTGGATCATAAGCATCCAGCTGAGAACGCATAAGGAAATCGCCCATTGTAGTATAGTGGAAAGATTCGGCCTCGTTACGCTCGCCCTCGGAGATCTGGTCCGAATTCTCCTTTCGGTACTTCTCAAAGTCTTGCGTTGGCAACGTCAGTAACTTCTCCATTGATTTGCCCAGCATCATTAAGATATTGGCACTATCAAATTCCTTGTCTGCGTCAATCGCATATGTTCCGTTTCTCCAACGTAAAAATATTGCAGAAGGCGCGCGTTGTAGTTGGGTAAATGTTCGGAGCGTGTCAGGAAATCCTTGTGATAGATTAGATGTGTTGACCGGCCGCCATTGGGATAGAAGAAAATGAAAATGTGCCAGTGCAGACGTCATACTTGATGTCGAGCCAGTATATTTCTTACGTTCTGCTGCGGCAGCCGATAGTAGAATCTCGTCACGAGATGAGGTGATATACTCCTTGAGAGCATTGAAGTCGAATTCTTCGACAGGCATAATTGACTCCAGATAAGGATCAAAATTGAAGACTCGAGATCGAGGATCCCGGAGATGATAGACCCCTGGATTAAAGAGAACCCTTTCAAGGCCATATGCAAGGTTTGGAACAGGAGGTTGGGGTTTTTCGATAGGCACAAGGTCCAGTTTTGTCGGATCGATGGTCTTAATTTCATAAGCAGTCATCCCAGGTCTTTCCTTTAATTGCTCATGTGAGCTTGTGGAGCCAGCCTTTTTAATCGTTTTTGATGTCTTGACATTTTTTGGTCGTTCCGTTGATCTGCTTTCTCTAGGGCCTTGTTTCCTTGGGTGGGGTTTCTTACTTGTTTCCGAGAGTAGGGAATGTCTTAATTGACTCATGAACAGCTTCTTGTCCTCTGGACTGAGTTTGTGGCCATGAAGGACAGCCATCAAAGCTTGTGTTGGCCCAGTCTTAGCACTTGAAGGATAATTACGGATCACAATTGGTCGGATTGTTTTTGAGGTTTTAAGTGGTCTTCTGTATCCGGGCAATTCCTTCGAATACCGGAAGCGAATTTTGAATGTCTTCTTCTCAGGCTTCGCCAATATACTCTTTTTATCAGGTTGCGTGGGCGTGGGCGTCTCCATAGAAGAGGTTGGAGAACTACCGGCCTCAGAAGCTGAGCTCATTGGAGATATGGGATCGAGCTTCTCGGCCTTTCTGGGGACATGCCTCGTTAGGGGTATCTTGCCACTTTTTGCTTTCCTGCAACGACCTTTTGCGGCCTTTCGACGCGAATTTTTTCCATTTCCCACTTCATCACGGCCACCATCTACCGCTGAAGCCTCTGGGTCCGCTGAAGCCTTTGTCTGCTTCGCAACAGTCTGTATTTCATTTTTATGACTCGTTCGAAGTAATTTAGAATCATTTGATTGATCCTCCTCCTTCAATGCCGCCTTTAAATCCTCGAGGGCTTTCCTGTTTGATGACAAGGTTGTTTTAGGAATGGATTGGCTAGGGTTCTTAACTTTACGGGCGGGACGTGTCTTTTTCTCTTTTTGTTCTTGAGTGCCTAGGGATGCGTTTGGAAGTGGCAAGATTATCCCACTGCTCTCCGTCATAGAAGGGCTGTCCACTACCGTAGTCAAGTTGTTGTATCGTATTTGTCGTCGTGGGAGATTCGATCGATGGTACACGGTGGAGAGACATGACGGGCAGACATTCTGAGGTGCGAATCTCGAACGAGAGAGTGGTGCAAACATGGAAAGTGTTGCAGAAGCACTGAGTTGCAATCAGTCAAAATTGACGCTGTTGCTACTTGATCTCCTTAGAAATCTCCCATAGCTGAAAGTTTTGGAATATAATCCCTGCAACTACAGCGTCAGAGGAGAAAAGTTGATCCGCGCCATGACTTTCTACGACGACCTTATGCGAACTGAAACGGGTAACTCATTAACTATAATGGTGCGATGAGATTCAAGTTGGGACTTGGTCGGCATATTTCATTTAGTCGTTGCCCAGGGCGCCGGGCACAACTGCAACGTCAAAATGTCCGAAGGGCATTTGCAACGGGTTTCCATCACGTCTCGTCAGCAAGTTACTTATCATGGCATTCAATTTAGACCCTACGATGTTGTAGTTATTGGGGGTGGGCATGCAGGCGCTGAGGCTTGCGCCGGGGCGGCAAGATCTGGGGCACGAACAGCACTCATCACACCTAAACTAGACAATCTCGGAGTCTGCTCGTGCAACCCGAGCTTCGGAGGTATTGGAAAGGGCACAATGCTAAGAGAGATTGATGCGCTGGATGGCGTTGCTGGTCGGATCATTGACAAGGCTGGAGTTCAGTTTAGGGTGCTGAATCGTGCGAAGGGACCTGCTGTCTGGGTATGATCCTAATATGGAATCATTCTATCTACCAAAATAGCCTTGTTCATATGCTAATTGTCAATCAGGGACCACGAGCGCAAATTGATAGGAGCCTTTATAAGAAGTACATGCGCGAAGAGTTGCAGTCGTATCCGAACCTTTCCATTGTTCTTGGTAGCGTTGCAGATATTGTTGTCGCCAAGGACGAGTTCGACGGTCAACCACCAGCAGAGAGAATTACCGGAGTGCGGTTAGAGTCGGGGGAGATCATACCAACCAGCCATGTGGTGATCACGACGGGCACGTTTTTGGGTGGCGAGATTCACATTGGGCTCGAATCATTCCCTAGCGGTCGGATGGGCGAAGCTGCAACATTTGGACTCAGTAAATCATTGAGAGATGCAGGCTTCACACTTGGCAGGCTTAAGACAGGCACACCTCCTCGACTTGCAAAGAACACTATCAATTTCGAAGTTCTCGAAGCACAGACAGGCGACAACCCGCCGATGCCGTTCAGCTATCTCAACCACGAAGTGACTGTCAAAGATCAATTGCTTTGCTATGCAACGCACACAAATGAATCTACACATAATATCATCAGATTAAATCTCGATAAATCCATACATATCAGGGAGACAGTCAAAGGTCCTAGATATTGTCCTTCTCTAGAATCGAAAATTATCAGGTTCGCGGGTAAAGATAAACACATCATCTGGCTAGAACCTGAAGGTTTTGAAAGTGATGTGATATATCCAAACGGCATTTCCATGACTGTACCTGCTGAGGCTCAGGACCAGATGCTGAAGACGATCGTAGGCTTGGAGAATGTTACTATGTTACAGCCCGGCTATGGCGTAGAATATGATTATGTCGACCCAAGGAGCCTGAAAGCCACATTAGAAACCAAAGCTATCAAAGGCTTATTCTTAGCTGGCCAGATTAATGGGACGACGGGCTATGAAGAAGCTGCAGCGCAAGGCATCGTCGCTGGTATCAATGCTGGTTTAGCTTCTCAGGGAATCGCTCCCCTTACACTTTCCAGAAGTGATGGCTACATTGGTATAATGATTGATGATCTGATAACCAAAGGCGTTTCTGAACCCTACCGGATGTTCACTTCGCGCAGCGAGTACAGAATGAGTGCGCGGGCTGACAACGCCGACCTACGCCTCACCCGACGAGGCCGTGAAGCGGGCGTCGTTGGGGACGCGCGATGGTCCAAGTTTCAAGATGATCTCACGCAGATGGAGGAGCTAAAAGCAACCTTACTTGCCAAAATGGCAAGTGCGCCCGTCTGGATCCGAGAAGGCTTCCGAGTAGCCAATGACACAACGAGAAGGAGTGCTTTCGATGTTCTTCGCATTAGTGGTGTTAGGATGGAGAATCTTTCATCTCATATCCCAGAAGCTATGAAGTACTCCTCCAACATAAGATCCCGAGTCGAAATCGAGGCTGTATACGCCCCTTACGTCAAGCAACAATCAGCTGCGATGAAAGCGTTCCAAAAGGACGAGAGTCTGCGTCTGCCGCCGGACCTAGACTACGGGGAAATTCATGGTCTTTCTATGCATGAAAAAGACCTCCTCCGAGCGACAAGGCCAGAGTCCGTTGGCCAGGCTAGGAGAATAGAGGGTATGACCCCAACCGGCTGTCTTTTGCTTTTAAGCTATGTTCAGGGAAACCGTAGGGCAGATGCAAAGGCGCTTGCGGCTCATGCCATAACCTCTAAGAGAGCAGAGTTTGTAAGTTAGATTGTTAGATCGCGTATGAGTAAGTGTAGGAAATAGAAAAAAAGTAGGCGGCCCATCCTCAAGCCGGCGAATCATTTTCCAGGCAGCTTTGTTAGCTCAAATTACAATGCTAATTGAGTTTAAAGTTTTCTGCTCTCCATACAAAATTGATTTTAGTCTCCTCTTGCCCTGTAACTTCCACGTTCCTTCCTCGACTGCTAATTATCATTTCGCTGCCATGCCGCAAGTGTATCCTCAGCACCCTGAACCGATGAATGATTACTACAATCCCGTTAATGAGATGCGGGCAAATTACGCCATACCGAATGCCCAAGTCCACCTCCCATATCATGATATAATGCCAAATTTTGGTTTACAGCAGCCAAATAGGGAAGCCTTCTTCCATCCAGGCAATCAGGTACCTCGAAACTTTGTACAGCAGTCCAACGGTCCAAATATCTTTCCTGGACAAGTGGTGATAAATTTCGGAAACCACTTCTACCAAGGTCACTGCATGATACCAAACTCCAATTCTCAGCAACACCTAATCATCGATCCATCAAATCAGCATGGTATGGTACGCCATCTTAATGGTTGTATGTATCATGCAGCTGATCTCTGGCAAAAGATTCTGGACGGAGATAAAAAAGCACTGAAGGCTGCAAGGCAAGCAGATCGGGCTAGAAGGGAGATATATCGCCTTGGTGACTGCACACCACCCCGAGTGTTGCGCCCAAAGAAGCGTCATTTGCACGAACAGGACTTCAAGCAGGAAGATATATCCAGCGATACTTTTTTTAATCAGAAAGTGACTCCAGTTCAGAGAAGAGGCTCAATGGTGTCCAACTCCATGTCCAGAAGCCCATCGGACTCTAAGAATTTTAAATTCACAGGTTTCGTGGCTCCGAGCACACCGGAGAATTTCAAACATCCAGGTCGCAAGAGTGATCTGCTAGATACAGAATCTCCGTCTAAGAGGCCAAAGGCTTCTAACTTACAAAGGAATTCATCACGGCATCAGGGAATGGTTGTTGCCTCATCCATACCGGTACTAGGTAGTGCTCTGTCGCCTTACATCCCCTTTGCCGGTCCTGCGAGGTCAGCTCCAATGGCCGCGCCAGGTCCTTTTGCAGGATCTTCTCTCCCCGAGTCAGATCCTCCCGTTATGTGTTCATTGGGCATTTCAAGCCGTACTGCGTCGGCTTCGATGTCCGGTTCAAGTCTCCCTACATTGTGTTCAATGAACGTTCCTAGCCCTGTTACTCCAGCTTCAAAACCTGCCCCAGGCTCTACAATGCGAAATGCAGCGACTCCAGGTTTTGAACCCCTTCTGTCTCCAGACCACAGCTCTAGTACGACTACGGTGCCGCCCTTAGCCTCCGACATTGGTTTTCTTAATCAAGATAATGATAGGATATCGGGGGAGAATAAACTTTTATTATGCAGGGATTCTGCTGCATTTGTAGTAGAATCAGTTGCCACGTCGCCACTTGCACAAGAGCGAAGCTGTCTACATCCCTCCAACAGCACAACTAGGGAAGTCAGGATCCAAGAAGGCTTCTTACCCGCTGGCAATCCTGATCTTAGCACCCCAGTCTTCGAAGAGGACGAGTTCCTCCTTCAAAATTATGGGCCGGAAGACCGAAACGGCCCGAGCAATGTCACAAATTCTTTAGGGCATTCAGGCTTATTTGATGATTTGGACCAACAGGAAGGCGAATATGACTTGAGCGTGAGTTGCGGAGAGTTCTAATATGCGAGATCCATTCTAGTTAGACTAACATCCCTAAGTGGAATATGCGCGAGCCTCAGGGATAATCACTTTAAACGGGTGAACGAAAACGAAGTGCATGAGTTATATGCTTAAGGATTATATCCAATCAGCGCGAACTTTTACTGTCGTTAATCCCATCGCCATCAAACGTTTGAGCTTTGGGGATTGCATACATCAT
>Ga0335072_10004788_pt1 | contig 20001 bp, 20 predicted proteins | sample Lox_Sample_21_FD_206725 | JGI IMG/M metagenome (GOLD analysis project Ga0335072, IMG submission 206725) | Soil microbial communities from Loxahatchee National Wildlife Refuge, Florida, United States - Lox_Sample_2.1 | ecosystem: Environmental > Terrestrial > Soil > Wetlands | place: USA...
GAAATCGGCCGATGCTCAATTACCCGATCCACCAGCCCGTACGCCACCGCCTCGCTTCCGGTGAAGAAACGATCGCGCTCCGAGTCGGCATGCACCCGCTCGAGTTCCTGTCCCGTGTGCTTGGCGTACAGCTCGTCGATCCGCGCGCGCAGCGCGAGCACCTCGCGAGCGTGGATCTCGATGTCGCTCGACTGCCCCTCGAATCCCCCGGAGGGCTGGTGGATCAGAATCCGGCTGTTCGGCAGCGTCAGGCGTTTTCCCGGGGCGCCACCCGCCAGCAGCAGGGACCCCATCGACATCGCAATCCCGTAGCAGATCGTCTGCACGTCGGGGCGAATGAACTGCATCGTGTCGTAGATGGCCAGACCGGCGTAGATCGAGCCCCCGGGCGAGTTGATGTAGAGGTGGATGTCCTTGTCGGGATCGTCGCTCTCCAGGTGTACGAGCTGGGCGACGATCAGGTTGGCCGAGTCCTCGTCGACCTGGCCGCCCAGGAACACGACCCGATCGTTGAGCAGGCGGGAGTAGATGTCGAACGAGCGTTCTCCGCGAGCAGTTTGCTCGACGACCATGGGGACAAGTGGCATGTGACGACCTCCAGTCGCTAAGGCGCCGCCGTCAGGCGCCGCTAAAAATGGGACATCTGCTAAGGTGCAACCAGTTGGTTGCAGACAACGGTATAGCAGATGCGCAACCAAAGGGTTGCGAGTTCGACGATGAGGAGGCATCCATGAGCGACCGGATCGAGCGCGAGCTGTGGCTCCCCGCCACCCCCGAGGCGGTCTGGGAGGCGGTGACGCGCGACGGCTGGCTGGCCGATCGAGTCCGCCTCGACCTCAATCCCGGTGGCGATGCCGAGTTCGAATCCGACGGACGGATCAGGACCGGCTGGGTGGAGGATGTCTCCGAACCCGAGCGCCTGAGCTTCTGGTGGGCCGTTGACGAGGAGCCGGCCAGCCGAGTCGAGCTCAGGCTCCAGCCGCAGGGCGAAGGCACCCGTTTGCGGATTATCGAGACGCGGCCCCTCGATCGGCTCGATCTGGTCGGCGTGCCCCTCCCCGGCGTCGGCGGCGCGAGCTTCGGGCCGGCCCTCGTGGCCGCGTGACCAGCGGCGGCGCTGAGGATCGGGCCGGCGCCGTTTTCGGGGCGCTGTCGGACCCGACCCGGCGGGCGCTTCTTGCCGCGATAGCCGAGCATCCGGCCACGACCGCTACCGAGCTCGCGGCCCAGCTGCCGATCTCGCGCCAAGCGGTGCTCAAGCACCTCAATGCGCTCGCAGCGGCCGGCCTGCTCGACCGGACGCGATCGGGCCGCGAGGTTCGCTACCGATTCACGCCGGCGCCGCTGTCCGACGCCGTCGACTGGATGACCGCGGTCGGCGCCGAGTGGGACGACAGGCTCGCGGTGCTGCGGGACCGACTCGGCGCGGGGTCGGTCGGGCTAAGGCCCACCGCCAGGCGCCGCCGACAAACCTAACTACCTCGGCGGGATACCGAGGTACGGCACCGCCCACCCCACGATCTGCTGGAAGGCCGGCGCCGCCACCGATCCGCCGTAGATCGAGCCCTGTGGCTGATTGACCACGACGGCGACGACGAGCCTCGGGTGGTCGGTGGGCACCATCCCGATGAACGATGCGACGTACGCGCTGTCGGAGTAATGGCCGTCGATCGCGATGTTTGCGGTTCCGGTCTTGCCCGCCATGTCGTAGCCGGGGATTTCGGCACCGGAGGCCGTGCCGCCGTCGGCGAACACGCCGCGCAGCATGTCGCGCAGCTCCAACGCTGTGTTGGCCGAGATAACCCGGTGCCCCGCCGGTAGCGGCACAGCCTTGCCGCCCACCGACTGGACCACGTGGGGGGTCCGCAGGATGCCGCCGTTGGCGATCGCGTCGTACGCGGTAACCATCTGAATCGGGGTGACCGATTCGCCCTGGCCGAACGGCAGGTTGTACATCGAGGCGCCCGAGTACTGGGATGGCGAGAGGATGATGCCTCCGGCCTCGCCCGGCAGGTCGATTCCGGTGGGAGACCCGAACCCGAACCGGTGGACCCAGTAGTTGAAGCGCTGCGCGCCCAGACGCTGGCCGATCAGGTCGGCGCCGATGTTGCTCGAGACCTTGAGGATTCCGGCGACGCTGAGCATCTCGTAACCGTGGTCCTCGGCGTCGTGGATCGGCGGCTCGTTGGCCGCGAACGACAGGTCGGGCGGAATATCGAATTGGGTGTTCGGCGTGACGAGGCCGTCCTGGAGCGCCCCGGCGACGGTGATCGCCTTGAACGTCGAGCCGGGTTCGTAGCTGAAGCCAACGGCCTGGTCGGCGGGGATGTCAGCGCTCTCCCCGGGCGCCTCCCAGTTGGCCAGCGCCAGGATCGAGCCGGTGCTCGGGTTGATGGCGATCGCGGTGGCGCTCTTGGGCGAGTACTCGCTGCCCACCTCCGCGAGGACGCGCTCGACCTCCTGCTGCAGGCCGGAGTCGATCGTCAGCGCCACCGTCTTGCCCGGCACGGCGGCGTGCAGGTCATCGACCGAGATGGGCTGACCGATCGCGTCACTGACCACGCGGCGTAGGCCGTTCGTGCCCTGGAGCACGTTGTTGTACTGGTACTCGATGCCACTGGAGCCGTCGCCGTCGAGGTACACCGAGCCGACGACCTGGGAGGCCTCGTCACCGCGCGGATACACCCGCCGCGTCTCTGGAACCAGCGAAATGCCCGCGATGTTCATATCCGACACGGTCAGTGCCTGCGCTGCTGGAATCAGATGCGCGAGATAGACGAAGCCGGTGTGCTGCTTGGTCAGGAGCTTGATCAACGTCAGCTGAGATATCCCCAGCGCCGGCGAGAGCTCGGCCGCATCCGACACCGCGTCCTTGATCAGGTACGGATCGGCCACGATGTCGTCCGCCGACTCGCTGATCGCCAGCTCGGCGCCGTTGCGATCGGTGATCGTGCCGCGCGGCGCGGGGACGACCACGTTGCTCACCTGCTGCGTGGCCGCGTCGCGCTTGAGCGATGCGGCCTGCACCGATCCCAGCCAGGCGGCGCGAGCGAGCGCAATCGCCAGCAGCGCCACAAACGCGATGAACAGAATCCCGATGCGGCGGTCAATGAGCCCCAAGCGCTAGTCGTCTCCCGCGATCGTCTTCTCGTCGGCGCCCACGTTTATTCCCCGCCGCTCTGCTGGTTGGAGTCGGCCGGCTGGATCGCCGCCGCGCCGCTCGTCGTCTCATCCTGCGTGCCCTGGTCCGTGGGGCCGTCGGCGCCGGTGTCGGTGGGGGCGGCGGCGCCGGTGTCGGTGGGCGCCTGCGAAGTCGTTGTTGGGCTCTCGGTCGTGTCTGCCGGCGCTTGCGAGGTCGTGGCCGGCGTTTCGGCCGCCGTCGTGTCTGTGCCCTGTGTGGGCTCAGAGCTCGACGTCTGCGTCGCGCCCGTGCCCGCCGCCGTCGTCGCGCTGGTGGCGGTCGACGCCGCGGAGTCGGTGTTCACGCTTGGCGTGTCGACAGTTGGGGCGGTTTCGCCTCCAGCCGGCGGGAGCGTCGACGTTCCCTGCCCGGTAACGAGCGCACCGTCTCCCGCCTGCGGCGTGAGAGAGACGAACGCGTAGGGATCCGGAGTGTGGATGTTTGCCAGGGCGCCCTTGACGTTGCCGTTCGGTCCGGCCGCCAAGTACCCGACCGCGCCGGGCGGCGGGAGCACCATCCCCATCGCGCTTGCCAGCCGCTCGATGCGTTGATCGTCGCTCAACATGGCGACGTTGCCGCGCAGCTGCTCGTTGGTGCTCGTGAGCGAGGTCGTTTGCTCGATCGCCCGACCCATGCTCGCGCCGAGCTTGAGGATCTCGACCTGGGTGGCGACGATCCCGGCCAGCAGCACACCGAGCACCGGGATCCAGGACCGGCCGCGGACGAGGCGATCCAGCCAAGGGTGGTCCGGGAGCGAGACAACGAACGCGCCGATCCGCTGGACCGGGCTCCGCGCCGGCTTGGGCGTCCGGTGGCGCGGGGCGAGCTTTGGAAGGGGCCACGCGATCGTGCCGGCGCGGGGGGCGGTCGCGGCGCGGGGGGCGGTCGCGGTTGCAGCCGCAGCGCGGGCAGCGACCGCCACCGCGGGAGCCGCCACGGCCCGCGCGACCCCGGCAACGCTGCGTCCTCCTCCGCCGCCGCCGCTTCTGCGTCCGCCGTCACCGCTACGCGCGCCACCCCGACCGCTGCGCGCGCCACCGCCGCGACTGTCGCTGCCACTGCCGCGAAGCGGCCCGGACACGCGGCGCGGGGGCCGGCCCGGTCGCGCCACCTGGCCCGACCGCTCTGATCGAGCTGACCGTTGGGCGACGCCCGATCGTGCTGATGCCGCTGAGCGCTGCTCTGATCCGCCCGACCGTTGCGATCCGCCCGAGCGTTGCGATCCGCCCGAGCGTTGTGATCCGCCCGAGCGTTGCTTGGGCCGCGGTGGCGCCTCGGCGGCGCTCCGTGCGGCCTGCGTCAGCGCTCCCGGCCTCACCGAGACTGGTCCTCGATCTTGCGCGCTGCCCGCAGGTGGGCCGACTTCGCCCTCGGGTTCGCCTCGATCTCGCCGGGCGTGGGGGCGATCGCCCGGCGGGTCAGCAGCTCCGCCTCCGGATGGTGGCCGCATACGCACACGGGCAGTTCGGGCGGGCACACACACCCGCGCGCGAGTTCGGTCAGGAAGCGCTTCACGCGCCGGTCCTCGAGCGAGTGGAAAGAGATCGCCCCGAACCGTCCGCCCACCCGCAAGACGTTCCAGACCGCCGGCAATGCGTCGTCGAGCTGGCCGAGCTCATCGTTGACGGCGATCCGCAGGGCCTGGAACGTCCGGCGGGCCGGATGACCGCCCGCGAACTGGGCCGGAGTCGGTATCGCCGCCTTGATCACGTCCACGAGCTGCTGGGTGCAATCGAGGTCCTCGCGCGAGCGAACGCGCACGATCGCGCGCGCGATCCGGTTGGCGTAGCGCTCCTCGCCGTACTCACGCAGCAACCGGGCCAGGCGCCGCTCCTCCCAGTGGTTGACGATCTCGCGCGCGGTCAGGTCTTGCTCGGGATCCATCCGCATGTCGAGCGGGGCGTCGTAGGCGTAGGAGAAGCCGCGCTCCCATGTGTCGACCTGCATCGACGACATCCCAAGGTCGAGGTACGCCAGGTCAGCCTTAATGCCTTCCGCGTCGAGCCGGCCCAGCGCGGTCGCGAAGTCGGCCCGGATGAACCGCGTGCGGCAGGGCAGCTCGGCGGCCATCTCGGCGAAGCGCTCCTCGGCGATCGGATCACGATCGATGCCGATCAGCGTGCCCGTCGGCCCCAAGCGGTCGGCGATCAGCCTCGCGTGGCCGCCGCCACCGAAGGTGCAGTCCACCGCGGTCTCACCGGGATGCGGATCGAGCACGTCGATCAGCTCCCCGGCGAGCACCGGGATGTGGGTACGGGTCATGTCAAGGAGTGTGGCCAAGCTTCGCTGCGATATCGGGGACACGGGTCAGAACGTCTTCGCTGTAGCCGCCGTACCTGGGGCGATCGAACACCTCGAGGCACTCGCCCGAACCGACCACGACGACCTCGCGCTCCAATTCTGCGTATTCCATGAGTGAGGGCGGGATCATCACGCGGTGGGCTGAGTCGAGCTCGGTGTCATGGGAGTAGTTGAAGAAGAAGCGCTTGAGATCCCGGGCCTCCGGAGAGATCGGGCTCAGCCCGGCGAGCGCAGCTGACGTGTAGGCCTCGTAGGACTCCGGCGTCCATACCGCGATCGAGCGCGGCGCCGATGCCGTCGTCTCCGGCGAGGCGGCCAGAACGACGCCACCCGCCAGCGCCGCGCGGAACTTCGAAGGCACCGTTAGCCGGTGCTTCGCGTCGAGCGCGTGTTCGAAAGTCCCGCGGAAGATCAAGGTTTCTCATACGTCCGTGACGAAAACTGAACCCGGGTGGCTGGGTGGGAGGAGCCCTGCCACCCGGGTTCCGCGATGCATGACCATGCGCGTGCCCCACTCTACCCCACTTCATCCCACAATGCAACCTATATCCCACTTGGCCTCCCACCACGACCTTCGGGCGACCCCCAATCGGCCCGATCGCCCGCCGGCAGTGGGAATCGACCCCGTGCTCCCCCGCCGGCGGAACTGCACGGACGGTTGCAGATCGCCCGGTTGGGCGGCGGCTTGCGGAATCGGGGCCTCCTCCGTCCGCGGCGTGTGCAACGCTCAGCCGGGCCCTCGTGGCGGTGGGACGGTGGGACGGTGGGGGTCGCACGGTGGGGGACGGTGGCGGTGGCCGGAGGGCCAGTGACGGTCGCCGCGGGACGATGGTGGCGGCCGGAGGGCCAGTGACGGTCGCCGCGGGACGATGGTGGCGGCCGGAGGGCGCGGGGCCATGCGTAATCCGTCACGCGGGCGCCGTCGCGTCGGGCTTGACGGGTTACGCAGGTGACACGTGCGTAAGTCGTCACGCCTCAGGCGAACCAGCGGTCGTGACGACTTAGGCAGGGCTGACTCCGCGGCAGCGCCAGCTCGCACCGTGGGTCTCGGGGCGCCCGACCCGCACCCCCCGCCAGCAACCCCGGCCGGCAACCCCAACCGCCAACCCCCGCGGGCGCCGGCCCGACCAGCCCCGACGTCCCGCGACCTGCATAACCGCGCCCTCCCGCCCGAGCGCGCGCACTTGTTCACGCCACAGCTGCAGAAACGCGCACGATCCGGATGGCTTGCGCGCTTATGCAGGTCCGCCGGTCCTGCATAACCTGCCACTCGAGCCAGAACGCCGGCACCGTGTCAGGTTGTGCACGTGGGGCATGCGCACCGTGCCACGGTCAGCCCGCGCGGCCTCGAGTGGCAGGTTGTGCATGACGTCCGCCCTCCAACGCCGTCCGCACCACGCCGCGGCCCCGACCCCGACCTCGACGCCGGCCGGACCAACGTCAGCCGCCCGCTCGGCTCGCCGGCAGCTCCACAACCAGGCGCGCCCCGCGCGCACATGGCGCCGCGGCCAGACGGCCGCCGTGGCTGGCGATGATCGCGGTGGCGATCGCGAGCCCGCGCCCCCGCCGCCCGCGCCCGCCATGCGGCCGGCGCGCCAGCTCGGACACGGGCGCCGGCAGCCCCGGTCCGCCGTCCACAATCTCGATCCGGATGCGACCCGGCTCCCCACGACCGCGCACCGCGACCGCCCCTCCCCCGTGCTCGATCGCGTTCGCGATCAGGTTGCCCGTCGCCTGAGCGAGCCGCAGACGGTCGCCCCACACCGGCGGCGAGCTCCCGGACCACGAGCCGTGCAGCGAGACCCCCCGGGCCCCCGCCGTGGCCAGCCACGCCTCGACCGAGTCGTCCACCAGCTGGCGCATGTCGACCGCCTCGGGCGGGCGCCAGGCGGGGGCGCCTCGCCGGCCGGCCGCGTCGAGATCATCCAGCGCCAGCGCCGCGCGGCCGAGCTCGAGGTCGATCGCGCGCAGGCGGGCGGGCGACAGCTCCCCCGCGCTCGCGCCCAGCTGGAGACCTAGCCGGGCCGCGGTGAGCGGCCCGCGCAGCTCGTGGCACGCTCGCGCGACGTTCTCAAGTCGCCCGCTCAACGCCCGCCAGGCCGCGCCGGCGGCGAGGCCGGCGCCGCTCGCGGCCAGCCACCCGGTCACCGACAGGGCGATCACGACTCGAGCGGTCCGTCGAGGAGCCGGTAGCCGACGCCCCAAACGTTGATCACGAACCGATCGCCGGCGCGGTTGAGCTTCTGCCGTAGCCGGAATGCGTGGGAGTCCAAGGTGCGCGTATGCCCGAGTGCCACGAAGCCCCAGACGCCCCGCAGTAATTCCTCGCGCGTGAAGACTCTGGTCGGCTCGCCCGCCAGCGCGCGCAGCAGCGCGTACTCCTTCTTGGACAGCGCGATCGCCTCGCCGCGCACCCACACCTGGCGGCTCATCGGATCGACCTCGAGCGATCCGACGCGGAGCCTGGCCGCGGCCGGCCGGCGCCGGGTCCGGCGCAGAAGCGCTCTCACCCGCACGCTCAGCTCGTGGTAACTGAACGGCTTGATCATGTAGTCGTCGCACCCGCGGTCGAACCCGCGCAGCCGATCGAGCTCGCCCACACGCCCCGACAGCACGAGCAATGGCAGGTCGGGATCGAGCCGGCCGGCAATGCGATCGGCGCCCCGGACGTGCGCTAGCAGCTCGAGCCCGTCGCCGTCGGGCAGGCCGAGGTCGACGATGGCCAGGTCGGGGAAGGCATTCTCGAGCAGGCGCCGGCCGTCCGACACCCCCTCGGCCTCGATCACTTCGTAACCGTCCGCGGAGAGGTTGTCGGCCAGGAAGGTACGGGTGGTTTGATGGTCCTCGACGACGAGGATCGTGGCGGGCGAATTCATGGCCCCAAAGAGCCTGGCGCCGGCCGAATTCTCCCCCCCGGACCGTGAATTCTCCCCCCGGACCGTGAATTCTCCCGCCCGGCCGAATTCTCCCCCCGGACCGTGAACTTAGAAGCCGGACCGCAAATGAACCGCGACTACCGGGGCGATGCAGCCGGCGCCGTATCGGCGATCGTGAACCACACCGTCTTGCCTCGCGTTCCGTCGGCGCGCACACCCCAGCGGGCCGACAGCATGTCGATGATCTTCAGCCCGCGGCCGCTCGGATCGGTCGGCTTGGGCGAGCGCATCGTCGGCGTCCCGCCGGCGTGGTCCGAGGCCTCCACCCGGATGTCGTCGCCGCTGCGCGTGATCGTGAGGTCGAAGCCGCTGTCGGTGTGGCGGATGCAGTTGGTCGCGAGCTCGGAGACCATCAGCTCGACCGCCTCGAGCGTCTCGGCCGAACTGCCACTCAGAACGCTCGTCGCGAACCGTCGAGCGGCGGGGACGGACTGGGGCTCATGCGGGAAGGAGCGCGTGGTCGTCATGGTGTCACGTTCAGGGTCTCGGCGAGCCCCATCGATTCGACCACCCGTCGTAGCAACGGTGAGACGTCGCGGAGCTCGATCTCGGGAACGGCGCTTGCCCACTGCACCCACAGCGCGATCGCCGAGCTGTCGGCGAAACGCAGTTCGTGGACGTCGACGACGACCCGCTGGGGGTTTCGGTCCAGCGCGGGTGCGACGGCGCTGGCGAGCGCGTCGACGTTCGTGATGTCCAACTCCCCGGCCACCGTTACGGTCAAGGTTCGATCCGTTTCCTCTGACACGTCGAAGGTCATTGTCTGATGGTGATTGGAGCCTAGTTCAGCCACCGCAACCCCGCGATCGCCGTGTCGTCGTCGCCCCCGTCGCGCCGCAGGTCGGACACCAGATTGTCCAGCAGCTCGTCCAAGTCGCCGTCCTGGCCGACCGCGGCACGCTCGAGCCGCTCCAGCCCGGTGTCGATCGTCTCTCCCCGTCGCTCGACCAATCCGTCGGTGAAGGCAAGCAGGGTCGCGGCGGGTGGTGCGTCGACGGCCGTCGAGGTGTATCGAACTCCCGAGCGCACGCCGATCGGGACCCCGACCTCGCTGTGAAGGTAGGTTCCGCCGCCGTCGCTGAGCAGCAGCGGCGGAAGATGGCCCGCGCTTGTGACCGTGACGCGTCGGCGCTCGACGTCGACCAGCGTGCACAGGATCGTGGCGATCTGACCACTCGTGGTGACGTTCACGAGGCGGGAAAGCTTGCTCAAGATCACCGCGGGCGGATCGTCCTGCGCGGCATACGCGTGGATCGCGAAGCGAAGCTGTGCCATCGTCGCAGCCGCGCGCAGGCCCCGACCTGATACGTCACCCACGACGAGCAGCAAACGGCGGCCTTCGAGTCCGATCAGGTCATACCAGTCACCACCGACTTCGACGCCCTCAACTCCGGCCTCGTACCGAGCGCTCGTCTCGACGCCCAGAACCTTTGGGAGCTCGTCGGGCAGGAGCGCATGCTGAAGGGTCTGCGCGATTGTCCGCTGCTGGCCGTACAGCCGGCGGTTCTCGTTGGCGATCAGTTCGAGCGAACGGGCCAACCGTTCGGCCTGGTTGCGCCGGTCCAGCAGCCGCCCGGTGAGCACGGCCGCGCCGAGACTGAGGAGGATCCCGATGATCCCGATCAGCCACGGCAGCCGCTGCGCGAAGGTCCCCTCCAGCGGACTGCGGGGCGTGACCACGAACGTGAAGGCGCTGTCCCCGAACGGGATCGTCGTCGACGCGTGACGGCCCGTGATCGGAAGCTTCTTGAGGTCGGTGACCAGCAGCTGCGAGCTGTTCTGCGTACGCCCCAGGTACAGCGCGTAGTTGAGGTCCGAGAACGACGAGCTGCTTTGAAGGCTCGAGCGACGGTTGGCCGGCAGCGCGCTTTCGGCGTAGGCGACATAGCGACCGGTCAGACCCGGTGAGGTGAACGCGTAGCCGAGTCGCGGATGCGGCCCTTGCAGGAGGCCGATGATGCTCAACTTAGCGCTCCCAGCCGCGTGCGCGAAAAAGGATTTCGCGCGCGCCGGCGACCCGGCGAGCACCGGGAAAGACCCGACCGTCGCCAGGAGTTGCGCCCCACTGGCGCCCAGCCGCCAGAGTGACACCGAGCCGAACTGGCGGCCCACACCCGCGTACGGCGTCGCGAAGGTTCGGAACTTCTGCACATCGCCGCCGGTCGCGTCAGCCAGTGCGGCACCGGAGGCCAACGGCGTCTGGACGGTCGGCAGAATCTCCGAGATCAGGGCCCCGGCGTCACGCACACGGAGGTTCAGAAGGCGGTTCTCGTTGGTCGAGTACGTGGAAGCGGCAAGCAGCACGAGCACGCCGGTGATGAAGAGGCCGAGGACTGCCACACCCGCGGCAGGCCAGTACGGCCAGCGAGAACCCTCATGCGCGAGCGGACGCTCCTGCCCCGCATCCCCACCGCCATCTGTGGCCACTGGTGACTCGCCGACACTGGACACCGGGCCACCGTCGATCATCGCGACACCGGCATCATCGTGCGGCAAGGGTACCGGCTTACCAAAATCCGGCACTCCAGATCTGGCGCTCGCGCTCATTCTGCAACGTCCATTTCAGCCGCTGCGGAGGGGCAGGAATCCACCATATGATCCCGACGCGCCATGTACCAGCGAGGCAACTACAGCTCCGGCGAAGACTTCGTGCTCGAGTACGGCGAGCTGCGGTTCACCTTCAACGAGCGCGATTTCCGCGAGCGCTGCGAGCAGGCTGCTCGTAAGCTCGGCTTCATCGACAGCGCGGTCGACGAGGACGAGGGCGAAGATCTGATCAACCTGGTCGTCAACGGCGAGGTGTCCGAGCCGGCCTCGGCCCTCGGGGAGCATGTCAACGACTGCTGGCCCGATCTGGTCGGGCCATCCGATCGCTCGCTCGTCCACTGGCTGCGCCGCCTGATCTTCCGTGGAGCTTGGCTGGACCAGCGGGTCAAGGAAGGCGAGCTCGACATCCGCTTCGACGCCAACACCCATGCGTTCGTCTACATCCAGCCGGATCGAGGCGGCGAGCCGATTCAGCTCGCGCCCGAGCCGAGCTGGAACCGCGTAGCTTACGTCCGGCGCTAAAGGCGGCGTCGCCGCCGACGCCACCGACAGCTCGACCGGCCGCCCTTGCCATTACGCTCCCCTCGATGCGCGAGCAAGTCTGGGTCGTCATGCCGACGTACAACGAGGCGCAGAACATCGAGGGCATCATTCGCGCCACCGTGGCGGAGCTCGAACGAGTGGCCCCGAACTCCCACCGCATCCTCGTCGTCGACGACAACTCGCCCGATGGCACGGGGGCGCTCGCCGACTCCCTGTCGGAGCGCTACCCGCAGGTCGAGGTGCTGCATCGCGGCGCTAAGACGGGGCTGGGACACGCATACCTGGCCGGATTCGCCCATGCGCTGGCCGGCGACGCCGAACTGGTGATCGAGATGGACGCCGATTTCTCCCACGATCCCGGCTACCTGGAGCAGCTGCTCGCCGCGGCGCGCGACGCGGACATGGTGTTGGGGTCGCGTTATGTGCAAGGCGGTGGAACCGAGAACTGGGGGCTCCTGCGGCGCCTCGTCAGCCGCGGCGGATCGTTTTATGCCCGCACCATCCTCGGGGTCCAGATTCACGACCTGACGGGCGGCTTCAAGTGCATCCACCGTCGGGTTCTGGAAGCGATCGCCCTCGACACGGTGCGCGCCGAGGGTTACGTGTTTCAGATCGAGGTCACCTATCGCGCGCTGCTCGCCGGCTTCACCGTCGCGGAGATTCCGATCGTGTTCCGTGACCGGAGCGTCGGCTCGAGCAAGATGTCGTCGGCCATCGCACTCGAGGCGATCTGGGCCGTTCCTCGACTCCGCAGGACTGCGCCAAGCGAGATAAGGCGTCCGGGCTCGAGAGCGAGCGCGATCGGATCGGGTCACGATGGGTAGGGGCAACCCATCATCGGAAGGGATTGCTGTCCAAACAAAACATGACAATCCAACCGGGCGACGAGAGGAACATTGCGCCCGCAAGTTCCCTAACGTAATGTCAACAATGGCCACACTCTTGCCGGTTCGGCGTCGGGCAAGCTTCAGGTGATGAGCGTCGACAGTCCGCCGCTTGGCGCTACGCGCAGCGGCGCGTTCGAGCTGCGGGCGCCCGCGCTCGAGACGCGCACGACCGCGTCCCGCACCTGGATCGGCCTCCTCGGCCTGGCCGGGATGCTGCTCACTGGCGTGCTCGTCGCGCTGGCAGCGGCTAACACCGAAGACCTCCTGCCGCAGACGGTCCACCTCGCCATCGGGCAGCTCGGCCTCGCCGGCTCGTTCGGGACAACCGGGATCGACCTGGGAAGCGTCGGCTTGACGATCGTGATGGCGGCGATGTTCATCTCGTATCTGGCCACCGTCGCCGTCGCCGATCGTCTCTCCCCGTTGCTCGTGCTGGGCACCATCGCCGCGCTGACCACGCTGATCATGCTCGCGCCGCCGCTCGTCTCGACCGACATCTTCAGCTACCAGTTCTACGGCCGTCTCGGCGAGGTCTACCACGCCAATCCGTACGTGACCGGCCCCCACGCGCTGGCGCTCGATCCGCTCTACCAGTACATCGACTGGAAGTGGGTGTACACGCCCACGGTCTACGGGCCACTGTTCACCGCGTTCAGTTATGTGCTGGCACCGCTGAGCATCCCGGTCAGCGTCTTCGCCTACAAGGCGATCGCCGCGGTCTCGAGCCTGGCGATCGTCGCCTTGGTCTGGAACGGCGCGCGGCTACGGGGCGTGAACCAGGTCAAGGCAGCCGCCCTGGTCGGACTCAACCCGCTGATCGTCGTCTACGGCGTCGGGGGTGGCCACAACGACCTGTTGATGCTCGCTCCGCTCATGGCCGGGGTTGTCCTTTTGCTGAAAGGGCGGGGACGGTTGAGCGGCGGCTCAATTGTGGCCGCGGCCGCCGTCAAGGTGACGGCCGGACTCGTGCTGCCGTTCGCGCTGGCCGACGCCCGCGGGGCGCTCGCGCGGGGAGCGCTCCAGCGCACGCGCCGGCGCGATCTGCTGATCGGCGCGGGCGTCGCCGCGGCGGCTCTAGCCGTATTCAGCTTCGCGATGTTCGGAACCGGGCCGCTGCATCTGCCGGGCACGATCGACACCGTCCAGGCCAACGGCAACTGGCAAAGCATCCCCGGCTTCATCGGCACCCGGCTTGGCCTGGGCACGGTGGGGCACCCGGTGACGCTCGGCCTCGCCGCGCTGTTCGCAGGCGCGCTCGGCTGGCTTCTGTGGCGCGTATGGCGCGGACGGCTCGACTGGATCGCCGGGGCTGGTTGGGCGGCGCTCGCGCTGCTGGTCACCGCGGCTTCGCTGCTGCCCTGGTACGCGGCCTGGCTGATGCCGCTCGCCGCGCTCGGACGGGACCGGCGCCTGTGGCGGGCCTCCCTCGCGCTGACCGTGGTGATGGCTTTCTTCCAGCTCCTGGCCTACATTCCGCACGGCAGCGCAGTCACACTATGAAAAGCCCATGGCCTCGCTTGATCAATCACGCATAGACGACCCGATCGGGCCGCCCGACGCGGCCCGCCCGCTTCGGCTGCTCAGCGTGGTTGCTCCCGTCTACAACGAAGAGGCCACGATCGAGGAGTTCTACGCCCGCGTGTGCGCGGCGTTGCACGGCATCCGGTTCGAGCTCGTGCTGGTCGACGATGGCTCCACCGACAACTCGGAACTCGAGCTGGGCAAGCTGGCCTCTAACGATCCGCGCGTACGCGTCATCCAGCTGTCGCGCAACTTCGGCCATCAGACCGCGCTCACCGCCGGCCTCGATCACGCCCGCGGAGATGCGGTGGTCATGCTCGATGCCGATCTCCAGGATCCGCCCGAGCTGATCACGCGAATGCTCGACCACTGGCGCGCCGGCTGCGACGTGGTCTATGCGGTGCGCGAGCAGCGCGACGGCGAGTCGCGCTTCAAGCTCACGACGGCGCGCTGGTTCTACGCCCTGTTCGACCGGCTCGCCCAAGTGGACCTCGAGCACAACTCGGGAGACTTCCGTCTGCTCGATCGCCGGCCGCTCGACGCCCTGCTGTCGATGCGCGAGCGCAACCGGTTCCTGCGCGGCATGACCGTGTGGGTCGGCTACCGGCAGGCGGCGGTGCCCTACAAGCGCGACCCCCGCCATGCCGGCAAGACGAAGTACACGATCCCGAAGATGCTTCGCTTCTCGTTCGACGCCATCTCCTCGTTCTCACACCGCCCGCTTCAGCTCGCCACGCTGCTCGGCTTCATCATCTCGACGCTGGCCTTCATCGCGATCCCGGTAGTGATCGTGCTCCACTTCCTGGGGTCATACCTGCCGGGTTTCGGATCGCTGACGATCGCGGTGCTGCTGCTCGGCGGGATCCAGCTGATCGCGATCGGGCTGATCGGTGAGTACGTGGGACGGATCTACGACGAGGTCAAAGGGCGCCCGCTGTACCTGGTGCGCGGTCGTGTGAACATCTCCGAGCACGAGACGCCGGCGGGTCGCACGCCTTCGGCCCATACCCCCTCGGCGCAGGCGCCACCCGCGCCCACGGATCCCGGCCGGACTCTGTAAAGAAAGGACCCAGGCGCCTCAGCCGCCGGCCGGGTTGGGGCCGACCGAGCGGTTGACCCGCTGCGCGCTGTCGCCCCCGTCTTCGCGGTCACCCGCCGGCCGCAGCGGTCGAACGTTGGCGTCGCCACTCCCAGTGCCGGCCTCCTGCTCCAGCGCGGAGATCCGGCTGGCCAGAGTCTTGATCGCATCCGCGATCGGGTCGGGCAGGTGCACCCAGTCGGCATCGGGGCCCTCGGGCCGCCGGCCCTCGACGCGCACCGGATGACCGGGGTTCCCGACCACCGTCGAGTTCGCCGGCACGTCATGGATGACCACGCTGTTGGCGCCGATCTTCGAGCCGTGCCCGACCGTGATCGGGCCGAGCAGCTTGGCCCCCGAACCGATCGTCACGTTGTCCTGCACGGTCGGATGGCGCTTGCCGGTGGCGAAGCCGGTGCCGCCCAGCGTCACTCCTTGATAGAGCGTGACGTCGTCGCCGATCTCGGCCGTCTCCCCGATCACCACCCCCATGCCGTGGTCGATGAAGAAGCCGTGGCCGATCTTGGCGGCCGGGTGGATCTCGATGCCCGTGATCGCACGAGAGAGCGCCGCGACCGCCCGGGGCAGGAAAGGCACCTGCGCGTCGTGCAACACGTGCGCCAGGCGGTGGGCGAGCAACGCGTGGACGCCCGGCCACGTGGCGAGGATCTCGACCGGACCGACATCCCGCGCGGCCGGGTCCCGCGTGCGCGCGGCGGCGATGTCCCGCCGCACCTCGGCGATGATGCGGCCGATCAGCATGGACAAAGCCTAGCTAGCCGGAGTGCGGGGATTGGGAGTGGCTCGGCGGCGCCTCAGGGAGCGAAGAACGGGGTCGAGACATAGCGCTCGCCCGAGTCCGGCAGGATCGTGACGATCCGCGCATCGCGCGACTCAGGCCGGCTCGCGACCTCGATCGCGGCCCACACCGCCGCCCCACCCGAGATGCCGGCCAGGATGCCTTCCCGGCGGGCGAGCTCGCGAGCCGTGTGGATCGCGTCCTCGTCGTCGACGGGGATCACCTCGTCAAGCACGTCGCGGTTGAGCACGGCGGGGACGAAGCCGGCGCCGATCCCCTGGATCTTGTGGGGTCCCGGACGTCCACCGGAGAGAACCGGCGAAGCGCTCGGTTCGACCGCGATCACCCGGCAGCGCGGGTTGCGTGCCTTGAGCAGCTCCCCGGCGCCCGTGATCGTTCCCCCCGTCCCGACGCCGACCACGAACGCGTCGACCTCGCCGTCGAGCGCATCCCATATCTCCGGTCCAGTCGTGCGCAGATGGATCTCCGGATTGGCGGGATTTGAGAACTGATCGGGCAGGAACACATCCGCGCCCGACGCCATCGCGCGGGCGGCGTCGACCGCTTCGTTCATGCCGCCGAGCGACTCCGTTATCTCGACGCGCGCGCCGTACAGTCGCAGCAGCCCCTCGCGCTCCCGGCTCATCCCCTGGGGCATCGTGAGCACGAGGTCGTATCCCTTGGCGGCGCAGACGAACGCGAGCGCGATCCCGGTGTTGCCGCTCGTCGCCTCGACGATCGTCGTCCGCCCCGGCTCGATGATCCCCTCCTGTTCGGCCGCCTCGATCATCGAGACGCCGATGCGGTCCTTGACGCTCCCGCCCGGGTTGAACGACTCGAGCTTGGCGAACAGCCGTGCCTGGGCATCGGGCACCATCCGCGCCAGCTCGATCATCGGGGTTCGCCCGACGAGCGCCTCGATGTTGCTTGGGATTCCTGCCACTGGGCGGATAACGGTACGAGAATCAACCGTTTTGGGCCCGCCCGGGGCCGTCGGGTCGACAAGCCGCCCCGACCGCACCGGCTCTCAGATGTGGTACATCGGTGCGCCGGCGGCGCGAGACTCCGCGTCGGCCACATCGGCGACCGTCGACTGACCGAGTACGGCACGCGCCGCCTCGGCCGCGTCGGCGAACACGCCGATGGCGCCGGCCCCGACCGGCCCATCCAGCAGCTCGACGAGCTCGAGTACGGTGATATCGGCCGCCGGGCGGGCGAACGAGTAGCCGCCCTTGACGCCGCGCTGGGAGCGCAGCACGCCGGCCCGCCTCAGGGTGGCGAACAGCTGCTCGAGGAACTGGACGGGGATCTCGCGCCGGCGAGCCAGCTCGGCGATCGGAACCGGTCCCCGGTCGCCCTGGTAATGCAGCTCGACCAGCGCGCTCAACGCGTATGGCGATTTCGTGGTGATCGAGATCACGCGGATCCGATCATCGCACGATTACGCAGGCTCCAGCGCGTCATATCGCTGACGCGACGAGCCGGCTGGGCAGCGCCTTCGTGAACCCTTAGATCCAGCCGCGCTCGGTGGCGATCAGCACGGCCTGAGCCCGGTCCATCGCGCCGAGCTTGCCGTACACGTTGTGTAGATGTGTACGGACCGTGCTCGTCGAGAGCCCAAGCTCGGAGGCGATCTGCTTGTACACCATCCCGCGCGCGAGCCGGCGCAGGACTTCGACCTCGCGAGTGGACATCGGGCACGGATCGATCTGGCGCCGGCGCCCGCCGGAGCTGGGCAGCGGCAGGTCGTACATGACGGTGCGCAGCTCGGTCGGGGCGATCCCGACCAGGCGCGCCACGGACAGGAGCTCGGACGGGGAGACCGAAGCGCCGAGCGTGTAGTGCGCGAGCATGTCGGCCAGGCGCACGACGGCGGCCTCGCCGTCGACGTCCTCGGCGTGATGGCGCTCGATCACGCTGGCCACCGACTTGGGCAGGCCCCAGCGGCGGGCGAGCACGCCGCCGACCAAGGCGTGGTCGACGCCGAGCTCACGACGCTCGGTTTGGATGCGCTCCTCGGGCGTGCGCGCTTCGGCGTGGATCTGACGGGGATAGCCGGGATAGGCGTGGACGAGGACGAGCTTGCCGATGTCGTGCAGCAGCGAGGTCACCATCAACCGGTCGCGTGCCTCGTAGCCGAGCTCGCGGGCGATCCGGTCGGCGGCGCGCTGGGTGGCCACGGCGTGCAGGCGGAAGCGCTCGGGCACGCCCTGCCACACCGCGGTGCGCTCGAAGAAGTCGAACGTGCGCGCCTTCGAGGCGATCGAGTGGACGGTCCGGGGCGAGAGAACCTCGACGCCCTTCACGGCGCTCTCGACGCGGCCGCGCATCCGGCCGTCGACGCGATTGGCGAGACGCAGCACGGTCACGGCCAGCGCCACGTCGGCTTCGACGGCGGCGACCACGTCGGCCGTCGACGGCTCGCCGCTCTCGAACAGGCGCAGCACGCGATTACGCGACTCGGCCAGCATCGGGAAGGCCTCGAGCGCCTCGAACGCGGCGGTCAGCCGTCGTCCGTGGCCCTCGTTGTGATGGCGCTCGCGCGATGCGTATGGGTCGGTTGGTGTCTTTACTGCCGCTAGCGTTGCCACGACGGACGTGCTCGCCTTTCTCGGAGGTTCAGAAGCGGTTGGCGGTTCCACAGAGTTCATGGCCGCCTCAGCCAGCGTTATCGGCAGACATACGATGTTCGTTGAGTCGATTGACTAATGCGCATGTTCTAAGGCACGGTCGATCCGGGCAAGTGTCTCATCGCGGCCTAGCAGCGCGACGCTCTCGAAGATCCCCGGCGACACGGTCGTGCCGGCGATCGCCACGCGCACTGGCTGGAACACCTTGGCGGGCTTGGCGCCCCGGCTCTCGACCACTTCGCGCAGGGCGGCCTCGATGTTCTGCACCGTGAACGGCTCGGCGCGGGCCAGCGCATCGCGAGCCGCCTTCAGGTTCTCGACCCCCCCATTCGAGGCGATCACCTTCTGGAACGCGGCGGGATCGTCCACCGGGCCGTCGAACAGGAACCCCACGAGCGGCCAGAACTCGACCAGCGTCTGGATCTTCTCCTGCGAGATTTCCACGGCGCCACGCAACCCGGTGCGGCCGGTGAACTCCTCCAGGCGCTTGGTCAGCTCATCGGTCCCCAGCTCGCGGATCCAGCGCCCATCCAGATGCCGCAGCTTGCGTTCATCGAACACCGCGGGATTCTTGGAGACGCGTTCGAGCCGGAACCGCTCCGCGAGCTCCTCGAGCGAGAAGAACTCCTCGTCGGAGGCAAAGCCGGCCCCGAGCAGCGCGATGTAGTTGTCGACCGCCTCGGGCAGGTAGCCGGCGGCCCGCAGCTCTTGGACCGACGCGGCGCCGTGGCGCTTGGACAACTTGCGCCCGTCGGGTCCGTGCAGCAGCGGCAGGTGCGCATAGCGCGGCGGCTCGATCCCCAGCGCGTCGACCACGAGCAGCTGCTTGGGCGTGTTCGAGATGTGGTCCTCCCCCCGGACGACCTCGGTGATTCTCGCATCGAGGTCGTCGACCAGGTTGGCGAACACGTACAGCACGGAGCCGTCGGCCCGCGCGATCACGAAGTCGTCCATGCTCGCGTTGGCAAACCGGATCTGTCCACGGATCACGTCGTCGAACACCGTCTCGCCCTCGTCCGGGACGCGCAGGCGCACCGCGCCCTCGCTCTCATCCACGCCACGGAAGGCGCGGTCGAAGCCGCGGCGCTGCTTGTACGCCTGGACGTCGTCGGTGGTCGCGGTCGAGTGGTACGCGTGCCCGGAGTCGAGCAACTGCTCGAGCACCTCACGGTGGCGCTCGGAGCGCTCCGATTGAAACTCGGGCCCCTCGTCCCAGTCGAGCTTCAGCCAGCGCAGGGCGTCCAGGATCTGCTCGACGTTCTCCGGGGTCGATCGCTCACGATCGGTATCTTCGATCCGCAGCACGAGCGTGCCCGGTTCCCCTTCCGGTCCGTACGCTTGACCGCGCGCGAGCAGCCAGTTGTAGAGGGCCGTGCGGGCGCCCCCGATGTGCAATGCCCCGGTTGGGGATGGAGCGAAGCGAACGCGCATGAGGAACAGAATCGCATGCTAATCGGCGCACACGTATCGAACGCCGGTGGGCTTCCCCGTGCGGTCGAGCGCGGGATCGAACGGGGCTGCGAGGCGATCCAGATCTTCAACCAGTCCCCGCGCATGTGGCGACCGACCGCCTACGGC
>Ga0335072_10004790_pt1 | contig 19989 bp, 22 predicted proteins | sample Lox_Sample_21_FD_206725 | JGI IMG/M metagenome (GOLD analysis project Ga0335072, IMG submission 206725) | Soil microbial communities from Loxahatchee National Wildlife Refuge, Florida, United States - Lox_Sample_2.1 | ecosystem: Environmental > Terrestrial > Soil > Wetlands | place: USA...
TCGGACCAACGTTACCGGTCCGCGGCCCGGCGCCGGCTACCCTGCGGTGCATGACGGACATTTGGACGTATTCGCCCGTAAGGGTGGGCCCACGGCGCGCAGCGGCGATCGCCGCGTGCGCCGGGGCACTGGCCTTAATTGCGGGATGCGGCACCGGCACCGGAACCGGCACCGGCTCGGACTCCGCCTCCGGCACCGCCGCACCGCTCAGCCCGCGGACGGCGATCACGCTGGCCGCGGACCAGACACAGCGCGTGAACTCGATGAGCTCGAACCTCGTGGTCAACGTCAGCGGCATGGCGTCAGCGACCACCACCGGCAGCATCCAGATCCAGCTCCGGCCCAGGCTGCTCGCGGAAGAGAATCTCGCGCTCACGACCCAGGGAAAGACGATGTCGATGGAAGACATCGTCTCGGCCAAGGCGGTCTACCTCAAGTCGGCCGCGTTCTCCTCGCTCACCGGGCAGAGCGGCAAGGCCTGGATCAAGATCCCGCTCTCGGACCTGTCCGGGTCAGCGGGCTCCGCCCTGTCCAGCCTGTTGCAGAACGTGCAGAACGGTGATCCGCTGACCCAGACCAGGATGCTGGCGACCTCGAAGAACGTGCACAAGGTCGGCACGCAGGTCATCGACGGGGTCAGCACGACGCACTACGCCGGGACGTTCACTCCCAAGGCCGCCGTGGCCAGGCTGTCCACGACGCTGCGCAGGCAGGTCGCACCCATGCTGAGCCTTATCGCGGGCGACGTCCGGTTCGACGCCTGGATCGACGCGAGCCACCAGGTGCGTAAGATCGCCGAGGTGGAGACGGTCTCCGGCGAGACCGTGAAGCTGAGCATGACGATCACGTCGATCAACCAGCCGGTGCACGTCAAGCTGCCGCGCCCGGCTCAGGTGGTAGTCCCCCCGAAGGGCGAGCTGGGCGGCGACGGCACCAGCAGCGGCAGCGGCACCGTGAGCTGAGCCGGCCAGCCGGTTCAGCCTACGATTGCCGCGATCACCGGGGCCAGCGCGCGCAGCGCGCGGCCCCGGTGACTGATCGCGTCCTTGGCCTGCGAGCTCATCTCCGCCGTGGTCAGGTCCGATGAGTCCGGCACGAAGATCGGGTCGTAGCCGAACCCGTTGCTCCCCCGGGGCTCGCGGATCAGCCGGCCGTACACCGCGCCCTCGCTGACGTGCTCCTTGCCGGACGGCAGCACCAGCGCGGCCGCGCAGAAGAAGTGCGCGCCGCGCCGCTCGTCCGGCACGTCGGCGGTCTGCGCCAGGACCAGCCGCAGGTTGGCCTCGTCGTCCCCGTGCCGTCCGGCCCAGCGGGCCGACAGCACGCCGGGCATGCCGTTCAGCGCGTCCACGCACAGCCCGGAGTCGTCGGCGACGGCAGGCAGCCCGGTAAAGGCAGCCACAGCCCGCGCCTTCAGCAGGGCGTTCTCGGCGAACGTGGCGCCGGTCTCGGCAACCGACGGCGCCGCGGGGAACTCGCCGAGACCGGCCAGCTCGACGGCGACGTGACCGGCCGCCAGGATCCGGCCCAGCTCGGCCAGCTTCCCGGGGTTGCCCGTGGCCAGCACGAGCCGTGGAAGACCAGATCGGGGCGGGCCGGGGCGTTCGGAATTCATGCCTTTGACTGTGCGAGCGCGCTGCGCTGGATCCCGGTCAGCTCACCGCAGCCGGCGACGGCGAGGCCGAGCATCTCGTCGAGCAGCCCGCGGCCGAACGGCTCCCGCTCGGCCGTGCCCTGGATCTCGACGAAGCTGCCGTCGCCGGTGCAGACCACGTTCATGTCGGTCTCGGCGGCGACGTCTTCCTCGTAGCACAGGTCGAGCCGGGGCTGTCCGTCGACGATCCCGACGCTGACCGCCGCGACGGAACCGACCAGCGGGTCGCCCCTGAGCTTCTTGCGGCCGCGCAGCCAGGCGATCGCGTCGGCCAGCGCGACGTACCCGCCGGTGATCGCGGCGGTGCGGGTGCCGCCGTCGGCCTGCAGCACGTCGCAGTCCACGATGATCGTGTTGTCGCCGAGCGCCTTGGCGTCGATGCAGGCCCGCAGGGAACGGCCGACAAGGCGGGAGATCTCGAGCGTTCGGCCGCCCTGCTTGCCCTTGACCGACTCCCGGTCGCCGCGCGTGTTCGTGGCGCGCGGCAGCATCGCGTACTCGGCGGTGACCCAGCCCAGGCCGCTGCCGCGGCGCCATCGCGGCAGCTCCTCGGTCACGCTGGCCGCGCACAGCACCCGGGTGGCGCCGAACTCGACCAGCACCGATCCCTCGGCGTGATCGAGCCAGCCCCTGGTGATCTTTACCTCACGTAGCTGCTCCGGGCTGCGCCCGTCCGGTCGAGACATGCGGGCCAGCGTACCGGTTGCTCTCAGTACGCGGCCCGGTCGGGCGCGCCGGCCTCGATCCAGCGGTACACCGTGCTCACCCCGTCGGCCAGCGGCACGGCCGGGCTCCAGCCCAGGTCGCGCTGGGCTCGTTCGGCCGCGAGCGCGCTGCGCTGCAGCTCGCCGGGGCGCGCGGCGGCGAACTCCGGGTTGACCTCGCGGCCGACCGCCGCGCCGATCAGCCGGGCCAGGTCAAGGACGCTGACCTCGGCGCCGGTGCCGATGTTCCAGATGCCCGGCCGGCCCTGGTCGGCCGCGGCCATGAACGCCGCCACGGCGTCGCCGACGTAGATGTAGTCCCGGGTCTGGGTTCCGTCCCCGTAGATGACCGGCCGCTCCCCGGCCAGCATCCGCGCGCAGAAGATCGGGATCACACCGGACTCGCCCGCCGGGTCCTGCCGCGGGCCGTACACGTTGGCCAGCCGCAGGATCGTGTGCCGGCACCGGTGCAGCCGGTTGTACAGCCCGACGTACTGCTCCGCGCAGTACTTGGCCACCCCGTACGGCGACTCGGGCAGCGGCAGGACGTCCTCCAGCGACGGGATCGGCGCGTCCCGCCCGTACAGGGCGCCGCCGGTCGAGCAGAACAGCACCCGCGCGTCGGCCGCCCGCGCCGCCTCCAGCACGTTCACGGTCCCGACCGCGTTGGTCTGCGCGTCGTCGGCGGGCGCGACCACCGAGACCCGCACGTCGATCTGCGCGGCCAGGTGGCAGATCAGCTCGGGGCGGGTCTGCCCGACCAGGGCGGCCAGCTGGCCGGCGTCGGTGATGCTCAGCTTGTGCAGTGTGACCTGCTCATCCAGGCGGGCGTGCCGGCCGCGGGAGAGGTCGTCGACGACCAGCACCTCGTCGCCGCGGGCCAGGAACGCGTCGGTCAGGTGTGAGCCGATGAAACCGGCGCCGCCGGTGACGAGAACCCGCATGGGAGAGGAGTTTAGGCCGAGGTAATGCCCCCGCCGGGGCACGACAGGAACATCGACCTAGATGCGCTTTTGTGTACATTACGCACCGGTACGTAATCAGTCGAGCACGAATCCGACTCCCGGTGCGGCCAGCGACAACGGCCCGTCGAACGCGTGCCCGGCCTGGTCAAGAGACTGGTCGCGGTCGTTCCACGGCACCAGGTGCGTCAGCACGAGGTGGCCGGCCCCGGCCCGGGCGGCGTGCTGGCCGGCCTGCCGCGCGGTGAGGTGAAGGTTCTCCGGCAGCGCCGCCGCCGAGCCGTCGGAGGGCTCGACGAACGAGGCCTCGCAGAGCAGCACGTCGGCATCGCGGGCCAGCTTGACCAGGGCGTCGGTCTGGCCGGTGTCGGCCGAGTACGCCAGCGAACGCCCGGCCTGCTCCAGCCGGTAGCCGTACGTCTCGACCGGGTGGTTCATCCGTTCGGCGGTCACCCGCAGCGGGCCGATCTCGAAGGTCCCGGCCGTGACGGTGACGAAGTCGAACGCCTCGGTGATCTTTTCCTTGGTCTGCGCCCCGGCGTCGTGCGCGGCCGGATCGGCGGCCAGCGCGCGGGCCAGCCTGACCTCGGTCTGGGCGGGTCCGTAGACCGGAATGCGCGGTTTCGGGCCGTCCGGGCCGAACGTCAGCGCCACGGAGTAGCCGCACACGTCCAGGCAGTGGTCGGCGTGCAGGTGGCTGAGGCAGATCGCGTCGATCTCGTAGAGGCCGGCGTAGTGCTGCATCGCGCCGAGCCCGCCGCTGCCCATGTCCATCAGCATCCGGAACCCCTCGGCCTCCACCAGGTAGCAGGAGGCGGGTCCGTCCGGCCCGGGGAAGCTGCCCGAGCAGCCCACGATCGTGATCCGCACGGGCATCAGGCTACGCGGCGCACCTCTACCAATATCGTCGGGAACACGGCATGATCCCTGCAAGGCGCCAACGGGCTGGAGGATGCGATGGCCGATCAGACCACCGATCAGCCGCCGGCGACCTCACGCGCCCTGGCCGAGCCGACCGTGCACGTGCGGCACGGCTGGGTGGCCGGCCTCGGCCTGGGCAGCCTGGGCATGTGGATGGCGTCCTATACCCCGCTGCAGGTGTTGCTCCCGCTGCAGTTGCAGCACATCACGCCGCATCACAAGATCGTCGCGCTGGCGATCGTGACCGGCTTCGGCGCGATCGCCTCTGGCCTGGCCACGCCGCTGGCCGGGGCGCTGTCCGACCGGACCACGCACCGGTACGCGCTCGGGCGGCTGACCGGGCGGCGGCACCGCTGGACGCTGATCATGGCGGTGCTCGGCGCCATCTCGCTCTTTGCGATTTCCCAGGTGGCCTCGGTGCTCGCGGTCACGGTGCTCTGGGTGCTCTTCAGCGCGTTCCAGAACGGTGAGTACGCCAGCCTGAGCGCCGCGATCCCGGATCACGTGCCGGTCCGGCAGCGGGCCACGGTGGCCGGCTGGGTGGGCATGCCGCAGGCGCTCGGCCTGGTCGTGGGCACCCTGCTGGTGGTCGCGGTGTTCACCGGCCAGACCAGCGGGTACCTGGTGCTCGCGGTGGTGCTGGCCGTGTCCGTGCTGCCGTTCGTGCTGCTGACGCCCGATTACCCGCTCGAATCCGAGCACCGCGCGCCGTTGTCGTGGCGGCAGCTTGGCCGCTCGTACTGGATCAGTCCGCGGGATTACCCGGACTTCGCCTGGGCCTGGGTGACCCGGTTCCTGGTCTCGCTGGCGATCGCGATGGGCACGCTGTACCTGCTGTACTTCCTGCGCGACAAGATCCACTACGCGCGGCTGTTCCCGGGCCAGGACGCGTCCGACGGGCTGCTGATCCTGATCGTGATCTACACGGTCGGGGTGGTGATCACCGCGATCGTCGGCGGGATGATCTCCGACCGGATGGGCCGCCGGAAGATGATCGTCACCGTGTCCGGCGTGCTGATCGCGGGCGCGGCGCTGCTGCTCACGTTCGTCGAGACCTGGACCGCCTCGATCGTCGCCGCTGCGGTGTTCGGCGTCGGCTTCGGCGCGTACCTGGCCGTCGATCAGGCGCTGATCACGCAGGTGCTGCCGGCCGCCAGGGACCGGGCCAAGGACCTCGGCGTGATCAACATCGCGATCGTGTGCCCGTCCGCGATCGGGGCGCTGATCGCCGCTCCGCTGGTGTCGCTGGGCGGCTATCCGACGTTGTTCGCGGGGACCGCGATCGTGGGATTCCTGGGCTCGATCCTGGTGTGGCGGATCAAGAGCGTGCCGTAACCAGCCCGCTGCGGCCGATCTCCCCTAATTACCCTCCGCCCGCGCCGGGCCACGGCTGCTGCGGCCGACGCGGGCGAGCTGGCGGCTCTGCGCCACGAGCTGGCCGGCCGCGTCCCAGACCTCGGCCTCCTCGTCGAACCACCCGCCGCCGACGTGCCGGCAGCGCGCCGCGACCTGCAGCGGGCCTTTGGCGGGGATGGCGCGCATGTACCAGGTGAGCTCGACGGTCGGGGCCCAGCCCGCCGCGCCCAGGCCGAACACGACCGGCGGCAGCGAGTCCACGGCGAGCGCGAGCAGATAGGCGTCGGGGTCGCGTTCCTCGCGCAGCCCGAAGTAGCCGCGCATCTCGGGTACCCCGGCCGGGTTGCCCCGCCGCCAGCCGATGGTCGCCGGGTCCAGGCGCAGGTCGACGTGGGCGGCGTACCCGGCCGTGCCGTCCGGGCCGACCGTGCCCCGCCACGGGCCGAGGTTGACACACTCCTCGATCGGCGGCAACGTCGGCGGCTCGCCGGTCCAGGTCAGCGCGCCGTTGCCGGTGCCGGTTCCGTTGCCGCCGGCCTGCGCGCCCTCGGGCACGCTGCCGGTGGTCACGGTGGTGTCCAGCACGGTGTGGCCGTCCTGGACCAGCGCGGCCCTGGCGGTGGCCGCGGTCCGTCCCTGCTTCAGCCAGGTCACCTCGACCTCGGCGTTCGCGAGCTTCGGCACGCGCAGGAAGTGGGCGCTGGTCGCGACCGGATGCGGGTGCGGCGAGTCGCCCAGGACCGCGCGCAGCACCATCGCGATCATGACGCCGCCGTTCATCGCGGCGGGAACCGAGCCGCCCTGGGCCACGATCGCGAACCGCTCGTCGAACCGGGCCTGATAGCGGGTCGTGCCGCCGGCCTGGCCGTCGCCGGCGCGCTGGACGGCGATCGCCTCGTCGAACTCGGTGGTCTGGCGCCCGGCCCGGGCGTCGGCCTGGCCCTCGGTGCTCAGGCCCATAGCTGCCCCTCCAGCCGCGCCTCGGCCTCCTCCAGCGTCCCCGTGTAGGCGCCGGTGGACAGGTAACGCCAGCCGCCGTCGGCGATCACGACGACCACGTCGGCCTCCTGACCGGCGGCGACGGCCTTGTCCGCCATGGCCAGCGCCGCGTGCAGGGCGGCGCCCGACGAGATCCCGGCGAACAGCCCCTCGCGGTCCAGCAGCTCACGGGCGCGGCGCAGCGCGTCCGTCGAGGTGACCGAGAACCGCGAGGTCAGCACCGATGCGTCGTACAGTTCGGGCACGAACCCCTCATCGATGTTGCGCAGCCCGTAGACGAGCTCGCCGTAGCGCGGCTCGGCGGCGACGATCTGCACGCCTGGCACGTGCTCGCGCAGGTACCGGCCGGTGCCCATCAGGGTCCCGGTGGTGCCGAGGCCGGCCACGAAGTGCGTGATCGACGGGAGGTCGGCCAGGATCTCCGGGCCGGTGGTCTCGTAGTGCGCGAGCGCGTTCGCCTCGTTGCCGTACTGGTAGAGCATGACCCAGTCGGGGTGCTCGGCGGCGAGCCCCTTGGCCACCCGGACCGCCTCGTTGGAACCGCCTGCCGCCGGGGAGAAGATGATCTCGGCGCCGTACATCTCCAGGAGCTGCCGGCGCTCGGCCGAGGTGTTTTCCGGCATCACGCAGATCATCTGGTAGCCGCGCAGCTTCGCGACCATCGCCAGTGAGATGCCGGTGTTGCCGGAGGTCGGCTCGAGCAGCGTGGATCCCGGCCTCAGCAGTCCGTCCTTCTCGGCCTGGGCCACCATGTAGAACGCCGCCCGGTCCTTGACCGATCCGGTCGGGTTGCGGTCCTCCAGCTTGGCCCACAGCCGAGCCGTCGGATCAGGCGATATCCGCGGCAGCCCGACCAGGGGTGTCTTGCCGAGCGAGTCGAGCAGCGAGTCGTACCGCATCTGGCTCGTCTGGTCTCGTCCGGGCTAGCGCGCCCCGCCGGCCACGGCGGGCAGCACGGTCACCGTGTCGCCGTCCTTGACCGGGGCCCCGAGCCCGCCGATGAACCGGACGTCCTCGTCGTTGAGGTAGACGTTCACGAACCGGCGCAGGCCTGCGGCGTCCACGAGCCGCTCCTGCAGCCCGCTGTGGCGCGAGTCAACGTCGGCGATCAGGTCGGCCAGCGTGTCGCCGGAGCCCTCGACCGACTTGGCCCCGCCGGTGTAATTGCGCAGGATGGTCGGGATCCGTACCTCGATGGCCATGGATAGCGCTCCAAGTTAGGCGGTTTGGCATACGGGAAGTCGTGCGGTCCAACCGGCGGCGTGCCCGGATCATTCCAATCAGGGATCGGCGGACTCGACCTCCTCCTCGGTGACGACGCCGTCGATGATGCGGAACGAGCGGAACTCGACCTCGTCCGGATCTCGCGTGGACACCAGGACATAGTGTGCCCCAGGTTCGCTGGCGTAGGAGATGTCGGTGCGAGACGGATAGGCCTCGGTCGCGGTGTGCGAGTGGTAGATGACCACGGGCTCCTCGTCCCTGTCGTCCATCTCCTGCCACACCTTGAACTGCTCCATCGAGTCGAACCGGTAGAACGTCGGCGACCGCTCGGCGTTCGTCATCGGGATGAACCGCTCCGGGCGGTCGCTGCCCGCTGGGCCCGCGATCACACCGCACGCCTCGTCCGGATCGTCGGCCCTGGCGTGCGCGATGACGGCGGCGCGCAGCGCGCCTGGCAAGGTCAGCATGGACGCGAGCGTAACCGGTCACTTTCCCGGCGCCGCGTTCGACGGTCAGGACAGCGCCCGGACCAGGGTCTCCTGGAGGAATGCCAGCCACTGGTACACCCCGATGTAGGGCGTCCGGGGATCGTCGGGCTCCATGTTCGCGACCTGGTCGTCGAAGTCGTCGGTTACCTCGAGGCGGACCCCGAGCGCCAGGCGGACGTCGTTGAGCGCCCGCAGCCAGGCCTGGGCCTCCGGCTCGGACAGCCGGATCCTGCCGCCCGCTGGCGGCAGCGTGGCCAGCACGGTCCTGGCAGCGGCGGCCTTGCCGGAGCGCAGCCCGCTCTCGGTGTACCGGCGGAACTCGCCCGACGCATCGGGATCATCGCGGTAGGCGTCGGGCAGCAGGCGGGCCAGGACGGGATCGTCGGGAAGCTCGGTGTTGTCGCTGAACCCGATCATCGCGGCCAGGGCATCGGCGTCGATCGGCCCGTCGGCCGGTATCCCGTTGCCGCGGCCCGGTGCTCCGGGGGCTCCGGCCGGGCCGGCGGTCCCGGGCGCCCCTGTCGCATCCGTCGCCCCGGTCGCATCGGTCGCATCGGCCAGGCCGGGGTCGTCGGCCGCGGCCGGATCCGTGGCCGACGAATCGGCGGACGGCCATGCGCCGGTGCCGTCCGGCCTGTCGGCGTCGTCGAGCGTGTCGGCGTCGTCGAGCGTGTCGGCGCCGATGAGCTCGATCACCTGGCCGACCAGGTCCCTGATGATGGCTGCCTCGACCGGAGCGAACCGCGCCGTGGCGCCGTCCGCGTTACGGCGGAACCTTGCCATCAGGTCCTCCAGGCTCGCGGCGTCGTCCGGTTCCGGCGTCTGTGTCACTAATCGTCGCTCCCACGTTTCGTGACTGTCACGAATCGTGGCTGATCGTGGCCCAGAGGCCGTAACCGTGGAGCGTCTCCGCGTCGCGCTCCATCGCCTCACGTGCTCCCGCGGAGACCACGGCCCTGCCCTTGTGGTGAACGTCGAGCATGAGCTTCTCGGCCTTCGGCTTTGCGTAGCCGAACACCGTTTGGAACACGTAGGTCACGTATGACATGAGGTTGACCGGGTCGTTCCACACGATCGTGACCCATGGCAGGTCAGGAGCCGTCTCCTGCGCGGTCTCCGGTCGCTGGACCTCAGCAGGCGCCGTGCTCACAGCCGTCACCTCCCTGGTGCGTTGAGACTCAGTCTGCCAAAGCCCCGGCAAATTTGTGACATCGCCGCGACACCCCTGACCGCTCGTTCTTAGACACCTTCCCCGCGATCCTGCGCCTATCCACTCGTTCTCACGAGCGGCGATCATGAACTCGCCGGGCGGCGCTCCGGAAAAAATGTTACCTACCATCCCGTATCGCCTGCGCCCGTTGCGTGTCATTATCTGCCATAGCAGGAGAACCTTCGTAACAAGGAATAGGTGTCTGATCCGGGACTCGAGCCGACGAGCGCCATCAACTCACGAAGCAGCAGGGAGATGCGCGTTGACACTAAAGGGTCAGGTCCGACCGAGCGCGCCAGGGCGCTGGCAGAAAGCAAGAATGTTCCGGGCCATTATGGCGATCGCGATCATGGGCCTGGTCGTAACCTCCGGCGGTCTCGCGGCTCCCGCGGCGGCGCACGCGTCGCTGCTCGTCCCGCAGGGCCCGGCGGCGGCTGAGGATGAGTTCGGCAACCAGTACGTCTTCTGGCGCGGATCCACCGGCGGTCACAACCTGTGGGAAGCGTTCTACAACGTCTACACGGGCAAGTGGTCCGGAGCGACCGACCTAGGCATGGGCGCGCTCGGCTCGGAGCCGACCGTCGCCGTGACCGATCAGGTCTTTGCCGGCCCGGGCGGCAACGAGTTCAACGCCCAGTACGTGTACTGGGAGGGGACCAACGGCGGGATCTGGATGGCGTACTGGCAGGGATCGTGGTCCAAGCCCATCTCCCTCAGCGACGTCACGACCTGCTCGGCGCCGTCCGCTACGACCGTGTACCCCAACGGGGCACCAGAGATTGTCATCTTCTGGCAGGGCATCCAGGGGTACTGCGGTCAGCACAGTGATGACGGCGAGGGCCTGTTTTATACCTACAGCACCACCAATGACCCAACCGCCGCCGGCGACTACTGGCCCGGTCCTAACTGGGATAGCGCGGCGGACATCACCGGATCGCCGCCGACCCTCACCACCACGAACGGCGGCGAGGATGGCGGCGAGATCACCATTCCGGACACCGTTGTCGTCAGCTGGCAAGGACAGGATGGCGGCCTATGGGACCACACATGGGACGTGCTGAACGGAGCAACGAGCGGTGCGACCAGGTACACCGGGGCTGGCGTGATCGGATCGGTCCCCGGCGCCGCAGGCGTGCTGATAGGGGGCGTAGCCGCGTACTGGAACATCGCCTGGACCGGCCAGAACGACTACCTGTGGCTCGGGGACCACGACGGTAACAGCTTCGGGGACATCTCCAGCCTCCCCGAGAGCGGCTACATGGATTCGTCCCCGGTCGTCGCCGAGGTTCCCAACATCAGCCAGATCGGGTATCCGGCCTACCTCAATGAGCACATTTTCTATGTGGGCAACAACGACCATCTCTGGCAGGCCTACTGGGTTGCCAGCACCGGTGCCTGGGTCATCCAGGACCTGGGCGACGGGCCGATCCTCTAGGCGCCCGTAGCCCCGCGCACGCCGGCCCTTCATGGTTGCACCGTTGTACGTGCTGCTGCGCGTATGGAGGTACAACGATCCAGGACTGAAACGGCTTTTCGGGCGCCCCGACCACCGAGTCCGGGACGGCGAACGTGCGGTCCGTAGGCTTCCCTCGTGACTAGCACCAGTCTGCTGACCGACCGTTACGAGCTGACGATGCTGCGTGCGGCCCTGCGCAGCGGCGCGGCGCAGCGGCGCACGGTGTTCGAGGTCTTCGCCAGGCAGCTCCCGCACGGCCGGAGGTACGGGGTGGTTGCCGGAAACGGCCGGCTGCTCGATGCCCTGGAGGAGTTCCGGTTCGAGCAGGACGAGCTGGAGTTCCTGCGCGGGGCCGGGGTGGTCGACGAGCCAACGCTCGACTACCTCGCGTCGTACGCGTTCGGCGGGAACATCTGGGGTTACGCCGAGGGCGACTGTTACTTTCCCGGATCCCCGATCCTCGTGGTGGATGGCACGTTCGCCGAGGCCGTCATCCTGGAGACGCTGACGCTGTCGATCCTCAACCATGACTGCGCGATCGCATCGGCCGCGTCCCGCATGGTCACCTCGGCCGGTGACCGGCCGCTGATCGAAATGGGCTCACGTCGTACGCACGAAGGTGCCGGTGTGGCCAGCGCCCGGGCCGCCTACATCGCCGGCTTCGCCACCACGTCGAACCTGCGCGCGGGCCAGAAGTACGGCGTCCCGACGAGCGGCACGAGCGCGCACGCGTTCACGCTGGTGCACGACAGCGAGCGGGATGCCTTCCGTGCTCAGCTCGACACGCTCGGCCCCGAGACCACGCTGCTGGTTGACACCTTCGACGTGGCCGCCGCGGTGCGCACCGCCGTCGAGCTGGCGGGCCCGGAGCTGGGCGCGGTCCGGATCGACTCCGGCGACCTGCCGGTCGTCGCCCGGCAGGTGCGGGCGCAACTGGACTCGCTGGGCGCGACCAAGACCAGGATCGTTCTGACCGGCGACTTGGACGAGTACTCGATCGCCGCGCTCGCCGTCACGCCCGTGGACGGCTACGGGGTTGGCACCTCGCTGGTCATCGGCTCGGGAGCCCCGACAGCAGCCCTGGTCTACAAGCTGGTGGCCCGGGCCGACGACGCGGGGCGGCTACGGCCGGTGGCCAAGCGCTCGGTGGGCAAGCCCGGCCGTGGCGGGCGCAAATGGGCGGTGCGCCGCCGCGACGACTCCGGTACCGCCGAGGCCGAAGTGGTGACCACGGCGCCGCCCGAACTCGCCGACGGCGACCGGCCGCTGCTGCGGCAACTGGTGCGCGACGGCGAGATCATCGGCCGCGAGCCGCTGTCCGCCATGCGCGCCCGGCACCAGGACGCCGTTGCCGAGCTTCCGCCCTTCGCGATGCAGCTTTCGCGTGGCTACCCGGCGATCCCGACTGTTTTCGAGCCGAACGCCGACTGACGATCCGGCCGGCCCCATGCGGGCGGCCCCTGCGCGGACGGCACCTATGCGGGCGCGCCCTATGCGGGCGGCCAGCCCCCTTCGGGACTCGGCGGCTCGACGAGGTAGGTGGCGAGCCCGCGGATGATGACGTCCATCCCCCAGTCGAACCGTTCGTCCGCGCTGCCCGCGACGGCCGTGTCGGCGAGCGCCACCGTGTTCGGAAAGCGATCGGCCGGCAGCGACTTGAGCCAGCCCGTGAACTGATCCACGAACTCCTTCTCCTGCCCGGCCAGCGGCGTCACATCCTGCTCGTACGCGATCGCACCCACGTACAGCCCCCCTAGATCGCCGACGAACGCGGCCACCTGATCGGGCATGCCCGCCGCGCGCAGTTCGGAGACGATGCGCTCGCCCAGAGGGAGCATGGCCGGGGTAACCGCCACCCGGCCCAGGGTGAGGGCGGCCACGCCCGGGTGGCGCCGGTACATGGCCAGCAGCGCCCGGCCGAACTCCCTGAGCGTCTCCTGCCAGCTTCCGGTGGGCGGAACCTCCACGTCCTCGAAGATCCGGTCCAGCACCAACTGGACCAGCTCCTCTTTGTTGGCGACGTAACCGTAGAGCGAGGAAGCGGAGACCCCGATCTGGTCGGCGACCCGCCGCATGGTCAGCCCCTCCCCGCCGCCGGATTCCAGCACCTGCAGGGCGGCCGAGACGACGGCCTCCCTGCTGAGCTGGGGCCGCGGAAGGCCGCGTCGGCGCGGCGCGGACCGCCACGGAGGCTCGGGCGCCGAACCGCCCGGTGTCTCGGTCATGACCCAACATCGTACTTGACGAGAACAGTGTTCTGTAGTAGACCACTGTTCAGAAGAACGGTGTTCTTGTCGAGAACGATGTTCGTAAGGAGAGGTGGCGATGAGCGAGATATCGGGTTCCGTGGAGGCTTGCGATCTCCGCAAGAGCTACGGCGGAAAGCGCAAGGCCGGCAGGGACAAGGCGGGCAGGGACAAGGCGGGCACGGTGCGCGCGCTGGACGGGCTGAGCTTCTCGGTCACGCCCGGGAGCGTGTTCGCGCTGCTCGGCCCGAACGGGGCCGGGAAGACGACGACGATGCGGATCTTGACCACGCTGTCGCGGCCGGACGACGGCCGGGCCGTCGTGGCCGGGATCGACGTGCTCAGGCGGCCAGGACGGGTCCGCTCGGTCATCGGCGCTGTCAGCCAGCACAGCGGCGCGGTCGGCCTGCTGACCGGCTACGAGAACCTGGTCCTGCAGGGCAGGATCTTCGGGCTGCCGCGCAAGGAACTCCGATCGCGGGTAACCGAGCTGCTCGACAAGTTCGATCTGGCCGATGCGGCCGGACGGCAGGCGCGCACCTACTCCGGCGGCATGCGGCGACGCCTGGACGTGGCCGCCGCGCTGGTTCACCGGCCGGGGGTGCTGTTCCTCGACGAGCCCACCACCGGGCTCGACCCGGAGGGCCGCGCCGAGCTCTGGGCGATGCTCACCGGACTGTCGACCGGATCCGGGACCACGATCCTGGTCACGACCCACTACCTGGACGAGGCCGACAAGTACGCGAACAGGATCGCGATCGTGGACCGCGGCCGGGTCGTCGCCGAGGGCACATCGGGCCATCTCAAGGCCGAGCTCGAGGGCGACTCCGTCGTTCTGGATCTCGGCGAGGCCGGACAGGTCGAGCGAGCCGAGAAGGCCCTGGCCCAGCTTGCGCAGGTCCGGCAGACCAGCTCGGACGGGACCGTGGTCCGGGCCAGGGTCGCCGACGGGCCGCGGGCGCTGCCCGCCGTGCTCGCCCAGCTCGAGGCGGACGGCATCGCGGTCCGCTCGGTCACCGTCGCCCGGCCCTCGCTGGACGACGTCTACCTGCATCACGCCGGCCGGTCGTTCCGGCAGGCGGAAGGGAGCACAGTCGCATGAACCTCAGTCGCATGAACCTCGTCCGCCAGGCGTGGGCGGTTCTCACCGGCCGGTACCTGCGCCAGCTCTACCGCCAGCCGGCGGTCATCGGGATCACGCTGACGCAGCCGGTCATCTGGCTGCTGCTGTTCGGGGCCTTGTTCAAGAAGGTGGCCGAGATACCCGGGTTCGGCAGCGGGAACTACATCACTTACCTCACGCCGGGCGTCGTGATCATGACCGCGCTGTTCTCGTCGAGCTGGACCGGCATGTCCTACATCGAGGACATGGACACCGGGGTCATGGACAGGTTCCTGACGGCGCCGGTTTCCCGGGGCGCGCTGATCACCGCCTCCCTCGCCTACCAGGCCGTCACCACGATCGTGCAGTCGGCGATCATCATCGCGATCGGCTGGGGAATCGGGGCCGCGTACCCCGGCGGGGCCGCGGGAGTGGCGGCGCTCATCGCCGTCTCGGTGCTGATCGCGCTCGCCATGGCCGGTCTCTCCAACGGGCTGGGGCTGCTGTCCGGTAACCGCGAGACCCTGATCGCGGCCTCGACCACGCTCGTGCTGCCGCTGACATTCCTGTCCGGGGCGTTCCTGTCGCTCAACGTCGTCCCCGGCTGGATCGCCGGCGTCGCCAGGTTCAACCCGGTCAACTGGGCCGCGAGCGCGGGCCGGATCGCGGTCGGCGCGCACCCGCCCTGGGCCACCGTCGGCTCCTACGCCGGCTTCCTGGCCATCGCTCTGGCGGTCACCGCGCTGCTCTCGACCCGGGCGTTTCGGGTCAGCTAGGCCTGGCTAAGCTCGCTGTGTGGCTCGAGTGCTCGTGGTCGTGGATGTCCAAAATGACTTCTGCGAGGGCGGCTCGCTGCCCGTCGCCGGGGGCGCCAGGGTGGCTCGCGCGATCAGCGAGCACCTGGCCGGCCCGGAGGCGGGCAGCTACGCCCACGTCGTGGCGACGCAGGATTATCACATCGATCCTGGCTCGCACTTCTCGGCCGAACCCGATTTCGTCCGCACCTGGCCGCCGCACTGCGTGGTCGGCACGCCCGGGGTCGAGTTTCACCCGCCGCTGGAGGCCGGCCGGTTCGACGCGGTGTTCCGCAAGGGCCTGCACGCCGCCGCCTACAGCGGATTCGAGGGCGCGGACGCCGACGGCGTACCCCTGGCCGCCTGGCTTCGCGACCGCGGCGTCACCTCGGTCGATGTCACCGGCCTGGCCACCGACCACTGCGTCAGGGCAACCGCTACCGACGCCGCGACGGCCGGGTTCGACACCAGGGTCCTGCTGAACCTCACCGCGGGGGTGGCGCAGGACACGATCGACTCCGCCCTCGACGAGATGCGCACCGCGGGCGTCAAGCTGGAGGGAAGCGTTGCCTAGTCCTCGCCCTCCGGCAGGGACTCGTAAATTTCCTTGCACTCAGGGCAGACAGGGAACCGCTTCGGGTCCCGGCTCGGCACCCAGACCTTGCCGCAGAGCGCGACCACGGGCGTGCCGGTCACGGCGCTGTCGACGATCTTGTCCTTGTCGACATAGTGCGCAAAACGCTCGTGATCGCCGTCCCCGGGCGACAAATCCGGGACGGTCCGGGTGTCTTCCCTGACATCGCTTCCAGGCAGGACTTCTGTGCTCACAAGGAGCGAGTCTACGCCGGGATCAAGGGTGGCCGCCGAGCGTCAGTTCAGCATCGGGTCGTCCGGGTACGTGGCGACGATCGCGAACTCACCGCCCTGGCGCCGGAGTACCTGCTGCCAGAGGCGTTCCGGCTCGGCCAGGAAGGCGTCCGTCGGCTCGCCCGTGAGCACGTACCAGGCGCCCTCCTCGATCTCCGCCTGCAACTGCCCTGGCCCCCACCCCGCGTAACCCGCGAACACCCGCAAAGAGCTGATTCCCCCGGCCAGCAGCTCGGGCGGCGCCTCGAGGTCGACCAGGCCGATCCTGGACGTGAGGCTGGATCCGTCCAGCGAGCGCCAGCCAAGCGGCTCGTCGTCGCCTCGGGCCAGCGCCAGCGCCAGCGCGCTGTTCGGCGAGACCGGCCCGCCCTTGAAGACCACGGAGGGCCCGGTGACCAGCTCCGTCCAGGACTCGAGCACCTGTTCCACCTGGACTTCGGTGGGGCGGTTCAGGACCACGCCGAGCGTTCCCTCCTCTGGCTCGTCCTCGACGATCAAGATCACGGTCCGGCGGAAGTTCGGATCGCCGAGCAGCGGCGTCGCCACGAGAAGCCGGCCGCTGAGGGTTTCAGCCTCCATGTATCAATGATGCGCCAGAACCCGGGACTTCGCGCGGCCCGGTCGCAGGACGCGCGAGGCGGTGTTACCACTGGGCACGTACGCTGTGTGGGTGGCTCAGGTTAGCTCCCCCGGCGGGGACGCGGTGACGGTGGCCGACACGCCGGAAGTCGATGTCACGCGGCTGCGGGTGGCGATCGCACGGCTGTCCCGACGGCTGCGCAAGCACGAGCTGGCGGGCCTGACGCCGACCCAGCTCGCCGCGCTCGCCACCGTCGAGCGAGCCGGCCCGCTGCGCCTCGGCGATCTCGCCGCGGCCGAGCGGATCGCCCCCTCGACGCTGACCCGGCTGGTCAGCGTGCTGGAGGAGCACGGGTACGTCAAGCGCTGCGCGGTCCCGGGCGACGCCAGGGCCTGGACGCTCGTCGTCACCACCCAGGGTCACGCGGTGCTGGACCGGATCCGGCAGGAGAACACGATCCTGCTCGCCGACAGCCTGCGGACGCTGTCCGCCGAGCAGGTCGCGGCGCTGGCCGACGCCCTGCCCGCCCTCGAGCAACTGGCGGACGGCGCCCGCCCCGAGCCGGCGACGCCCGATCAGGCCGGCCCGTAGCTGCGCCGGGGCGTAAAAAACGGCTCAAAAGATTCAGAACAGCAGGCTGGACAGCGTGGCCCGCGCCTTCGTGATCCGCGGGTCGCGGGGCGGGAACGCCTCGAACAACCCGAGCAGGTGCAGCCGCGCCTGGTTGCGTTCCTCGCCCGAGGTGCGCCGCACGGTGTCGAGCAGCCGGTCGAACCCGGCCTCGATCCGGCCCTGCGCGACATCGATGTCGGCGGCGCGGCTCTGTGCCTCGGGATCGGCGGGGTTGTCGTCCGCGTCCCGGCGCACCTTGGCCTGGTCGTAGGAGTTCACCCGGCGGATCAGGTCGACCTGCGCCAGCCCGAGCGTGGCGATCGGATGGCCCGGCGCCGAGGCGAGCACCCGCTCGAAGGCGGCCGCCGCGCTGTCCAGGTCGCCGCGTTCCATGGCCTGCTGCGCCTCGGCGAACGCCGGGTCGGCGAGCGGATCCCCGGGACCGCCGGGACCGCCGGGACCGCCGGGCATCATCCCGGGTCCCGCACCGGGCCGGCCCGCTGCCTGCCCGGGTGCGCCCGGCGCCTGCCCGGCGGCCTGCGCGCCACCCTCGTCACCAGCGCCCGCGCCCGCGCTCGTCCCCGTCGGCGCCGTGCCGGACGGGCCCGCCAGACCGAGCTGCCCGGCGACCTGCATGATCTGGCCGAGCCATTCCCTGACATTGGCCTCGGGCAGCGCGCCCAGGAAGCCGTCCACGACCTGCCCGGCCACCACGGCGACCACCATCGGGATGGACTGGACCTGGAGCGCCGCACTGAGCTGCGGGTTCGCGTCCACGTCCACCTTGGCCAGCACCCAGGCGCCGGCGGCCTCATCGGCAAGCTTCTCCAGAACCGGCGAGAGCTGCTTGCACGGGCCGCACCAGTCGGCCCACAGATCCAGGATGACCGGGACACTGCGCGATCTGTCGACCACGTCGGCGTTGAAGCTCTGGTCGGTCACGTCGATGACAAAGGCCGACCCCGCCTCATCCCCGGAACCGGAGGCCGAGGCCCGGGCCGCTTGTTGCCTGCGCTGCGCGGCGGCCTGCCTGGCGCCCAAGTCAATCGCGCCGCGAAGCGAGAAGTCCGGCGACTGTTGCATGTCTCTATCCTGCCGCATCCGGGCGACCGCCCACGCACCATGGCCCGACCTAACCCGACCCGGGCCCGGCCTGGGCCCGCTCCGCCTCGCGCTGCCGGTCGCGGCGCACCCGGCGCAACGCGGGCAGCGCCGCGAAGTAGGAACCCGCGGTCGCGATGGCGCCGATCCCCAGGTCGATCGAGATCCGGCCCTGCTTGGCCCAGTACACGTCCTTGAGGTCCAGCAGCAGGGCGAACTCGTCGACGATCAGAGCCAGGCCGGTGCCGTAGCTGACGGCCACCGCGGGGTGCCTGCGCTGCTTCTCGTCGCCGTTGACGGCGACGGCGCCGACCCCGGCCAGCATCGCGATGCCCCACATGTAGTGGTGCAGGTGCTCCCCGCCGACGCTGAGGTTGCCCCACGGGCCCCGGCCGGCCCTGATGCTCCAGGTGATGGCGCGCAGCGCGCCGAACGTCCCGGTGAAGGCGAGCCAGCTATACAGCGCCGATCTCTCGGTTGGATCAAGTTCCTCGTGGACCGCGTCGCGCAGCGCGCGGGCCGTATCCGCCGTTAGCGTCACACGCGCACATCTACCCCGGGGCCGGGGTTCAGAACGCCGAGCTCAGAAAGCGGGCGCCTCGAAGTAGCCGCCCCACTCGTCGCGCAGCGCGTCGCAGATCTCGCCCAGCGTCGCCTCGGCGCGCGCCGCCTCCAGCATCGGCTCGATCATGTTCACCCCGGACCTGGCCGCGGCCAGCATGGCCGCGAGCGACGCATCCACCGCCGCCTGGTCCCGCGCGGCGCGCCGCCGGGTCAGCTCCGCCGACTGGGCGCGCTCCACCTCGTGGCTGACCCGCAGGATCTCCACCGGCTGCTCGACCGTGTCGGTGAAGCAGTTCACGCCGACCACGCGCTTGTCGCCCTTCTCCAGCTTCTGCTGGTAGGCGAACGAGGCCTCGGCGATCTCGGCCATGAACCACCCGTCCTCGATGCCCCGCATGATGCCCGCCGTCATCGTGCCGTCCGGGCTCATCGCGCGGATCCTGGCGAAGATCCGCTCGGCCTCGGCCTCCAGCCGGTCGGTCAGCGCCTCGAGGTACCAGGAGCCGCCGAGCGGGTCGGCCACGCTGGTCACCCCGGTCTCCTCCATGATCACCTGCTGGGTGCGCAGCGCGATCTCGGCCGCCTTCTCGCTCGGCAGCGCGAGCACCTCGTCCAGCGCGTTGGTGTGCAGCGAGTTCGTCCCGCCCAGCACCGCGGCGAGCGCCTCGATGGCCGTGCGCACGACGTTGTTGTCGGGCTGCTGCGCGGTCAGCGACACCCCGGCGGTCTGGGTATGGAACCTCAGCCACTGCGCCCGCTCGGTTCGCGCCCCGTAGACGTCCCGCATCCAGCGGGCCCAGATCCGGCGTGCGGCGCGGAACTTCGCGATCTCCTCGAAGAAGTCGATGTGGGCATCGAAGAAGAACGACAGGCTCGGCGCGAACACCTCGACGTCGAGGCCGCGGGACAGGCCCAGCTCCACGTAGCCGAAGCCGTCGGCCAGCGTGAACGCGAGCTCCTGCGCCGCCGTGGACCCCGCCTCCCTGATGTGGTAGCCGGACACCGACAGCGGCTTGTAGTCGGGGATGTTCGCCGCGCAGTACTCCATCAGGTCGCCGATCAGCCGCAGGTGCGGCTGCGGCGGGAACAGCCATTCCTTCTGCGCGATGTACTCCTTGAAGATGTCGGTCTGCAGCGTGCCGTTCAGCT